>Ga0073936_10005081_pt1 | contig 17896 bp, 10 predicted proteins | sample AliMusrvi5mmetaG_FD_87041 | JGI IMG/M metagenome (GOLD analysis project Ga0073936, IMG submission 87041) | Freshwater lake bacterial and archeal communities from Alinen Mustajarvi, Finland, to study Microbial Dark Matter (Phase II) - Alinen... | ecosystem: Environmental > Aquatic > Freshwater >... | reverse complement strand
GCCTACCGGGCATGTGCCCCAGGCAGCTGCGGCGGTTGACCTTTCGGGATCGCAGATGGCTTGCATTTTCGGTTAGTCAAAGGCCGCGTTCACGGGGCCAATTCGAACCCTGCAAGTCGTTCATTCCCTTTGCGGGTACGTTAACGACGACAGGGTGAATCTACCGGCTCGCTGAAACGGTTGTCAACTCGAATCCGCACGTGGAAGAGCGAAGTCCATTCTCATGAATAGCCGGCTAAATCAAGAGGGCGTTTGAATCGTCGGAGTAGATCAGGCCGATGAACATGCTCAGATTGCTCCTGAGCACAATATGCGGAGTGAGGCGAATGAACTGATTGGGGGGGACCCTGGTGGTGAGATAGGCGGTGAGCATTTCAAACGCAGTCTTTCCCTGGGCAAACGGTCGCTGGTACAAGGAAGCCAAAACCATTCCATCTTCAATGAATGGTATAAGTTCCGGGAACAAATCGGTGGTGATCACCTGCACTTTGCCGAGGCGGCCATGCTCCTTCAGCGCTCGAAGCACGGGAAGGCTGTTGGCCGTATTAATGTACAAGCCGCCCAGATCGGGATGCCTTTTGAGCAGATCGACCGCGCCCCGGTAGGCATCGGCGGGCAAATCATGCGATTCGATGGCCGGCAACAGAGAAAGGTGCGGCGACAGCGTCGCCAAAGAAGCGGCAAAACCCCTTAGCTTCTCGGCATGGCCCTGGATGCGAAGGTCTCCGGTAATTGTGGCCACCTTCGTCGGAGAGGAGATAACCCGGCCGAGCAAATCGGCGGCTATGCCGCCACTGACTGTTTCATCGCTGGTGATTGAGGCGAGCCGAGGCAGACGGATGGCGTCAGTGGTCACAAAAACTACCGGTGTTCGCTTTGCCTCAAGCTTCGCGAGGATGGGAGCAAGTTGAGTTGGATTTCCAGGCGCCATGATGATGCCATCGAACTGGAGCCATTCTGACTTCTCAATTGCCTCCAGTTCCCCCTCGCCGAGGCGCGGATAAGAGTGGAAGACGAGGTCGACGCCGATTCCGCCTCCGGCATCGCGACCTGCCCGAATTCCATCCCGGATCCGGTCAAAAAAGAGCGCAATCTCCTCGGGAAGAAAGACGCCAACGCGGAGACGATGGTTCAATTTGAGGTTGCGCGCCGCCACGTTGGGGCGGTACTGCAAAGTTTCCGCCATCCTGAGGACGCGGTCACGAGTTCCCTTGCTGACGCCGGGGCGCGAATGCAGGGCCCGATCCACGGTCCCGATCGAAATACCGAGCGCCCTGGCGATTTCTTTGATCCCCGCGAAGGTCGAAGGCTTGTCGTTCATTTTGCCCCGGATTATACAGGATTCAAGCATTTTGCTGGAGATGGACCGATCGCCGATGCGAAACACGGGAGGCGCCTCGGAAGGATCGCTTGCCCCGCGCTCGAAATGTACGGGTTCTGAATTCGTAACATGTTTGTGGCCAATTGTTTATATCGCCGGTTCGGAATCCTCAATCCACTTCAGTTTCTCCGGCACTAAAGTGCCCTTGACAAACTCAATTAGCGGTAATAAAGATAAGCCGGTATCGTACACGACACTTTTAGTCGGGAGCTCGTTTCAAACCTGCTCAGCACGACGAAAGGTTTCGGGGCATGATTGAGCTTGCTCCCAATTGCGAAGTGCATTGGGAGGAACAGTGAGACGCAGTTTCAAAACAGCCAGGGCCGCAATCTTGATCGCCGGCCTCTTCTTTGTCCTCGCTATAGGCCACTCAGTCGCGCAAGGTACGGCATCAATTAGTGGCTCAGTCGTAGACGCTTCCCAGGCTGCTGTTGCCGGCAGCCAGGTAACATTAACCAACCTCGGGACTGCGCAGGCGCGCACGGTTTCGAGTTCCGATCAAGGCCTTTTCGAATTCCCCGATTTGCCCCCCGGCGTGTACAGGGTGAGCGTGAGCAAGGCAGGCTTCAAAGCCTGGGAGCAGTCCTCGATAACGCTCACTGTTGCGCAACACATCACGCTGTACCCGGCTTTGCAGGTGGGCGCCGCATCCGAGCAAATCGAGATCACGGCTCAAGCGGCGTTTCTCACCACCGACAACAGCACGCTTTCGGGCGTAGTTGAATCGCAGCAGATTGAGCAATTGCCGTTGAACGGCAGAAATGCCCTGCAACTGGAAGCGCTGGAGCCAGGCATCGTGTCAACCGGCACATCGGGCCAGTTTGGCGCGATTCAAGTCTCGTTCACTTCTTCCGGCGGCAGAGACATCGACACCAACTACACGCTCGACGGTGGAATCAACGTTGATCCGTTTTACGCGATTTCAAACTACTACCCGAACCCCGATGCGCTGCAGGAGTTCTCGGTTGCCAGCCGCAACTATAGCGCGCGGTTCGGGCGCGGATCGACAGACGTAACCGCCGTTACGCGGTCTGGAACCAACACGCTTCATGGATCTCTCTTTGAATTCATGCGGACCACCGACCTGGATGCCACGCCCTATGTTCCGCTCGCGACTGTTGCGCCAACCGTTCCTGGTTTCCATCGCAACCAGTTCGGCGGCGCGATCGGCGGCCACATCGTGAAGAGCAAGCTGTTCTATTTTGGAAGCTATCAAGGTACCCAGATTGTGGGAAGCCCCGGCCTCGCGACCTATACTACGATTCCAATGGCCGAGAGAGGTTTGAACGGGACGGATGCTGTGTTCCCCACAACGATCATCGAGCCTGGGACCATTACGCCGGCCAATCCGACTGGGATTCCGTTCCCCAACAACACGATTCCGAACGCCGAAATCACCCCGCAGGCAGAGAACTTCTTCACCGAATTTCTTCCCGCGCCAAACCAGGGAGACACCACCTACACCTATCCCAGCATCGCTACCTCGCAGGAGCACCAGGCAGTGGTAAAGGTCGATTACCAGATGTCAGGTAAGGATCTGATCACTGTGCGCTACTTCCTCGACGACTTTCCAGCCACCGGATATGGCGCTGGAACCGGATCGGCACTTGGCACCAGTTGGCTTTCAAATTTTCCATACCGGTACCAGGACACAACCATCGGCGAGGTGCACACCTTCTCGCCAAGCCTGCTGAACGACTTTCATGTGACGTATGAGAGAAGCGTCTTTGGAGAAACCACTTCTCTTCCGTTCTCACTGAGCGCCATCGGCTATAGCGTGAATACCGAGAGCGCGTACAGCAACTACGGCCTAACACCAGACTCATCTCTGAGCATCAGCGGCGCGTTCGGCGCCTATCCGGGCGCTCCGACCCGCGACATCATGCCCACCTACGATTTCAACGACAACCTCTCATGGATCAAGGGAAGGCACAGCATCAACGTCGGCTTCCAGATCTACAAGAACCGCATCAACGAACTGCAGAACTTCTTCACCGGCGGCGCCATGACCTTCAACGGTCAATTCTCCGGTGTGGGCGCTGCAGACTTTCTGCTGGGCGAGTTCTCAAATTACACGCAGATCAGCGGGCTCAGTTCCAGGCTGCATCAAACGCTGCCCTCTGCCTATGTTCAGGACGACATCAAGATCATGCACCATGTGACGGTGAATGCCGGCATCCGGTGGGATGTTGTTTCGGGGTACCACTCCGAAGACGGGCAATTGATGACCCTGGGGTCGACGACCGTGCGATCCACGGTGTTTCCGTTGGCAACCCCCGGACTGCATTTCGCAGGCGATCCTGGCGTGCCTGCCGACGTGATCGGAACCAGGTGGAACGACATCGCTCCACGTTTCGGATTCGCGTGGGACGTCTTCGGAAACGGCAAGACCTCGCTCCGGGCCGGGTATGGACTCTACTTTGTTCCCATGACCGAAGGTATTTCTCTCAACCGGCAAACGCTCATCCAACCCTTTTGCCTTGAAGTTTCTCTCAATGCGGGCGATGCGGAAAATATCTGGGCGCCATTTCCCTTCAATGGCGTAGACCCTTACCCGATTGCCAGTTCCGCTGCCGGCCTCAAGAACGTTGCATTTGTTCCAGACGGCAGCGAGACCACTCTGCCTACGGTGTGGAAAACACAAACCAGCGACGAGTGGAGTCTTTCAGTTCAGCAGGCTTTGTGGGAAAGCGCGGTGCTCGAAGTCAATTATGTTGGCTCTTCCTCATCGCACATGTTCACCTCGTCTCAGGCCAACTGGGCCCAATACATCCCGGTGAATGGGCAGCTTCCAACTCCTTCCGACCCCATGTACCAACAACGCAGAATTTACACCGACATCGGCCCCATCGAGCTTGACGCCGATCTGCTGAGTGCGAACTATAACTCACTGCAGGTGGTCTACAACCAGCAGTGGCGCAAGGGGCTGATGATCAAAAGCGCGTACACATGGTCAAAGAACCTGGGTGTAAACAGCGGCGAAGGTGCAGGAGGCCAGGGGCCCCGCAATCCCACCGACTGGCGCGCCGACTACGGCCCGATCTCGGGAAGCGTGCCCCAGGTGTGGGTAACGTCTGTCATCTGGAAGCCGCTGGATGGCCGCAACTTCAGCCGTCCGCTCAAACTGACAATCGGCGGTTGGCAAATCGGAGGTATTTCCACTCTTCAATCGGGGTCGCCGCTCACGCTCTATTCCGGCGTAGACAATTCACTCACCGGGATTGGAGAGGACTCTCCAGACATCGTCGGAAGCTACAATGCCCATAACTCTTCGCGATTAGAAAGGGAAGAACACTGGTTCAACCCGGCCGCCTTCGCGCCAAATGCGATCGGGACCTTCGGAACGCTGCGCCCGAATACCCTCTCTAACCCAGGTTACGTCAACTTCGACATCAACCTGCAGAAGAACTTCGCCATCACGGAAAGAATCAACTTCGAACTCAGGAGCTCTTTCTACAACGCGTTCAACCACGCCAATTTGAACGGACCTGGAAACTACCTATCTTCTGGAATACCACCTGGCGGCAACTTTGGCGCCATCACCTCGGCAGGCAACCCGCGCGTCATAGAATTCGGCTCGCGGCTCAGCTTCTAACGTTGGAACTGCCTGGCATGAGGAGACTGACGGACTGGACAAAAGGGCGGGCGATGAAAGCAGTACGCATGCCCGCCCTCGTAAGGCCGCTCGAGTCTGATAAACTCCGCGCTGGAGTTGTCGGATGAAGCCAAAGGGTACTCTTTTCCGGTGCAGCGGTTTCCTGACCGCTCCATTCGGAACTGCAATTCTTGCAGGCAATTTCTTTTTCTGCACTTCGCCTCTGCAGGCGCAGCAGCTCAGACCGGGCGCCGCGCAAGCTGAGGCTGGATGGAAGGCATACGAAGAGGGCCGGCCACAGGACGCCAAGCCACTGCTGGAGCAAGCCGTCAAACTTTCCCCCGCGGTTGCGGATTATCATGCTGCACTGGCTGAAGTGGATTCGAAACTGGGCCAGGATGACGCAGCCATCCAACACTTCAAGAGAGCAATCGCTCTCAAGCCTCTCGATACCGAGTTCCGGTTGAATCTGGCTCAACTCCTGCAAAAGAAAGGGAACGATCAGGAGGCGCTCAACACGCTCCAGATCGCGCATGCCGCCCCAGAACTGGTCGATCTATGGCACTTTACTCGTGGGTTCAGTCTGTTTAGGCTGGGCAGATTCGGGCCTGCCAGGGATGAGTTCAATGCCATAGTTAACAAGCCGCAGTTCATGGCTTCTGCTTCGTTTTTCCTCGGGAACATCGCGTACATGCAGAGTCGATTCGACGAGGCAGAACCTTCCCTGGCCAAGGCGGTGGAACTCGGAAATGTGGAGGGGAACAAGGCTTATAACGCGTACGCCTATGACTACGGCCTGGTTCTATTCAAACTGGGAAAGTATGCCGAGGCGGATCGGCAATTCAGGACATCGCTTGCACGCTATGACAAAGACCCGCTGCCGTGGATGTTTCTCGGCCGCTGCGAGGAACAACTCGGGAATTATCCTGAAGCGATTGCCATGTTGGAAACCTCAATCAAGACAGACCCCACGTTTCAACTGAGCTATTACGAGTTAGCCCGCCTGCAGCAGAGACACGGTGATCCAAATCGGGCTGCTGAGCTATTTGCGAAAATCGGGGAAATGAAAAAGGAAGAGATCAACAAGGAGGAGGAAAGAGCGACGCGGCTGAAAACCGCGCCGGCTCCGCGATAGCCTGATTGGTTTTGATTCTGGATGCTCCTTATGATGAGAGGGATTTTGTGTGGGTAGAGCGGGCACAAAACAGGGCAGTCGCAAGCGGCGAAAGTTGGCTATTTGCGCCGCGCTCCTTTTGCTACTTAGTAGTGGAGAGATGATTGGTCATTCCCAGGGTATGGCGGGGGCTCATCACGCAGCGCCGCCGCGGAAACCCGGCAACACTCCTGTAATAAATACGGGCATCTCTCTCGAAGATATCGCCGCTGAAGCGGGTCTAACTTTCAAGCATGAGTCCGGCGACCCGATCAACAAGAGGTTCCTTCTGGAATCGATTGGAAGCGGAGTTGCCATCTTCGACTACGACGGAGACGGTTTTGAAGATATCTTCCTTGTAAATGCAACCGTTTGGAACACTTTCGCGACCAAGACCCAACCAACCAGCAAGTTATACAGAAACCTTGGCAGTTTGAAGTTTGAAGACGCGACCGCCAAAGCGGGATTGACGCACGTGGGATGGGGCCAGGGCGCGTGCGTGGGCGATTATGACAACGACGGGCACGAAGACCTGCTGGTCACCTACTTCGGTCACAATATCCTCTACCACAATAATGGCGACGGAAGCTTTACAGATGCGACGGCGCGTGCCGGGCTTCCAACCGAAGGCGTGCGGTGGGGCACAGGGTGCTCGTTCTTCGATTACGATCGCGACGGCAAACTAGACATAGCGATCGCCAACTATGTCGACTTCGATCCGAAGACATCGCCTCTGCCGGGCCAGAACGCGATTTGCCAATTCAAAGGCCTTCCCGTAATCTGCGGACCGCGCGGCCTGAACGGCGCAAAGAACATTCTCTACCGAAATATGGGAGACGGAACATTCAAAGACGTGTCAACAGCCTCTCGCTTCGATCAACCTCCGGGCCACTACAGCTTCTCGGTAATTACCGGCGACTTCGACGGCGATGGCTGGCCGGATGTCTTCATTACCTGTGACTCAACGCCGAACATACTGCTGCACAATAACAGCGACGGGACATTTACCGATGTGGCTATTCCAAGCGGCACCGCTTTCAGCGACGACGGCGAGGAGCAAGCCAACATGGGCGCCGATGCGGGAGATTACAACCACACAGGCCGGCTTGACCTGGTGACCACGACCTTTGACGACGATGTGCCGGGACTATTTCTCAATGAGGGAAACAACGAGTTCAGCGACGTCTATCTTCAGGCCGGGCTGGGTTATCGCACCCATCAAGTAAGTTGGGGAACGGCCTTTCTCGACCTGGACAATCGGGGCTGGCTCGACATCTTCATTGCCAATGGCCATATATATCCGAACGTAGATGCCCTGCACAGGGAAAGCCGCTACCGCGAGGAGAAGACTCTCTACTATAACCTTGGCAATGGCACGTTCGCGGATATTACCGAGCAGTCGGGTCCGGGGACGAGGGAAAAGACGGTAGCGCGAGGATTGGCTTACGGAGATTTGCTCAACGATGGCTCGGTTGATATTGTCATCAATAACCTCAACTCTACCCCGAACCTTCTTGTTAATCGCGGCAAGAAAGGTAACTGGATAACCTTAAAGCTCGTCGGGACAACCAGTAATCGAGACGCAATTGGAGCGCGGGTGCGAGTGAAATCGGGAACACTAAGTCAAACAGCAGAGGTAAGGAGTGGCTGCTGTTATCTCTCGCAGAGCGATATGCGCCTTCACTTTGGTTTGGGGAGCATTCAAAAGGTCGATGCAATTGAGGTGCGGTGGCCGAACGGGAAGAAGGAGACGTTTGCTGTGGAAGGGGTTAACAGGGTCGTCGAATTGAAAGAAGGGTCTGGGACTTAAACCTCAGCTGACCCAGCACCGGATTATTCGTTCGATTCGACTTATTGTTTGAAAGATGGGAAAACGGATGTTGCGCATTGTGAATAGCATCGTTGTTATTTCTTCAATCGTGGTTACGACGCCGGAATGCCCTGGCGGTTCGTATTTGGAGCAGGCGCACCAGAATTGCGCACCCTAAAGCTTCGGTTATTCCGCGCCAGAAAGGGGGTTTCTCATGAATCGTATTCCACTTATCGTTCTTCTCCTGATTTCGACGTCGCAATTATTGCCGGCGCAAAGCAGCCGCGAGATTCTTACTCCTAAACCGGCGGCTGCGGCCAAAATCAACGGGCCAACGATTTACGGAGCGCGTCCGGGGCATGAGTTCCTCTACCGGATACCCTGCACGGGCGAGCGGCCGATTCGTTTTGCCGCGCAGGGACTGCCTGCGTCCTTGCATCTCGATTCTGCTACCGGCATTATCACTGGGCGCACGCCCGATAGGCCCGGCACTTATGCCGTTATGCTGCAAGCATCGAACAGCAAAGGAAAATCGTCAAGGCTGTTCCGGATTGTGGCCGGCGAAACACTGGCGCTGACTCCGCCGATGGGCTGGAACAGTTGGTACTCCTATTACGAGCAGGTCACGGACAAAGTATTGCGACAGGCTGCCGACAAAATGATCTCGTCTGGCATGGCCGATTTCGGCTACCAATATGTGAATGTTGACGGCGGCTGGCAGGTGAATAACAGCGGCAAGTATCCTGAAGCGGGCGGAAAAGCGCGCGACGCCGAGGGGAACATCAATTCAAACCGCAACTTTCTCAACATGCAAGCCATGGCGGCCTATATTCACGCCAAGGGTCTCAAGGCCGGCTTGTATACCTCGCCGGGCCCGCTGGATTGCGCTGACTCCACGGGCTCGTATCAGCACGAGCAAGCCGACGCAAAAACATTCGCGGCATGGGGATATGACTTCCTCAAATACGATTGGTGTTCCTACACCAACGTTGCACCGGCAAAGCCCACGCTGGCGGATATGCGCAAGCCGTATGACCTGATGGGCGGAATCCTCAAGAAACAGGGCCGCGACATCGTTTTCAACATGTGCCAGTACGGCATGGTGGACGTGTGGACCTGGGGCGCGGATGCCGGCGGCAACGCCTGGCGAACCACCGGCGATCTTGGATTGGTCAAGGACGATCGACTGCCGGCGTTCTACACTATCGGACTTGCCAATGCGTCGCTTTCAAGCTACGCAGGACCGGGCCACTGGAACGACCCGGACTATATCCTCATCGGCAACGTAAGCGACGCCTTCAAATGGGACCAGGCGCCGAAGCGTCAACCGACCTCTCTTACTCCCGACGAGCAATACAGCTATGTGTCCATGTGGTCGCTGATGGCTGCGCCGCTCTTTTTTGCCGGGGATATGACGGCACTGGACGACTTTACCCTGGGCTTTTTATGCAACAGCGAGGTCATCGATGTGGACCAGGATGCGCTGGGTTGGCAGGCGCGCGTGATTCGCCGGTCCGCCGACGAGTTGATTCTGGAGAAGCCGCTCGAAGATGGCACGGTTGCGGTGGGGCTTTTCAACCTGGGAGACGGCTCACGGAAGATGGCAGCGAGCCTGGCGGACCTCGGGTTGAGCGGAAGCCAGAAGGTTCACGACCTATGGCGTCAGAAGGAGGCGGGCGAAATGACCGATTCGTTGTCTCATCAGGTCGCAAGGCACGGCGTCTTCCTGGTGCGCCTTTCGCCGATGCGTTTGGCCCGGTAGAGGCATGTAACCACGATCGACTCTCTCCCCCTGCCGCGCGGCAGGGGGAAGCGTCATTTAAACTTGCAGTCACTGTTCAAGGAGAACCATGCTCAGGTTGAATCGACGAACTTTTGTGCAGTTATCTTCCGGCGCCGCTCTTGGCGCTGCATCCAACCGGATTTTCGGCCTCGGCGATGCGCCTTCAATTTCCAGCCAGGCAGGAACAGCCCGCGTTACGGGGGCCAACTATTCCTGGGAGTACTCGCAGAGCGACGACATATTCAAGCTGCGCGATTCCAAAAACCTGATCATCGTCAGCGGAAAGATGCAGCCTGCGGTCATCTTGGCTGCTGCGGGTGATCCGGCGCAGAGACAATGCACGCAGGGCAAGCCTTCAGCGCCGCGCACGGAAAAAGGCCGTGTGACAGTGGACTACGAGGGTGTAAACGGCGCCGGCAAGCTGTCAGTAACCTGGCGGTTTGACGAGCACGGCATCTGGACCGAGCCCATCGTCTACGAATCGTCCACGGATCAGGACATCGTCAGCCTTCACTACTTCTGCGAAGTCAAAGACGGCAAGCCAATCCCCTCGCTCCATGCGAGTTTTCTTGTGGTTCCCGGCATCAGCGAGGCTTCAACTGTCAGCCCCATCGTGCGAGACAATGTCTCACTTAATGAGAGCGTCTGGCTGGGCCGCGGCAGCTCAGCGCCCGGCCCTTCGCAGCAGTGGGGTTTGCCGGTGCACTATTTCTGCGGATTTTCGATCGACGACTCAAAAGGCACGCGGAACAGCTTTACCGAGGGCAAATCGGCTGCGTTCACCTGCGGCCTGGCAGATTTGCCCGGCGGAGATTTGTATCTGCAACTCGATTCCGGCAAGAGCAGCGTGTGGGTCGACTATCGCAGCGATCTGTGGAAGCATATGCGCGGACCGGGGACTCTTCCGCTGGGCGCCACGCTTCACTGGTCTGTTGCGCCGGGCTACTACGACGCCATCGCCGGCTACTATCACGGACTGCTGAATGCAGGCATCATTCATCGCGCCCAGCCCTCTGCCAAGAAACTTGCCGTTGCCCTTACGCCGCAGTTTTGCGCCTGGACGGCAGAGGTAGTCCGTGCCAAGACGGGCGCGCATCAGGACCAGGCGTTCGTCACCGGAATCTACGAGGAACTCAAAGCGTCGGGATTGAAAGCAGGAATGCTTTCGATCGACGATAAGTGGGAAGGAAGTTACGGCAACCTGCAGCACGCGGAAGATCGCCTGCCGCACTTTGACAAGTTCCTCGACAAGGTGCACTCGGAAGGATACCTGGTGGGCCTCTGGGCGGCGCTGATGCGCTGCGAGCACCCGGCGGAGATGGGCTTGACCGTGGAGCAAATGCTGAAGAAGCCGGATGGCCAACCCTATGTGGTTGGTAACTGGGACGGCGCCACCCAGTATTACATCCTCGACTTCACCCAGCCGGAAGTGGCCAAGGTGTTGGAAGATGTGGCGCGGAGGTTCATTCGCACTTACAAGCCTGACTTGCTCAAGTTCGACTTCGGCTATGAGATGCCTTCGGTTGCCACTGCTGCGCCGCGCGACAAAAAGTTCACGGGCGAGCGGCTGATGTGGAAGGGACTCGATGTTCTGATCAGCGCCATGCGCAAAGAGAATCCCGACCTGGTGGTGATGTACTACAACCTGTCGCCGCTGTTCCTGGATTACTTTGATCTGTTCAGTCCGGACGATCTGTTTGAGAATGCCGGAGAGTACGACATCGAAGCCAATCGCCGCTTCTTTTTCAGCAGCCTGCTGGGCCAGTTGGGGATTCCCACTTATAGCTCCAGCGGATACGACTGGGCGTCCACGGCAAATATATGGTTCGACGCCGCCGCCTTGGGCACCATCGGTTCAATGAATGACATGAAGGACGATGAACAAGGGGAGGGATGCACGCCGGAGTTCGCCGCAAGATACAACGGCCTTACGCATGTATTGCGGCCTACGGGCACTTTCGAGATCGTGCCGCTGGATTACATTCCAGAAGCGCCCACGCTCGGCGCACATGCCCGCTCTTGGGCGCGGATCGAAGCGGGGCAGCTTGTCCTGCTCGCATACAGGCCTCCGGTGGCCGGAGACTCACGGATACTGGCGCACCAGAGCGACGATCCACGCATCAAAGACGCGGTCCACTCGAGCGCGCCGGTGGTGGTTGCATCCAGGACCGGAGACAGCATTGCTTCCAGCGCAAACCTCGCGTTGGTCCCATGCGGGGATGGGGAAATCGTTCTTCGTCGATCCTCGGGCACCAAGGCGGAGATTAGCTCCCACTATTTTGGAGGGGCGGTAACCAGAAGCGAGGCGACCATCTCGAATGGCGAGCTGAAAGTAATCGCGCACCAACACTATTCTGAGGGCAAGCCATTGGAGTGGATCGAGGTGCGCATCTCTTGATTCTTGTTTCAGGCCGGGTCGCTTGCGCGACCGAATGAGGGCCAGGTCAGTGGAATCCCGACCTGGCCGCTCATAACGGATATCGCTCATGGACCTTAGGCTATTTGTCTGGAACTGTCACTTGCCCAACGTGCATGAGATGTCTTTTCGGCTCTGCGCTTTGGTCTTGCAGGTAGTGAGCGTTTGCGTTGTGGGGCAGACCAAATTGTGAGTGCCGTTGCCGGCGGTCGTGTCTTTGCAGCCAGTGGTGGTGAGTTCGTTCATCAACTGGTCTCGCACCGAGTTCGAAATGCCGGAGTTGATGACGGTCACGTTTGAAATTTCTCTCCCCTTCATGTCGAAGTTGCGCGAGCAGATTGTATTTGCGTGGCAGCCAAAGTCAACGCCGCCGGGAGGGAGTTCGATGGTGAGTTCCGGGAACCAGATGGGCCAGTCCCAATGGTCAGACCAGACACCGAGATCGACAAAGAGCCGGGCATCAACGCCGGGCGTGACGACAAAGCCGAGATTGTAAACGGGATTGGCGAGCGAGATGTGGCTGCTGCGATTGATGTCGTTGGCAACCCCAATCGGCGTAAACTTGCCCGTTGCGGTGATAGGGGTCTGCCTGCCGTTGACGTGGTCGATAAGCGTGAATTGCAGACTGTCAGAGTGCAGTCCGACGTTGATGGCCGGAAAGACTTGTCCACCCACGACGCCGAAGTTGCCCTCGCCGCCCAGCAGGTCGAAGTTGTCAAAGATGATGGGAGCGGCGTCAAGATCTTCAGGGCAGGGCGCGGCATGTCCGCAGGGCGGCGGCGGGGTGAATTGGCCATTGGTGAAGGGAGCGGGCAGCCCCTGGGTAAAGTCATTGCCGACGCTGATGCCGATGCTGCCGCTGCCGACGATGGGCAGGTCGTAGTTGAGTCCGGCGTCGGCCGTGACCTGGGCCACCAGTTCCTTGCCGGCAAAGATCTGGTCGCCGGCAAGACCGGCGGCGGAGTATTGCGCGGGCGAGCCATTGATGGGAACGAAGTCGACCTTGACGGTGGCCAGATCGGAGTTGTCGGGGTGCACCGTGTATTTGTAGTCCAGGTGCGTCTGGATGGGGAAGCGAAGGCCGAAACCGTAGCTGAACCCGGCATAGAGATTCACGCTATAGGTTGAGGCGCAGCCGACCCAGCACCACTTGATGGTGGTGGAAACGCCCTGGCTCCACTCGTAGTCCTTGCCGAGAGTAAAGCCGGTGAGGTAGATGTAGGTTCCCAAATCCTTTTCGTTGAAGTGATCCGCGGCGGCCATTGTGGCGGCTGAAATGTGCTGGCCCGCCGCCGTAGCGGCAGGAGTCAAGGCTCTTTCAGAGGAAGCGGAGTTAGCGGCGGGCGAGGGAGGAGGCAGCCGCAGGCGCGCAATCTCCTGCGCGTTGGGAAGAATCCTCATTGAGTTGACCACAGACGCGCGAGCCACAGAGTCCGGCCTGGGGACGAACATGGTCTGCTCGATGCGCTGCTCTCCGCTGTTGATCAGTTCCGCTTTCAGTTGGTCGTCGTTGAGGCGGCTGACGCGATCGACCTCCGCGGCGCCGAACGCGGAAACAAACTGCTTGCGCTTTGAAGGGTCGGCGAACTGCCGGCGCAAGTCGGCGATGTGGGCGTTGGCATCGGCCTCCTGCTGCTTTACCTTGTCCTGGTAGGCGGCAACTGCACGCTGGCGCTTGCCCGGGTCTGCCACATAGCGCGGACTGCCGGGGGTGGAGAAGGCCTGCAGGCGCGCCGAAATGGGCTCGCTCTGGAAGCAACTGACGCCGGCATTCTGAAGCTGTCCACGGGCCGCCGGGTCGTTGCACTTGCCGGGAAGTATCCGGTAGCCGAGCACTTGGTGGATGACCAGTCCCTGGTCCACTTCGCTCACTTCGGTCTGGTCGGTGCCGACCGCGAAAAGTTGCGGAAGGGCGCGCAGCTTTTGAGCCACGTTGAAGGGCGCGCGCGGATTATTGAGCAAGGGAGCGAAGTTGAGCCTGGTTGTGCCCAGCGCAACACGCCCGGGGGCTCGGACGTCGCCCATGGTGTACTGGCGCGTAACCCGCAGACGCTGCATGGCGGCGGCATGGGGTTCTCCGCGCAGCAACACGGAATTGGGCAGATTGCGCTGCTGCGGGTTGATGCGCGGGGGCATGACGCCGGGCGCAGCCTGCGCCGCAGCCCGACTCGAGCAGACAGCCAGGGCGCATGCGGCCACGGCTACTGCGAGCAAAAGCGAATTCATCGACTGCTTCTTCATTCCGATCTCCTGGAAGCGACTTGAAATACACGAATGTATTGAAGGGAGGGGATGCCGCATTTTTGTTTCCCGCGCCGAACCCTGACAGTGTTCTCAGACAGAAACTCGGGGCCCGGGTGCTGGTGAGCTACTGCGCGGATACGCGGGCTGTATCGGGGCTATTTAGCGAGAGATTACCACATGGAGGGATGGCCGGTCTTCGGGAAAATGACGGGAATGCGGGCCTCGAACCATGGACTCGGAGGCATTGCCGAGGCCCCAATTCGGGGCCCGGCAACGATCGAGTCCGGTTTTCTGACAAAGAGGCAGCCGTAAACGAGTGACTTGGCCTCGATGTGGGTCTTACTCGGCCCGCGGGTCCAGCTGAATCACGGTCTTTGCGTTCGCCTCAAGCTTGAACCACACGATGAGGCTGCTGACGCCTTCGTTCGTGTTGAATCCGGTCCGGACGTGGTCCTTGCCTGCGACGGGTTTTCCGTTAACGCGCACGGTGACCGGTCCGGTCCAGTTCTCGATGACGAGCGCCGGGTTGACGAGGGGGTTGTCGATGGTGGCAGCCAGCGTGACGGTGAGCGGCCGCGGCGTGCCTGCTGCATCGCGGTGAACTACGTAGGCACGCTGCGCAGGATCGTATTGCTGCGCGGTGACTCCTGCGCCGGCAGCAGTGAAGGTTGCCGGTGAGAGCCACGACTTTGCCAGCGTCACGACGCCGGGCGCATCGGGGCTGGTGAGGCCGCAGAGCAGCAGCTTGGTCATGGTGTCTTCAGTTCTCTCAATCGGGTCCCAGTAGATGTGAGAGAGCGAGGCGTGCGAAGGACGGTCCGGCGTAACGGCGAGGCGAAAGCTGTTGGATATTTGCGCCACCGGCCAGTGGTCCCACCACTCGAACATGGAGTAGCTCTTGGTGTCGCTGTAGGTAGACATGGAATTGCCGCGCGGCCACACGATCTCGAAGGGATTCTCTTTCGACTTGAGATGAACGATCTGAATGTTGGCGTTGGCGGGCTTCTCCAGCTTGTCCGGCGGTCCCTTCGGGTAATCGAAGGTCTTCTCGGTCTTGGTCTGCCAGTGATAGGTTTCTGACTCGCCTGCCATGTTCTTGAGGGTCAGTGCGTCGGGCTCAATGTTGTCCTCAGGCATTTGGCCGGGATTGTTGATGACGATGGACTCCTGCCACTCGTGGGGCGCGTCGTCGAGGTGCGAACTGGAAAGCAGCTGTTTGCGCACTGCCACGCCGTCGGGATAGACGGTCCAATACTCGTCGGCCCAGTCGAACCAGCCGGTGACCGGGTCTGCATTGCCGCCCTTGTAATTGATGGCCTCGGCCAGGGCGTAACGCCAGTGAATCACGGCGCGCGCATCGGAAGACTCTAGGATGCTGACGTGCGAATAGCGGCCCTGCTTGTCGCTCATGGGCTCGCAGTCTCCGCCGTCAGGGCAGCGGGGGCGGTCATAGGTCTCAAGGAACTCGTCGGTGTACCACTTGTTGTTCTCCGTGACCCAGGCGGGAATGAAGTTGGTTCCCTGCCAAAAGACGAGGCGCATGGGCGACTGCTCAAAGCGGACCACGACATCCTGGTCGGGTCCGAAGCGGCGCGGGCGGTCCCAGCTGTTTTCAAACTTCAGGCTTGCGTAAAACGCGCCGAAGGGACCCGCTCCGGGAGGTCCGGAAGGGAAGACGGCGGTGGGCATTACGTCTTTGGCGGGCAGATTCGCTTTTGCAAACGCAGCCTGTTCGTCCTCCCCGCTGCGTGCGCCTTCAATGATCTCAAGACCATCGAGATAGCCGTCGAGCGAGTAGTTGACCGGGTCACGGAACGCGTCGAGCCATGAGGGATAGGGCTGCTGAGGATTGCGAATTCTACCCACAATGAGGTCGGTGCCCATGGCCTGGGAGAAATGGCCGGGAACGTTGAGGCTGCCGGCGGGCTTGCCGTTTACGTAGATGGCGATGCCTGTCTGCGGATCGAAGGTGGCCGTGACGCGCGAGTATCGCTTGGTGGGGAGTTGCACGGTCGAAGTGAGTTGACGCCAGATGCCGTTGACGGCGAGATTGAATCCGGGATGGCCGAAGGCATCGATGCCAAAGAAAAAGCCAATCTGGTCGTCCGCGTTCTGGTCGGCAATGGGAACCCAATTCCATGGGTAGTAATTAGGCGCCACCCATGCCGAGACAGTGAACCCCTCTTTGAATTGAGGCACATTCTTGGCGAGGCGGGCAATGCGCGTGGTGTAGCCGTCGAACTGCAGGCCGTTGCCCTCAGCGCCGGGCACGTGCCAGAAGAAACCCTCAATGGCATCGTCTGTGTTGCCGATGGCGTCGTGCGCACTGGCTCCTGACGTCTCATTGAAGTCCCAGCGGATGCCGCTGGGGCGCTCCTGCGCCAGCGAGACTTGTTGCGCAAAGACCAGGGCGACTGTGGCCGCAAAGAATTTAAACAGGATACTGATTGTTCTCATTGGGTCTACCTCTCATGGAACGATTGCCAAGCCCGAGATGATGAGTTGCGCCGGCAGCGGAACAACATCCAGCAGGGCGCACCGCTGTGGATGGGAAGAACCGGCGGCGTTCGCAGGTGCGGGAGATTTGCGAACGCGGATCAGTGCCAGAAACTCTCCGGCGCAGCATAGCCAATGGTCGCGGGGGATGTCAACAAAGCGGCCCGGCTGGTAAGATAGCACCTTTGCGGGGAGAGAAGCCCGGCTGCCGAATGGACGAATCGGAGTCCGCGCCCGCAAAAGGGCCGTATTTTTTTGCCGGCCCGACAGCTTTGTCTTGAAAGGCAGACAAGTCTGGACATGAACGTACGAGAAGAAGTGATAGCCAACTTTATGCAGGTGGCCCGGGATCACGGCCGCAGCCTGGCGCAACTCAGCGACGATCTTGCCTTGATTGACACGGGCCTTGACTCGCTTGGATTTGCGATCGTGGTGACCCGGCTTGAACAGGCGCTGGGGGTCGATCCTTTTACGGCGAACGGGTTCGCGAATTTCCCCATGACGCTGGGCGGGTTTATCCATTGTTATGAGGCCGCTGTGCAGTTGCCTGCTTCATAGCGGGCCGGGCAAACCGGCCGCCGGCGCTGACCGCAACCAGGGAATTCTCTCCCACAGTGTGACTGTAGTCACCGATGCGAACCGCTTCGGCTGGATAACCTTGTGGTGACGGCACAATGTACCGAAAGCGCCGCAACGAACCATGAGTGATTCATATGGCTTATGTAGTTACCGATGCCTGCACCAAAGACTTTGTCTGCGTGGCAGAGTGCACAACCGCCGCTATCGCGCCCACGGCAGACGACGCCAAGGCAGGGACTGTGTCTCAGGTTTACATCAATCCCGACGAGTGCATCGACTGCGGCACATGCGTTTCAGTTTGCGCGCAGAACGCGATCTATGCGGAAGATGAATTGCCGGCGGACAAGGCTCACTTTGCCGAAGCGAACAAGGCTTATTTCAACTAGGACGCTCGCACTACCTTTGCAAGAGTAGTTTGAATGATGGGATGGCCTTGAGG
>Ga0073936_10005076_pt1 | contig 17908 bp, 16 predicted proteins | sample AliMusrvi5mmetaG_FD_87041 | JGI IMG/M metagenome (GOLD analysis project Ga0073936, IMG submission 87041) | Freshwater lake bacterial and archeal communities from Alinen Mustajarvi, Finland, to study Microbial Dark Matter (Phase II) - Alinen... | ecosystem: Environmental > Aquatic > Freshwater >... | reverse complement strand
TCTGGCGACCGCGGAACGGCTGGAAACCGGACGCGATCGTTTTGACCGTGTCATCGAGGACAAGTTCGTTGACAGCCGGGACACCTATCTCAAGGCGCTTCCCCATCTTAAGCGCGAAATCCTCAAGAACCGGGACAAACTTTTTGCGGCATCCACCATTCTCCGGAAATCCAAGTCCACCGTGTCCCAAAAGGGCGAGGCCCAGAAGGACATGGACCGTATCCGCAAGCGCCTGGCCGAACTGTTTGAAAATCTCTATTTCAAGCAGAAAATCGTTGAATCGCTTGCGGCCAAAGCGGAGGACGAATACAAGGAAATGCTAGGCTGCCTCACCCAGATCACCACCCAGGGGAAGGCCCGCAAATCCAAAAAGCAGGCTGAAATCCTGGCGGCAGAATTGCGGCGGCAACGCAAACTGGAAGACAAAATCTGCCTGACCGCAGAGGACTTCATTGCCAAGTATAAACAGCTCAAGGACGCCATGCGTAAGGGAATGGCGGCCCGTACCGAGATGGTCGAGGCCAACCTGCGCCTGGTGATCAGCATCGTCAAGAAATACATGAACCGGGGCCTGTCGTTCCTGGATCTGATCCAGGAGGGCAACACCGGCCTGATGAAGGCGGTCGAAAAGTTCGAATACCGCCGTGGCTACAAATTCAGCACCTATGCCACCTGGTGGATCCGGCAGGCTGCCACCCGCGCCATCGCGGACCAGGCCAGGACTATCCGCATTCCGGTGCATATGATCGAAACGATCAATAAATTGATGCGCGTCCAGAAGAAACTCGTCCAGGAACTCGGGCGTGAACCCACTCCCGAGGAAGTGGCCGAGGAAATGAGCCTCCCCGTGGAACGCGTTCGCGCCGTCTACAAGATGGCCCAGCAGCCGATCTCTCTCCAGAGTCCTGTTGGCGATGGCGATGACGCGCATTTTGGTGATTTTATCGAGGACAAGGGCGCTGAAAATCCGTCCGAAATGACCGCTTACAGCTTGCTGAAGGACAGACTGAAAGATGTCCTGGGCACCCTGACTGAGCGTGAACAGCAGGTTCTGAACCTGCGATTCGGCCTGACGGACGGGTATTCGCGCACCCTCGAAGAGGTGGGAAAACAGTTCAATGTCACTCGTGAACGAATCCGCCAGATAGAAGCCAAGGCTCTCCGCAAATTGCGCCATCCAACGCGCATCCGGAAGCTGGAAGGATTCATCGAGATGAAATAACCGGCGCAGGACGTCGTACCTCTCGACGTGACCCCCGGGGATCGGTAACAACAAGGAAATAGAATGCATATGAATGGCGTGTATCTCGCAATAACGACCGAGTGTTTGAAAAAATTGACCATGCCGGAGTGGGCAGGGGCGCTGGCCGCCGCTGTGGCGCTCTTTCTGACGGGCATGCTTCTCGGGATGAAACTGGGAAAAGGCCGCGGCAGTGAGAAAAGTAGCGGCGGTAATGGCGGCTCATCCAGGCCCGTCCGATCCCCCGACTTATATATCGGCAACCTGACGGAAGACATCTCGGGCGAGGAATTGCAGAAGCAATTCAGCAAATTCGGGGATGTCAAGGAAGTCCGGATGGTTCCTCCCCGTAGCGGCGAAAACAAGGCCTTTGCCTTCATCACGATGGGAAGCGTGGAAGCCGCCCAATCCGCCATGAATGGCATGAACGGCCGGGAAATCGAAGGACGCAAGATCGTTGTGAGCGAAGCCCGGTCACGCCATGGCGGCGGGGGTGGACGCCGCGGTCCCCGGCGATAAGCCTACAGCCTTCCCTGTAGACGATCCTTCAGCGTTGTCCGCCTGAATACAACATGGTTGTTCCGGATGGCCATGTGGACCGCTTTCTTGGAGCCCACTAGGCAGACCAGTTTGCGTCCGCGCGTCATCGCCGTGTAGAGCAGGTTCCGCTGAAGGAGTTTGAAATGATGGGTGGTCATCAACAGCACCACCGCCGGGTATTCACTCCCCTGCGCCTTGTGGACTGAACAGGCGTAGGCAAGGTCAAGCTCGTCAAGTTCCTCGGCCACATAGACTACCCGGCGCCCGTCATAATTGACCACAACTTCCTGGGCCTCGAGATTAACCCCTTCAATCTGACCAATATCACCATTAAAGACATCCTTGTCGTAGTTGTTCCTGACCTGGAGAACACGGTCCCCCTCCCTATACTGCCGTCCGAACCGCTTGAGGGCACGACGTCCGGGGTTGAGCGCCTCCTGGAGGATCAGATTCAGGTTCTCACACCCAAGCTGGTTGCGCCGCATGGGAGTTAGCACCTGTACTTCCGTCATGGGATCGAAATGGAATTTCAGGGGAATGCGCGACGAGACCAGCTCCAGCATCTTCGCGATCACATCCTCCGGCGCTTCGGACTCGATGAAGAAAAAATCACTGGGCCGCCCCTCCTCTGGCATCTCAAACGGAAGCCCGTGATTGACCCGGTGCGCATTGCGGACAATCCAGCTTTGCGATTCCTGCCGGAAGATAGTCTCCAGCTTGGTCAGGGGGATCATGCCCGAGTCGATCAGATCCCTCAGTACATTCCCGGGTCCTACGCTTGGTAACTGGTCCGCATCACCCACGAGGACCAGGATGGCGGCGGGGGGCAGGGCGCGCAGAAAAGCATGCATCAACTGGATATCTATCATCGAGACTTCATCCAGAATAAACACATCCCCCTTGATCGTATTATGAGGGCCATGCTCGAACCGGTTTGTGCCCGGAGTGTATTTCAGAAGCCGGTGAATAGTCAGCGCAGGCATCCCGGTGGCTTCCTCCATGCGTTTTGCGGCCCGGCCCGTGGGAGCGGCCAGGCAGATCCCCATTTTGCGGGCATCGAAAATATCCACCAGGGCCCGCACAATGGTAGTCTTCCCCACCCCGGGACCGCCCGTGATGATGGAGACTTTTTTCAAAAGGGCCATTTCCAGGGCCGCCCGTTGGGCAGGCGCAAAGCCGATGGCCATTAACCCTTCCGCCCAGGAAACAGCTTTCTCAACCTGGACCGGCGGATGGGTCATCGTCGTGTTCATCAGGGTTTCCAGCATTTCCGCCACACCGGACTCAGCCTTGAAAAGGGGTGTCAGAAACACATTTCCGCGTTCCTCATACAGGGTTCCGTCCGAGGCCGTTTGGGCGATGGCGGCTTTCAGGATATCGCCCGGTATTTCAAGCATCTGCTCGGCTGCCGGAATAAGATCCTCACGGGGACAGAAGCAATGCCCCTCCTCAGCCATCGTGTGGAGGAGATACAGAATGCCGGCCTGTGCCCGGCTTTCGGAATGGGGGGGAATCCCGATGCTCAGGGCGATCCGGTCCGCCGTCTTGAATCCTATGCCCCAGACTTCGTGACAAAGCCGGTAGGGATTCTCCCGCACGACAGCAATGGCCTGATCCCCGTACTGCTTGTAAATTCTCATCGCACAGGCCGTCCCGACCTCATGGGACTGGAGAAACACCAGAATGTCCCGGACCGCCTTCTGGGCCTTCCAGGACTCCTTGATCATCTCCCGACGGACCCGTCCAATTCCATCAACCTCCTCCAGGCGGGCGGACTCCTTGTCGATGACATCCAGAACGCGCTCCCCAAATGCGTCAATCAGCCTTTCCGCCATGCCCGCCCTGATTCCCTTGATCACACCACTTGCCAGATATCTTTTGATTCCCGCAAGAGTGTGCGGAGGATGGCACTCGATGCGGGTCGCCTGGAACTGCCTGCCATGTCGGCTGTGATGAGTCCAGCGGCCCACCGCCTCCAGCGTTTCCCCCTCGCAGAGGGTCGGGCAATTTCCCACCACCATGACCTCATCCTTGTCATGCTTCCCCTTGGGAATGACACCGCAAACCCCATAACCCGTGTCTTCGGAATGAAAGACAACCCGGTTGACGACCCCCTGCAGCGTTTCCAACGGCTCACCGCCCGTCTGAATGGCGGCAGAGGCATCGCGGCGTCTAGTAAAGTCTATTTCCTCTTGCACAATGGCCCGGGATGTTACCAGAGAAACAGGGAGGCAACAACCCGGGAAAGAGTTCCCTTATCCCTCCGCCGCCGGGAACAGATGCCCGTGGAAGGTGACAAAGAAAAGCCCTGCCTGAATGATACAGCGCAATCCGATTGCCTCGGCTTCGCTCAATCCGATAGTCAAGCGGGTTATCTGGCCGTTTTCCTTCTCCTTCCGGGACAACCCGAATGAATACCCGCTCTTTTCGGGAATCCGCCCGAAAGAAATGACGGTGTTCGCCTTCTCCGTGTCATGGTATAGCCCGTTTTTCTGGCCGCCAATCCGATCCTGTTTCCCCTCGAGAACAAGCAGCATCTCGCAGATGTCCCCGAAATCCATCTTCACGGTCAACTTATTCTCCCAGTCAAATGCCGCAAACGCCCGCTTCTCACCCTCTCGTTCCGGGGACGCCTTCTGCGCCGCCATTTCAAAGAAGAAACAGTTATACCGGTCCCCTTCCCGCCTGTTCACACGGGGCTCAATCTGGAATGCCACCCCGTTCCCCGCCGCAGTCGGATGATAAAACGCCAATTTCTGCTCCCGTGGTTTCGTCCCATTTCCCTGCCTGCCCGCTGTTGTTGTCATACTGCGTACTCCTTTTTTCAGGATGCCCCCGGCTCGTGTTTTGGAACCGGACTATAGACATCGCCTGCCTTCACAACGATTTATCCTATAGTTTTATTATAATTAATTTTTTGCATGATCCCGCTCTTGATTTTAAAGAAAAGGTCTTCTATCGTTCCCGCCATGACAACACAAACCACGATGCCGACACGGCGATTTGGGCGGACCGGACTGGCCATGCCTGTTTTGACCTGCGGCGGCATGCGGCTCCAGCAATCCTGGCAGGACACCGATGATATCACCGCCGAGAGCCAGCATAATGTCGAGGCCATCGTCGCCAGGGCCTTTGAGCTTGGCCTCTGCCATATTGAAACAGCCCGCGGTTACGGTTCATCCGAGGTTCAGATCGGACGCGCCATCAAAACTCTGCCCCGCGACCGGTTCATCCTTCAAACCAAGGTTGGCCCTGACCCGGATCCGGCTGTTTTCGCCGCCAACGTGGAACTCTCCCTGAAACGATTGCAACAGGAGCGAGTAGACCTGCTGGCCATCCATGGAATCAACAACCAGACCATCCTTGAGGACGTGCTGCGTCCGGGCGGATGCCTGGAGGTGGCACGCCGGTTTCAACGCGAGGGCCGGTGCGGATTCATCGGGTTTGCCACGCATGGACCGCCCGATGCCACCGTCAGAGCCATCCAAACCGGAGAGTTCGACTATGTCAATCTGCACTGGTACTACGTCAACCCCTTCACGTGGCCGGCTGTGCAGGCCGCCGCGGCCCAGGATATGGGGGTACTGGTCATCAGTCCGAACGACAAAGGCGGGAAACTCTATTCCCCGCCTGCAAAACTTGTTGAACTGTGCAGGCCCCTTACGCCGATGGCTTTTAATGATCTTCATTGCCTGACCAGGCGTGAGGTGCATACGCTCAGCATCGGAGCCTCCCGGCCGGCCGATTATGACGAACATGTCCGCACGGTCACCAATCCAGGCGATCCAGCCCTCCACCCCGCCACCGCCGCGAAACTCGACGCCGAGCTCGCCCGCGTATGCGGCAAGGACTGGATGGCCCGGTGGCATGAGGGGCTGCCCGACTGGGAACACGCCCCCGGCCAGATCAACCTCCATGAGATCCTGCGCCTCTGGAACTTCGCACGAGGGCTGGACATGGTGGACTTCGCCAGGATGCGCTATAATCTTCTTGGTCAGGGTGGACATTGGTTCCCCGGCCAGAATGCCGCCCATGCCGGAGACCTGGATTTCTCAACAGCGCTCAAGGCCAGCCCCTTTGCCAAACAGATTCCCGCCCTCCTCACCGACGCCCATTCCGCCCTCTACGAGGCCCCCGTCAAACGCCTCAGCCAGTCGGAGTAAGGTTTTTCTATTCGACTTTTCCCGTTGGATTTCCGATAGTGACCAGTTTTTTGACGGGAACAACATTATGAAAACTGATCAGAAATTCATCATCGGTGGCGTCACCACCCCTGCTGGATACAAAGCGGCGACGGTTCGGGCCGGCATTAAGGAGAGCCGGAAACGGGATGATTTAACCCTCCTCGTGTCAGATATCCCGGCCACCGTGGCCGGCACCTTCACCAGCAACCGCGTCAAGGCGGCTCCGGTGAAACTCTGCGAGCGCCACCTGATCTGGGGTCAGGCCCAGGCCGTGATCGTCAATGCCGGTTGCGCCAACGCCTGCACCGGCGACCAAGGCATCCAGGATGCGGACAAGATGGCCGGCTTGACAGCCCAGGCACTGGGGATCGGCAAGAATCTCGTTTTCGTCTGTTCCACCGGGACAATAGGCATCCCCCTGCCCATGCCCAGGATCGAAAACGCCCTGCCGGAACTGGTCAAATTGCTCTCCCGAACGGGCGGATCCGCAGCCGCTGAGGCCATCCTCACCACCGACTTGGTGAAAAAAGAAGTGGCTGTCACCGTGACCATTGACGGGAAACCCGTCACCATCGGCGGAATCGCCAAGGGATCCGGAATGATCGCGCCGAATATGGCTACCATGCTGGCCTTCATCACCACCGACGCCGCGGTTGACCAGCGCTCTCTCCAGGAGTGCCTGCGCCACGCCGTGGATCAAAGCTTCAACCGGATCATCGTGGATGGCGACGAGAGCACAAACGACACGGTGCTCATGCTAGCGAACGGCGCCGCAGGCACGGCAATACTCCAAAAGAAACACCCAGACTGGCGGAAATTCTGCCACGCCGTCGAAGCCGTGACCCGCGACCTCGCCCTCAAGATTGTCAAGGATGGCGAGGGCGCAACCAAATTCGTAACCGTGCGGGTCACCAATGCGGCCAGCCGGAACGATGCCCGGGCTGTGGCCAGGGCCATCGCCCAATCGCCCCTCGTCAAAACCGCTTGGAACGGCGGTGACCCGAACTGGGGCCGCATCCTTGCCGCCATAGGGTATTCCGGTGCCCGGATTGAGGAAAACCGGGTTGATATTACCTTCGACAATGTCCTTGCCGTCAAAGACGGCAAGGCCGCCGACGGCTCTTCGCTCAAGGATCTCGAACAGGTCTATGCCCGGAAGGAATTCTCGGTCCATGTCCATCTCAATTCCGGCAAGGCGGAATATACCGTCTATACCTGCGATTTAAGCAAGGAATACGTCGCTATCAACGCGGAGTATATGACGTGATGCAAAGCGCCATCGCCAAAGCTGATGTCCTGATCGAAGCCCTGCCCTACATCCAGGATTTCCGAGACGCCATTATCGTCGTCAAGTTCGGAGGGAGCGCCATGGAAGAACGCCGGAATGTGGAGAACATCCTCACCGACGTCGCCTTCATGGAATGCGTCGGCATGCAACCGGTCATTGTCCATGGGGGCGGAAAAGCCATCTCCAGGGCCATGACCGAGGCCGGACTCCAGCCGAAATTCGTGAAGGGACTGCGGGTCACCGACGAGGCGACTATCACGGTGGTGGAAGCCACCCTCAAGAACACCGTCAATGCGGCCCTGCTGGAGATTCTCGCAGCCAAGGGGGCCAAGGCGAAACGCGTGGATGGCAATGCCGTCTTCGAAGTTGAGAAACGCACCTCGCGGGATACCGCCACCGGAGAACTACTGGACTGGGGATACGTTGGCGAGATCAAACACGTTCACGCAGCGCCTATTCTGGAGTGCCTTCGGAACCAGACTATTCCCATCATCACTCCGCTCGGTCACGGGTTGGACGGCAAACTGTACAATCTAAACGCCGATGATGCCGCCGCCGCTGTGGCGCGGGAATTACGGGCACGCAAACTGGCGTTTTTGTCGGATGTGCCAGGCTTGTTAAAAGACCGGAATGACGAATCAACCCTTCTCTCCACGCTCCATATCAAGGAGGTTGAGGAACTCATCAATAACAAGGTGATTGACGGCGGGATGCTGCCCAAAATCCGGAGTTGCATGGAGGCCCTGGCGGCGGGGGTCCGAAAGATCCACATCATCGACGGACGGCTTCCCCATTCTCTTCTGCTGGAGATTTTCACGGAACAAGGAGTAGGAACGGAGATTATAGAATGACAACAAGCGCTGACATCAAAACAAAATACCAAAGCTACGTAATTCCCACTTATGCCACCCCTAACCTCGTGCTCGTCAAGGGCAAGGGTACCCGCGTCTGGGACAATGACGGCAAAGTCTACATGGATTTTGTCGGCGGCATCGCCTGCCAGAATGTGGGACATTGCCACCCGAAGGTGACAGAGGCCATCCAGCACCAGGCAGCCAAACTCGTCCATGTCTCCAACCTGTACATGAACGAATACCACGGCGCTCTGGCCGAGAAACTGGTCGCCCTGTCCGGAATGGGGGGCAAGGCGTTCTTTTGTAATTCCGGCGCCGAGGCCAACGAGGCGCTCATCAAACTCGCCCGTCTGTGGGGCGCCGATGAAGGCAAGTACGAGATCATTTCCATGAAGAACTCCTTCCATGGCCGCACCCTGGCCGCCTTGGCCGCCACGGGTCAGACCAAATATCAGGATGGCTTTGAACCACTCCCGGACGGGTTCCTCTACGCCGAACTGAACGATATCGACTCCGTGAAGAAGACGGTCAGCGGACGCACCGCGGCCATTCTCGTCGAGGCTGTCCAGGGCGAAGGCGGAATTCTCAAGGCCACCCCTGAGTTCATGGCTGGGCTGCGCGCCCTCTGTGACGAAAAGAACATCCTCCTGTTCTGCGACGAAGTGCAGTGCGGGATGGGTCGTACCGGTCACTGGTTCGGATTCCAAGGCACCGGCGTCAATCCGGATGCCTTTTCCCTGGCGAAGTCGCTGGGTAGCGGCTACCCCATCGGCGCCATCGTCACCAACGCCAAACTGGCCGATGTCTTCCAGCCTGGAAAGCATGCGAGCACCTTCGGGGCCTCCCCGCTGGCCTGCGCCGCAGCCCTGGCTACCATTGGCGTGATTGAGGACGAGAAACTCGTCGCCCACGCCGCCCAGGAGGGCGCGGCCTTTGTCGAGGGATTGCAGGAATTCATCGGAACCTATGAGCACGTGAAGGAAATCCGCTCCGCAGGCCTGATGATCGGCATGGTGCTTGACGTGCCGGCCAAGTCCTTCTGCCAGATGCTGTCCGATATGGGGCTTCTCGCCATCCCGACCGCCGATACGGTGGTCCGCTTCCTTCCCCCGCTCAATATCAAGGACAGTGATGTCAATGAGGCGCTGGACATCATTGACGACGCCCTGGCCGACATGCATGGCGTGGAGCGTGCGACGGACGAGGAATAAGCCATGGTCATCGCTGAACTGAAGGGCAAAAAAGTCGGCATATGCGTGTCCGGCGGGCTGGACAGCCGGACCATTACCAAGAAAATGGTTGAGATGGGTGTCAATGTCACCTGCTTTACCGCAGACTTGGGACAGCCGGATGAAGTTGATATCAACGACATTCGGAAGAAGATGGATCCCTGCGGAACCAAAACCTTCATCGTTGACTTGAAAAAAGAGATGGCGGAGGCTTGTTTCGAGGTCATCAAGGCGCAAGCCATGTATGATGGCGGCTACTGGAACTCCACCGGAATCGCCCGCGCGGTGACGGTGCGCGGCTTGATTCCCGCCATGAAAAAACACGGTTGCACCGTGCTGACCCATGGTGCGACCGGCCGCGGCAACGACCAGATGCGCTTCGAGCGCTACACCAATGTTCTGGCGCCGGACATGAAGGTCTACGCGCCCTGGCGTGATCCCGGCCTGCTGAAGGAATTTCCGGGCCGCACCCAAATGGCCGACTATCTCGGAAAATTCGGAATCCAGGCCACCGTGGGGGGAAAGAAGCGTTATTCCACGGATGCCAACCTCGCCGGGCTGTCCCATGAGGCTGAGGATTTGGAAAGCATGGAAACACCCTGCACCATCGTGGAAACAACCATGGGCGTATGGCCGCAACAGGCGCCGGATGCCGTCGAGGATGTCACGCTGAAGTTCAAAAGCGGGCGTTGCGTGGCCATCAATGGGAAAAAAGTTACGCCGCTTCAGGCCATGGTTGAGGCCAACCGCATCGCCGGCCGGAACGGGGTGGGGATGAAGAACGCCCTCGAGAACCGGATCATAGGCACCAAGAGCCGTGGCGTCTACGAGGCGCCTGGCATGGAACTGCTGGGAACCGCGCTCCGTCAGCTTTACCAGGCCGTGATGGATCGGCGCTCAACCTTGCTCTTCCAGCAGCTCTCCAAACTGGTGGCCGACCAGATTTACGACGGTCGCTATTTCGACCCCGTAACCCGCGCCGCCATGGCCGCCATCGAAACAATGGCCGGACCGGCTACGGGAACGGTCACGCTGGGACTCTATAAGGGAAACCTCCTCTTCATGAGCATGACCGGATGCGCCGGGTCGCTCTATAACGAAGCCGACTCGTCCATGGAAGCCAGCGCCGGGTTGAATCCGGTGAGCTCACAGGGGTTTGCAGAAATCCAGAGCGTTGAGGCGCTGTCCCTGGCCAAGGCAGGGCAGATAAAGATCTGAGAGTGTTCAGAATCCAGTATTCAGAAGTCAGAATGGGGGGATAAGAAAATTGATGACCATCGGACACAATGTTCTTGGTGTTATTCTGAATTCTGACTACTGGATGCTGGATTCCTGAGTCCTTCACCTGATATCGTATATGTCCCTTCTTCCCACTATCCCCGTCGCCCTCACCATCGCCGGCTCGGATAGCGGCGGCGGCGCGGGAATTCAGGCCGACCTGAAAACCTTCACCGCCCTGGGAGTGTTCGGAACTTCCGCCATCACCTGCATCACGGCACAGAATCCGAAGGCTGTTACAGGAATCACACCGGTCTCCACGAAACTAATCGCCGCGCAAATCAGGGCCGTCATGGAGGGCTTTCCTGTCGCCGCCACAAAGACCGGAATGCTGTTTTCGGCGGAGATCATCCTCACCGTTTCCAGAATCCTCCGAAAGATAGACGGAGGCCCCCTTGTGGTTGATCCGGTCATGATCTCGACTTCCGGAACCCGCCTTCTCCGACGGGACGCCATGGAGGCGCTATGTCATGACCTCCTCCCGCTTGCCGCAGTGATCACTCCGAACCTGAACGAAGCCGGGATCCTGGCCGGGCGGAAAATCCAATCGCTCACGGATTTGCAGGATGCGGCCCGTCTGATCGCCAGGAAGTTTGGCACCGCCTGCATCGCCAAGGGCGGCCACCTGGAAGGCGGCAAGGTTGTCGATGTGCTCTGCACCGGAGATGACGATATCACCCTTTACACGGCGCCCAGGGTAAGGACTAAGGGGACCCATGGCACAGGCTGCACATTTTCAGCCGCGCTGACCGCCGCCCTGGCTTTGGGAACCCCCCTGCATGAGGCCGTCGCCATCGCGAAGCAATTCGTCACCCAAGCCCTCAAACAAGCCCGCCCGGCTGGACGTCATTATCCACTCGATATATAATATCTATATAGCTTGATATAGATTCTGGAATGCGCCATAATGCCAACCGAAGCTTATGGGCATTCTACCACGACGTCCGCTTGTCGGCCTGGCTATCGCATTCGTCTCGGGCACGAGCCTCGGACTTGCTTATCCGGTTTCGCTTCTGGCGTTGCTTCCCGCAACCACAGCCTGTCTGATTATGCCCTCAATTCCCGCCTTACTCAATAAACCTCCCTCCAAACTCTCAACTTTCCTTCTTCTGGCGGCGATAGTCGGACTCGGCTGGGCCAATGCGATCCTGACTACTGATACCACGAACCGCTCCATTTCCTCAATTCTGCAACTCCCCACCGGCGCCGGGATCACCGGCATTGTCGCGGATGAACCCCTTTGTGTTTCAACACATAACGGGAAATCCACGTGGAAATTCCCCCTTAAGGTCGAGCGGATTCGCGGCGGCCGATACCGTGATTCGACCGAAGCTTCCGGAACCGTCCGGATGCGCCTGTTCGCAATGGAAAAAGACCGCATCCCCGCTTACGGGGAACGCTGGTCTTTTCCGGGTTACCTGGCACAAACCACATTCAAGCAAGGCCATTTCGCGGGAAAGCCCGGCGCTTTATATTTCTCAGGTTCCGCCCATAAAGCCCTTTTTCTGGCAACTGGCCAGGGAAGTCCGCTCATCGCTATTTGTTTTCACGGCCGGACTTGGGCTGGAAGAATTCTGGCTGAGGGACTCACTGACAGGCCGGTTCAAAGTTGCATCCTGAATTCAATCCTTCTTGGCTATTACAGCCAGATCCCACGTGAACTCTACCAGGCCTTCGCCCGCACCGGCACATTACACGTCTTTGCAATATCAGGGTCTCATGTGGTGATCATGGGAGGCGCCATTATCTTCATCCTGGCCACCTGCGGCATCCCCAGAACCCATTGGGTACTTATCCTCGGCCCGCTTTTGATCTTCTATACGGCGATGACTGGGCTGGAACCCAGCGCCATGCGGGCGTGCATTATGGGCATTGTGTACTGGATCGCCCCATTGATCGGGCGCAAACCGGATATTTTCACAACATTGGCCGCCTCCGCCATTCTGATTCTCGGCGTCGCCCCGAATGACCTGACCAACGTCGGGTTCATCCTGTCCTATGTGGCTGTTCTGGGCTTGGTTTTGTTCTGCCCGGTGTTCATGACCCCGCTTCACCGGTGTTTCCGGCACGATCCTTTGAAACTGGAGTCGGATCCCCGATGGGTGGAAGGGCTCAGATCCCTCTGGATCATGTTCAGCGATTTGCTCTCCGTCTCCCTCGCCGCCTGGCTGGCCACCACACCTCTTTCCATTCTTTATTTCGGCAATTTCTCCCCTATCGGCTTGCCCAGCAACCTCTTGATCGTCCCGCTCTCCTCCCTCGTCATCATCACCGGGGTTGTTTCTCTGACGCTTGGCTCCTGCTGGCTCTGGCTGGCCGATCTGTTCAACCACGCCAACCTGGCGTTAATTGTGCTGATGACCGAGGCCGCCCGCTGGTTTTCCGCTCTCCCCCATGGCTGTATCACCGTCCCGCCTGTGTCGCTGTGGGGAATTCTGGTGTTTTACGCCATGCTGCTCATCACCCGGTTCATGATCTGGGTATATGCGAAGGAGAAAATGGAAGTGCAAATTGGAAGTGAAGAATAGAGAGAGTTGACGAAGTGTATCCTCTAGAAATCATCAGCTTAATGAGTAGACAGCCGATCGAACTGGTACCGCGGCGGCGGTTGCACAACACTTCCTACACCGTGGTCCGCATACGATGGATGACATCCAGTGACTTGGCAACTTCATCAAGAATAACATTCATCTCAAAGGGCTTGGCGAGATAGTCAAATGGACGGACCCGCTTTGTCTCCATCCCGAAAACCTCCTGCCTCCCGGTTGGAGAGATGCCGTTCATCGGACACCTTAAATCGCACCCTTGCTCGAGGGTACACCCCGGACCCGGGCGTCCTTGCGGCACGCTTCGCCGAGAGCCCGGGCAACGGACTTGAAAACCGCCTCGTAGGCGTGATGGGGCTCATCGCCGTACAGTTGGGCAATATGGAGATTCATGCGGGCTTTGACGGTGAAGGCTTGGAAAAATTCCCGGATCAGGATCAGGTTGAAATCCCGGATCTTTCGCGTTCGGTTCGCCACGTCATAAACCAGATACGGCCGCCCGCCCAGATCCACCACGGCCCGGCTCAGTGCGTCATCCATCGGAACATACGACCACCCGTACCGGACAATGCCCTTACGGTCGCCCAACGCCCGGTCAATCGCGTCACCCAGCACCAACCCGAGATCCTCCACCGTGTGATGATAATCCACCGCAAGATCGCCCGTAGCAGCCACGGTCAAATCCATGAGAGAGTGCTTGGAAAAAAGCTCCAGCATGTGGTTAAGAAACGGCATGCCCGTTTCCACCCGGCTGACCCCTTTCCCGTCTATTACCACGCTTACCTTGATATCCGTCTCACGCGTCTTGCGCGCCACCGCCGCCATCCGTTTCTTCATATCAGACCTCCCAGCACCTGTAACAACCGGTCCACTTCCCCGTCGGTTCCAACCGTGATCCTCAAAAAGTCCCCCGTCCGTTCCCCTGGAAAATAACGGATCAGAATCCCCTCCGCCTTCAACGCTTCAAAAAGTTCCTTTGCCGTGCGCCCCGCGGGCTTCACCCAAAGGAAGTTCGCCTCGGAAGGACAGACCGAGAAGCCACGCCGGGTGAGTTCCCCGGCGAGTCTTTCGCGAGTGGCCTTGATCCTGCCCGCATTGGCCAGCATGTGCGCCTGATCCTTGACCGCCGCCGTGGCGATGGCCTGTGTCAACCGGTCCAGGTTGTAGGAATCCTTGATCTTGAAAAGGGCTGCGACAAGGGGCTCCGGCCCCACCACATAACCGCACCGGATGCCGGCCAGGGAATAGGACTTCGACAGCGTCCTCATAACGAGGACATTCGGCAGGGTCTTCGCCAGGTCCAGGCAACTCTCCCGCGCAAAATCCACATAGGCTTCGTCAATCAGCACAACGCCGGGAAACGATTTGCAAAACGTCCTGACCCTGCTCTTGGGGAAAAGCATACTGGTCGGCGCATTAGGGTTCGCCAGGAAAAAGAGGGATGCCGGCGCCGGATCACGAGCGGGCCACTCAAAGGACTGGGTGAGTTCGCACGCCACACCGGGAACATTCCGGATGGCCGACAACACCGGGTAGAGGGAATAGGACGGCATGAAATAGCCGATCGTCCCGTCATCCTCGACAAACGCCCGGGTACACAGGGCCAGGATTTCGTCGGAGCCATTGCCGGCGAACACCTGCCCCACCCCCACCCCGTGAAGGGCGGCAACCGCCTCGCGCAAACCCGTGCTCACCGGGTCGGGATAAAGCCGCAAGGTTTCAACGTCCGTGGACGCCAGCACATCCGCCACCCAATTTGACGGCGGGTACGGGTTTTCGTTCGTGTTCAATTTCACGAGTCCCGGACGTTTGGGCTGCTCGCCCGGCGTGTAGGCCTCCAGCGCCAGAACAGATTGACGGATCAACGGGCTCATCACACCTCAAACCTCACCCGGGCCGCCCGGACATGCGCATCCAGTCCCTCGACCCGTCCGAACGCCTCGATCACCGGCAGGGTCTCCTGAAGGTCGGCGCGGGTAAACGCCATGAAACTGGTCCGGCGCCGGAAATCGTCAACCGTCAAGCCCGAGAACATCGTCGCGGTCCCGCCTGTCGGGAGGACATGACTGGGGCCGGCGACAAAGTCGCCAGCCGATTCCGGAGTCCAGGTGCCGAAAAATACCGCGCCCGCGGAACGCACTTTCCTCAACCAGTTCCGCGGCTCGCGCACCATGATTTCGAGATGTTCCGGGGCGAACTGGTTGCACAGTTCCATCCCGTCATCCAGGGTGTTCACCACGACAATCAGGGTGCCCTTCTCGAGGACTTTGTGGACCGCCGTTTTCCGGCTCAGAGTTTCGGCCTGGGTAACCAGTTGCTCCGCCACCTTTCCAGCCAGCGCACCGGAACTGGTCACCAGGAGGGTCTTTTCCAGTCCGGTGCCATGCTCGGCCTGCGACAGCATGTCGGCCGCCACGCACTCGGCCGGCGCCGTCTCGTCGGCCAGGATCGCGATTTCACTCGGGCCGGCCACCAAGTCCAGCGCCACGTCTCCATAGACGAGTTTCTTCGCGGCCGTGACATAAGCACCGCCGGGGCCGACAATCTTCTGGACTTTGCGAACCGATTTCGTGCCGTACGCCATCATCCCGATGGCCTGGATCCCACCCACACGGTAGATCTCCGTCGCCCCCGCCATTTCGAGGGCGAACAATATATAGGGATTCACCTTGCCATTGCTGTCCGACGGCGTACACACAACGATTTCCTGGACTCCGGCCACCTTCGCCAGCGTCACGGTCATGTACACCGTAGACACGAGCGGAGCCTGTCCGCCGGGGATATACACCCCCACCCGGTCATACGGCACAAACTGTTCTCCCATTTCACCGCCCTTGGGACTGAATATTTTCCAATCCTTCTTCATGCCGGCGCGGGAGAAGGTCGTCACCCGCTTGTAGGTTTCCCGCGCGGCGATCCGAAACTGGGGATCCACGATTTCCCGAGCCTGGGCAAGTTCGGCCAGAGTCACCCGGAGATCGGCCGGTTTCAGGGAAACGCCATCGAAATCCTTGATGTATTTCAACACGGCCACATCGCCGTTGAGGCGGATATCCTCCAAGGCTTCACGGGAGGCGTGCTCTGCAACGGGATCAAAGGCGGGCCGCTTAAGAAAAGTTGTCACTGCCGCCGTCGTGCTATCCGGCGCCCATTTTGCGATCTTGATGTCCATATCTACTCCTTCTCCACTCGATCCGTCTTCCAGTAATACAGCTTTACCCGCCCGGAAGCGAGTCCCGTCCCCGGGGCTCCCACCCCCGCCCGCAGATCCCGTATCAGGAGGGCATCCACGGCGGGCACGCCGCTGGGTTGTTCCAGTAGAAGATGCTGTACGCGCCCCTTCCGGTCAAGCTCGACATAGGCCGTCACGGTGACGGTCGAAAGCTCCGTCTCCGCCAATTTCTCGACCGGGATGGCCGGGATTGTGAAGCCGCGCGCCTTCAACTCACCGGGGATGTCAACCTGAATACCCGTGTCCCGGCCCGCCAGGGATTCCTCGTAACGCTTGCTCGAATCAATTTCGGGCTCGAATTCGCCGCCCGGGAGGGATGCCATACCCGGCATCTCCAAGACCGGAAGCGCCGGGGGCGACAGATCAAGATAGGAGGGCTGCGGGACTCCGGGTTTCAATACCGGCACCGGGCCCGCCTTGGGCATTTCCTTGACGGCCGCTTTCTTGCTGAACCCGTCGGATGTCGGCAGGGGCATCAATACGGGCGACCATGTGGATCCGTCCAATCCCCGCGCCCCCTTGATATACCGGAAGACCGTCGGCTTACGGGCAGTCTCGCCCGTGACCGCACCGGAACCGGTCGGCCAGGCCAGCCAGGGCACAGTCCAAAGTGCAAGTCCACTGCCGACAATCAGCATGACGTTCCGCCAGGACAGGGGGATGACATAGGAGTTATCCACCGCATCACCTTTCCGAGGGCCGCGTCGCCAGGTTCACCTCGTGGAAACCGGCTTCCGAGGCCATTTCGAACAACTTCACAATCGTCTCATGCCTCACCATGCGGTCCGCTTCGATCACAAGCGGAAGATTGGGTTTCTGGGCGAAAGCGGTGGCGAGCGAGACGCGCAGGCCGTCCATCTCGGAAGGTTCACGCCCAAGATACCGCTGGTCATCGAAGAAAAAGAGTTCATCCCGGTCAGCCCGCCCCGCGACAGGCAGGGAGAGTACCGCGATGTTGTGGCCATAGTGGCGCCCGTCCGTGAAGGAGGTTTGCGGCAGTTGCACGGCCACGCCGGGTTGCAACACATTCGGCGCCAGCAGATACAGATACAAGGCCACCAGAAGGGCGAAGTTCACCCAGGGCGCGGCACTCACCAGCCCGCTCCCGAGCCGGTTCTCGGGCCGGTAGTGCCGAAACCCGCGCACCGCCCAGCCGATGGTCTTGGGATCGTCGCGCCGGATCATTCGTCCTTCTCCGTTGCCGGCTCCTCCCGGACGATCGGAACGCCCGTGAGAAACGCGATAATGTCCGATGATGCCCGCTCCATATCAATGACGATCTTCTCCACCTTGCCCACCAGAAAATTGAAGGCGACATAGCATGGCGCGGCCACGGCCAATCCCACCGCCGTCGTGACCAGCGCCTGCATGAGGCCCGTCATGACATCCGCCGGCTGGACGAGCGGCGCCGCCAGTTTCATGACTTGGAGCGATTTGATCATGCCGAGCACCGTCCCCAAAAGTCCGAAAATCGGCGCCACCTGGGCGACCGTGGCCAGGATGGACAGGCGGCGTTC
>Ga0073936_10005071_pt1 | contig 17917 bp, 7 predicted proteins | sample AliMusrvi5mmetaG_FD_87041 | JGI IMG/M metagenome (GOLD analysis project Ga0073936, IMG submission 87041) | Freshwater lake bacterial and archeal communities from Alinen Mustajarvi, Finland, to study Microbial Dark Matter (Phase II) - Alinen... | ecosystem: Environmental > Aquatic > Freshwater >... | reverse complement strand
TACCCTGACACAGTGTGCCCGCCGGCGGACAAAAGCGTATATCTGGACCGCATTCGCAAGGCGAAAGCGTACGGGTTCAATTACACCAAGAGCGCCTGTGAAATCTTCTTCCGCGAGTTCCTCGACGCTGCCGACGAACTGGGTTACCTGGTCTGCCAGGAGATGCCCTTCGGGGTGAACGGCGAACTGCGCGCCCTGCGCAATGACCCGCCCGCGGAACTGATCGATCTCTGGCAGCATGAAGTGGCCCATATTGTCACCGACACGCGCAGCCATCCCTCCGTTGTCTGCTACTCCATGGCCAGCGAGATGGATATTGATATCGGGACGGCGAACCAGTTCAACGTCTTCAGCCGCATACTCCCCGGCATCACGCGCCGGCTCAATCCCCACGCGCTCCTCTTTGACACCACCGCCGGCTTCTGTCGCACGGTGCAGACGCGCCATGGCCGGCGGGATACCGACCTGCTGGAGGATGTCATCGAGAACAACTACTCATTGACACCGCTCACCGGTCCGTTGCCGGTGCCGGATAGCGTAGAGCGTCCCTTCTTCATGCATGAATGGAACTGGATCAGCGGCATGCCTGACCCGGCGTTGCTGAAGCGCTACGCCTCCCTGCCGTTGGCCCCGGTGCAGATTCCGGAGATGATCGCCGCGGCGGAAGCTACCGGTCTCATCGACGAACTGCCCGCCATGGTTGAGCCCTCGCGCAAGTTAAAGTACGTGCTGCGCAAGGATGCCTTGGAACAGGCCGTCAAGCACCCCAAAATCGCCGGGTATCACGGCTGGCTCATCCATGATGTTTGCTATTGCCCGGAAGGGACCTTCAATGAATTCTGGGAAGAGCCGGCAGACCTGTCCGCAGAGGAGTACCGTACCTACAATAATGATACGGTCATTACGCTGGAAGACGGGGACCGGCGTAGCTTTACCTACGGCGAGCGCCCGTCCATCGGGGTAACAGTCAACCATTTTGGTGAATCACCGGTGGAACACCCCGTAGTGCGCTGGCAACTTGTGCGACAGGGAAAGGTGCTGGCAGAAGGGAGCCGGCAGCTCGCGCGCATTGCCTGCGGACGGCGGATCCGCCTGCCTCGGTTGAACATTCCGCGCTTCGCAGAAGATGCCCCTGCGCAGATCGAACTGCTCTGCGAGTTATGGGAGGGGAGTGAGCGGAAGGTCTGCTGGAACCACTGGCCGCTCTGGTTCTTCCCGGCCTTGAACGACGTACGCTTTCCTGGAATGGTCTGCACATCGTTGGGCCTGCCCGCCGGATTCCGCGATATCCGGTGCCCCTATGACCCGCTGGTGCCGAAGTGGGGTTCGCGCGTGTTCGTCACCAATCGCCTGCTCGACGGCAAAGGAGACCCGATCGAAGGTATCCTGCAATTTATCCAGGCGGGGGGACGGGCGCTGGTCATTTCCAACGGGGAATTTCCCGAAACTTATTCCGCCTTTTACCGGACCGTGCCTTACGTTCACGGACGGGAAGGCAACATGGGGACCATCGTGCATCCACATCCCGCACTGGGCGATTTCCCGCATGAGGGGTGGTGCGACCTGCCCTTCGTCCCGCTCATCCAGGGCGCCTGTCCCATGCGGCTCGACGCATTTCTTCCACAGCGCATCACGCCGATTATCCGCTCCATTCCGCACCCGGTGACGATGACGGATAAAGCCTACCTGTTCGAAGTCGGCATCGGCAGCGGCACGCTGCTGGTCTGCAGCCTCAATATCTCGACGCACTGGCATACTGACCCGGCCGCGCGCTATCTGTTATTCAGCATGCTGCGCTACCTGTCGAGTGAAACCTGCACGCCAAAAACCGTGCTCACCGCGGATCAGATCAAGACGGCCTGGCTATGGAAGGACGAGGGAGATTCGCATAAATGAATGGATATGCGGAGCGAATACGTTTATAATATAGTTATGTTAAACCTATTGCGTCCGCACCAAACTATTCTTAGATTGGAAGATCTCGATTGCCGCGCATTGTTGGAACGGGGTATCCGCGGGATCATGCTGGACCTGGATAACACGCTCGCGCCCTGGCAGATGCCGAAAGTGACGCCCGCGGTCGAGGCGTGGTTCGGTTCGATGTGGCAATCGGGCCTGCGCGCGTGCCTGGTGACGAATGCGGCGAAAGCTACCCGCGTGCGTCCGGTGGCGGACCGCCTTGGATTGCCATGGGTGATCCGCGCGAAAAAACCATTGCCCGGCGGTTTCAAACGGGGTATGCGCCTGCTCGATACGAAGCCTGGTGAGACCGCGATGATCGGGGACATGCTCTTCACTGACATTTTTGGCGGTAATCGCCTGGGGTTATACACCATCCTCGTCGACCCCATCTCTTCGCATGAAGCATTACTGGCCCGACTGGTGCAACGCCCGCTGGAACGGCTCATTGGTCGCGTGCCGAAGTGTGCGTGACAATCCGATGACCGGCAGGATTCCTCCGCTACTTCGCCGAATAAAGCGAATGCTTGGCCTCACCCGCCGCGTTTTTGCCTATTCTTTGTCGATGGATCGGAGCCGGATTTCATGGGAGAATTGACTGCACAGTTGTTGCCCCTCACCAGTGGTGCAGAGGAATTGATGGAATGTGTTGGCGAATTATGCGGTGCTATGTTGGCCGCACCCGGCGTACACTACTGGCTGCTATCACTACTGGAGTGTCGTGGTCACCTCGCCTTGCAGTTAGCGCCCTCTTTGATCGATTCGCTGGCCCTGCAGCAGGAACTGCGCCAGGCTCTGCGTTGTGGTGATGCCGGCGATGGCTTCACGTGCGACGACCTTCTCGCGCTGGCGGACCAGTGCGCGCGAAACCGCGGTGATGCCTTCCTTACCGAACGCGATATCGCCTGCGTCATCCTCACGAAAGCGGGCTATGCGCTGGATGCACCGGATGCCGAGGCAATGAGCGATACCGATTGCGAAACGATTTATCTGAACTTCGACGATGACGTCGAAGAAATCGCTTCCTCTGTTGCCACTCATACTCCATTGCTCGATACATTGGGCATCGACCTTACGCAGGCGGCGCGAGAAGGTACGCTGAACCCGGTGGTGGGGCGTGAAGAGGAAATCCAACTCGTCATCGAGACCCTCTGCCGTCGCACGAAACGCAATCCAGCGCTCATCGGACCAGCGGGGGTGGGGAAGACGGCGATAGTCGAGGGATTGGCCCTTCGCATCGCCGACGGCAAGGTGCCCGACGCGCTGGGTCAATTGCGGATTGTCATGCTTTCGGTGACGGCACTGGTGGCGAATTGCAAGCTCGTCGGCGAATTCGAAGAACGCATGACCGCGCTCATCAAAGAGGCGAGCCAGCCGGGCATCGTCCTCTTCATCGATGAGGCACATACCATGATGGGCGCCGGGGCTGCCGGGCGCAACGACATGGCGAATATCATCAAGCCCGCACTCGCGCGAGGGTCGATTGCCTGTATTGCGGCGACGACCGATGAAGAATATCGCCTGTATATTGAAACCGATTCCGCTCTCGAACGCCGCTTTCAGCCTGTTCGTGTGCAGGAATTGACCCCGGAGCAAACGTTGCAAGTGCTCACGCACCTGCGCGAGCAATTGGGTCGCCAGCGCGGCGTCGAGGTGCCGCGGGCGTTATTGGAATGGATCGTCAATTTCGCCGGGCAATACCTGCATAATCGGTTCTTCCCGGATAAAGCGGTGGACGTGCTGGAGCAATGCGTGGCGTACGGGCTGACGCAGGGCAAGACGGTGCTGGAACAGTCCGACGTGGAAATCATCGCCCGCCGCATGGTGGGCATGCCGCTGGCAGTCGATGAACGCCTGGCGCAACTGCGCGAGGAGTTGGCGCATAACTGCCTGCTGCCGGAAGAAACGACCCACGCGCTTATCCAGCGGTTGGAGGTCACACTGCGAGGGTTCGATGTCAATGCTGCCCGCCCGAACGCGGTGGTCATGCTCTTCGGCGATGCCGCGACGCAAGCCGACCTACTCTGCGAAACGATAGCCACCTGTCTGTTCGGCGCGCCGGACCGTATCGTGACCTTCGATTTCGCACGATTCCTCTCCCACGCCGATATCACCATGCTGGTTGGTTCACCACCCGGCTATATCGGGTATGAAGGCCGCGTCTCGCTGCATCAGGTGCTGCAAATGCCGTGGTGTGTGCTGCGTTGCGAGAACCTGCATGCTGCCCATCCGTCGGCGCGGGAAATCCTCACCCAGGGATTGCGCAGCGGGGTCATCACGCTTGCCGATGGCAAACGCGTCTTCTTGAGCGATACCATCGTCGTACTGACCGCGGACGTTCCCACCAATGGACATGGGCAATGGGGATTCGAACCCACGACCATGCCACCGGTCGATCCGCGGGAGAAAGCGGCGGGCGTCCTTGGGCTGGAACTCGTCAGCCAGGCGGATATTACTTGCATGAAGCTATGCACGAACCGCGATGCCCAGCGACACTGGTTGGAAGAGACATTGCTGCACGAACTCAGCGAACGTTTCCGCCCACAGGGTGTCCGCCTTTGCTATGATGCCAGCCTCTTTCCCTGGCTGTTGTCGCGAGGATCGCTGCGCTTCACGCAAACGGATTGGGAACGGCTGATCGATCAGGAACTCTGTCCGCTCATCTTCCCGCATCTTCCGGCGGCGCGCCCACAGCACGAGATGCTGTTAGAACTAACAATCGAGAACGGCGCCTGCGTGGTTGAGCGCCGTTCCGAATGTTGACCTGGCAGGCGAAAATGATCTCTGCCCAATGTTATTTTGTTTTTGGCGGGGCGGTCGTGGCGGGCTTCACGGGTGTGGGTTTTACCGGAACTGTCATGACGATAGGCGGGAAGTCATCCGGCGCCGGAGGGAAGACCTGATCCGGGGCATCGTTGGCCATCAGTTGCCGACCTACGAACAGAATGGCGTTGCCGTGGGGTAAGTAGTCGGTCACCACCACGTTGGAGGAGAGGAATTTATCCGTACCGGCGCCTTCCGCGTTTGTTATGTAGATATTGCCGTTGCGTACGAAGTAGACCGACTTGCCATCGGGGGAGAAATACGGCAGCGTATCACCGGTTTTACTCGTGACCTGGCGCACACCCTCCAGGTTGGCGCGCGTGATGAAGATCCCTTTGCCGCGCTCTTCGTAAACGATGAACTGGCCGTCCGGACTGTAACTGCCTGCCACCTGATTGCCGACCTGCCGTTCCGGGGCCAGCTCATGGGAAGCGCCGGCATGCTCGCCGGTCATCTCGCCGGTGACCAGAGTCCAGGCTTTCTCACCTTTGGCATTTTTATATGGGCGAGTGAAGACGATGCTCGTGCCATCAGGGCTGAAGACAGGATGATAGCCGATGCCGAAATTGAGCGGCTTCGCGTCCTCCGGCGCTTTCGGATCGAGGCCGCAAATCACCCGTTCTCCCAGTTTTTCATCGAGTTTTGTGTAAACCAGCATTTTTCCGTCCGGGCTCAGGTGGGGCAACCCCGTATCCGTCCAGCAATGTTGTTCCACACCATCGGTTCCCACGCGGATGATGTCAGTGGTTTGCACGGTCATCATCGGATCGAAGGTGTGCCGGGCGCAGTAAATCGCGTTGCCATCCGGGGTGATATTCGGTGTACTATAGTAGGTAGAGGTTTCCGCCGACGCTTTCAGCAACAGACGAGGAATGCCCGAGGTCATCTCGCGCAGGTACAGACTGCCGCCGCGCACATAGGCGAGTCGCATTCCGTCACTGGAGAGCGAGCATTGCATACCGCTCGCATCTCCGTAAGACAGGCGGCGCTGTATGCGGTTTGTCGGGTTTACGATATATAATTCGACGCCGTTTTCGGCAAACTGTTCGGTCGTAGCGGTTTCGGTGACGATGAGTATTTCCACCGGCTTCTCAATGCCGGGGAGCGTCAGGCGGGCAATTTTCTTCGCGGCATTCTTCTCGAACTTCCCGCCCAGAGATTCAATAAACGGCTGCAATTGTACATAGACCGTTTCGCCGCAGGTGAAGGGCTTTAGCTTGTCCGTCACGTCGTTCTCGTTGTTCGCTTCCGGTTTGCCGTTCGGGTTAACGAGGATATTGTTCCCTTTGGGCAGCGACACCTGGATGTTATCCGCGGTGAAGAGTGCTGAACCCCCCAATGCTTCCGCCAACGGTCCCAGCGGAGCAATCAACACGCCATTACAATCCAATGCGTCCGGCAGGGTGGGGGCCACCGGCACAGCCGGCGCGACCGCCGCGAGAGCCAGTACCGAAGAGATGATCACCGCGACGACGACCAGTGCGTAGCGAAGGCGTAAAGCAGACATCCGGTTACCTCCTGGGGAGCGTGACTTGATTGATATTATACTGTAACGGGGCAAGAGATGGAAAGCGTGGGACCGTTTACAGTCTACCTGTTTCGGCGCCGGGATAAACGTCCCTCCGGGGAGCGCGAAAGGGATCAGGGAATAGGGGTTAGGGATGAGAAAACAGATACCCAGGTATCACGAACAGATACGGTAGGCGTCATACCAAATATCCTCATCCCGATCCCCTTCACCCTTCAATTATCCTCGATCGGCGTCAATCCGTCCGCTTTCGCGATGCCGCGGGGGACGAGCAGCACGCGCGGGGTTTTCGCCCACAGCGACGGGACCGAGTACATGTATGGGAAGGCAAAGCCGTTGCCGCTGATCATCGCCACCGTGCCGTCTTCACCCGGTTTCAGTTCCACGGTATGCGTGCCCATCTTGCTGATATCCACCGTGCGCGCCGCCTTCAATCCTTTCGCGGGGAGGGTATTGAAAAGGGTGAGCGTTTTCGCCCCGTAGGTGTCCCACGTTTCCAGGTCGAGTGATTTCAATCCCTTCGGCAGATACAGATAGACCGGTGATTGTGTCCACCCCTCGGCATTGAGGAAGTAGGTAAAGCCGCCACGGATATCGCCGAGATACTTCCCTGTCTTCTGATCATAATCCAGGCTGGAGAACGGCGAGACGTTGCCGCCATAACCGACATCGAAGCGGTAGGTGCCGGGTTTCGCCGCCTTCAAGCGCACGGCGACCAGTTGGTACTTCGTCTTGTTGAATTCGACTTCCTCCGAGCGCTTCACCGTCATGGTCTTATCCACAATAGGCTCCCAGGCTTTTTTCGTCGCGTTCCAGTAGTCGACGCCATAAGGGACATCCTTCTGCAGATAGTAACCATCATTCGGGTTATACGGCCAGATGAATTGGAAGCCGATCTCGTCATCCGCTTTGCGTGCGGTGGTGAGGAATTTCACCGGCTTCTGGAAACCGCTGTTATACCAGAAGCGGTCATCGGGAATATCGCACTGGAATTCTTTCACCAGCACCAGGTCGTTCTGATCAATTTCCTTGCCCTTCTTGCCATCGGCCAGCGTGACATCGGCGAAGAGAGTAACGGGCGTGGGTTGCCAGTGGTCCACCACCAGTTTCCACCAGGCCTGCGTCTCTTCATGGGTGTAGTGCGCGGGACCGGTATTGAATTCCGGCCCGGCCGCCTCCGCCGCGTCGTTGGTCTTGAAGATCATGCGGGTGACGGCGTGCATGGCGGTGATGTAGGACATCTGCCCTTTCCAGGCGAATTCCTTCAACTCGCGCGAGGCGGGGGTAGCTTTGCCGACATCTTCCAGATAGTGCAGATACCAGAACTGCTTCAGGTCATCCAGCCGCCGCAGGGCGCCTGCTTCCCGGACGGGATCGATCTTCTTTTCCGCTGCATCGATGTAGCGGATCACCCGCGCCCAGACATTCGGAGCATTGACGGGGTAATTCTCCGGCTGCATGCGGTCGTAGTACATCTTCATCTCACGCCACCCGCTGCCGTAGGCACGCTGGAACCAGCGGTTGCGGAGGATATCGAGCTGCGCCGTGGTCAGGTTGGCGTTCCAGAGCATCTTGGAGATCATGTAGTAGCCCAGCCCCATGCGCCCGAAGTTGAAGTCCATCTCCGCGCAAATCGCCTTCATGCCGGCGTGATACTCGGTGCCGTATTCCTGGTGGATATACTCCGCCGAGTTGCTCCACGACGGGGCGATGCCGCCCACGCCGAGATCGCTTAAGGCTGCCAGGCTCAATATGAGGTAGTCGCCGGACGGCTCGCGTGGGAGCATTTTCTGATAGGCTTTTGCCAGATCGACATGCGAGAGGTAATTCTTCCACTTCCCGGCGCCGCGATGCTTGGGATAGCTGGCGATCATGATGCGGATGCGCGGGTCCAGGTTGAAATTGGGCGGCACGTCGTGGTAGTTGTAGCTGTAATTGCTGAGGCGCACCTGCTCGATTTTCTTCTTTCCGGAAGCGGTCACCTGTTCAGCGGCCGGCTTCGCGGCGATCCATTTATCGTATTCGCGCAGCAGCCAGTTGTCGAAGCCGAAAACGTGGTCGCTGGCGAAGATCGGGTCCCACATCTCTTTGGGCTGATCCAGCCCGAAGAAGCCGTTCAGCACGTAGGGTTTGTCGAGTTTTAATCCTTCGCCGGCCAGGTAGTCCGGATACCAGTTCTGGTTCTTGAGCAGTTTATCCAACGCGGCATACCCACCGCCATCTTCCGGATCGGTGCCGTAGACGAAGACGTCTTCGGGGTGCTGGGTGAAGAACGACTCCGATTCCTGTTTCATGCGGTTGAAGACCACTTCGCGCACCAACGGCACGGAAAGGTCGAGGTTGGCGCCGATCTCGTAGAGGCTCTGGATGGCCCAGGTTTTCCCGTCGGAGATGAAGACCCTGCTTTTGTCCAGCGGGTCGGCGGCATCGGTATCGATCCACATTTGCCCATTATTGTCCGGTCCGGCTGTCGGGCGATCGGCATCCATGCCAAGGGTGCATTTGGGAACGAGAAAGCCATCGGTGATATGCTGCTTGCGCATGGCGGCGACCACGTCGCGGTGGAAGCCCTGCATGGCATGGCCGGGGAAGCCGGGCATGGAAGCAGTGCGCATGTGCGTGCCGATGAGCCAGCGATTATAGCTGACATCGACCAGTTCATCAGTGGGATCGTTGAGTTTATTCGTGAAGAGCGTGCCCACGCCGTATGTCTGGCCGCTGGTACCGCTCAATCCGCGAATATAGAAGCTGGGGCGACCGGCCTTCTTCACGCTGAAAACGAGAGGGCGCTGGTGGTAGTCCGGCACATAGATCCAGTCCGGTCCCATGCCGAGCACCTCATAATCGACTGATTCCAGTAGTTCGGTGACTGCATTGGCCAGTCCCTCAGCCGTATTGGCGATGAGCAGGACGCGCTTCCCTTCGCTGCGGATGAAGAAGGCTTCGTGATCGTTGTAGCCATCCTCCCCGGTGTTGCGAAGGGCATCCACAATTTCGGGATCTTTCCGCAGAGTTGCCGGGGCGGCCGACAACAGGGTGAGGACAATACCACGCGACAGGTCATTGCGACTCACCACCGGCAGGTCTTTCCCCGTCATGCGGCGGAGGCCATCGGTCAGGAAGTTCACGGCATACTTTATATGATTGGCCGGTGTGCCGTCGTACCAGGTCAGGCCTTTGGCCTTCTCCCAATCGAATCCGGTTTTCGCCACCGGATCGTACTGGAGGACGATCTCAGCCGTCACCCCCGGCGCCACGGCGACAAACGGGGCTGCCGGCATATCGGCAGGTTTCATGGGCGCGGCAAAGGCGGCGAGACCGCAAACGAGCAGCAACAACGCGAAGATCTGTTTCATGGATTCTCCTGATGCCCGGGAATATTTGGATGCCCGGTCGTAGCGATATTATTCTATACCGGATGGCGATACCCCTATCAACAGGGAGAACTATTGAAACCGTTCCTCAAGTTTTCGCCCTGGCATTATTCGATCGGCGTCAACCCGTCCGCTTTGGCAATACCGCGGGGGACGAGGAGGACGCAGGGCGACTTCGCCCACAGCAACGGTACCGAATAGAGATAAGGGAACGCAAAGCCGTTGCCGGCGATCATGGCCACCGTGCCATCCTCACCAGGTTGCAGTGCCACGGTATGGGTACCCATGGCGCTGATGTCTTCCGTGCGCAACTTGCTCAGCCCCTTGGCCGGCAGTCCCTTGTAGAACGTCACCGTTTTACTCCCAAAGGCATCCCAGACTTCCAGATCAAGCGTTTTCGTGCCTTTGGGAAGGTAAATGTAGACCGGGGATTGCGTCACGCTGTCGGGCGTGTTGTTCATGGTGAAACCATGCAGCGCATTGCCGGTATACTTGTCAGCCTGAATGTCAAAGTCCAGGCTGGAGAGCGGCGAGTCATTGCCGCCATGCCCGATATCGAAGCGGTAGGTGCCCCGGCGGGGCGCCTTGAAGCGCACTTCAACCAACTGGTAGGGTTTCCCCGCCAACTCGACCTGCTGAGATGGTTGTACGGTCTTGGACTTGTCGATGAAGGAATCCCACGCTTTTTTCGTGGAATTCCAGATGTCGACCCCGTAATCGAGATCCACCTGCCGGTAATAGACTTCGTTCGGGCTATAGGGCCAGATGAGTTTGAAGCCGATCTCATCGCCCGGCTTGCGCGCGATTTGCAGAAACTTCGGCGTTTTCATATAGCCGCTGAAATACCGGTAGCGCTCATCGGGGATGGCACACTGGAATTCTTTGACCGGCACCAGGTCATTCAAGTCAACATCTTTTCCTTTCGTCCCATCGATCAGCACGGCATTGGCAAACAGCGTGACGGAGGTCCATTTCCAATAATCGAGGACCTTTGTCCAGCAGGCTTGCGTCTCCGCTTGGGTGTAATGCGCCGGGCCATTGGTGAATTCCAGACCCGCCGCTTCCGCGGCGCTGATGGTGTTGAAGAACCGGCGCGTCACCACATACTCGGGAATCATATAGGCGGTCTGCCCTTTCCAGGCAAACTCGCGCATCTCCCGCGCCGTGGTCTTACCGGTGCAGCAGAGGTAGTGGAAGTACCAGAATTGCTTGAGATCGTCCAGCCGTTTCTGCGCGGCAGGCTCGCTGACCGCGTCGATCTTCGCATCGGCCGCCTCGATGTAACGGATGGCGCGCGCCCAGGCATTCGGCGCGTTCACCGGGTAATGCTCCGGCTGCATGAAGTTGAAATAGGCCTTCATCTCTCGCCAACCGCTGCCGAAGGCCCGTTGGAACCAACGGTCGCGGCGGGCATCCAACTGCGCGGGCGTCTGTTTGACGTCCCACAGGTATTGCGCGAGCAGGTAGTACCCGAGGCCAAGGCGAGCGAAATTAAAATCGATTTCGACATTGATCGCCTTCATGCCGCCATCGAACAGCGGCTGATAATCGTCGATAATGGCCTTCGCCGCATTGCTCCATTGTGGAGGGATGCCGCTTGAATCGTAATCGCCGAAATAGGCCTGGCTCAAGATGAGGTAATCACCGGACGGCTCGCGCGGCAGCAGACGTTTGAAGGCCTGCGCCAGGTCGATGTGCGAGACATAACGCTTCCATTTGCCCGTGCCACGGTGTTTCGGGAAGCTGGCGATCATCACGCGGATACGCGGGTCCAGATTGAAATTCGGCGGCACGTCATGATAATTGTAGCTGTAGCCGCTGCAGCGTACCAATTCCTGTTTCTTCTTTCCGGTACTGGTCACGCGCTCCGCTGCCGGCAGCGAAGCGATCCATTTATCATATTCCCGCAGTAGCCAATTGGCAAAGCCGAAAACGGTATCACTCGGAGAGGCGGGGTCCCACATTTCCTTTGGCTGGTCCAGCCCGAGGAAACCGTGCAGCACGTACGGTTGACCGAGGGGAGTGCCTTCCTTCGCCAGGTAATCCGGGTACCAGGTTTTATCCTTCAGCAACTTCTCCAGATCGGCGTAACCGCTGCCGTCCTCCGGTTCATAGCCGAAAACGAATAGGTCGTTGGGATTCTGCGTGAAACTCAATTCGGCATAGCGTTTCATGCGCTCCAGCACAACATTGCGTACCAGGGGGACGGACAGATCCAGGTTGGCATTGACCAGTGATGGGTTCTCTTCCGACCATTCCTTGCCGGTGGAGATGAATAACTTCCCGGCTTGCGGCGTTCCATCCCGATCGTCGTTGATCCACATCTGTCCGGCATTTTGTAGGGAAGCGGCCGGGCGGTCTGCCGCCGGGGCGATGGTGCATTTGGGCACGAGAAAGCCATCGGTGACATGCTGCGCGCGCATGGCAGCGATGACATCGCGGTGAAATGTCTGCAGGGAATGGCCGGGGAAGTTCGGCATGGAACTGCCGAACACCCGCAAACCGACCATCCACCGATAAAAGCTTTTCTCCACCAGTTCATCGGCAGGATCGGTGAGCGTGTCGGACATCAAAGTGCCGACACCGTGGTCCTGCCCACTGGTCGGCCACAGCCGGCGCGTGTAGAAACTGGGACGCCCGGCGTGCGCCAACGTGAATACCAGCGGTTTTTGCCGGTAGTCGGGGGCGTACACCCAATCCGGCCCCATGCCCAGGATTTCATAATTGACCGAGTCCAGCAGGTCTACGACGGCTGCGGCCAGTCCCTGTTCGGTGTTGGCGATAATCAGCAGGCGCTTCGTCTCGCTGCGGATGAAATAGGCCTCGTTCGCGTTATAAGCGTCCTCCCCGGTATCACGCAGCGCGTTGAGCACCTCCTGGTCTTTCTGTAACACGGTCGGCGCACCAGCCAATGTGGTAAGGATGATGCCGCGAGAGAGGTCGCTGCGGTTCACCACCGGCAACTCTTTTCCGGTCATGCGCTGGATGCCGTCGCGGAGATAATTTACCGCATTTTTTACAGTGTTGGCAGGAGTATTGCCCCAATACCAGGCCAGCGTCCTGGCCTTCTCCCAATCAGTACCGGTCTTCGCCGCCGCGTCGTACTGGAGGACGATTTCCGCCGTTACTCCCGGCGCCACGGCGATGAACGGGGCGACCGGAATGGCGGACGGTTTCGCCGAAGCGGCAAGGGCGGCAACCCCGCAGATGAGAAGCAGAAAGATAAGGGACTGTTTCATGGATACTCCTGCTGCCCGTGGGATGTGCGGGCATTCGGTCGTTGTACCCGGTACTCTACATCGAAGCATCGAACATAGTCAATATCAGGCTTCCGCGTCTCCGATATCCCGCCAGGTGACATGCTCCCCTTCATTGAGATCGCGCAGGAGCGAGCGTCCCACCAGCGAGGGCAAGTCGTAGGGGGGAATCGCTTCACGCGGGCAGGGGCGTAGAGCGGCGAACATATCCTCCCGTAGGACGGACCCTTGCTTCAGGGCGCGTGTGGCGCGCAATGCCCGGCGCTGCATGATGACCCATTCCTTCTCATTGTCTTCGAGGGTCTTTACGCCGGAACCCAGCGCCATCTCCAACTCGCGGGCGCGCGCCATCATCTCTTTCCAGGCAGCGGCATCCATGGAGATGGCGTGGTCGGCGCCGGGACGGGTGTTGTCGTCGGTGAAGTGCTTCTCGATGACTCGCGCGCCCAGCGCGATGGCGCCCAATGCGGCGGCGTGGCCGGGGGTATGGTCGCTCAATCCCAACAACATGCCGGGGTACATGGTCTGGAAGGTCTTCAAGACATTCAAGTGCGCGTGACGGAAGTTTTCGCTGCTGCCCGAGTAATTGGTGTTACACTGCAGCAGCACCAGTTGCCCGTTGTAGCGCAATATTGCTTCCACCGCTCGATGCACCTCGTCGGCAGTGGAGAGTCCGGTCGCCAGCAGCACCGGTTTGTTGCGCTGCGCGACATATTCAAGGAACGCCGACCAGGTCAAGTCTCCGGAGCCGATCTTATACGCGGGGACGAAGCTGTCGAGTTCGTCCACCAGCGCGGGCGAAGTCGGCGTGGTCATGAAAGTGATGCCGGCTTCCCGGCAGGTCTCTGCCAGCGTGGGGGTCCACTCGGGGTTGATCGAGACATCCTGGTAGATTTCATAGATAGGCTTGGTCAAATTCTTCAGGAAACTGACCCCTTGCACGTGCCGGAACCCGTAATCACTGGCGAGTGACGCAGCGCTGAAATGCTGGAACTTGGCCACGTCTGCACCCGATTCCTTTGCCAGGTAAATCAAGTCTTTCGCTCGCTGTAAATCGCCATCGTGATTTGAACCGATATCGGCGATGAAGCAGGTGGGGTGGTCTTCACCGATCAGATGTCCCGCAATGCGTATCTCAGTCTGCCAATGCTTCGTCATAACGTTGCTCCTTTGTTCGTGATGGGGGCGACCAGGAACTCGACGCTCACCACGCGTACCGTTCCGTTCTTCCGCTCCTCGCTGGTATCGCGCGGTCGGGTATCATTCAGCAGGGTCAGATCGTTCCACCTCGGAAGGCTCGGGGCACATGGGCAGGCGCAGGCGGCACTGCCAGGTCGGCTCCAGATAGTTCCGCTGTCGGCCAGCAGATCCACGAAGGCATGAATCGCCTTTGGGCGGAGTTTTCCATCGTCACGCCAGGTAGCACCTTTGTAATAATTGAAGTAAATGTTGCAATCGCCATTATACAGGACGCGGTTTTTCGTCGGCTTCATGCAGACTCCTTCTATTGGAAAAGGAAGTTGTTTTTCAGATGGATTTTAAACGGCAGCGACGGTTTGGAAAGCTTGCCGTCTTTATCGGTGTATACGACGAATAGATAGAAATCCACCTCGGGGCACAAACCCTCCAGCAACTGGCCGGGTACCGTCCAGGCTGACCCCAGCTTCAACGCGCCGCGGCCATCCGCATAGGGGCTGACCCAGATATCATAACTTTTCGCACCGTCAACGGCGTCGAAGAAGACATGGCAGCGCGTGCCGTTATATTCGTGGGCCGGATCGGCCACCTTCAGCACGCGGGTGGGGGCCCCCACGCCGGTCTGCGCCATGTCGGTAATAGGATTATCGAGGGTGGGGGCGCCGGCAGGCATCGGCATGCGGAGGGCGGATATCCGCACCATCTCATCCGTCATGTCAAAAGCGGAGGCATACTCGGCATAGAGATCGCCAAGCAAGACATCGTCCGTCCGGGCCGGAACGAGATCGTTGCCGTACACGACGGAGGAGCGACGCTCGACGATGATCTTTTCCAGCTTCACCGGCAAATCCACCACTCCATCGCCGTCATAAGAACCCCACCAGGAGGTGCCCAGTTCACGGTAGCAATCATACGGCGAGTGTGACGGCAACTCGAAGCGCAGGTAGCGCCAGCCGTCGAAGTTGAAACCGCTCAGGGTGCGGGTGTCGTCCTGGTTCCATTCATCTTTCCCGCCGACGCTGAGCCAGCGTTCGCCTTTGGCATCGCGCAGGCTGTAGATCACGCGCCCCCAGTCGCTGGCGGCTTTTACCCACAAGCCGAAGTGGTCGGCCTTGCCCGGAATGACGATCGGGGTCTTCGGCATGAACGTGGTGTAATACGGCATCACCTTGCGGTCAACCTGCTGCGGGCCCAGATGCACCGCCAACGCCTGGCTGCCCTGGGCTTTCGGCGCCGCGATGGCTTTTGCCGTCATATCACCCAGGAATCGAGCAATATACATGGGGTTCGTATTTTCATACTGTTCGTCATGCTTACTGACCAGCGTCCATTCGTTGTTGGCCAGGTTCGTCAACTTGATGCGGTTTTTCGCCGGGACGGCATCGGAATGATCGGTGGCGCCCAGCGTGATCTCCGCTTCGCCGGTCATCCCCTCCAGGTAGACGGGCGACTGCGCGATGGTAAAGGTGACCGTGCCGTTCTTTTCCTTTAGCACGATGCGGTTGTCGTTCATGTCATAGACTTCAACAGTGGCTCCGGGCGCCACCTTGACGCTCACCGGGCGTTTGCCGCGGATGGTCCACAGCAGGTACACCAGGTGATTGTCCCGGTAGTGCTTGTATTGCTGGCAGTAAACTGAGGTGCTGCCGGTGGGCACGAACTTCACGAAATTGCAGCGGTTCACATGCCGTGTCAACGTGGCATAGGCCACATACGCCAGTTTGGGCATCATCAGCGGCATGCGGGTACAGTTGCCGCCGCCGTTATGGTTCTCCCCCCAGTAATTGGCGCAATCGAAGACGCCATTCGCACTCTCATGGTTATTCACCCCGTAGCCGATGAGCCCCAGGAAGTTGCGCGTGCAGATGTCGGCTTGCTCTTCATCTGACGCGTCGACATCCTTGGAAGGGCAGGTGGGACCCTCAATCTGCACCATATATGGATTTTTCTTATATTTTCTGATCTCCGTCATGATCGGATAAAGTCGGTTGAGCGTCACCTGATCGATTTGCTGCTCGGGAATGCGTTCGTATTGCGGGAGATCCAGCGCCATGCCGTCGATCAATTCGCGGGCTTCCGGACTTTTCCGCAAAAAGATCGCGGTATAGTTCGGATCGCCATACGGCACCAGGATCTTCACATCCGGCCATTCCTTCTTCCCCGCGCGGGCGCCGAGCAGGAACATCTGCTCGCGTTCCTTGAATTGGGTTTCCTCCTCCGGGGTGAACTGGTAATCCGGTTCGCCATAATAAGTCGGCCGGACGCCGAAGGTGAACATGCCGAGATTCGGCTCCGGGAAGAACGGCAGGAACTCCGGATGATTCAGCGCGCTGGGCGCGACCTTGATTTTCTTCAGTTCATCGATCAGCAGTTTCTGCGTCTTCTCCGGGTCCTTCGGATCATATTTGCCGGTCAGTAAGTACTGGAAGGCATTGAGATACATGCAGTGGCCTTCGAAAGCGGCGGTCGAGGTGTATTTCCACTTTTTTGCCAGCTCGATGGTTTCCGCTGGGGCGCCCGCGTAGGTGTACAGGTTCGTCTCCGCGCCGGCCTCAGCCATCACCAGCAGTTCCGCGTCCATACCCGGCGTGCTGTGCCCGCCATTCCACCCCCAGAAGCCGAAAATGGGGCCCCTGCCTTCCACCCAATCGCCGCGCTCGCGGGTGTCCGGGTGCAAATAAGCGAAGCTCCTGGTATAGCTGAATGTGTCGCCGGCGGTCGTGCAGGCCACGGTGAGGGTATGCAGCCCATAACGAGTCGGTTGTAGAGAGACTTTCACCGGTAGAGTTGCGTCACCGGCGGGCACCGTCACGGTTTGCACCTGATGCGTTTGGTCCTTCCCGTCATAGCTGGCGGTGGTGATAAGCAGCTTTGCCTTGATCGCGACACCGCTGTTGTTGCGCAGGTTGATGGTGTAGCTCGGTGTCGCGGGGGCGGTCCAGATATGCGCCGTGGCATCCGGCTGCGGATCCACGTCCACCTTCGCCTTTTCCAGTGTGGCGGCGTAAATCTGCACGCCACTCGGCAGCCCGGCGCCGTGCCAGCTAAATTCCATCGGATCGGTGTAGCCGCGGTACGGCTTGATTTCTTTCGTCAGTTCCAGTCCGACGCGCTGCAGATCGGAAAACCAGGCCATTTTATCCGGATCAATCGGTATCACGACGTGGAAGAGGCGGGCGGATTTGCCGTTAGCCAGCGTGACAGGGAACGACTTGCTGCCGCCGGACCCGGCGGTATATACCGGTACTTTCGCAGCGAAATTCATCGGGTGCCCGGCAAGCGGGCGGTAGAACTGCGCGGTGACGCACGGCACTTTGTCCTTCCCACCGTCGAACGCGGCGATCAGGTGCAGTGCCTTGTATTGGCCATACGGCACATACATGCAAAATCGGCAGGGATCGATGTGGTCAGCCGCAACCCAGCGTCCGCCGAAGGGCCCGTATTGACTGGCGGCGATAAAGCCGGATAAATTGGCGAACCGCGTCCAACTGGGCGTCAGATCGAGATGATCGTTACCTTTTTTATCCGGTGACGGGAAGCGAAAACTCACGCCGTCCAGGTCGACGTTTTGATCGACCCTGGTCACCGGTTTCTTCACAATCGGTTGCCCATCAGCAAGCGCGGAGGCATTCAGGAAGCTGCCCAGTTCAATCGGCTCGAAGCGCGCGGCCATGTCCTGATACGGGAAGGCGCGCGCGGAAAGCAGTTCGGCATTGTAATAAAAAGCAATGTTGACCGTGCCGCCGAGATCAATGCCCTTTTTGACATCATATTGACCG
>Ga0073936_10005070_pt1 | contig 17919 bp, 11 predicted proteins | sample AliMusrvi5mmetaG_FD_87041 | JGI IMG/M metagenome (GOLD analysis project Ga0073936, IMG submission 87041) | Freshwater lake bacterial and archeal communities from Alinen Mustajarvi, Finland, to study Microbial Dark Matter (Phase II) - Alinen... | ecosystem: Environmental > Aquatic > Freshwater >... | reverse complement strand
CTGAAGATGACAGACAACAGGCTGGGGTTCGGAAAGAAACTGGTGTGGGAAAGAATATGCTAATTTGCTAATTTGCTAATGTGCTAATTATTTGCGTTCGTTCTATTATGAAGAATTTGTAGATAATTGTTCAAATACTTTGTCAACTACAATCTATCATTAGCAAATTAGCACATTAGCACATTAGCAAATTAGCAAATTAGCACATTATCTTATTTTACTCATCCAGTCAACCACCGTACTCGAGAAGGCTGATATGTTCAGTTGCTGCTGGTCGCCGTACATGCTTAAGATGACCTGTTTGTATTTTTTGTTTCCGGAATCAAACTGGTAAAAGGCATAAATATACACTCCTGCGCCTGATGTGGGATTGGTAATCGGTGTCATTGGGCCGTCCACACAACTTAACGCTTTCCCGGCATAATTGGTAAAATCACTCGTTGAAACTTTGGCCATCACCGAATCGCAGGCAGCCATATTTTTCTGCATGTCCGACTCAGAAATACTACCATCCTTATCGGGAAAAACCCAAGTCGCCTTCTTCTGAAATCTGCTCACCTTGCCTGTGTTGTCGAGCAACCATCCATTGTGGCTGGAAACTGTAGCATTGTTTGTATACTCATACTGAAAAATCACACTGCCGGTATCTCCAGTACCCGAATTTTTTTTGCATCCGGACAGGAGTAAGAGAATAAAAACCAAGGAAACAATATATCTCATTTCAATATCCAAGAGGCAATTTTAATAAATATCGACGCTAGGTAAGGGCTAATACGAAATAAAGTAACAAAAATTATGAACTCCAACCAAATTTTTAATTAGGATTACGTTTATTGTGCCGCTAATGTTCCCAATATCCAATATTTCACTTTTGTTACATTAACAACCTTATCCACTTTTTTCCAACAAATTACTATCTTTGTGCACTTTAAAAAAAGGGAGTTATCTCAAGCTATGAGTAAGAAATTCAGGGAATACAAGGAGTTAAATCTTTCGCAAACCAACAAGGATATTTTAAAGTTCTGGGAAGAAGACGATACTTTTCACAAGTCAATCACCACCAGGGCCGAAGGGAAACCTTATATCTTTTACGAAGGTCCTCCTTCAGCCAATGGCCAGCCCGGCATACACCATGTTGTTTCACGTGCCATCAAGGATATTTTCTGCCGTTACAAAACACAGCAGGGTTTTCTGGTTAAACGCAAAGCCGGCTGGGATACCCATGGGCTTCCCGTTGAGCTGAGCGTTGAAAAATCACTTGGAATTACCAAGGAAGATATCGGAAAACATATTTCTGTTGCCGATTACAATGCTGCCTGTCGCCGCGAGGTGATGAAATATACTGACCTTTGGGAAGACCTGACCCACAAAATGGGCTATTGGGTCAACATGGATGATCCGTACATCACCTACGACAACCGTTACATCGAGACTCTATGGTGGCTGCTTAAATCTTTCTACAACAAGAACCTGCTGTACAAGGGATACACCATCCAGCCCTATTCGCCTGCAGCCGGAACAGGTCTTAGCTCGCACGAGCTGAACCAGCCCGGATGCTACCGCGATGTGAAGGACACTACCTGTATCGCCCAGTTCAAAGTGATCCGAAATGACAAGTCTGCCCGGTTGTTTGACCATGTGGCCACGGATCTGTATATACTAGCCTGGACAACCACCCCCTGGACGCTGCCATCCAATACGGCTCTGGCTGTAGGAGCAACAATCAAATATGTAAAGGTTCAGACTTTCAATCCCTATACCGGACAACCAATTACAGTTGTTCTGGCCAAAAATCTTTTCCACCACTATTTTCCCGAGAAGAACGAAGGGTTGTCTCTGGAAAGCTACAATGGAGAAGGTAAAAATATTCCATACCTGCTGCTGGATGAGTTTTCAGGAAGTCAGCTCGTTGGCGTGAATTACGAACAACTCTTCCCCTGGGTGAAACCGATGGGAGATGCCTTCCGCGTAATCCCGGGAGATTTTGTTACCACGGAAGACGGTACCGGTATCGTTCACATCGCTCCCACTTTCGGCTCAGACGACGACAGGGTTGCCAAACAGACAGGTATTGCCCCGCTTCTGCTGATTGACAACGAAGGCAAACGCCGGCCGATGGTCGACCTTCAGGGTCGTTTCTTCCGACTGAAGGATCTGGATGCTGATTTTGTCCGGACAAACATCAACAGCGCACTTTATAATGAATTTGCAGGCAGGTTTGTCAAAAACAGCTACGACGATTCATTGACAGAAAATGATGCCACCCTGGATATTGACCTCTCCGTTCAACTGAAGAAAGAGGGGAAAGCCTTCAGGGTCGAAAAATATGAACACAGCTATCCGCATTGCTGGCGGACAGACAAACCTGTGCTCTACTACCCGATGGATTCGTGGTTTATCCGCTCCACTGCAGTCAGGGATGAGATGATCGACCTCAACAAAACCATCAACTGGAAACCTGCCTCCACGGGAACCGGCCGTTTTGGAAATTGGCTCGAGAACCTGGTCGACTGGAACCTTTCACGCTCCAGGTACTGGGGAACTCCCCTGCCGATCTGGCGCACCGAAGATGGAACCGAAGAGTTATGCATTGGTTCCGTTGAAGAACTGATAGCCGAGATTGGAAAATCTGTCAAGGCAGGTTTTATGACTTCCAACCCTTACCAGGATTTCGTTGTGGGCGACTATTCCAAAGAAAATTATGAGAAGATAGACCTCCACCGTCCGTTCGTGGACGATATTGTACTGGTTTCCCCGAATGGGATAAAAATGATACGTGAGCTCGACCTTATCGATGTTTGGTTTGATTCGGGAGCGATGCCTTTCGCTCAGGTACACTATCCTTTTGAACACGAGCAGGATTTTGACACCCTTTTCCCCGCTGATTTTATCGCGGAGGGAGTCGATCAGACCCGTGGCTGGTTCTTTACGCTTCATGCCATTGCGACCATGGCCAAAGGCTCTGTCGCTTTCAAGAATATCATCTCCAACGGACTCGTCCTGGATGCTGCCGGCAATAAAATGTCTAAACGTCTGGGAAATGCCGTGGATCCTTTCATCACCATCGATAAATACGGTTCAGATCCGTTGCGCTGGTACATGATCACCAATTCACAGCCGTGGGACAACCTGAAATTCGACCTGGGCGGTGTGGACGAAGTACGCCGGAAATTCTTCGGGACACTTTACAATACCTACAGTTTCTTCTCCCTGTATGCCAATGTCGACGGATTTACCTACCGGGAAGATGAAATTCCATTTTCACAAAGGCCTGAGCTGGATCGTTGGATCCTCTCGCTGCTCAACACACTGATCAAGGATGTAACAGAGTCGTACGAGACTTATGAGCCCACCAGGGCAGGCAGGGCCATTTCGGAGTTTGTATCAGAAAACCTGTCCAACTGGTACGTCAGGCTGAGCCGCAAAAGGTTCTGGGGAGGTGAATACCACGCAGACAAGATCTCTGCCTACCAGACCTTATACACGGCACTGGAAACAGTTGCCAAATTATCTGCCCCGATTGCCCCGTTCTACAGCGATCAGCTCTTCCGCGACCTGAACAAAACATCCCATCGTGAGCAGGATCTTTCTGTTCACCTGACGATTTTCCCGGTCGCCAACGAACAAATGGTCGACAAGGCATTGGAGGAAAGAATGGAGATGGCCCAGAAGGCTTCCTCCATGATACTTGGTCTTCGACGCAAGGAAAAACTGAAGGTGCGCCAGCCGTTGGCAAGAATCATTGTGCCAGTTCTGAACGACAACTTCCGGAAGCAGTTTGAGGCCATCGAGAACATCGTCCTGACGGAGGTCAATGTCAAGGAGGTAGAGTACCTGACAGACTCGTCGGGAATCATCAAGAAAAAAATCAAACCCAATTTCAAAACATTGGGACCGAAATACAGTAAACTGATGAAGCAGATCGCCGCGATGGTGACTGCGATGGATCAGGCACAGATTGGCTCTTTCGAGAGAGACGGATATTTTGATACAACCATTGAAGGGGAAGCAATCAGGCTGGTTACGGAGGATGTTGAAATTCTCACGGAAGATATCCCCGGCTGGCAGGTAGCCAGTGAAGGCAATCTTACGGTGGCACTGGACATCAACGTCACTCCTGAATTAAGGCTCGAGGGAATCGCGCGCGAATTCATCAACAGGATTCAAAATCTCAGGAAAGACAGCGGCTTTGAGGTCACCGACAAAATAGAACTGACAGTTGGACGTCATCCTGATCTGGCGGAAGCGCTGGACAAATACGGAGATTACATCTGTACGCAGACCCTGGCCGTAAAACTGAGTCTGGTTGACAGATCCGAATTAACTGACGATCTGATCGTTGAGATTGAACCTGGTCTTGAAACCACCATTTCAGTGAAGAAAATTTGAGAGATTAACAGGGGCTGTTTATAAATTTTTACCTAACCATGTAGCAACAGACCCCAAATAGATTATATTTACATAAAAGGATAAGATTATGGGAGAGAAAACAAGATATTCAGACGAAGAACTCCAGGAGTTCAAGGCCTTGATTCTGGGAAAACTGGAAAAAGCACGTCAGGATTATGTACTATACAAGAACGCCATTACTCAGGGCGACGGCAACGATACTCAGGATACTTCTCCTACTTTCAAGGTATTGGAGGAGGGTGCTGCAACTTTATCCAAGGAGGAAGCAGGAAAACTGGCACAACGTCAGCAGAAATTCATTCAGCATCTGGAGGCAGCTCTCATCAGAATTGAGAACAAGACCTATGGAATCTGCCGCGAAACAGGTGCCCTGATTTCCAAGGAACGTCTCCGCGCTGTGCCACATGCCACGTTGTCGATTGACGCCAAAAATTCTCAACATTAATCATCTGTAATCTGGTCAAACGTGCTTTCTGATCTTTTCGTTTACGATCAGGCAGGGTTCATTTGCCATTATGTGCCGGCCTTAACTCCATGAGCAACAAAACAAAATCCATACTGATCATTTTTCTGGTCCTGATGACAGACCAAATTTTGAAGATTTTCATCAAGACCCATTTTTCCCCGGGTGAAGAGGTGGTAGTATTCAAAAACTGGTTTATCCTCCACTTTATTGAAAACAACGGAATGGCATTTGGTATCGAATTTGGAAATACAATTGGCAAATATTTCCTCAGCCTTTTCAGGATCGTCGCCATTGGGGCCCTGGGATGGTACCTGGCCAAACTTTGGAAAAAAGAGGCGCCCTTCGGACTGATCGTATGTTTTTCATTGATCCTGGCAGGAGCAGCGGGGAACCTGATTGACAGCGCTTTTTACGGATTGATTTTCAGTGAGGGCCAAGGACAGGTAGCCACGCTATTTCCTGCAGCAGGGGGTTATTCTTCGTTTTTACTGGGGAAAGTAGTGGACATGTTTTATTTCCCAATGATCGTCGGTCATTACCCTTCCTGGATACCCATACTGGGAGGGCAGGAACTTGTCTTCTTCAGGCATATCTTTAATGTCGCTGATTCAGCTGTAACTTCGGGTGTTTTTGCAATTTTTATTTTTTATAAACAATACTTCGGAGAGAAAGCTCCTGAAGTACAAGTATCTCAGGCAATTGAAAATGAGCGTTAAAACAAAATCCATCCTGATCATTTTTTTGGTCCTTCTTTTTGACCAGATCCTGAAAATTTATATTAAGTCCCACTTCATGCTGGGTGAGGAAGTAGTCATAGCCAAAAACTGGTTCATCATCCATTTTGTGGAGAACAATGGGATGGCATTTGGATTTGAATTTGGAAACAACATTGGCAAGTATTTTCTATCGATTTTCAGAATAGCTGCCATCGGAGCCCTTGGATGGTACCTCGCCAAACTCTGGAAAAGAGAGGTGCCATTCGGAATTGTTATCTGTTTTTCGCTTATTTTGGCCGGTGCCGCCGGAAACCTGATCGACAGTGCCTTTTACGGATTGATCTTCAATGAAAGCCACAGTCAGGTGGCAACCCTTTTCCCAACGGGCGGCGGATATACTACCTTTTTGCTTGGAAAAGTTGTGGACATGTTCTATTTCCCCCTGATCGACAGCCATTTCCCCTCCTGGGTACCACTCTGGGGCGGACAGGAATTCGTTTTCTTCAGACCTGTTTTTAACGTTGCGGATTCCTCCATTTCGGTCGGTATCGTGTCTATCTTTATTTTCTACAGGGGCTTTTTTGACGAGAAAAAGGAAGAGGTTCCCGTTCCAGCAATCGACAACGATGACTCGCAAATTTCCCGCAATGAGGCTGTTGATGTGACGGAAGAGGAGACATTGAAGGCTAAAAATCAGGAAACTGTTTAAAGTTTATAGGCAATAATTAGAAACTTCCCAAAGTTTCAGGCAATTAGGATGTCGGAGTTTGAATACCCGGATCAATTTTTGGGGAACTCAGACAAACCAGAATCCGTATGCTGTACAACAGGGCAAATACATAGACAAGTTCTTCATAAATCTCACTGTGACCCATATATGCGGTACAAGCCATGATGAACGTCAGAAAAAATAGGCTTGGAGGGGGAAGAAACAGGTCGATAAGATCGGATTGACCTTTTTTGAAAAACCAAAAAATGCAGAAGATGACAAAAGAGCTCATACCTACCAACGGATACAATAAAGTAAACATAGGATTGAAGAAATTATGCAGATTGGTTTCATGTTGATAATTGTATTGTTTGAATATACCAAACGACTCAAATCCAAATACCCGCTGCCCCCAACTGATCTCTTCCCCAAATAGGAAGAATAGTCCGGCGGCAATAGCCAATATCAGGAGTACGGTTATTTTTCTACTATCTCGAAAGTTAGGACTGGTGGATACTTTCAAAGTGGAAATCAACATAACAAAAGCAGAAAACAAGAGTATCCACTCACTGATGTGTTCCATAAAACCTTCCTGTTGTGGCTCGCCGTTGATTATAAAAAAAAGTTGCAAGAGTGTGCCAAAAAAAGTACCTGAAACGAATAAAAACATTGGTATGTATTTCTTGCTTCATAATCTGTCATTCAGAAAAAACTTCTTTATCCCATCCCTATCGACATAATTGCCAAAGAACCGTAGAAAGAGGTGATAAATATCCAACACGAAAAAGAGACCGAAAGCCATGGAAACCAAAACTATATAAAAAAATAGGGTCTTAAGGAGATGAATGCTTTCCGGGAAGGATTGCTCATTCAAACTCACTCGTCTGACCGGGAGTCTTTCCGGAAGGATCATTAAATCAGAAAACAAAATGATCAAAACCAAAGATATGATCAACAAAATCACACCGACCAGTCGGTATTTTATAATTTCAGGATTCCTGCCTGCCATAGTAAAAAAGAATAAAGTCTGACTCTTGTCAGCTCTGGTTGATAACTTGAAAATAAATAAGAATCAACAATTTAATTTTGTAAGGGATATGACCACTCTAAAAATCAAAATGCTCCGTATGTGTGGCCAGAAAGTAAAATTTATCCATCTTGATGTGGTTGGAATTCACAGAATATTACGCCCTGTTCAAACCTGAAAAGAAACCAAAAAGCCGACCTTTCCTCATACGTAACTATAACAAAAAAATTACGCTAATTTTGATAAAAACTTCTTCACCATGCAATCCGTCAATCCTTTTTCAGGTAAAATCATCCAGACCTACCGGGAATATAGTACTCCTGAGATAGAAACCATTGCTTTGCAGGTGGATGCCGCTTACCGGCAATGGAAACTTACAAGTTTTGGGCAACGTGCTCAGTTGATGAAAAATCTTCAATCCAAACTGACTGAAAACAGAGTGTCACTTGCTGCGCTTGTCTCGGCAGAAATGGGCAAGGTTCTCCGTGAAGCCCTGGGCGAAATTGACAAATGTGCCATGTGTTGTGGCTTTTATGCCGAAAATGCTGAATCGTTCCTTAAAAACGAAGCTGTAAAAACAGAAGCTGCTGAGGCATATATTTCCTTTCAACCCATCGGCACCATCCTGGCCGTGATGCCGTGGAATTTCCCTTTCTGGCAGGTGTTCCGCTTCCTGGCGCCAGCGCTGATGGCCGGAAATACCGGGATTTTAAAACATGCATCCAATGTTTCGGGATGCGCGCTCGCCATTGAAAATCTGGTCAGGGATGCCGGTTTCCCGGAAAATGTTTTCAGAACAATCCTGACTGGTTCAGCCGGAGTGAAGGCTGTAATAGAAAATCCCCTGGTCAAAGCGGTAACCCTTACCGGAAGTACTCCCGCAGGCAAAGCCGTGGCATCGGCAGCAGGCGCTTCGCTGAAAAAATCCGTTCTCGAACTGGGAGGCAGTGACCCCTACCTGATACTGGAGGACGCAGATATCAAATCGGCTGCCAGGTTGTGTGTGACCAGCCGGCTCCTGAATGCCGGCCAAAGTTGCATCGGTGCGAAACGATTCATAGTGGCCGATCAGGTTTACGAATCCTTTAAGACCGAATTCGTAAGGCTGATGACACAGTCTGTTTACGGGGATCCGTTTGATGCGCAGACGACCATCGGACCGCTTGCCCGGACAGATCTGCGCGATGAACTGCACCAACAGGTCGAAAAGAGCCGGTTGATGGGCGCTTCCGTGTTATTGGGCGGTTTTATCCCTGAAAGTAAAGCAGCCTTTTATCCTCCCACTGTTTTGGAAAACGTGACTCCCGGGATGCCTGCCTACCATGAGGAACTGTTCGGTCCCGTAGCGGTATTGTACAGCTTTAAGACCCTGGAAGAAGCCATCCGGATTGCCAATGATACCGTTTTCGGACTGGGTGCCGGGGTGTTTACTTCCGATCTCTCCAAGGGTAAAATGCTGGCTGAAAAAGGGCTCGAGGCTGGTTGTGTTTTCGTGAATGACTTCGTCAAATCGGATCCCCGCCTTCCTTTTGGCGGAATTAAGGAAAGTGGTTATGGACGCGAACTGGCAGCCTTCGGGATCAGGGAGTTCGTAAATGTCAAGAGCATCGTGGTGAAGTGAAGAAATCAATTCGACAATTCGGGAATTCGACGATTCGACAATGTATGGAAAATTACCTTTGTGGTAATAAGGGAAATCTTCTTAAATACGCTAAATTAATAATTGCTATATCAACTAATCAGCACATCAATTAATCATCTCATCGCCGAATTGTCGAATTGTCGAATTGCCACATTGTCGAATCAATATTTGATAATCTTCCTCGACTCCATTTTCCCTTTGCTGTCAACTACCTGGATCACATAATTTCCGCGCAGCAGATCTCCCAGAAAGAGTGGTTGACCGGAGGTTTCCGTACCCGTCAGGGTGATCTCTTTCATTTTTACCCCTGTTATAGAATACACCAGAATCCTGGCAAGGGGTGATGCAGACGAAATCTGCATGGTCTCACTAACTGGGTTCGGCCATACCACAAAACCTGCTTCGGGTTTTGGAATGACCTCTACCTCGGTGATAATGTTGGGTTTGGCAAAATTCTGGGTCGAATATAGCCGGTACTCTCCGGGGGCCAGTACTATGCTCTGGCTGGTAGTAGCGACCAGGAATGTCGTTTCGGTAAAATATTCATACCAGGTTCCTGCTTTCTGGAACTGGATGTTGAGTGTTGCAGAAGCGACGCCAAAATTTCCGCAAACAAGCACACTCTCTCCGTTGAGATTCAACTTGAGCCACTTGAGTCCTCCGGTAAGATCATTGGTGAAATCTGTGGTCTTGAAGATCGGATAGGTTTTTTTCAGGTAAAAGAGTTTGGCCATCACGCGGAAGAGATAAGTGCGGGCGGGATTGTCAACGTAGTCCCAATGTATGGGTTTCTCGCTCAGGCGTCCTCCATAATCGACAGAATAGGCATAGCCCAGTTCTCCGAATTGCCAGATCATTTTCGGTCCGGGGATGGGTATAAAGAGCGCGGCTGTAAGCGCGGCCCTTTTGTAGGCAGTCGTACTGTCTTTAGTAGAATAAGTACCTGCTGAATTTCCGAAGGCAATGCATTTGTAGGCGATCCGTTCCTCGTCATGGCTTTCCATGTAACCGACAGAGGCAGGCAGGCTCCAGTTTCTTGCCTTGTAGCTGCCCCAGGTCAGATCGGATGTACTATTGTCCGTGAAACCCATGGCTGCCTGCTGGCTGTTGTAGGCCATATTACCCCAGAGAAGAATCCCGTTACCCGATTCCACAAGTTCCTTCTCCTCCGGGTTATCCGATAGATGTTCAAAGATTACAAGTGCTCCGGGTTTCCTTTTCTGCACCTGACCGGCCATCCGTTCGAGGTTGAAAATCCGTTGCGCATCGTATTTGCTGCCCCAGGGGTCGGAAGTGGCATCCTTGATGTTGTTGGAAAATCCTTTGGTGAAATCGTACCTGAATCCATCCACCTTGTATTCGCTCATCCAGTAAGAGGCAATACTATCAACTAATTCGCGCGTTGCAGGACTATCATGGTTAAAGTCATAGCCCCATTGCGCATCCGGATTCATGAAATTACTTTTAACGTTGTACCATGGATTCTGGGTGGTAGGATTCGTTCCGTCAAAATAAAGTTGAAGGAATGGGCTTTGTCCGTAGGAGTGGTTCAGTACCATGTCCATCACAACGGCAATTCCCCGCTGGTGGCATTGATCAACCAATTTTTTGAACTCATCGGCCGGACCATAATATTTGTCGGTGGCAAAGTAGAAGGATGGATTGTACCCCCAGCTGCTGTTGCCCTCGAATTCGTTGACAGGCATCAATTCCAGTACGTTGACTTTCAGGTCTTTGAGATAATCCAAATGACTTGCGACTCCTCCAAAAGTGTGTTTTTCATCAAAATCCCGCACCAATGCTTCGTAAATGACACAAGTATCCGAGGCGGGTGGAGTAAATTGTGCTGCCAGCCAACTGTATTTGGTTTTGTTGGGTTGAAGAACTGAGACGATGCCATCTGTTTTCCCGGTAGGAAAGGGCATCAGTCCGGGATAGGTCGCGGCATTGATGTATTGGTCGTTTGAGGGATCCAGGATTTTGTCTGCATAGGGATCTGCAATTTTGAGGGTACCATCGACAAGATATTGGAAGGCATATTCCTTGCCGGGTGTAAGTTTGTCGATTCTTAGCCAGAAATAGTCGCCGTCGCGTTTCATTCGCGAAGCTGAAGAAGGATGCCAGTCATTGAAATCACCGATGACGAAGACACTCTGCTTCAAAGGGGCCCACAATACAAGCAGGGCAGATTGAGTATCAGGATAGCTGATCCCCTTTTTGGCGCCGGCTGGCCTTGGTTCAGAGACTTCTGTTCCCATAACATGCACGTAAACAGAATCTTCTATGGTCTTGGCTACTGTAATGGCCCTGGATTTGATCCAGTAATCACCGGAGGGAATATTGAAATTATAGACAATGTTCGTCCCTGTCAGGAAGATAATTTTTTTGTTGTTGAGGTAAAGTTCAAGGTCTGCAGTTGCTGATGCTGTTGCAGAAAATGGAATATTGGCATAGGGTTGGTACACCTGATTTTTGGCAGGTTGCTGGATGACAAAATTGAACCCTGCAGCAAAAACACCCAGCAGAATGTCTTTCCCGCCTGTATCCTTACCTTCCAGATAACTGCCGCTAACCATCACGCCGCTTCTGAAAACCAAAGCAATTTTCTGGATGATCTCTCCTGCAGGCACACCAAAATATTGCCTGATATTGGGTGTTAATGTTATCTGGTAGAGATTGGCTGCTGTGCGCGTCATTTTTGCCTTATCGACATTGACCCCCCAGGCAGCCACTACATATTTCCAGTCGGAAGCAGTAGTGCTCTTGTCGGTGATAACCCCGATATGCGCATACACATCTCCGGTATAATCTTTCAGTCCAGCGGTACCCTTTGTTGCATCATAGGTAATTGTAACTGACTGCAGATCGTTGGGCAGTGCCGGATTGGAGGTAATTATCTGCGAAACGCCGATTTTGGCAAACATCAACATGACAATCAGTAACGTAAAAGTTCTCATGAGCAAGGATGATGTATGGTACAGGTACCGAAGGTATGCAAATTGATCCATAAAAGTTCCCAAAGTTCTGTCATGGGCTAAATTTGCCCAAAATAAAAAGTTCCCAAAGTCTAGAGCTACGAATCCTTTTGACCGTAACTAAAAACTTTGGGAACTTTAAAAATTAAAAATTAATTTTTTGTAATCGTGCAGGAAGGAACTGCCTTCAGTACATCGAGTGTCAGTGTGTAATTTCCAGCTGCAGCAACGGCAATATTGTCTCCGCCCTGTGTAAGTGCATTAAGATTAGCACCACCCAGATTGATCGCCCAATCGTCGTTTGCACGGAATTTAATGGAACCGGCTGTCAGGTTCAACGTGACTTTGAGAACTCCCTTAACTGCATCCCAGGTCATGTTGGTATCTGTATTCCATCCGCCCGGAGTCGCATCACCGATAACACCCCATCTGTTTGCAGAATAGGTATATGCATTCGGATGGCTCAAATCCAGGGTAATGGTATAGTCAGACTCCAGTGAAACAGGGATATTTGCAGCGCCGGCTCCCAAAGTACCATCGGTCTTGTCACTTCCGTAATTGTAGTTCCAGTCGTGATTTGCCCTGAACTTAATGGTAGCAGCGGTCAAGTGCATGGCACCCTGCCAGACGCGTTGGGTTGGGCTGTATGTCAATGCTGTTTCATCATTCCAGCCTTGAGGGGAAGCATCACCGATTACACCCCATGCTGTAGCAACAGCGGTGTAAGTCATGGTAGTTGTGTTCACATTCAACTTGTAGTATCCTTTCGCAGAAGCTATGTTATTTGCAGCATTGGGATCCAATTTGCCTGATTTATTGTCATCGCCATAGTTTGGACCGTTCCAGTTGGGTTGGGAAGCAAACTTCCAGTTATTGCTCGCATTGGCCATGTAGACATATCCTTCCAATAGATTGGATGCAGTAATTGTGCTGATTACCTGTGGTGATTTGTCAGGCGACCAGTCGGCAAGTGATGATCCTGGATAGCTGGCGCCAACATAGTCACCTGGAATGTTCCAGGTTTGAATATCAGCTAGCGTCGTGAAGGTGATGTCTGTGCCATAGGCTGTACCCACGCTGTTGGTTGCATAAGCACGGACGTGGTAGGTCGTGAATTTCTGTAATCCTGTCAGGTTGCTGACAAAAGCGCCTAATCCTGTACCTCCGTCAATTTTACTTCCGGCTGTGGTCGGATTGGCAGCTGTACCCCAGGCAAGGCCCCTGGCAGAAACTATGCCACCACCGTCATAGGTCACGGCGCCACCCGAAATTGCAGAAGCCTTTGTAACCACGGAAACATCCGTAGTTGTTACAACTGGCATATCGACCAAAGTGGTAAATGAAACTTCAGGGCCGTAGGCAGTACCTGCACTGTTGATTGCATAGGATCGGACATAGTAGGTTTTATTTCCCTTGAGTCCGGTCAGTAAACTTACAAATGCTCCGGTACCTTTTAAATCAGACGTCTTGGTATCAGCCGTAGTAGGGTTATGATTCAAACCGAAAACAATACCACGGGCTGTCACATCAGCGCCTCCGCCAACGGTTACATTGCCACCGCCTGTAGCTGAATTACCCGTAATTACCGTAATTGCGGCAGTAGTAAGTACTGGAACAACCGGCAAAGTGGTAAAATTAAGCTCATCTCCGTAGATTGTGCCGCTTGCGCTTGTAGCGTAGGCACGTGCATAATACTTGGTGACATAGGCAAGACCTGTCAGGGTCACATTATAGGCGGCAGTGGTAGCAGTTCCGGTGTAGGCAACCTTGCTGTTGGACACTGTCGGTGCAGGAGTCGTACTGTAGACAACACCCTTTTCCGTAAATCCGTCACCTTCGGCTACAACAAAACCGGTAACCGTCGCAGCGTCAGACTTGACGTTTTGTGTCTGTGTGCTGGAGAGCGCCGGAGTCAGCTTTACATTCGCAGTTTCCTTGGTACAGGCTCCATAAATGAAGATCGCACTAACAAGGATCGCCAATATTCTATATTTGGACATTACTTTCATAAATATATTTTTTTAAACGATTAAGTAAATCAAAGTTCTGCTATCAGCCTTTCACTATGGTATAAGTACCTGTCGTGCCGTTGATAATCGTTAAGGTAATAGTATAAGTACCGGCAGTTACATTACAATTTGCACCACCTTGTGTCAGATTGTCGGTTGTACCTCCCAGGTTCCATCCCCAGTCATCGTTGAGCCTGAATTTGAAGGTGCCATCAATCAGTGTAATCCTGATGGACCATGTTCCGGTTGCGGCATTGTAGTCCATTTTCTGATCCGGTGAGTTCCATCCATTGGGAGTTGCATCACCAATCAGGCCAATCATATAAGATTCAATCTTGTAAGTAAGCGCTTTTGTATTGGCTGAAACTTTGTACCATCCATTGGCTGTAACGGCCAGACTTGCTCCATTTACCGAGAGAACGTTACTTTTCCCCCCATAGACAATATTAGCATCAGGATCTTTCAACGTAAATGCCTTCGTAGCGTCGAGCTTCACATAATTTGTATAGGAACCGTCTCCAAGTGGAGATTCGATTTTCTGGGTAATGCCTGAACCTACCAAATCCAACCGTGGCAATCCGTAGACAGTAGCATCCGCTGATTTTGTAACTGAATTATAGACAAATGCAGCTGTTCCACTACTTACTGAAAGAGAAGACCTTAATCTAAGTTCGAGCGATGTAACCTGATCAGCAGGAAATTTTTTGAGGAATATCCCGTTCAGATCACTCACTGAAATCTTCATGGAAAGATCCTGCTTATCGCTAAGAATTAAAACCGGATCTGCAAAATTCGTACCCTTGGTGGCCGCTTCCAAATAATAGGTCACAGAAGCCTGGAAACCAGGATCTATAGGAGAACCAACAAATTCCAGGATATTAGTCCCCGAAGTTCTTTTGAGGGTTAAATCAGGCACTGTCACCAGAGCTTGAACAGTTGGGTTGTCTGATAATACTGCCTTTGTCCCTTCCTTCTCGCAAGAAAACAAAAGTCCGATCAACCCAATGAAAGTCAGATATATAAATATTTTTTTATTCATTGTTATAAAATTTTGAAGTTTATTAATAACCAGGATTTTGCTTTAAAGTCGGATTGGCTCCTAAATCGTTGGAAGGAATAGGATACAGGTCGCGGAAACTTTCGGTTGAAGTACCGGCAAATGCTTTACCTTTCCAGGGCCACAGATAGGCTCCACCTGTAAATTTAGCGTAACGGATAAGGTCTGTTCTGCGGTGTCCTTCCCAATAGAGTTCGCGTGAACGTTCGTCCAGGATGAAATCAAGGGTCAGCTGGGCAGCAGTGATGTTGCCATTGGCGTTGCCATAAGCCCTGGTGCGGATTGCATTCACATATCCCAGTGCAGATGTGGCATTGCCGGTAGTTGCTCCCCGGAGCACTGCTTCTGCATACATGAGGTACACATCTGCAAGACGGAACAGCGGATAGTCGGTATCCACAAAGTCAGGATGCGCGTGAGGCGCAGCTGCACCTGTTGAGGTGAGATTGGAGTATTTGGTAATGGCATATCCATCGGTAAACTGACCGATATCATTAATCACGAGATTTTGACCGGCTGTCCAGAACATGGCCCGCTTGTCTGTCGCTCCTGTAATATCCGTAAACTTGCCGACAAACGTGCTTGTGGTCCGAATACCACCCCAGCCACCGCCTACGCCAAACTGGGCAGGAGGCATACTGCCGCCAATTTCAGCATGTACCAGATAGGTCATTCCACCATAGGTTTGGGTTGACTGGCCATCTGATGTGATGGGGAAGATCATTTCCGGACTCAGGTTATTGTCTGCGGTGAAGTTGTTGGCGTATTTCGGAGCCAGCGTGTAACCAGCAGCAATTACCTTGGCACAATAGGTGGCGCATTCAGAATTTTTATCCTGTCCGACGTACACTTTTGCATTCAGATAAAGTTTGGCCATAAGGGTCCAGGCAGCTGCCTGGTCGGCTCTTGCGTATTCAAACTTTGGAGCGCCCAATACATTTTCGATGGCCTTCAGTTCAGTTTCGATGTAAGCATACAAGGCAGCACGGGTTGTTTGTTTTGGGAAAAATGCGCCCGGAGCATCCGCTTCAGTGACGAAAGGCGGGTTGCCGAACAAGTCGAGAGCATGGTAATAAGCCAATGCGCGAAGGAATCTTGCCTCAGCATTGTACTTAATAAGATCAGCATCCGTTTGACCGGCAGTTGCCCGGATATACTCGTTGCAAAGCGCAACGGTGTACATGATTCTGGAATAGACAGCAGCGATAAAAACATCATTCGGAGCCCATGTCTGCCAGTGGAAGTCCTTGATTGAAGCATCGTTCCAAGCCATTACAGCTTCATCGGTAGATAATTCCTGTGCATTCCAGTATTGACGGAGATAATTGGAGAAACCTTCATCGATACCGGCAATGTCAGCTTGTCCGGCAGGGCCTTGCTGCCCGCTGACGGCAAATGTAGCATACAGCTTTGCCAGTCCCTCCTTGTAAGCACCCGGGGTACTGTAAACTGTTAACGAAGTTACGATATTGGGATCTTTCGGCGTAACATTCAGATCATTGACACATGAAGCAAATATCAGTGTGACAAGGATGACAGCTAATGATTTTATTGTATAAATTTTCATGTCGTATTCTTAATAAAAAGTTAGAATGTAAGATTTACGCCAAGTACAAAGACTCTCGGACGGGGATAGAAATTATTGTCAATACCGCCGGACACTTCAGGATCCAATCCTTTGTACTTCGTGATGGTGAAGACATTCTGAACGGTAAAGCTCAACCGTGTTTTGACAAACTTATCGAAATTGTATCCGACACTCATGTTATCCATTTTAAAGAAGGAGGCATTCTCAACGTAGAAATCGGAGAAGTACTGTGTGTTGGTAAACTTCGCGTTGTTAATCTGCTTCGGAACATTGTTGTAAAATCCGGATTGATTGTAAACAGTTGAATACAAAGCTCCTGAAGCAACGTTGTTATAAACATAGTTGCCGATGTTTGCCCTGCCTGAAAATGAGAAGTCCACTTGTTTGTAGGTGAACCTTGAATTGACGCCAAGCGTCCAGTCAGGAGCAGGTTTCTTGTAATGGTATTTATTCAGGTTGTTGCTGGTAACAGTTCCGCCTGTACCGGTACGGTCAACATAAAGACCTTCGATCGGCATGCCGTTTGACCCGTAAACCTGCTGGAATACATAGAAGGAGTTGGATGGAAATCCGACACGCTGGTTCTGGATCATGTTACCAACACCGCCACCAATCGTTCCAACATCCACTCCGGTATAATTAGGATCATCCGTTTTGGTCAGCTTCGTGATTACGTTTTCATTGTAAGCAGCATTGAAACCAAAATTCCAGGAGAAATCTTTTTTGGAGATGATCAGTGCATTCACAGAGAATTCAACACCCTTATTTTCAAGATTACCAACATTCGTTGTCAGGTAGTTGGAGAAGTTGCTTCCTGCGGCAATCGGAATGAAGTTGAGCAAGTCTTTCGTTTCGCGCTTGTAGGCATCGATCGAACCTGTAATTCTGTTTTTCATGAAACCATAGTCGAGACCGATATTGTAAGTTGTAGTCTGCTCCCATTTGATGTTTGCATCATAAGGGTTAGGACGTAAGGTCTTATACATGGTGTTTCCAAACTGATATTCGGCGGTAGCCGTACTCTCGCGATATACGGGAAGGTATGGATAATCGCTGCCGATATCCTGCTGGCCTGTAACACCCCAACCCAATCTAAGTTTCAGATCGGAAATGGCATTCACATTTTTCAGGAACGACTCATCCTTGATTTTCCATGCAAGGGCAGCAGCCGGGAAGAGTCCCCACCTGTTTGCGCTTGAAAATCTTGAAGATCCGTCATCACGTATGGTCACAGTAAGCAAATAACGATCCAGCAAGGTATAATTCAAACGACCGAAGAAGGAGATCAAATAATTCTCGTTGATGAATTTTGAATTATTG
>Ga0073936_10005067_pt1 | contig 17925 bp, 15 predicted proteins | sample AliMusrvi5mmetaG_FD_87041 | JGI IMG/M metagenome (GOLD analysis project Ga0073936, IMG submission 87041) | Freshwater lake bacterial and archeal communities from Alinen Mustajarvi, Finland, to study Microbial Dark Matter (Phase II) - Alinen... | ecosystem: Environmental > Aquatic > Freshwater >... | reverse complement strand
CAATAAAATTCAGGTATTCCGTACAAAAAGCGATATAGGCTTTAATGTCTTTGAAGTTTGATTTATCTTTAGCTTTGTTTACAAGGTCTTTCAGAATCATCTTATAGAACTCCTCCTTTTTAAATTTTCAAAATCATATTGAATCCACTTTTCAATTGTCCATTCTTCAACCATTTCAAGACGGTTAACGGCCCAATCCAAATATTCGGATGATAAATCGCAAGCCATCCATTTACGACGCAATTGTTCGGCACAAACAGGAGATGTGCCGGAACCACAAAATGGGTCTAAAATTAAATCGCCTTCATTCGACGATGCAAGAATAATTTTTCTTAAAAGTTCTTCGGGTTTCTGCGTTGGATGTGGTGTTTTTTCCTGCATACCATTGTTGGTGGTGGGAATTTCCAACACATCCTTGGGCTTTGCTCCAAGTGGGTTTGGCTCCCAAATATGTTCGCCATTTTTCCCGTTTCCATATTGACTGGTTTCGGCTTGCGGATGGCTTGGATATTTCAATGTATGTTCTCCATAAGGGATGCGGATATTATCAATGTTCAATTTAAAATCCTTTGATTTCCGCATGTGCAGAATGCTTTCGTGGCTGCGCCCCCAGTCATTGCCAAGGTTTGCTTTGTTTTTATAATGCCAGATTATCCAGCGACAGGATTTAAAATATTTTGAGGCGGGATGTTTCAGGTCGGCAAGAATTTCTGAAAAGCCGCAGATATAAAGCGAACCCTGAGGTTTTAATAATCGTGATGCCGGTTCAATCCATTGCATTGACCACTTAATATATTCCTCCTGACTTTCGAAATTATCCCAATCAGCTTTTTTAATATTGTATGGCGGATCGGCAAAAATTAAATCAACACTTTCAGGTGGTAATGATTTCAGCCATTCTATGCTATTGCCAAGAAATAATTTTCCGTTTGGATGTTTATAGAATAATGAAGGAGCTTGATTTTTTTCATCAACATCCATCCTTTCTCCTTTCAATTGTATTTGACCGAAGAAGCTTGGCAATTCAGTATTTCTGACAAGTGTGGTTCTCATTTATTTTCTAAAAAACATTTTTTTATGATGATGTAAAATTAAAGAAATATTTAGAAATGGCAAACACTCTTTTTACGATTGAAATTTAGAACAAAGATATTTAATTTTGAAATACAAAGGGATTTGAAGATTGTTTTTTTTGAACAAAAAGTTTGGAGGGTTTGAAACTTAAAGGTGCTCGGATTGCAAATCCTCGCAGACGGAATACGGTGTGAAAACTTTTCCAAAGTGGAAGAAAATTGGAAAAGAAGGTGGCAGTAGAGGGGAAATTAATTTAAGGAATAATGATTTTTCTTAAATCATGATCAAACTCATAATCAACAAATCTATTAAGGATGAATTCGCCAAAATCATAAAGGAAAACATCTTTAATTTCAAGGGCAGCAACCCAAGAGCTATCATTTATACCACGTAATTGACCGGAAGTAAAATCCATAATCCCGGGGTAACAAATTAAACTTATTTCGAGAATTTTATCGTGGATTCTATAAGGAAATTCATGTTCAAAGGCAATTCGTTTTAAATCAATTTCGTGATTCAGGTTAAAATATTCATGCATATCGGCAGGAGCCGTATTTTTAAGAAAATTTTTATGATATTCATTCATTTCGGCTATGCCTTCTTTATCTTCACGATCAGGGATAGATGAACCTTCAACCTTGTAATCCTGATAATATCCATTACTAAACGCATCAAGATGCTCTAATAAACCAGAAAGTAAAAGTTCGATTATTTCTTCTTCTTTTAATAATTTTTTCATTGGTTTCCTGTATTTTTTTAATTCGGGAAAATAATCTATTACAACATCGGGCACACCTTTGCACAAAAGAGAATAAAACTTTTTAGCTGATAATGCTGAACTTTTTCTTTGAGCATCCCAACGATCAAAAAGATCCATTATTTTGTTGTAGGTTTCTGCATTTTTTGCTGCATTTTCATCCTTATTTTCATTGTCATCATCAAACATGGAGTAGATTTTTAAAAATTTATACAAATTTAAAAAAACAATTTTAAAATTTTGCCTTTTGAATGAAATTTGAAAATTGCACTTGTTTGAAATGTGCTAAGGATATTTGGAAGTTTTAGAAATGATGCTAAAGCAAATCAGCTTTAAATTTTCTTGTTCAGTTCACTGAAGTGAACTGCAATAGATGGTAACTCAAATTATCTTTTACAGTTATCCTTAAATGAAAGTAAAATAAATAAATAACAGGAAACTTGTTCTTTGAATTTTAACCAAAATCCCAAATCAAAAGTCAATTACATTTTCATCCCCTCCATCGGGTTAGCGCCATTCTTGAAAATATATTCGCTGTTCAGCAGGTAAGCTCCCGATGTTACCACCCTTTCATTTTCTTTCAGCCCTGAAACAATTTCAACTTTGTCTGAATTCCTTATCCCTGTGGTCACCATACGCACTTCAAAAGTGCTGTCGGCATTTTCAACCCACACAGAGCTGCCTTTTGAATCAACAAGCACAGCATTCACCGGAACAGTGATGGCTTTCTTTTCTATGGTTTTCAGTTTAACCTCGGCCATCATCCCGGGTTTATATTTATCCCCGGCATTCGCAATCTCAACCCTTATCAGGTTTATTTTCGAATCTTTTTCCAGTTCAGGATTTACAAACGAAATGCTTCCTTTAAGTTCCTCGTCGGGAAAAGCAGAGATGATATAAGTGATGGGTGCATTTTCCCTGATGTAATCCATTTCTTCCGTATAAGCCTGGGCTTCTATCCACAGTGAAGTATTGTCCGACAATTTAAATATCGCCGAGCCTGCCGCCACATAATCTCCCTCACTTATTTTAACGTCCTGCACATAGCCGCTCACGGCGCTGTAAACAGCAATTGTGTTTTTCAAAGCGCCGCTGGTTTTGAGTTGTTCAAGTTGTGTCTGCGTCATTCCCCAAAGCAGCAGTTTGTTCCCTGCAGCCTCTATGATCTGCGAATAATTGTTTGTGGAGGTGCTGAGTTTCTTTTGTTTTTCCAGCGCCAGCAAATATTCTTTCTCTGCTGACTGCAATTCCTCGCTGTAGATCTCGTAAAGTTTATCTCCCTTGTTAATATGATCCCCCGTGCTCTTGTAAAACAATTTATCAACTCTCCCTGCCACTTTCGAACTGATCACCAGGTTTGTATTTTCATTTACAACCAGTTTTCCCGAAAAAATAATTTCGTTGCTGATGCTTCTTTCTTTCACCGTGTCAACAACAATATTGGCAAGCTGCATCTGTGCTTTGCTCAGCCTGATATTGGTTGTCTGCACCATGCCGGGCAAAGTATTGTCAGCTTCTTTTTTTTGTTTGCACGAAACAACAAAAACCAGCAATACCAATATGACCCCGATGATATTTATTTTAACTATTATTTTCAAGTTAACTGCAAAGATTCTTTTTCTTGCCTCTAAGACACGAAGACCCGAAGATTCACAAAGAAATAATAAAGGCTTTTTAAAGCTTTGCGCAACTTGAAGTCTTAGGGTCTTAGCGGCATTTTTAAGGATTACTATTTTTTCGAATAGATTCATTCTTGTTTACTTTATAAAACTTTCGCTATCAATAAGAAATTGTGCATTTGAAGCAATTACATTTGTTGTGTCAAGTCCTGATTTAATTTCGGTACGGTCAGAATAAGTCAGCCCTGTTGTCACCACCTTTGTTCCGAAATAGCCATTTTCCTTAATGATGACTATTTTTCTTTTCCCCAAGTCAAGAACAGATGCTTTAGGAACCCAAATCCCATTATGTTTTCCGGCATAAACAGTGGCAGTCACCAATTGACCTATCTTAAATTTCTTTGAACCATTGTCAACATAAACGCGGGCATTCACCGATTTGTCATTTCCCGCATTAAAAATATCCAGGTAGTTCAGCGTACCCGTAAACGCAGGGTTTTCTTTATCACCTGTAAAAATTTCTGTCTTCTGTCCGGTCTTCAAAAAAGCATAATCGCTGTTGTAAATCTTCAGCAAAGCCCAGACAGTGGTATTGTTTACAATTTTAAAAAGCATCTCTCCCTGTTCAACATACGCGCCTTCTTTGATGCTTAAACCCCCGTCAGCATCCGTTGTTGTTTTGCCGGCAGCCATGGAAGATTTTGTGTTTTCCGCATCCTGAAAATCTTTATTCACCACATAGCCCGAATACTCACTGTAAACAGTGATCTGACTGTTTGGCTTCCCTGATTTTTCGACATCTTTGATTTCCGCATTACTCATACCCAGAAGCCTGAGTTTTTCCCTTGCCGCTTCAATGAGTTGGGTTTCGCTGTTGTCATTTTCCAGCAGGTAAAGAAGATTTTGCTGTGCCGTAACTAAGTCAGGGCTGTAGATCTCATAAAGTTTTTGTCCTTTGACCACCTCCTGGTATTTGTATCTGATATAGATCTTTTCAATTCTGCCGCCAACACGGGCGCTGATATTGTTTATATTCCTGGTGTCATAAGTGATAGTCCCGTTGGTTTTGATCACGATGGGGAATTCATCCGAAACAGGTTTGGTGGTTTGTATCCCTGAAAGTATTTTCTGATAGGTAGGACTCACAATATTTGCCAGCGCACTGTCGGCATTGCCTGCAATGACATCCTTTTTCTCCACCAGCTTCATTCCGCAGATAGGGCAGTTTCCGGGTTCAGTTCGCAACACCTCAGGATGCATGGAACAGGTATAGATTTTTCCCTTACCCGATGCATTGCCGTCTTTCTTTTGCCTGCACGAAACTCCTGCAAGGATCGCAATGACCACAAAAAGCAATATGAAATATTTTGTTCTCATCCCTGTCATCCGTTCATTAGCGTTCCGTCAGTTTTTCAAACGCTACCTGTAGCAGCAAAAGATCTTTAAACTGTTCGAGATATTCAATTTTCCCAAGCTTTAATGATTGCCATGCATCAAGCACTGAGAACAGATCTTCGGTATTCTGATCATAAGCCAGCAGGGTGGTTTTATAGTTCTTTTCAAGAGCAGGAATAATATTTTTTTTGTACAATTCAACCTGCAATTTTTTACTTTTTATTTGCGATTGAAGCGACGCTATCTCACCGCTTGCCTCGTTGACAAGCGATTCCCTCTGCTTCTGATAGGACAGCACTTCATATTTTAAACCGGTAATGTTGGCTTTATACATTTTGGATGACCACGGAACTATGGGTATGGTGATCATTCCCATAATAGAAAACTGGTTGGGCGCAGTTCCGAAAGCAAACATGTTGTCATACCTGATCCCAAAGTCGGGCAGGCGTTTGTTCCATTCCACCTTTTGTTTGAGTTGCGAAAGTTTTATTTCCTGGTCAATAGATTTGATGTCGCTTCTTGAGGTGGAAATAGAAGTGGTATCCACAATTTCAGTTTCGTAATTTTTGATGGTGTAATTTGTGTCAATGTCAAAAGCTGTGTTTCTATCCCTGTTCATCAAAGTGTTCAGGCTGATTTGCTTTTGCTGTATTTCATTGTCAATGGTTAGTTGCATGATCTGAAGTTCGCCCAATGAAGCCTTTGCTTTGTAAATATTATTCAGTTTCTCCTGTTCATAAGGATATCTTATTTCAGAGACTTTGATAATATAATTCAACAGTTCTTCACTTTCGGCAAGCACAGTCTTCTTCTTTTTTAAAACCAGCCATTCCGCATAATCAGTTTTTGCAAGTGAATAAAGACTGTTAGCTTCTGCTTTTTTATTCTGCATATCCACCGACGACATGGTCTGCATGTACTTCTGACTTACTTTTAATTTGGAAGGATTCGGGATCATCTGCTGAAGCTCTATCATGTATGAACCCATGTTTTTCTCAAAGTTGTAAGGCGTCATGTACAATCCTGTTCCAATCTGTGGCGCATCCCAGCTTTTAGCCCCGGCAGCATAAGCATCGTAAGCCTTCACCTGAAAATCATACATGGCAAGATCGGGATGCTGTTTGTCAATAATTGCTTTCACACTGTCAATGGTCAAAACCTGTGATTGTGCAAAGGAGATTCCTATGAACAAAAGAGCGAAAAGGAATAATTTTTTCATGAAGTACCTCCTTCGCTGTAGCCAAAGAGTTCTATCTTTCCCCTTTTTCTCAGTTCTCTTTCTTTTGAAATTTCAAAAACCACAGGGGTGACAAGCAACACATAAATGGTAGAAGTAAACACACCGCCTATCAAAGGCAATGCTATGGGGAGCATGATATCACTGCCAACGCCGGTAGCCCAAAGTATGGGTAACAATCCGAATAGTGCAACAGAAACTGTCATTATTTTTGGCCGCAATCGTTTGGCCGCTCCTTTGATCACATATTCCCTGATGTCTGAAAATGTAATGGTATCATTGGAATTGCCTTTGAGTTTCACCAGTTGCTGCATGGCTTCATTCAGGTAAATGGTCATCAGCATGGCAGTCTCCACGGCTATACCAAAGAGAGCAATAAAACCAACAGCTACCGCCACTGAAAGATTAACGCCATAGAAGTAAACCATGAAAACCCCGCCAATCAAAGCAAAGGGAATGGTGATCATGGTGATCAATGCTTCCTTCACGGATTTGTAAGTAAAATAAAGCACAAGCAAAATGATAATGACAACGATAGGCATGATCCATTCAAGGGTTTTGTTTGCCCTGATCTGGTTTTCATACTGACCGCTCCATTCAATATAATAGCCTTTGGGCAATTTCTTAACAAGACTGTTCAGCTTTTCCTTGCATTCCTTCACCGTACTGCCAATATCTCTGTCCCTCACATTAAAAAGAACAGTTCCCCTCAGCATGGCATTCTCTGAATTTATCATGGGAGGTCCTTCAGAAATTGAAATATCGGCAACCGTTGACAAAGGGATGGAACCAAAATCTGTTGTTTGAATGGGTGTCCTCTTGATATCATCTATGCTCGCCCTGAAATCCTGTGCCAGCCTGATATTAATGCTGAATCTTTTCCTGCCTTCAATGGTGTTCGTGAGATTGATGCCACCAATCGCCGATTCCACGATCATGTTCACATCATCCACACTCAGTCCGTATCTGCCTATTTCATCCTTTTTGATAGTGATGTCGAGATATTTTCCTCCTGTAATAGGTTCTACATAGAGGTCCTTCACTCCTTCAATATTGTCAAGCGCTTTTTTGAATTTTTGCGAGAGACCATAGATAGAATCCAGGTTTTGCCCATACACTTTCAACCCGACGTCTGTGCGGATACCGGTCGAAAGCATGTTTATCCTGTTGATGATCGGTTGTGTCCAGCCATTCACCACCCCGGGTATCTGGAGTTTTGCATTCAGTTCATTAATGATATCCTCTTTCGTAAACCCCTTCCGCCATTCTGTTTTTGGTTTCAGAAGAATAATTGTTTCTATCATGCTGACAGGCGAATTGTCTGTTGCAGTGCTTGCTCTTCCCGCTTTTCCCAGCACATTTTCAACCTCGGGACAATTTTTAATGATCTTGTCCTGCACCTGCAATATCCTTTTGATTTCAGAATTTGAAACATCGGGAAGTGTGACCGGCATGAACAAAATGGACCCCTCATCAAGTGGCGGCATGAACTCGCTTCCCAGGCTGAGAAACATGGGAATGGTCACAGCAAGAGCAAGGAGATTGACAGCTATTGTGGTTTTTCTCCATTTCAAACACAGCTTTAAAACAGGGGTATAAATTTTTTCAAGTGTTCGTGTGATTGGATTTTTATGTTCCGGTTTCAGTTTCCCTTTCAGGAAAAAAGAAATAAGAACAGGTGCAAGCGTGATGGCAAGCACAGCATCTACGAGCAGGATAAAGGTTTTTGTCCATGCCAGCGGATGAAATAATTTACCTTCCATCCCTGTTAACAGAAACACTGGCAAAAAAGAAACGATGACAACAATAGTCGAGTAAAACACACCGGGTCCCACCTGATGTGAAGATTTCTCAATTATTTTTAAACGTTCCTCTTTATTCATTTATAGTTTTTAAAAAAAGTTCCATAGGGACTATCCCGAAACTTCGGGAGTAGAAAATCAATTGTCATTGAAATTAAAGTGCCGTTGGTACGACATTATTTTCGGTTGTATTGCTTTCCATCATTTACAATGTATTGTGTTTTATAATGTCGTCACTACGTGACTTTCGTTGAGCTTATTTATTTTTGCCACAAAGATTTCACCTCTCCGAGGTTTTTGGACTCGCTTAAAGCCCTAATCACGTAGTGATTTAATCTTTGTAATAAAAAATAGTCAGCGGCATTAAAGTCACTTCGTGACGACATAAAAAATTTAATCGGACAGTTATGTATTTCTTTCGTACTTCGATGAAATAATGTACTCTTGAATTTATAGTTCAATCAATACTTACCTGTACTTGCAGCAAGCCGGTAATTTGTTATAAACATTATCCGAAGCTTTGCCCAATTCCGTGTCATGTCCAACTTTGATAACAGCATTGCTGACATCAGCTTTTGCTACTGTTCCATCATAAGAATAAACAAGCATGTCGGTTGTTGAACTCCATGTTGCACTCTTAACACCTTTGACACTGTTGGCTGCTTTTTCAATTCTTGTTTTGCATGAACCGCATTTGCCCAATACTTTTAACGAATCTTTTACAGCGCCTGTGGCTGATGTTGATGTTGATTGTGTACTTGTCGTGCCTGATTTGCCGCAACATGATTTTCCTTTGTGATCACATTGTGCATTTACACTTTTCTGAGAAAAAACAATGATACCTAAGATCATCGTCATTGCAATTAATAAATTTTTCATACTGATAAATTTTTGTTTTTGTTATTACTGTTGTTAATTATTGATTTCTGTTTGTTGTTGTTCTGATATATGCCTGTACGAATTTTCCACCATCACTATTCCGTCGTCAACGATAACACCTATTGCCAGAGCTATCCCTGTCAACGACATAATATTTGAAGAAATACCAAATGCTTCAAGCAGGATGAATGCAACTGCTATTGAAATGGGCAACTGAATCAAAATGATCAGTGCGCTTCTCCAGTGAAAAAGAAACAAAAGTACCACAATTGAAACGGCAATCATTTCTTCAAAAAGCGTACCTTTTATTGATTTGATGGCATCTTCTATCAATCCGCTCCTGTCGTAGGCTGTCTGAAATTTCACTCCTTCGGGTAAACCCTTTTCAACATCGGTCATTTTTTCCTTCACCGCCTTGATGACTTTATCCGCATTCTCACCATAGCGCATCACTACGATTCCGCCTACTGCTTCCCCTTCGCCATTCTCATCGAAAACGCCAAGCCTCAGGTCGCCTCCCATCTGCACAGTCGCAATATCCTTGATGCGGATGGGAATGGTTTTGTAAGTCCCCACTGATATTTTTTCAATATCATCAGTGCTTTTGATATAGCCTTTCCCGCGAACAATATAACCCATGTCACTGAGTTCATATTTACGGCCTCCCACATCATTGTTGTTGGTCTTTATCGCATTGATGACATCGGCCAAAGGGACGCTGTAATAAATGAGCTTGTTAGGGTCAATCGTCACCTGGTATTGCTTTTGAAAACCGCCAAATGAAGCCACTTCACTCACTCCTGAAACAGTCTGCAAAGCAAACTTCACGTACCAATCCTGCAATACCCTTAATTCACCCAAATCGAAATTTTTCGCTTTGAGTGTGTACCAGAAAACATGCCCCACGCCTGTTCCATCAGGACCAAGATTCGGAGTCACCCCTTCCGGCAAAAGACGCTGTGCAAAATTCAATCGTTCCAGCACCCTTGTCCTTGCTTCGTAGATATCGGCGCCATCATCAAAAATGAGATAAACAAAACTCATCCCAAACATGGAGGCGCCCCGGATATTCTTTATCTTAGGGATACCCTGCAGATTTGAAACCAAAGGAAATGTGACCTGATCCTCTATTACCTGCGGACTTCTGCCCATCCACTCCGTATAAACGATAACCTGGTTTTCGGAAAGATCAGGAATGGCATCTATAGGATTCTTCTGAATAGAAAAAATACCCCACACAAACAAACCTGCAGCCAAAAGCAGCACTATAAAGCGGTTTTTGAGTGATATGGATATTAATTTTTCTACCATTTAGTCAATAGTCATTGGTCATTGGTCAAAAGTCATTAGTCAAGAGTCATTAGTCATTAATCAAAGTTCTGTCGGGCCACTGACCACTGACTAATGACCACTGACTTATGACTTATTTTGTTTTTGCTGTATCATTCTTTGCAGCGTTGTCAGCCTTTTTTTCAACCAGGTCCATTCCGCATTTCGGACATTTGCCGGGTTTATCACTTGTTACTTCAGGATCCATCGGACAGGTATAAGTGACCTTGGCCGTGGTTGTACTATTTTCTGTTGCTGAACTTTTCTTTTCTGATGAATTGCAGGCTGCAAAAGTAAATGTTAAAGCCATCAGGCCAACAATTAATAAATTAAATTTCGTTCTCATAATAAATTGTTTTTTTAAAGTGATTCAATTACATTTTTTAATTTTTGCTGCACTTCAGCAGCTATTTCTACAAGGTTTTTATTTTTCACGGTTTGCATGTATTCCAGCGGATCAATGGCGGCAACTTCCACCGAACCATCAGTTGTTTCCTGCACTATAAAATTGCAGGGCAACAGCAAACCTATTTTGTCTTCAGCCTGCAATGCTTTGTAAGCAAAAGGCGGATTGCATGCCCCCAGGATTTTATACTTCCTGAAATCAACATCCAGTTTTTTCTTCAATGTTGCCTGCACATCTATTTCGGTAAGTATGCCAAAGCCTTCTTTTCTCAAAGCCTCAGTTAAGATGATGATCGTTTCATCAAAAGAGGTCTTTAATATTTTATTAAAATAGTAACTCATTTTTACTTTTTTTTAATGGAAATTTCAGTCGGCTAAATTATTATTCTCCCTGATATCACTCTCCTTATTTTTTTGATTTTTCAATGCCGTTTTCTTTTCATCTATTGTCCAGCCCAGCCAGGTTATGATCAGGTGAAAGAAACTGGATATTGCTGAAAGCGCCAATACAATTACGATAAATTTTCCGTAAGGGATCAGAACGTAAGCAACCAAAGATATTAAAGCCATCCAGACTCCTATGCACCACGGGCATGTTAAAAGAATTGCTGCCGATTTTACAAAACCCTCTTCTGTTTTAAATTTTTTCACATAGTCTTTTACATAGTAAAAAACCTCATCGTAGATCAGGAGCCGTGTAAGTCTGAAAGTAGCAAGTCCTATAATGAATAAATCGAATGTTCCAAGATCACTCAGCTTGATATTATTTGCTTCAATCAGATACCATGAAATTACAGTAAGAGAAATGAACGTAAGTGTGAACATGAAGTTCCAGAATTTATCACTCTTGAATGTTTTCATATGGTTTTCTTTAAATGATTTTTGCAAAAATTTTTAAAATTTGATTAAGATAAAGCCATTTCAAAACTTTATTAAAATCAATGGAAAAATGCTTTTAAATTTCTGACAACATTTAATGGTTTTGATCAAAGACGGTTTTAAAAATTAAAAAATTATTCTCTGTAAAAATCTATCCGTTCGCCTGTACAATATTACCCGGACAGCAAATGAATACTGCTAAAAAATAAAATTAATTAAAACCTGAAAACCTGAAAAAAACAGTTGTCTGACTTTTTGAAAGGAGGTGAAATATCTGAAAATATTGAATGGTCAGGGACATTATTGCCAAAACTAAAATTATTATTTTGGGCAAAGAAAGATATGAATACCGAGTTGTTTGTTAATGTTGAATTGCCACCTCCTGAGAAAAAAGAATCTGTAATTTTTATGCGGGTAACTTTGCTGTGACATTGATTGCAGTTTTTACAGCAATTACCAACATGTTTCAGAGAAACTGAAATAAGCCTGTTACCGCAATAATGCTGCGTAATTGAAAACCCCATTGAAGTGATCAGGAACACCAATACCAATAAAATATTTGCGGTTTTTTTAAGCATTTGCCCAAATTAGTTTTACAAAAGTAATAATTATACAATTAATTGACAAAACAGCTTGTTTAATTAACACATCATTAACTTGAAATTCATTAGTCAATAGTCATGGGTCAATGGTGATAAGCCAATGTACATTAGGTTATTGGATACATTTATCAAAGTCTGTGTTTGATAAATTTTCTGAATAAAAAAATAAGGGATGACATTCATGTTGCCTGCCATCCCTTTATTTTTCTCATCCTTTTATGAAAAAGATGTTGTTTTGATACTAATAAAACACATTATTCTTTTGGAATAATATCAATAATAACTGTCCTGTTATAGCAACGCTCTTCAGGAAGTTTATTTGCAAAAGGAGCTTTCGTTTCATCCTGACCAAAGCCATAAGTTGTATAATCCACACTTTTTTTGCCATCTTTCAATGTACAGGTCATCAGTATGTTTTTAACTTCATCAGCTCTGTTTTCGGATAATTTTTGGTTGTAATCTTTCTGCCCAATTATGTCAGTATGTCCCTGTATGATCACTTTCCCTGAATCGGGGATCAACGGAGCAACCACATTCGACAGAAAATCTTTGTAGGTACCAACGGTAACATATTTATCGAAATCGAAAAGTATGCTGAACCGTAACCCTGTTTCTGTTTCATCTTTACGGACAAGGCTCATCGTGCTTACTTTGCGCACTTCTTTTCCGCTTTTTGTCTGACCTACCATGGTAACAGTATAGTTGCCCTGGTAAGCATCACCTAAAATGGTTTTACCCGAAAGGTTCACCTTGTCTTGCATGTAAGGTCCATAAGTCTGCATCTTGCCATTTTGATCAGTGATCTCGATGTTCCATGAATTTAAAGCTTCAGTTGCACCATCGGCATCGAAAACCACATTATTATCCATAGGGTCTTCCTGCACTGTCACCAATTGAACAGGATTCATCAGCGTAGAATCACTGGTTCCGGCTTCCATTAGCAGACCCGGAGAAGTTGAAGTGATATCCACCCTGTTATCTTCAACACGCTGCTCGTCTATATAAGCCATAAATCCTGCTTCTTCTGAGGGAACAAGTGGTTTTACGCGTCCTTCAGTCATGATCCTTGAGCCATCAATTGCAAAAGTGTTGACAAGATAATTCTTGACCTCCATGGCCAACTGATTGCCCTGTGCAGCACCCATTGAATTTGAACCTATCAGCATAATAGTTGATCCTGCATTGTCTCTCATTCGGGAGCCAATAATGTTCAAAATGTTGTAATACACATTTAACTGTTGCGTCAAAGGACCGGTAACATCTGCTGTTGCAAGATTCAGCAATTGGTTTTCCCTGAATCCGGGAGCTTCTTCCTTTGTGATCGTTGCATATCTGCTGGGAATGGTTGTTGAATTGTTGTCGAAAAATATATAGTTCCTTAATGGGAAAGTTTCTTTGACATTACGTTTCATGTTGATCGTTCCCGGAGATACAACAGAGAACTTAACTTCTTTTTCCGGAATAACAACAGGCGGGACTTCCTGCACTACGGGTTTTACCATTTCTTTTGATCTTCCAAATTTAACGGCAACCCCGGCCCTTGCAGTCATCAGATCCAAATCCTGTCCATACCTGATTTCTGTTCCGAAATTCGACTGGTAAGAAATGAATGGCGATAATTCAACCCAGGTATTGTTGGTTCTGGAACTAACCAGAAAATCATAACCTGCTCCAAGTTGTGCTGAAACTATTGTGTTTCGGACACTACTTATATCAGCTTTGGTATTGGCTCTCGTATCTTCATTTTCATATCTGAATTGTTTATCAACATTGAAATTGACTTCCGGTCCCAGAAACAAATAAAAGCCCTGTTTGAAAGGCATGAATTTAAAACTGGGTTCAATTGAAAGATAACTCATCATTGTGCTCAATTCAGCATGGTGATTGTCGGGTGGGACGGTAGTATGGGTAAAACTTGCCCATCTTCCATCATAAGCGACATTAAGCATAAGCCCCCACATTTTGCTTTTTTGGTATTCTGCGAACAGGGAGCCATAAGGAGCAACTCCTCTTGCATCATGAAATGCAACCGGGGTTGTCATTGATGAATTCAACATTTGTGTTGTTCCATCGTACCTGTTTAAATTGGCTGCAACTGAAGCCCCCCACCACCAGGTTGGCATGGTTCTTTCTACATCCTGTGCTTTCACTGTTGAAAGCAGGTTTAGGGTTAGAAATATTACCGGTAGGAATAAGTATTTAAGTCTTTTCATAAGACCTTTTTTATTATTCCTGTTCAAGAATGCAGTTCTTTTCTCAAATAAAAATAGGTCGTTTTTCATATTCACCTCCATTTGATAAATTGTATTTATAAATAAAAATTTTACAAAAGTAATTAGAATAGAGAATGGTAGAATTAAAGTACAATTAAGTGAAGGTTAAAAAGAAGTTAATGAGGAATGGCACTTCCTGATATAACATCTATTAAATAAGGATTTTGGTGGCGAAATATTCCCGAAAGTTTACTGTACTTTTACAAAGTTGGTAATTGGTCTTTTCTTCGTTCAATTTAAGTCTTCCAGAGGGAAGAAAACATTTTCCTGAAAAAGCAAAAGAGGAAAAAACTTAATTTTTCCTCTTTTCACTAACTACCCTTAAAATAAAACAATATTCAAACTATTGCTGTGAGATCAATTTTCCTGATTGAATCACTTTATCGTTACTGGTCACCCTGTAAGAATAAATTCCTGAAGGGAGATCGCCAGTTTCTATTGTTGTCAACTGGTTGGTAATAATGGAATGTCTTAATTCTGCACCCAGAATATTGTAAATGCTGATCTCATAAATGTTGGTTGGTGAAGCATCATCAATGGCAATTGTTGCCTGCACACTGAATGGATTGGGATATATCGTCACTGAAGGAACTATTGTTTTGGAACAGTCAACGGAAGTGCTGTTGAAGAAGGTACTGCTGCCATTAAAATCTGTTTGTTTAAGCCTGTAATAAGTAACATTTCCATCATAATCGTTGTCAACAAAAGAATAGTTTTTAATCTCATTGCTGTTTCCGGCACTGGCAACCGTTGTTAACTCAATCCAGGTTGCAGCATCTTTACTTTTATAAACAGTAAAGAAATCATTATTGGTCTCAGAAGCTGTTGCCCAATTCAGGTTAACTTTGTCACCATTGCATGCTGCGTCAAAACTAATAAGCTGAATAGGGAGTGGTGAGTCCCAGCTTACGGAAGCAGGATAAAAATTGTTTGCAAGATTTTGCAAAGAAAGTCCGTTTCTGTTGATTTGTGGATTCAGTGTGGTTCCACCGTTTATGCCCGCTTTTCCCACGACGCTTCCAATCTGTGATAATCTCAGGTCATTTACGTTGTTAACAAGACCGAAAGCTGTACCTTCCACACTGATGTTGAAAGGAGTTCCGGCCACTGCCATTCCATCGGTTGCGCTGATTGTCCAGTAAGAATCGTTTCTGCGGACAATAGTTTTTGTGCTGTCCTGAAAATTGACATTCACTGCTGTTGTTTTAGGAGTATGTGTCACTGAAATGGTGCCACCAGAGGTGAGGGCTACATTAGGGTGCGAAATATAGAGAGGTCTGAAATCGGCAGCACTTCCCATTGGGAACAAACCTGTAATATCTCTGTCGGCAACAGTATTGGTATTAAAATACCTTGTGAAGTTTCCACCATATATCCATCCGCTTGCGGCCGTTCCTGAATGAACCAAAGTACCGGGACTTGAAACGGATGTTCCCAGTGTGAGTGTGTTTCCTGCCAGGTTCAATCTTCCACTATTCATGGTGAAGGTTCCGTTAATAATAATATTCTGGCCTAAAGTCAAAGCATTGGTTCTGTAAATTGAAAAATTGTTGAACGAAGGTGTTCCTGCAAATGCTCCGGTGGGAATAGTGCTTGCACTTCCGCCTGTGTGTCCCGGAGTCCCGAAAATAATATTTGTTGAAGGCGAAGTAATAATTGACCCTGATTCTGCTGAAATGGGATTATTGCCGTCCTGAAAAGTAACAGTTACCCCGCTTATGTCAAGAGTTCCTTTGGTAAGGATAAGGGTTCCGTTTACAACAATGCTTGTGTTCAGAGCAAGTGTATTATCGCGGTTTATTGAAAGTGTATCAAGGGGCAATCCGTTAAAGAAGGTACCAGCGGGAACAGAGAAAGGCGCTCCTCCTGTGTTGCCTGGAGTTCCAAAAACAAGGTTTGCAGTCGAATTGTACGACATTGTTCCGTTGGTTCTGACTATTGGAAGATTTCCATTCTGAAAGATAATTGACTTATACATGATCAGCAAGTTACCATTTGTAAGATAAAGCGTTCCTGTGACTGTGGTTGGGATTTGTAAAGTAACACCTTTTGGATTATCAATAACCAAGTTGCTGCCGAAAGTGATGGTTGAAGTTCCAGTGACAAGTTGAGGTACTGTTGAACTTTTAAAAGTAAAAGTTCCGGTTCCCATATTAAAAGTTCCTGAATTGTTCAGTGCAAAAGTTCCATTCGAACCTGTGAAAGTAACATTGGGATTATAACTTGAGATATCAAATGTCATAGCCGGGCAAATATACATACTGATCACACTGAAGTCGCCGCCTGTCCAGGGGCTAACATTTTTTGCTATTCCTCCTTCAAAATCAAGATTTGGATAATTGTGCGCTCCGTTTGGTTGAATCCCGAAATAAGTTGACCCTCCCTGCGACTGGGCATTTCCAAATTGAACGGTTCCACCTGTTACGGAATAAGGAGAAACATTGGCTCCGCCCATATCAATGTCTGGCAGGTTCACATTGCATGCATCTTCTATTATGATGGTCCCTCCCGTCATGATGGTGCTTCCTCCGGTTACATTGGCTAACTGGAAAGAATAATTAACTGACATTCCTTTATCTGCTACTGTAATTTCACCACCTGACATGTTGAAATCAATAAAATCGTTGCCACTATAGGCATGAAACCCTCCACCTACACTTAAAATGCCTGAAGTAACATATAACTGAGGTGTTCCTCCATTCACATAGTAGTCAAAGTCGAAACCTGCATTGTATCCTTGTCCGCCCTGAACATTCACAGTTCCGCCATTGATAAACAATTTCCCTGAAAGGATGACTGCATAGTTTGCACCATTCGGGCAAAGGTTAAAGATACCTTTATCAGATTCAATGATCGCATTAAAAGGTATTGTTAAAGATGAGGCTGAATTCAGATCATGACAATCATTGAGAGTAGCGACAGTGTTATACTTGAATGTGCCACTTGTAAAAGTGAAATTATATCCTGCAGCCGCATTGATCCCGTTAATGAAATTGGGTGACTGAACATCCAGTATCGTAGTTTTCGATGACATATTCATGACAAGGTAATTGACCAGGAAATTTCCGTTACCGGCAATAGAGGAATTGGCTGCCCCGTTGAAAGCAAGGGTAGTGTTTCCACCGGCTGTCAGTGTTCCGCTGTTTAGTAAGTTTCCGCCAATGGTCAGACTAAAGCCTGAATTAACTGTGATCTGCCCCAATTCAACGATGGAGAGGTTGGCGCAAACTGCTGATGAATTTATTGTGACTAAAATTGTTGCCGGAATTGCAACATCTTCATTGCTTAGTGGAACATGGCCGAGAGACCAGTTGGATATTGTTTCCCATGTTCCTGATGAAGAGGCGGTGTTTGTTAATGCGAGACTCCTGTTTGAAATTAAAAACAAGAGTCCTAGCGTAAGTAGTTTTACTAATGTCTTCTGATAAGTTAGGTAATTATACATTTTATTTGGGCTAACTAATTATATTTTATTAGTTTATAGTTTATATAGTTTATAAATAGCTTGAATTTTGAGCCTTGCAAATTTGCACATATTAAGAAGCCCAGAGATTAAGAAGACATTAAGAAGACATTAAGAATACATTAAGATTGTTAATTTAATTTGCTTTTTAAGGCTGATAAAATGGGTTTTAGTGTACGGAAATTGGGAAAGGAAAGAATGGGGTAAAGTT
>Ga0073936_10005064_pt1 | contig 17929 bp, 12 predicted proteins | sample AliMusrvi5mmetaG_FD_87041 | JGI IMG/M metagenome (GOLD analysis project Ga0073936, IMG submission 87041) | Freshwater lake bacterial and archeal communities from Alinen Mustajarvi, Finland, to study Microbial Dark Matter (Phase II) - Alinen... | ecosystem: Environmental > Aquatic > Freshwater >... | reverse complement strand
TGCGTCGTGAAGAGGTCGGGCTCCAGCATCGCGATTTCAGCTTTGCTGAGTGGTTTCAGATCGTGCACGCCATTGTCGCTTGCCGCCTTGATGATGGCGGCAAGCTGGGCATCCTGGTTCGCATGGGTGGCGACGATCAGTTTGCCCAGGCGCTTGTGACCGACGCCGTGGCTCTGGCAGAAATCATAGAGAAGGTCGCGGCCCTGCACACAGAGCCGCGCTTTCAGGGAGCCTGGGGGATAGTATATGCCGGCATGGATTACTTCGCTGTTGCGGGCGCTGGTCTCCATGCCGATGTGATCATTCTTTTCCAGGATGAAGGTTTCGAACCCGCGTTGCGCCAGGGCGCGCGCAATCGCCAGCCCGACAACGCCGGCACCGATCACCACGGCGTCGCAGGAAAATGTTTCGCTCATCCGGCTCTCAGATAGCGCACCGCGGCGTCGCGGCCAAACAAATAAAGCAATACCCGCAAGGCGTCGCCGCGCGGGTTTTTCAGGTCGGGATCGCGTGACAGGATCAGCTTGGCATCGTCATGCGCCACGGCCAGCAGGTCGCCATGCGCCACCGGGTCGGCGAGGCGGAATTCCTCCATGCCGCTTTGGCGCTTGCCCAGCATTTCGCCGGGGCCGCGCAGTTTCAGGTCCATTTCTGCGATGACGAAACCGTCATCGGTGTCGCGCATGGTTTTCAGGCGCGCCTTGGCGGTTTCGCCCAGAGGACCATGATAGACCAGCAGGCAGGAGGATTTGCCGCTGCCGCGTCCCACCCGGCCCCGCAACTGGTGCAACTGCGCCAGGCCGAAACGCTCGGCATGTTCCACCACCATGATAGTGGCTTGCGGCACATCCACGCCCACTTCGATCACCGTGGTGGCGATGAGCAGCTGGGTTTCGCCGGCCTTGAAGGCGGCCATGGCCGCGTCGCGTTCGGCGGCTTTCATGCGCCCATGCACCAGCCCCACCTTGCTGCCTAGCACCTGGCGCAGCATGACGGCGCGTTCCTCGGCGGCGGCGAGATCGATTTTTTCGGATTCCTCCACCAGCGGGCAGACCCAATAGGCCCGCTGGCCCTGCGCCAATGCGGTTTTCAGATGCGCGATCAAGTCATCGAGCCGCGCGGCGTTCATCACCCGCGTTTCCACCGGCTTGCGGCCCGGCGGACGGCCCAGAATGCGCGACACATCCATGTCGCCGAACGCCGTGAGGGCCAGGGTGCGCGGGATCAGCGTCGCCGTCATCACCAGCACGTCGGCAGGCTTTCCGCCCTTGGCCTGCAGGGTCATGCGCTGGTGCACGCCGAAGCGGTGTTGTTCGTCGATCACCGCCAGGCCGAGATCGCGGAAGGTGACATCGTCCGAGAACAGGGCATGGGTGCCGATCAGGATATCGATATCGCCCGCCGCCAAGGCTTTCAGTGTCGCTTCACGGCCGGCGCCTTTTTCGCGCCCGGTCAGCACCGCCAGGCGGATGCCCGCCGCCTTCGCATAAGGCTCCAAGGAGGCGCAGTGCTGGCGCACCAGTATTTCCGTGGGCGCCATCAGCGCGCCCTGGTAGCCAGCCTCAACCGCCGTCAGCAACGACAGCAGCGCCACGATGGTCTTGCCCGAACCGACATCGCCCTGCAGCAGCCGCAACATGCGCTTGTCGGAAGCCATGTCCTTTTCGATTTCGCCCAGCGCCGTCAGCTGCCCATCGGTGAGGGCGAAGGGCAAGGCGGCGATGGCCTTGGCGCGCAGCTTGCCATCGCCCGCCATTACGCGTCCGGCGGGGCCGCGCAATTGCGCCCGGATCAGCATCAGCGCCAACTGATTGGCCAGCAATTCGTCATAGGCCAGCCGCCGCCGCACCGGCGTTTCGGGCGACAGATCGGCTTCGTGAATCGGCGCGTGCGCCGCCGCCAGCGCTTCGCCAAAAGGGACAAAGCCTTCGCCTTTCAAAAAAGCCGGGTCCTGCCATTCCGGCATCTGCGGCACCTGGGTCAGCGCGCCTCGTATCGCTTTGGCCAGTGACTTGGCGGGCAGGCCCTCGGTCAAGGCATAGACCGGCTCATGTTGGGGCAGGGTGGCGGCATCCTCGACCACATAATCGGGATGCGGCATCTGCAGCTTGTCCTTGAAGGACTCGATGCGGCCGGAAACGATCCGCCGCGATCCAAGCGGCAGAATGTCCAGCAGATATTTTGCGTCGGCGCGGAAGAACACCAGGTCCATGGTGGCGCTGTCATCCGACACCCGCACCTTATAGGGCTGGCTTTTCACCCGCGGCGCAAAATGGTCCAGCACGCCGACTGCGACTGTGGCGATGCGGCCAGGTTCCGCGGCAATCAACCGGGGACGATAAGAACGGTCCACCACCCCAACCGGCAGGTCGAAAATCAGGTCCACCAGCTTTGGACCCGCCACCTTGGCGATCAGTTTTTCCAGCTTGGGGCCCACCCCGGACAAGGTGCGGATTTCGGCAAAAAGCGGGAACAGAATCGAAGGCCGCATGGGCGCTAAGATAATCTTGCGCGGACGTTGTTCTCAACCTGTTCCAACGCTATATCCCGGGCATGGATAGTGATGAAAAGGGTGGCTCTTCGGAGAACCGCCGCAAAAAGCTTTTGTTTCGGGCCCAGCGGCGCGGCTTCAAGGAAGTTGACCTGATCTTCGGCGCCTATGCCCAGAGCCATTTGGAGGGTCTTGATGCAGCCGGCCTGGACCACTTCGAAGCGCTGCTGACGGCCAAGGATCAGGACGTCTATGACTGGCTGCGCGGCGCGTCCCCGGTGCCTGCCGAGCATGACAATGCGGTGTTCGCGGGCCTGAAAGCGGTGGTCGGCCGCCAAGGCACCCACAAGGATGCCAAGTGGAACGCCTAGATTACATCGCCAGGCATGATGCCCGCCTGACCGTGTCCGGCGCGCCCGCCGGGTATGACGCCTATCTGGCGGTCGAGGCGGCGCGGCGGCGCAGCGCGCCCGTGCTGTTTGTCGCTGCCGATGAGACACAGGCTGATGCGGCGCTGCATGCCATGGCGTTCTTCGCGCCGGACGTGAAGCTGCTGTCTTTCCCGTCCTGGGATTGCCTTCCCTATGACCGGGTCTCGCCCAAGCCGGATATTGAAAGCACGCGGCTGGCGACTTTGGCGGCGCTGGCCAAGGGGGTGCAGGCTTGCGTGGTCGTCACGTCGGTCAACGCCGTTTTGCAGCGCGTGCCGCCCAAGGCCGCCATTGCCATCGCCAGCTTCCAGGCCAAGGTCGGCGAAGAGGTGGACCGCGACGCTTTGGTGAACTTCCTGGCTGCAAATGGCTATGCCCGCGCCAGCACGGTACGCGATCCCGGTGACTTCGCCCTGCGCGGCGGCATTGTTGATCTATGGCCGCCCGGTAGCGACGAACCGCTGCGGCTGGATTTCTTTGGCGCAACGCTCGATGCCATTCGCCAGTTCGATGCGGTGACGCAATTGTCGGATGCCAGCGTCGCCAGCATCGCCCTGCTGCCCGCCAGCGAGGCGCCGCTGAATGAAGAGGCGATCAGCCGCTTCCGCGCCGGTTATGTCGCCGCCTTCGGTCCTTCGGGCGACGACCCGCTATATGAAAGCGTCAGCGCCGGGCGCAAGGCCCAGGGCATGGAGCATTGGCTGCCATTGTTCTACGGCCAGCTCGATACCTTGTTTGATTATCTGCCGCGCTGCCTGGTGATGCTGGGGCATCAGGTGGAAGAGGCCAAAGCCGCGCGGCTGGAAGTGGTCAGCGATTGCTATGAGACTCGCCAGCAATTCCGCCACCAGGAACCGGACAAGAAGGCCATCAAGGCCGTACCCTATAAGCCGCTGAAGCCGGAATCGCTCTATCTCACCGACGCGGAATGGAAAGCGATCCTGGGCAAGAATCTGGCGCGGGCGCTGACACCGTTCCAGGCGCCGGAATCCATGACCAGCGTGGATGCGGGCGGACGTCAGGGCCGTGACTTCGCGCCGGAGCGTACCGGCGGCAATCTGAATGTGTTCCAGGCGGCGGCCGATCATCTGAAAGCGTTGCAGACAGCGGGCCAGCGTGTGCTGGTGGCAAGCTGGACCGACGGTTCCGCCGAGCGCATGGGCGGGGTGCTGTCGGATCACGGCCTCGCCGCCATCCGCAAGGTGAAGGACTGGCCTGAAGCACTCAAGCTGCATCAGAGCGCGGTGGGGCTGACCTGCCTGGGCATCGAGCGCGGCTTTGAAGCGCCGGGCTTTGTGGTGCTGAGCGAGCAGGATGTGCTGGGTGATCGCATGGTGCGAGCCCAGTCGCGCCAGCGCCGTTCGGCGAATTTTCTGGCCGAGGCGTCATCCCTGGCGCCGGGCGATCTGGTCACCCATATCGAACATGGCGTGGCGCGCTACCTGGGCCTGAAGGCGATTGAGGCGCTCGGCGCGCCGCATGATTGCCTGGAACTGCAATATGACGGCGGCAAACTGTTCCTGCCGGTGGAAAATATTGAACTCTTGAGCCGCTATGGCTCAGACGAAGGCGCCCAGCTGGATCGGCTGGGCGGTGCGGGCTGGCAGAAACGCAAGGCCGAGATGAAGGCGCGGGTGCGCGAGATCGCCGCCGAGCTGATGCGCATCGCCGCCGCCCGCGAACTGAAAACGCTGCCGCCGATCGAGCCGCCGTCCGGCTTGTATGACGAATTCTGCGCCCGCTTCCCCTATCAGGAAACGGAAGACCAGGAAAAAGCCATCGCCGACGCCATCACCGATCTGGCCAAGGGCCGTCCCATGGACCGGTTGGTCTGCGGCGATGTCGGATTTGGCAAAACCGAAGTGGCGATGCGCGCCGCCTTTGTCGCCGCCATGGCGGGCGAGCAGGTGGCGGTGGTGGTGCCGACGACCTTGCTGGCGCGGCAGCATTATCGCGGCTTTGCGGAACGCTTTGCCGGTTTCTCATTGCAGGTGCGGCAATTGTCGCGCTTCGTGGACGCCAAGGAAGCGCGCGAAACAAAGGAAGCGCTTGCCGATGGCACGGTGGATATCGTGATCGGAACCCATGCCCTGCTGTCGGAAAGCATCAGTTTCAAGCGGTTGGGGCTGGTGATCGTGGACGAGGAACAGCATTTCGGCGTCACCCACAAGGAACGGCTGAAAAGCATGAAGGCCGATGTGCATGTGCTGACGCTGACGGCAACGCCCATTCCGCGCACCCTGCAACTGGCGCTCTCTGGCGTGCGTGACCTGTCGCTGATCACCACCCCACCGGTGGACCGGCTGGCGGTGCGTACTTTTGTGACGCCGTTCGATCCGCTGGTGGTGCGCGAAGCCTTGCTGCGCGAGCATTATCGCGGCGGCCAGAGCTTCTTTGTCGCGCCGCGCATTGCCGATCTGCGCGAAGCGGAAGCCTTTCTGAAAGAGACGGTGCCGGAAGTGAAAACGGCTGTGGCGCATGGCCAGATGACGCCGTCCATGCTGGAAGATGTGATGACCTTGTTCTATGAGCGCAAGGTTGACGTGCTCATTTCGACCAACATTGTCGAAAGCGGTCTCGACATTCCCACCGCCAACACCATGATCGTGCAGAAGGCTGACATGTTTGGCCTGTCACAGCTTTATCAGATACGGGGCCGCATCGGCCGGTCCAAGTCCCGCGCCTATGCCTATCTCACCACCCCGCCGGACAAGAAGCTGACCGAAACCGCGACGCGGCGGCTGGAAGTGTTGCAGTCATTGGATCAACTGGGCGCTGGCTTTTCGGTCGCCAGCCATGACATGGATATCCGCGGCGCCGGCAATCTGCTGGGCGAGGAACAGTCCGGCCATGTCCGCGAAGTCGGCATCGAATTGTACCAGGAGATGCTGGAAGAGGCAGTGTCGAGCATGCGCGAAGGCGGCGACGCCAGTAGCGGCATGGAAGACCAATGGTCGCCCACCATAAATCTGGGCGCCTCGGTGTTGATCCCGGAACATTATGTCACCGACCTGAATGTGCGGATGTCGCTTTATCGCCGCCTGTCGGGGCTGGAGACGCGGGCCGATATCGACGCCTTCGCCGCCGAACTGATTGACCGTTTTGGGCCGCTGCCGGATGAAGTGCGCCACCTGTTCGAGATCGTGGCGATCAAGCAATTGGCGCTAAAGGCCGGTGTCGAGAAGATTGACGCCGGTCCCAAAGGTGGCACGGTGGCCTTCCGCGGCAATGCCTTCGCCAATCCTATCGCGCTGGTGCAGTTCATCGCCAAACACAGCGGCACCGTGAAGGTACGCCCCGACCAGAAGATCGTGGTGTCGCGCGACTGGCCGACAGCGGAAGACCGCCTGCAAGGCGCCAAGGCGCTGCTGGGGCAATTGGCGAAGCTGGCGAAGGCCGCCTGACCAATCTCTGTCATCCCCCGCGAGCGCGCAGCGCGAGGGAAGGGGAACCAGGCGGTGAGATAGACGTGCTTTGATAGACTTGGATTCCCTTTCCCTCGCATCGGCCCAAATGGGCCGATGCTCAGCCGGGAATGACAGGGAAGGTCAGTTGAATTCCATCACTGTCGCGCTGCCCGCCTGGATGCGTTCCAGCAGCATCGGGCATTCGGGGATCAGGCGTTCCATCCAGTAGCGGGCGCACATGATCTTGCCCTTGTGAAGTTCGTCGTCCTTGCCGAGGCTGATTTTCGCCATGCGGGCCCACATCCAGCCGGTCACCACGATGCCCATCAGGCGCAGATAGTCCACCGCGCCGGCGCCGGCATCGTTGGGGTTCTTGAGGCCGTTGGCCGCCAGCCACATCGTGGCGCCCTGCAAGGCTTCGGTGCCGCGCTTCACGCCTTTGACGTAAATCGCCATCGCCTCGTCTTTTTCATTTTCCGCGATCCAGCCGGTGAGGGCGGCGAACAGGGCTAGTGGGGCTGCTCCCCCCTTGTGGGCCAGCTTGCGGCCGACCAGATCCATCGCCTGCACGCCATTGGCGCCTTCATAGGTCTGGTTGATGCGGGCGTCGCGGACGAACTGCTCCACGCCATTGTCGCGGATATAGCCGTGGCCGCCATAGCACTGCATGGCGAGGTTGGTGGCTTCGAAGCCCATGTCGGTGCAGAAGGCTTTCAGCACCGGGGTCATCAGATCGGCCAGCCAGTTGGCGGCTTCCGCTTCCGGGCGGCCTGACTTGGCGATGGCCATGTTCAATGTGGTCCAGCAGGCCAGTGCGCGGGTGCCTTCGACGAAGGCTTTGCAATGCAGCAGCATGCGCTTGACGTCGGGATGGACAATTTCCAGATCGGCGGGCTTGTCGGGCTCTTTCGGGCCGGTGAGGGCGCGGCCGACGCGGCGTTCATGCACATAGGCCATGCCGTTCTGGTAGGCGATTTCGCCCAGGCCGATGCTCTGCACGCCCACACCCAGCCGGGCCGCATTCATCATGCCGAACATGCCCGCCATGCCGGCGGCGGAAGAACGCTCTTCCCCCGGCTTCAGCGGCGGCAGTTTGGGGCTGAGGCGGAAGGCCACGGCATCGTCGAAATTCAGCACACAGGTGGCCTGGCCCTTGATGCCCATCTTGTGTTCGATGCCGCCGGTGACGACGCCGTTGCGCGCGCCCATCTTGCCGGTTTCATCCACCAGCACCTTGGGCACCATGAAAAAATTGACGGTGGAAAGATCGTCATGAATCTGTCCGTTCTCATCGGGCACTTTGGCGATCACCATATGAATGATGTTGTCGGTAAGGTCCTGGTCGCCGCCGGAAATGAAAATCTTGGTGCCGTTCATTTTGTAAGTGCCGTCGGGCTGTTCCACCGCCTTGGTCTTCATCAGGCGCAGGTCGGTGCCGCAGCCCGGTTCGGTCAGGCACATGGTGCCGGCCCATTCGCCCGAAACCATTTTCGGCGCGATATTCTTTTTCATCCACTCCGCACCGGTGGCGAGCAGCGCGCCATAGGCCCCCGCTGTCAGCATGGGATACATGGCCAATGACTGGTTTGCGCCCATGCCCATTTCGCCCAGGATCATGGTCAGGAGGGTGGGCATGCCGGCGCCGCCATATTCAACGGGCGCACCCAGGCCGCCCCAGCCTGCTTCGCTGTAGGCTTTATAAGCTTCCTTGAATCCTTTGGGCGTGCGCACCACGCCGTTTTCGAAATGACAGCCTTCCTCGTCGCCGGATTGGTTGAGAGGATGCAGCACTTCCTCGCAGAATTTTCCCGCGTTGGTGAGAATGTCGTCGATCAGGTCTGGCGACAGGTCTTCATACGAGGGCAGGTCGCGATGCTTTTCGACTTCCAGGAATTCGTGAATCAGGAACTGAAAGTCTTCAACCGGCGCGCGATAAATGGTCATGCGTTCTATCCCTGCGAAGCGCCCCGTATGTACGCCGGATGCGCCAAAAAATCACGCAAAGAAAAACAGCCGGATGCTTCACGCACCCGGCTGTCCTCGCCGCCGTCCATGCCCTTGCGGGCGTTCCGGCGGGATTCCTACTTCATGCCCGCGCTGGCCGAGCCGGAGGCGGATACCCCCGCCTGCTTGTTCAGGTCCTGGGTGGTCTGCTGCTCGACAGCGTTGGCGCTGTTCTGCGCGGTACGCGCGGTGCGATTCGCCATGCCGACGGCGCGGTCGCCAGCATTGGCAGCGGCATTGGCCGCATTGGCGCTGTTGACGCCTGCTGTGGCGTTCTGGCCCGCCACATTGGCCGAGACGCCGGCATTGGCGGTGGCCGCATTGTTCACCGTATTGGTGGCGCCGTGTTGTGCCGCCGAGGCGCGGGCGCCGACGCTATCGGTGGTGCCGTTGATGCTTCCGGTGGCCGAACCCATGGACGGCGTGCTCATGCCGCCATTGACGCCGGTGGTAGCTGTACCGCCAACGCCGCCCATGCTGGAACCGGGACCGGCCATGCCGCCGGCTGAGCCGCCCGCCATACCGGTGGTCGCGCCAACCGTGCCGCCCGCGGCGCCACCGATTTGGGCAAAGGCCGGGCTGACAATTGCCACGGCACCGCTGAGAAACGCTGCCGTCATCGCTGTGGTGAGGATATTTTTCATGTTCGTCTCCTGGATTGGCGCACGTGGCGCACCGGATTTCTCTGCCGTAAGGAGACAACGGTTTAAGCGGCTAAAGTTTTCCCGGCGGAACCTGAAAAAGCAAAAATTGCCCATGCGCAGAACGCGGTTGAGGCCTGCCGACCCGTGTTGGCAGCGCCGAATTGTCTCCCACCGTACCGATTAAATTCCCCCAAGCTTGCTGGAGGCCGGGACACTTCCGACAGAAGCGGTCACATTGAAGGCATGGGACAGCGGGGATTGTTGATCGCAGTGCTGATTGGCGTGGTGGCGGGATTCATCCTGTATGCGAGCGCGCGGCTGATGGGTTTCTGATTGGTGCGCCCATGCTTTGCTCCGGCCCGCATCAGTTCTCCCAAGCTGTCGTTATGGCCGCTCAGGAAGGCTTGGTGACCCCGGGAAGACTCGAACTTCCGGCCCTCAGTTTAGGAAACTGATGCTCTATCCTGCTGAGCTACGGGGTCTCAAGGCGATCCATAAACTGGTAAAATACAAAGGCCAAGGTGCCGTGGCTATTTGCCCGGCATGTCCATTTTTTCCGGTTTTGAGGTTGGGGCGCCTTTTTTTACGATCACAACGGCCAGAAACTTTGCGGGCTCGGTTTTGCTGGCATTGCGGCTCACCACGTGGATGTCATCGGGGTTTTCGTAAAAGGTCTGCCCGGCTGTCAGCGTTACAGCGGGTTTTCCTTTGACCTGCATCACCATGGAGCCGGAAAGCACATAGACAAACACTTGCCCATTGTGGCGGTGAACCGGGGATGATGCGCCGGGCAGCGAAGTGACCACCGACATGCGAACTTCCCTGGTCGGATCGCCGATCAATCCCTGCGTCATCAAATTGGGAGCCGGGGCAGGCTGGGCGAAAGCGGGTGCACAGATAAGCGTGACACCAAGGAAGATGGCAAACTTCATGGCTTTTCTCCTGCGAATGACCGCTATTCTCAAAATGCCTTATTTCTCGAGCCGAAGCCAGCGGGTGGGCTGGAAATCTCGGACATTGGCGGTCCAGCCTCTGACCCTTGCGGCCACCACATCGCTTTGCACCGGAAAGCGCGTCACCACCCAGGGGTAATCGGCCAGCGCGATGGTCTCGGCGGCGGCCAGGTCACGGCCGCGCCGGGCGGGATCAGGCTCGTTCGCTGCGGCATCCAGGACGGCATCAAAGCGCGGATTGCGGTAGCCGGCATAATTGTTGCCGCTGCCAGAGCGCAACAGGTCGAGGAAATTGGAGGCATCGTTGAAATCGGCATACCAGTTGGCCGAGCCAAGTTCGAACTGGTGCTGGCGCAGATTGCGCAGGTGAATCTGCAATTCGACGGTCTGGATTGTGAGATCAATATAGATCGGCTTCAGCATCGCCTGCAGGATGGCGGCGACACGGCGGTAGTCGGGATTGTTGGTGGTCTCATAGGTCAGGCGCAGCCGCTGAAACGGGCCATAGCCTGCGGCCTGCATCAGCTTCTGCGCCTGCGCGATGCGGGCGGGGAAGGGAAGATTGCGGAAATTCATCGCCGGCGCACCGGGATAGTTCGCGGTGCCGGGCGGCACATAGGTATAGGCGGGCGCTTCGCCCTGCTTCAGCACCTTGTCGGTGATGGCCTCGCGGTTATAGGCCAGATTGAGGGCGCGCCGCACCTGCACATCCTTGAGCGCCGGATCGGAAAGATTGATGGCGATATAGGCCACGGCCAGCGACGGCGTGACATGCAGCGCGCCGGGCATGTTGGCTTTGAGCCAGGCGGTCTGCCCGGACGGGACGGGCGATTGCATGTCCAGCTCCCCGGCCCGGAAGCGCCGCAGCGCCGCATCGGCATCGCCGGTGGGGAAATAATTTACGCTGGCGATAGAGACCTGCGCGGCATCATAGAAGCGGGGATTTTTGCTCAGAGTGATGTGATCGCCCGGCACCCACGCCTGCAATGTGTATGGACCATTGCCGACATAATTTCCGGGCCGTGACCAGGCCGCGCCTTTTGCTGTCACCACAGATCGCGGCAGCGGCAGGGCGCTGGGGTGGGTGAGAAGCTCAGGCAAATAGGGCGCCGGATGCTCCAGGGTCACCACCAGGGTGTCGGGCTTTGGCGCCGCAACGCCCAGCCTGTCCGGCGGCATGGTGCCGTTGCTGACGGCCTGGGCATTGTGCAGCAGCCACAGATTATAGGCGGTGCGCGAAGCGGTTTTGGGATCGAGCAGGCGGCGCCAGGCGAAAACGAAATCGGCGGACGTGACCGGCGTGCCGTCCGACCAAAGCGCTTTGCGTAAGTGGAAGGTCCAGACTTTACCGTCCGGGGAAGCCGTCCAGCTTTCCGCCATGCCGGGAATGGGGCGGCCCGCCGCGTTCAAGGTCGTAAGGCCCACCATCAAATCGTTCAGGATATTCTCTTCCGCCACACTGCCGGCGAATTGCGGATCGAGGGATTCTGGTTCAGCGCCGTTGCCGCGATTGAGGGTGCCTGGGTCGGCGGCCAGCGCGGGCAGGGCCAGAAGCAGTAGTGCCAGAGCGAGGATTTTCTTCTTCATCGCTCAGGTGAAAAGCGCGGCGCGGGCATGCTGGTCGAATGAGATCCAGCGCGAACGATGTTCATCGAGATTATTGGCGCTCCAGCCTTTGACATAGGGACGCACAAGATTGCCGCTGACCCAGAAAAACAGCGGCATAAATGCCTGATCCTTGAGCAGGAATTCTTCGGCCTGCGCCAGATTGCGTCCGCGGCTTACGATGTCCGAATCCTGTTGAGCCGCATCCAGAAGCGCATCATAGGCGGGATTTTCATACTGTCCCCAATTGTTGCCGCCGCCGCGGCGAAATATGTCGAGGAAGTTCGAGGCGTCGTTGAAATCCGCGCTCCATCCCGGTTGGGCGATGTCGAAGTCATGCGCCTGGATACCATCGTAAAAAATCGCCATGTCGTTCGGTGTAATCGAAATATCGATATAAACGAGCGCGAACATTTGTTGCAGCGCCGCCGCGACCGCCCGGTAGGTCCCGGCGGTGGTCGCCCGGATCATATAGGTTGCCTCAACGCGCTTGTCGGGGCCGAAGCCGGCCTGACGCATCAGGGCTTGTCCCTGGGCTATGCGCTGGCCGGGGTTCATATTACGAAACGAAAAGGCGTTTCCACCCGGAAAATTGGCAGTGCCGGGCGGCACCAAATTGTAGGCGGGCACATAGCCCGTGCGTGTGATTTTCTGGGCAATGGCTTCGCGGTTGATGGCAAGGTTCATTGCCGTGCGAACCCGTATGTCATCGAACGGCTTACGTTTCTGGTTGACGGTTACGAAATCAATGATCAGTTGCGGTACCGGATCGATCATTTCGGGAATGTTGGCCCTTATCCAGTCAATCTGCTCACCCGGCAATCTGTCCTGTGTGTCCAACTGACCGGCGCGCAAGCGTTGCAGAGCCGCCCCATAATCATCGGTTGGATAGTAGACGACCCGCTCCAGCGTGACTTTACCCGCGTCGTAGAAGTTGGGGTTTTTGATCGCGGTGATGTGGTCGTTCGGTATCCATTCGCTCAAGATGAAGGGGCCATTGCCGACATAATTGCCGGGCTTAGACCAGTTTTTCCCTTTGGCTTCGATGACATGGCGAGGCTCCGGCACCATCGTCATGTGCATCAACATTTCCAGCAGGTAGGGAACCGGGTGTTCGAAAACAATTTCGAGCGTGTGTGAATCCAACGCTTGTACGCCAAGTGCCGTGAGCGGCAGCTTGCCGGCGTTGACCAATTTTGCGTTTTTGATGTCGTTGAGAAAATAGGCGTAAGGGGCTGCCGTTTTTGGATCGACAATTCTGCGCCAGGAAAAAACAAAGTCTTCGGCGGTCACGGGAACCCCGTCAGACCACAAAGCATCGCGCAGTTTGAACGTCCAGGTCAGGCCGTCACTGGCGGTCGTCCAACTCTGTGCCATACCCGGAATGGGGCGGGCGCCGGCATCCGCCGTCATCAGCCCCACCATCAAATCGCCGATGATGGAATCCTCCTGGACGCCTTGCGCCAATGAGGGGTCCAAGCTTTCCGGTTCTGCTGCGTTGCCGCGATAGAAGGTGACGGGATCCAAGGGTGTTCGGCGAGGCGCGCCTTTTGAACCGTGCACCGCGAAGTAGCCACCAATCCCTAGCGCCGCTACGCCAGCCCCGCCCAGCGCCAGCCGCCGGTTCCAGCCTTTTTTGGGTACCTCTGTCATGGCCTTAACCCTAGCATAGCTCCGGGTGATCTGGCCCGCGTCAGAGCGTCGTGCTGTAATGGGTTCCAGGGGCGGCGATTGGCCAAAAGCCGGACGCCGACTATAAGATATGCTGCAAAGCAGGGGAAAGCTTATGAAACGGATTTTTGTGGTGTCGCTGGGGTTGGCCGTCCCGCTTTTGGGCATGGCTGTGCCGGCCGTGGCGGGGCCGCGCGACGATGTGCTGTACGGTATTTCGCGCTGCGGCGGCATTGCCGATGACCGCACCTGGCTTGATTGTGTGTATGGCGCGGCGCAGCCGATGCGCGGCCAGCTTGGCCTGCCGCCGGCACCGGCTTCGCAGCAAAAGCTTGTCCCGCCGGCCATGCCTGGCATGGCGGCGCCCAGCTTCGGCGCGTCGGCCGAGCCGGCCTATCACCCCGGCTTCATCTCACGGCTGTTTACACAAGGGGAAGTCAAGGACGAGCCGCCCACCACCCTGAAGGCCTACAAATTCGACGCGGCAGGATTTTTCACCGTCACCTTGGCGAATGGCGAAACCTGGCGGCAGGATGGCAGCGATACCACGGCGGCGCGCTGGAACAAGCCGGCCCAAACCTACGGCGCACAGATTGTCGCCGTGTCCAACAGCGGCCCCAGCGGCTTGGTGGTTCAGGGCATACGCTATCAGGTGAACAGGCAATAGTTCAGTCGTGCTCGGCCACGAAATGGCCGGGCACGACTTCGATCAGTTGCGGGCGGTATTGCTCCGCGTCCGGGTCTTCTGTTCGCCGGGACTTGAGAAAGGTCAGCTGGGCGCGGCGGTCGAGCGGCGATGGCAGATCGCCTGTCAGCAGGGCGCGCGTTTTCGCGCGCTCGGCCTTGGGATCGGGCACCGGCACGGCGGACAGCAGCGCCCGCGTGTAGGGATGGCGCGGATCGGCATAGAGCGAAACGGCATCCGCCATTTCCACGATGCGGCCCAGATACAGCACCATCACCCGGTGGGCGAGCTGGCGCACCACCGACAGATCGTGGCTGATGAAAATGAGGGAGAGGCCGGTTTCGGCCTGCAGGTCTTTCAGCAGCGCCACGATCTGGCCCTGGATGGAAACATCCAGCGCGCTCACTGCCTCATCACACACCACCATGCGCGGCTCGACGATCATGGCGCGGGCGATGCCAACGCGCTGGTTCTGGCCGCCGGACAATTCATGCGGATAGCGGTTGATCCAGCCGGGATCGAGCCCGACCTTGTCCATCATGCTGCGTACTTTGGCGCGGATTTCCGTGGCGCTGAGGCTGGGCTGCAAAGCCTTTAGCGGCTCAGCGATGGAGGCGCCGATGGGCTGGCGCGGATCCAGGCTGGCCAGCGGGTCTTGAAAGACGATCTGGAAATCCTTGCGGGCGCTGCGGATTTCTTCGCGCGTTTCTTGGCTCAGGTCGCGGCCCAGCCACACCACCGCGCCGCCATTGCCGGGCAGAAGCTGCAGGATGGCGCGGGCGAGGGTGGATTTGCCGCAACCGGATTCTCCCACCACCGCAAGGGTTTCGCCCTGATGAAGCTGGAAGCTGACGCCATCCACCGCGCGTAGTTCCTTGGGCTTGCGAAACAGTCCCTGGGGAATGGGAAAGCTGACTTTCAGGTCGCGCACATCCAGCAACGTGTCGCCGGTCAGGGTGGGCGTGGGCGCGGCGCCCTTGTCCACGCGCGGCATCGCCGCCAGCAGCATCTGGGTATAGGGATGCTTGGGGGCATAGAAGATGTCGTCCACCGCGCCATGCTCCACCACTTCGCCATGGCGCATGACCTGAACCTGGTCGGCATTGCCTGCTATCACGCCCATGTCATGGCTGATCAAGGCCATGGCGGTCTTCTTGTCCTGCTTCAGCAATTTCAGGATTTCCAGAATCTGCGCCTGCACGGTGACATCGAGTGCCGTGGTCGGCTCATCGGCGATCAACAGGTCGGGGCCGGTGATGGTGGCCATGGCGATCATCACCCGCTGGCGCATGCCGCCGGACAATTCGTGGGGGTATTGAGCCATGCGCCGGGCGCTTTCGGGGATGCGGACATAGTCCAGCATCTCGCGGGCGCGGGCCCGCGCTTCGTCGCGCGGCATTTTCTGGTGCAGGGACAGCGCTTCGGTGATCTGGGCGCCGATGGTCATGTGCGGCGTCAGTGAGGTGAGCGGGTCCTGGAAGATCATGGTGATCTTTGAACCGCGCAAGGTGTTGAGCTGGCTCTGTGGCGCCCCCAGAATTTCGGCGCCGCGATATTGAACGCTGCCAGTGGCGCGGCCATTGCCGGCAAGCAGTCCCATGGCGGCCAGAAACAACTGGCTTTTGCCCGAGCCGCTTTCGCCCACCACGCCCAGGCATTCCCCTTCGGCGATGTCGAGGCTGACATTCTTCACGGCATGGATATCGCCGTCCGGGGTGTGGAAATGCACATTGAGGTCGCGGATGGACAGCAGCATCTATCTGTCTCGCGGATCGAGGGCATCGCGCAGCCCGTCGCCGATAAAATTAAAGCAGAACAGGGTCACCGCCATGAAAAGCGCCGGGAAGATCAGCATCCAGGGGGCGGTTTCCATCTGGTTGGCGCCGTCCGAGATCAGCACGCCCCAACTGGTGAGCGGTTCCTGAATGCCAAGCCCCAGGAACGACAGGAAGCTTTCGGTGAGGATCACGCCGGGTACCGTCAGGGTGACATAGACCACCACCGGGCCGACCACATTGGGAATGATATGGCGGCGGATGATGGAAAAGCTGGAGACGCCGCCCGCCCGCGCCGCCTCGATGAATTCCTTCTGCTTGATAGAGATGGTCTGGCCGCGCACGATGCGGGCCATGGTCAGCCATTCCACGGCGCCGATCGCCACGAACAGCAGGAAGAAATTGCGGTTGAACAGAACCATCAGGATGATGACGAAGAAAATAAAGGGCAGGGAATAGAGAATATCCACCACCCGCATCATCAGGCCATCCACGCGCCCGCCCAGGAAACCGGCGGTGGCGCCATACAGAACGCCGATCAGCAGCGACACCAGGGTGGCGACGAGGCCCACCGCCAAGGAGACGCGCGCGCCATATAGCACCCGCACGAACAGATCGCGTCCCACCGCGTCGGTGCCGAACCAATGGGTGCCGCCCGCCGTGCAGGGCGCGGCCCAGGGCCACCAGTCCGGCGCGCAGGACACGATGTCGTAATTGATTTCGTCATAGGCATAGGCCGACAAGAAAGGCGCCAGCAGCGCCATCACGGTGATGATCCCAAGCACGATGATGCCGGCCATGGCGGCACGGTTGCGAAACAGCCGCCGCCGCGCATCCACCCACAGGCTGCGGCCCTGAATTGTTTGCGCCAGCTCCATCGTCTGTGCGTTGGCGGTTTTTCCAGTGGCGATCATGTCAACCGAACACGCGGGTCAAGCAACGCATAAACAACATCGGCGATGAAATTGAGCGCGATGATCAGCGCCGCGTAACAGATCACCACCCCCATCACCAAGGTATAGTCGCGGTTGAGGGCGCCCTGCACGAAATAGCGGCCGATGCCGGGCAGGCCGAAAATTTCTTCCACAATCAGCGACCCGGTGAGGATCGCCGCCACCGCGGGGCCCAGATAGCTCACCAACGGCAGCATGGCAGCGCGCAGGGCGTGATGAAGGACTATGCGTGTGGTGGGCACGCCCTTGGCGCGGGCGGTGCGGATGTAATTGGCGCGCAACACTTCGACCATGCTGCCGCGCATCAGCCGGGCGATCACCGCGATCTGGGGCAGGGCCAGCACCGTCACCGGCAGGATCATGTTGGCCAGCGCGCCGCCATTCCAGCCGCCCACCGGCAGGGAGAATTCATGGCCGAAAAGATTGACGCCATAGATGCCGAAAATCAGGGAAAGGATCGGCGCCGTGACGAAAGTGGGAATGGTGATGCCGGCCATGGCGATGGTCATCACGGAATAATCCTGCCAGCGATTCTGCCGCAGCGCCGACCAGATGCCCATCAGGCTGCCGAAGAACAGTGCCAGCGTCATGGCCGAAAGGCCCAGCCGCATGCTGACCGGCAGGCCGGTGCCGATCAGCTGCACCACCGTGAAATCCTTGTTCTTGAAGGAGGGGCCCAGATCGCCATGCGCCAGCCGCTCCAGATACAGCGCATATTGCTGATAGACCGGCTTGTCGAGATTATAGGCGGCCTTGATGTTGCGTTCGACTTCCGGCGGCAGGCGGCGGTTGGAATCGAAGGGGCCGCCCGGCGCGGCATGCATCATGAAAAAGGTCAGGGTGACGATAATGAACATGGTGGGCAGGGCGCCAAGAAAGCGCCGGAAGGCATAGCCTGCCATGGGAGGACCGGTTCGTGCTGCCCCAGCATTCAGGGCAGTACGGGCGGCCCTGTCAATGCGCGGAATCGGCCAGCCAGTTGCGCCAGGCGGCATCCACGCGTTCGCCATTGACGCGCCACCATGCGTCATCCACCGCAAAGGCGGTGCCGAAATGCGCCGTGGGCAGGAAGGGTTGCATCGGCGTTCCCAGTTCGGGGTTTTTGCCGACGAGAGCCAGGGCCGAGCGCCGTGCCGGGCCATACGGCACCCAGTTCGCCACCCCGGCCAGCGGCTGCGAACCGGTGGCGAAGCGGATGTAATCCAAAGCCAGGGCCTTGTTGGCATTGCCGGCGGGTATGGCGAAGGCGTCGAACTCGTAAAGCTGGCGGTCCCAGATCACGCCGGGCGCGGCGCCTTTGTGGGCGGCAT
>Ga0073936_10005063_pt1 | contig 17935 bp, 5 predicted proteins | sample AliMusrvi5mmetaG_FD_87041 | JGI IMG/M metagenome (GOLD analysis project Ga0073936, IMG submission 87041) | Freshwater lake bacterial and archeal communities from Alinen Mustajarvi, Finland, to study Microbial Dark Matter (Phase II) - Alinen... | ecosystem: Environmental > Aquatic > Freshwater >... | reverse complement strand
ATGTAATAAAGTTATAGGTTTTAATGGCAAAAGATGTCAGGTATAACTTATTTGGTTAAAAAACATCAAATATTAAATAGCACTTTGCCTTCTCACTTTCTCTTCGTCTCCCATTCTCACCATCTCTTATACCTCTATACCCTTATACCTTATTTCCTTCTCCTATTCACTTTTAGTTTTCAAAGGCAGTACACCAGCCATGTCTCCTATAACATTAATTATTTCTGTTCCGGAAGGAAGAACAATTTTAGCATTTGTCTTGAGGGATGCTTCAACAGTTTCGAGTTTCTTAAGCAATTGTGCATTGCCTGTAAAGTATTTGTCGGCAGCTTCATTGACCAGTTTTATGGCTTCAGCTTCACCTTCGGCATGTAATATTTTAGATTGTTTGAAGCCCTCAGCTTCTTTTATTTTTGCACGCTTTACCCCATCGGCAACCGTTTCTGCAGCTGTTGCATAGTCTATAGCGGCTATTTTTTCATTTTCAGCTTTAACAACTTTATTCATAGTTTCCTGAACATCTTTAGGGGGGTCTATTTCCTTTAACTCAGTACGCACAATCTCAATTCCCCAACTTTTTGTTTCTTCGCAAAGTGTTCTGTGCAGTTCTGAGTTAATTTTACCTCTTTCGCTGTTGGCCGATTTTAAGGTAAGTGTTCCGATAATGTTTCTCAATGTAGTACGGGCAAGGTTTACTATCTGCCATTTGTAATTATTTACGTTGTATTGAGAGTTTTTTACACTTTCTTCACATTCTGTAACTTTAAAATAAACCTGGGCATCTACTCTTGCATTAAGATTGTCATTTGTAATAATTTCCTGAGGTTCTGCATCAACCATTTGTTCGGTAGTGTTTACCAGATACATTTTATCGATAAAAGGTATTATCCAGTGAAAACCGGGATTAGCATAGTTGTGATATTTTCCGAGTCTTTCGATAAGCCCTCTGTGTGTGGGTCTGATTATGCGTACACCTAAAAAGAAAAAGAATACGAAAGCGACAATGAGGATTAAAATTGATGATTCCATTTGAATTTCCATTTATTTGTTTTTTATTTAATTAATTTTTTATCAAAATTAGATTATTAAATCCATAAAAGCTATAATATCTGAAAAAATATTTTGTTTAAACAATTATTATAAATGCTCATCTTTATAGTACAAAAGCACTATCCATTTAGCCATATAAGGGTCGAATTTGCCGAGTCTTGGCGGATAAAAATAAATGGCGACCTTATGTTTTTTAATTGCTATATTTTTCATCAATGATATAGACTTGATGGCGTTCCATGCTGAGTCAGCCTTTTGGATAATAGTAGAATCATTTGTTACAACGCCATTCATATCTAAATAAGTAATATTAGCAGCCTTTGCTGTTGTTTTATTCACATAATTAAAGGGATATTTAGAATTAAATTTTTTCGGATAGGCTATTTGTCCGGTTCCCATCCAGATGATAGATCCACTAAAAATGGTATCTGTTGTTGATTTCAACTTAATCAAAATACCGCCGAAATCTCCCGGAGATTGATATTCTATCTGAAATGGCAAACTGTCCATAGTACACTTTGGGCACACGTAATTTGAAATATGACAACCTTCAAATTTGTAAGTGCGGTAGTTGACAACCATTGTTGCAATATGAACCACAGAATCAGACTGGCTGAAACAGTTAATATGTAGGGTTAATGAAAGTAAAAATATTATTACTAATGTTTTCATTTTACTAAGTTTGTATTTTTGAAGGGTTATAACCACTAAAATAATTAAAATTTGTTACTTTTTAGGGTTATGGGCTTAAAAAATTTCAGATAAATATAAAGGCGGTAGATACATTGCATGCAGCGTATCTACTGATTCCTGAAATTTCTAATTTATTTCACAAACTTAACAGTTCTTACCTCTCCACTCCCATCTCTCACACTCAGCATATAAACCCCCTTAACCAAGGTGCTCGTGTTTATTTGTATGCTGTTTGTGCCTGAATTTACATTTTGGTTCAGGATAAGGATTTCCTGTCCCAGCATATCATACCCTTTTATTTGTAAGCGTTGCGCTTTGGAAGAAGTAAAGATTAACGTTGCATTATCAACTACTGGATTGGGATAGATGCTTATCTGAAAAGTTGCTGCATTTTCTTTTATTGCTGCATTTAGCATAAACTGATTAACTGTAGTATTGGTAGCTATTGGTGCATTGTTATCAAAATAAATGTAAGCTGTGTTTTTAATTTGCGTACCTTCTGATAAGTTCGCTTTTGGTTTAATCTTGTATTGCACATAACCTTTTGAGCCGGGTTCATTGTTTGAACTATCTGGCAACATAATATCGGGAAAGCGAAATGTAAGCACGTTCCCTATTAGCGAAGCTGTATTGTTGTGGCTGTAATTAATGATTTTAAAGGTTTCCAAATCTAAATTATTGCTTAGGGTGTCTATTAAAAAAATATTGTGAGCCGCTGCAGTGCCAGTATTTTGAAAATGAATTGTATAGGTAAAATAGCCATCATATCCCGGAAGCACATTTACGGGATACACTTCTTTCATATTTGGGTCGTGTGAATTTAATACTGAATAACAAAATTGATAGTTATTGTTACTCCCATTATTATCTCCTGAAATAGGTGTAACACTTACATTAACACAGATAGAATCACCTGCTTGTGCTGTTGTGTCTGTTTGAAACAACAGCCTAAAATCTTGTGAATTAACAATATTGCCAAAATCAGAAATAGTATATGTAAACACATTGCCAGAAACTGAGGGAGTAAGAGCTCCCGGCGCAGGGTTAATATATGTTACAGGGCCTGTTACGGTAACTATAACCTGGCCACTTACGCCTGACACACAATTTAAGTGATACCATTGAAACATTTCTCCAGCAACAACTTTTAACATGTGTTGCTGACCGGGAAAAACAAATCCCGATGCAATCACAGATTGAACGCCTATATCAAATCCTGGTTTACAAGTGATATTGAAATCAACATCAGTTGCTAGTGGGTTACTATTGGTAGTCGTAATTGTAGAGTCAACTCCTGGGTTAAGGCATTGTGCTTTAAAAGGCATCCCTGCTGTATCAATCTTAACCGAATATGTTCCGGGAGTTTGAACAAAATTGTAAAAGCCATTTGTAAAAGATTGCATTTGAGCCAAAAAGTTATTATTACTGTCGTAAATTATCAGGGGAATATTTATCAAATTAAGGTCTTCGGAATCTTTCAGACAATTGGCATTAATGTCTTTATAGGTAAAACCTGTTATTCCATCAGCGCCAGAACAGCCATTTGAATTATGTAACGTATCTCCTTGCATACAAAGTGAAATATTCATATAATATGTTAAAGTCTCACCATGATAACCATTCATAGCATAAATATAATTAGGTAAACAGGTGTATGGGTTTCCACTGATGTCAAAATAGAAATCATAATTATACATAATAGTATTAGGGAAGGTTGGAAAACAGGAAATATTATTATGAGAACAAGATATGTTTTTTAAATTGTGTGGCAATGAAGGAAGACTATTCAGCTGATTGCTATCGCATCTTAAGTACTGAAGTGAATCTGGCAAAACAGGAAGGCTCGTTAATTGATTGTTTCTGCACCATAGTATTGATAGGGAATCTGGCAAAGCAGGAAGACTCGTTAATAGATTTTTTTCACAATATAAATCTGTGAGAGAATTGGGCAAAACCGGAAGACTAGTTAACTGATTGTTCGAGCAGAAAATTACTTTAAGAGAGTTTGGTAATGCTGGAAAGCTCGTTAACTGATTATTGTGGCATTCAAGAAAAGTCAGTGAATTGGGAAAAGAAACAATACTTGTTATCGGATTATTGTAGCAATATAAAAATTGCAGAGAATCTGGTAACAAAGGAATACTTGTTAATTGGTTGTGGTAGCATTCCAAACTTTTAAGGGAATGTGGCAAAGTTGGTAAGCTCGTCAACAAATTATTATAGCAAGTAATATAAATCAGTAAATTGGGAAAAGAAGCTATACTTGTTATTTGATTGTCGTTGCAGTCTAATCTTTGCAGTGAGTCAGGTAAAGTCGGAAGACTGGTTAAATGGTTATTGGGGCAAACTAATAATTTGCAACTTGTAAAATATTTAATACCTGTTAAATCCGTAATATTTTGAGACATAATATATATAGCTCCTGCACTTTTAATGGTACTACAAGTAGTATCCATCTGATTGCCATTCATACATGAAGGATAATAGGTGTTAAGCCATGCAGCAAATTGGGCATCAGGTATGGTTACATAATTTTGGGCTTTAGTGTAAATGGATATGAGGAGCAATAAGATGAATAAGGTGTTTTTTAGTTTCATAGTTTTGGGTTTATTAATGCAAAGAATACATCAGGTCTATTTTCAATACTTATATAAAAGTAATATTTTATTGATAAAATTACAAATTTATTGTATAAAGATAATACTTTTAGAGTAAAATAATACATTTGAGGTGTTTTATTTTTGAGAAGTCAATATTATTAGGTGGCTTTTATATTTAATAATATTTTTAAATTTCTTTTAGAGCCAACTCTTAGTCAGGGCTTCAACTGCCCCCCACTTGCCTGCCTGAGTGAAACCCTGACTTTCTGTTTTTTCATTAAAAAGTTCCCAAATTGGGAATTATTTTGATTTGGTAAATGAAATGGGAGGTAAAAGCCGGGTTTCAGAAGTACTTAACTGTAAGCGCAAGCTAACTGTAGAAACGATACGCAAACTGACAAACAGGCTCAGCTTGTCAGCAGATATATTAATTAATGACTATAGACTGACCGGGCAATAATACTGAATCTGAAGATAAGATTAGTAGTAGTTCTTTAATACAAGAATAGAAATTACAGAAACGATAATCATAATAACTACTAATGAAAGATATACGATTGCAACAACCCCCATATACTTCCAATACTTTTTCTGCATCAGAAAGGCTTCTTCAATCAAATTATTATCAGTTAATACACTAAAATCTCTTAATCCATTGGCATAATTATACAAATACTGAAGAGGAAAGAACATAACAACTGCGCCAATTATATAAATTATAAAAGGAATAAAAGTCATACTCTGTGCACCATAACCTCCATGCATCATACTTGAAAACACTAAGGAAAGAAAAGCAAAAACGACCATAAGACCACACCCTATAAATCCCAGAATGCTTAAGAACTTCATCCATGGAGCTGTTTTACTTAGAAGCTCAATTGCAGTTTGAGACAACATTACATTAGAATTTTTTGGTTCTTGATTGTTTTGTATTTGTTCTTCCATAAATTAATTTTTTAGTTAATGTTAATGTAATTCTGTATCAATAAAAAACAAATATAATGTATTTTTATAAATTGCTTTTTATATAATAAAAAAGATTTTACTTATATGACTGACTGTTCTTTCTGTCTTTTATTACTGCACCTTTACCCTCACACCCTCAGAATGCGATGTAAATTCCGGTGCATACATGCATTGTATTGTTGTGATGCCATTGGAGAAATCGCCTTTATGTGTCACAAAAAGAGGGTATTCGAACACATAAGTGCCCTTGTTCAGATAGTTAAAGAAGAAGTTAGTGGAAGCATCCCTGGTATTTTCGTAGTAACCCAGCCCATCCTGGTATTTGTATTGTGAAATCACATTTACAGGTTCGAAGCCCGAAGCGCGCATGTCTTTCATATGTACAAATTCCATATCGCGGTCTACACGTAGTTCTATGCGTACTTTTATTTTGTCTCCTACTTTAAGAATTGTTTTCTCGGTGATAGGTTCAATAACAGGTCCCGATGGGGTATTGTGTTGTACAAAAAGCTTCTTTTCTAATTTTAAAGGTGTTTCTGAAGGCGTTATTTTATCGAGCTGTTCGAAATACTGCCAATACACTGCGCCCCAGGCTACTCCTTCATCTTTCTTGGTTACTTTAACATTGCCCATTTCTGGTTTAATATCATTACCTGACCAGGATGTTTTAAAATACCCCGTGCCGGCTTCTACCTTTACACCATCCATTTTCTTAGGGTCAATAGTTTGCCCCCCTATATTTATGTCAACCAACTGGTCGCTGGCTAAGACATCCATGCCTCTGAGCAGCAGTGCATAACAGGCTTCCACTGTGGCTTTGGTGGTTTTCCAGTCCTGGGTTTGTTTTTGTTTCAACAGCCATACTTTAAGGTCTTCAACAGAGGCTTTATCTCCTGCTACCTCATCAAAGGCTTCTATAAGCAATGCCTGTGTTTCAATGGGTGCCTGATACCAGTACCAGCCGCCACTCATATCCTTCCAGTACATGCCCATTTCATCGCTGGTCAGTGAGTTGTCTTTCAGTGATTTAATGATGTCTTTTGGGGTTGTTTTATCATCGTAACGGTTGAGTGCAAGGGCAATCATACCCTGTGAATAGCGGTTGAAATCGAGCCAGTATTTTTTTGCCTGACCTTTGAAATAATCAAAAGCCTCCTTGTTACGTCCTGCGATTTCTATATCCCTGAAATAACTTCGGGCATAGAGATACTGGATCTGTTCGTATCCCAGATGATTCTTCTCCATTTCTTTAGGATACCATTTTTTAATGTAATCATAATCCTCAGCTATGCGGTTATCTAGGTATTTCACGGCACTATGCACCATGTTCCACGTTTTGTTGTTGCTGTGTACGCTTTTCACACCCAAATGGTCGAGATGGCCGAACCCGGTAACAATATGCTGTGTGATGTATCGACAGTCGGGCATACCTTTAAACCAGGGGAAGCCGCCGTTTGGCGATTGTGCTTTGATGAGCTTATTCAACGCGGTTTCAAGTTCATTAGCCATCCTGTTGAGGTCGAAAAGCAAGGCCACGCGTTGTTTTCTCTGACTTTCATCTTTAGCATCCAGCACCCATGGCGTTTCTTCAAGCATAAGCCCTTTAAGTTCCTGATTTTTTTCGAGGTTTGAAAGCAAAGCATCAGGGGTGATATTTTTCCAACTGTCAAATACGGCTTTTATCTTAGGATTTGAGTTGGCAATGTAAGAAGCAATGCTGTTGGCATAAAAACGGCTGAAAGTCTGTTCCGAACATTCATAAGGATATTCCATAAGGTACGGTAGGGCCTGGATGGCATACCATGCGGGATTAGATGTAAATTCAAGGGTTAGTTTATGGCTGCGTAAAGTAGTAGACGATTTTGAATTAATAAGTTTGGTGAAATTGAATTCTTTGGTTTGCTTTCCTCTGATAGGCAAGGGCATTGTTTCGGTGACAAGAATCCTGTTTGAAAGCACAGGAAGGGCCATTTCTTCCCCATCGCTGAAATTACCTGCTTTAGCCACAATCTTATAGGTAACAGCCTGCATGCCGTCAGGGATTTCAATGTTCCAGCTGAGTGAGGCGCTCTGTCCTTTTTTAGCGTCAAATGATTGTATGGCATTAGTGTTTTTAAGCACATCATCAACGGGCTTCATAGTGAGGGCATCAAACAAAAATAACTGAGCCTGACCGCTAAGGTCTTTATCCGACACATTGGATACTTTGGCACTGAAAGAAATCTTATCACCTTCTCTTAAAAACCGCGGTGCATTGGGTACCACCATAAGATCTTTCTGAGTAACGGCATCTTTTTTAATCTGACCGTACATCAGGTCTTTAGTCAGGGCAAAGCCCATAAATTTCCATTTGGTAAGCTCTTCGGGGATGGTGAAAGAAATTAGTACATTGCCTTCGGGGTCTGTCTGTAGCTGTGGAAAGAAGAAAGCAGTCTCCGCAAAGTTGGACCGGGCCTGAACATTGGCAAGACCATTGGCTTTTTGTTCTTTGCCTTCACCTCCTGCTGCTTCTGCTGCAGGGATATTTTCTAATTCATCCTGAGACTTCATGTCGTCATCACCGGTTGCTGTATATCCTTCTGCAGCCCTTCCTGCACTTGCTCCGGCAACAACCTTCTTTTCAGCATACTTATACCTGGCATTACTGTGCTTGCCATCTTTGGTTGATACGACCTGAGAGACAGCCATACTTTGATCTTCAATTTCTTCATTATCATAATAACCCCTATAGTCGTTATAATAATAACCGCCATAATAAAAGCCAAACCAGTTGAGGTTATCATAATATTTATTATAAAAACCGGTTTTTATATATTTTAATGTGAAAGCAGATGAAGTAGCTGTGCCGAACATGCTACCTGTGGTCCAGTTTAACGTAGAATAATAACTACTGTAGATGTCGAAGAACCAATTATTAGGCTTAAAAGCATCCAGCGATGCATCATACATGGCTGCCAGCATCTCTGCCGCTACCTTCTCTCCGTTTTTACCTCTTACTTTGACCTTCCATTCTTCTTTCTGACCAGGCAGGAGCTTGTTGCGGAAAGTTTCAAAAGTAATATCTAATTGTTTATTGGTGTAAGGCACAACCACCGACCATTGATGGCTGTAACAGGCATTATGTTTAACAAAAGTAAGGTGAACGGCAAAATTTCCCCTATCAGCTTCTGTAATAGGTATTTCCAATATCTGTTGTTCATTGTTTAGTTTGAGCCATTGTTTAGAAATTATTTTGCTTTTGCTTTCAATTTCATACAACACCCGCACATTAGTGTCTTTTGTACCTATAACAAACGATGCTTTTTCACCAGGCTCACCATCAGCTTTAATGATACTGAACCAGTCGATGGAATTACCGGAAATAGTTTTCTCTTTAAGAGAATAAACGGTAAAATAAGCATAAGATTCCACATCCTCGTTATAGCTGTCTTTGGTTTTTAGTTCGAGGATATATTTGCCTTGTTTCCACGACTTGAGTTGCCCGAGTTCCAGCAATGAATCTTTTCCTGTATCGAAGATAGTTTCCAGAACTTTGCCCTCTTTTTCCCATTTATACATGTTGTTTTCATCATCGTAAGCATCAAAAGGGAAAGCGGCGTAATAATCTTCTTTTTTCATAATAAATTTATCGGGGCGGCTCCACAGGCGTGTACGGAAAATCTTTTCGGGTTGTTTAAGTTTATAAACAGTAATGGTTCCTTTAGCAGGTTCTTTTTCACCGCTCAGATTAGTGGTTTTAATTTCAAAATCAGCCTTGTCTTCTCTGTTTACCTCAGCCGGCATCTCGACCTGTGCATTGAGAGCTGTGTAACCTATAATCACACTCTTCTGTGCTGAGTGAGTTTCACCATTGATATCAGTTACATCCGCATAAATGGTATAATTAAAATTGGGCTTGTTTTTTTTATTGATACTTAAATCAGGAAGGGCTTTGAAGATGATATTATACTCTCCATTTTCATCAGTTTTAACTGTACCGTTGGTAATTTCCATGGCAGCAGTCCTCGGACTATAGCCATACCACCAATAATACCAATAGGGATAGATAGCGGTACGGGTTACACGGTATTTTACATTAGCACCGTCAACATTATTGCCGGCATAAGCCTTAGCGTTGCCTTTTACAGTTACGTTTTCATTTAGTCTATAACTGCCTTTCAAGGGGTCAAAAGTAACTTCGAATTTAGGCCGTTTGTATTCTTCTACAGAAAAATAAAGGTCGCCATAAGAATTGGTGATGCGCATCTGCCCTGTAAGCCCTGATGTCGGTGCTGTAAAAGTGCCGCTGAATGTGCCATATTCGTTGGTTGTAAGTGTCAGGTCGCTCACCTTCTGATAGTTGACATCGTATAAATAAACAGTAGTAGACATATTGGGGGCAATGTCATACTTGCCATCATAATAATTCATCATAACGCCCTTAAAGTAAATCGTCTGTCCTGGCCTGTAAATACCACGGTCGGCAAAGAAAACAGTTTTATATGTCTTGTATTTTTCAGGAGGGTAATATTTATACTGATAAAATTCACTTTCTGTACTCAGGTTGTCATTCTGATAGGTGAAATTAAAAAAGAAATACCTGCTGTAATCATCCTTTGAAATAATTTCAGGTATGTGAAAGTACCCGTCTTCATTGGTTGTATAATAAGCGCCTTTCACATATTCATAATCACGACTGACATAACTATATTTTTCATGAAAGGACTGTGCTCCTGCATTTTTTAAAGGCACACCGGTTTCCCTGTTGAAAAGATAAAAATCGTAACCGCCCTTTTCAGTCTTTCTGCTGATATAGCTTATATTTGAAATCCATGTTGAATAATAAGCCACAATGCCTTCGTTGATGTCGAAACTCTTTGAATTTGAAGCCAGGATGATATAAAAACCTAAAGGAAGTTCGGGCATTTTAGCTTCTAGAGAATGGTTCTGATAATCACCGTCATCAATCAGGTCAATGCTGAATTCTTTTGTTGGGGAGAGCTTTAAGAGCTGCTTCATCCTTTTTTCGCTATAATATTTATTAATAAGCTTTTTATAAGCTTTAGGGTCATATTTAATAAGCCTTATGTATGCCTTATTGATATTTGAATAAGAAATCAGAGTTCTGAAAGGTTTATTAGGCTGGTTCACATCTTCAGTAGTTAGTTTCAGAACAGGAGATTTTATTCTGTCCTGGAGGTACATGCAGTTTCTCGCCCCATTAGTTTCGGGGAAGCGTTTGATAGCATCTTCGCAGAGCTGATAGGCTTTTTTTATCTCCCATTTATTGTCGTCAGACTGAAGTGGGTTGTAGGTTGCTCCTTTGGTATTATGTTCAGAGGCAATTTCATAGGATACATCTGTGGATGCCGATGAGCTGTAAAATTGTTTCTCTAATTTAACAAGCGCTTCGAGATACAGGCTGTCTTTAAGTTCTGAAATAGAATTATTCCTTACAAATTTTAACCTCTTGAGATTTACATCAATCAAGGCCGTAGGGTCTGCATCGCTCTGATGAAAAGCGATAAGTTTCTGGAGTAACTGAAGGGCATAAAATTTCAATGAAATAGAATCTTTGGTAGCTATATTTAATTTTGAAAAAGCAGCATTGGTGTTAAAGTAAGCCTCATTGTCAATTTCAAATTTATAGGCAGGTCTTATCAGTCCCGGTTCTTCACCCATGAAAAAGTCAACAGCACGGTGCGCCAGAAAATCAAAGAGGGTAGGACGAAATTTAGCAGAACCCACCTGCTTTTGAATAATATCATCATAAACGTTTATGGGCGTTGCCTTTAGCTTTGATTCGTCTTCTAAAGAGGCCAGATAATGTTTAATGGTCTGCTCAACTATTTTTTTTAAGTCCCATGTCCGGATGTCCTCTTGTTTGAAATTCGCTGTTACAGTTCTGTTCAGAAACTGATACCTGTTGGTCTGGTAATAACGCCAGTACATTTCAGCAAGCAAAGAATGAAGTACGGGTTTAGCCGGAAAAACTGCTGACGCTACCTCGTCATTCAACTGATTGATGATGAGTACAAAAGAATCTTCCTGATACTGGTCCTGAAGTTTCATTTTATAAATCACGGCTTTTACAAACTGTCCGGCGTTATTTTCTTTTTTAGCTTTGTCATATATTTTTTCCACCACATCAAGAGCCGTTTTAGTAAGCCCTTTGCCAATAAGGGAATCCACCTTTTTCCAGTCTTTTCCATTAGGCACTTCCGGACTTATAGAGCTTCCAAAAGTGTGGTTAGATAAGCTTGCTGCCCAGAACAGGACAATTGTCAGAATTATTATTCTATTTTTCATGGAAATTGATTTTTAAATATTTATTATTTGATGCTTCTTTTTCACTATATTTTTATTCTTCCTTATATAAGCACATCCTTTTATATCTTCTATTTAATATTTTCTATAATATATTTTCTATGACTGATTTAAGTTTTTCTTTAGAGTGCTATACTAATTTATTCGCCAATGACTACCCGTATCCCTTCCGAATGCGACGTAAACTCAGGAGCATACATACATTGGATACTGGTTACGCCGTTAGAAAAATCTCCTTTCATTGTTGCCTTTAATGCATATTCAAACACATAAGTTCCCTTGTTTAAGTAAGAAATAAAGAAGTTGGTAGAAGCATCTCTGGTACTTTCGTAATACCCTAGCCCACCCTGATATTTGTAATTAGAAATCACATTGACGGGTTCAAAACCAGAGGCTCGCATGTCTTTCATGTGCACATATTCCATGTCACGGTCTACGCGCAGTTCTATCCGTACTTTTATCTTGTCACCGAGTTTTATTTTGGTGTTTTCTGTTACGGGTTCAATCACAGGACCTGTTTCGGTATTGCGTTCTATGAAAAGTTTCTTTTCAAGTTTTAATGGGGTTGCTGATGTTGTTATTTTATCCAGCTGTTCGAAATACTGCCAGTAAACGGCACCCCATGCTACTCCTTCATCTTTTTTAGTAACTGTAACTTTTCCCATTTCAGGTTTTATATCACTGCCCGACCATGATGTTTTAAAATAACCGGTACCGGCTTCTATCTTTACATTATCCATCTTTTTAGGGTCTATCTTCTGGTCACCCATACTTATCTCTACCAGCTGATCGCTTGCCAGCCAGTTGGTGCCTTTGAGTAGTAATGCATAACATGCATCAGCAGTAGCCTTGGTGGTTTTCCAGTCCTGCGTTTGCTTTTGTTTGAGAAGCCATACTTTCAGCTCTTCTACGGTGGACTGGTCATTGGCTACTTCGTCAAAAGCTTCTATAAGTAAAGACTGAGTTTCTATAGGTGCCTGCCACCAGTAGTAACCTGCATCCATATCTTTCCAGTACATGCCCATTTCTTCAGAATGCAAGGCATTTTCTTTCAGCGATTTGATAATATCCATAGCTGTGGCTTTGTCTCCATAGCGGTTTAGAGCAAAACATATCATTCCTTGCAGATATCTTGAATTGGCCGTCCAGTATTTCTTTGCCTGACCTTTGAAATAATTAAAAGCTTCTTTGTTGGCACTTGCCAGTTCTATCTTATCGTTAAAATAACTTCTGGCATACAGATATTGAATCTGACTTCCGTCGATATGGTTTTTATCCATTTCATAAGGATACCATTTTTTGATGTATTCATAATCTTCTTTTATACGGTTATCAAGATAATTCATAGCCGCAGAAACCATAGCCGCTGTTTTATCATCTTTGGAAACATCCATTACTCCCAACTTATTAAGGTGACCAAATCCGGTTACAATATACTGCGTAATATACCTGTCGTCGGGCATGCCTGCAAACCAGGGGAACCCGCCATTAGGAACCTGCATAGTCTGTAATTTACGTAATGCTTTGTCTAATTCCTTACCCATTTTGTTCATTTCAAATAATAGGGCAATTCTTTGTTTGCGTTCATTTTCACTTTTGGCATCAAGCACCCATGGCGTTTCTTCAAGCATCACTGCTTTGAGTTCCTGATTTTTTTCCAGGTTAGAAAGCAAAGCATCCGGCGTAAAGTTTTTCCAGCTGTCGAAAACAGCTTTGATTTTAGGACTTGAATTGGCTATATTAGATGCAATACTGTTGGCATAAAACCTGTCAAAAGTTTGTTCTGCACATTCGTAAGGATATTCCATCAGGTAAGGTAGCGCCTGGATGGCATACCATGCGGGATTAGAAGAAAATTCCAATGTTAGTTTATGATTACGTAAAGTGGTAGAAGATTTTGAATTGAGTAATTTGGTAAAAGTATAGTCTTTGGTTTGCTTGCCGCGTATGGGCAGGGGCATCGTTTCGGTGACCAGCATGCGGTTGGTGAGGACAGGAACAGCCATTTCTTCGCCGTCGCTAAAATTTCCAGCCTTAGCCACTACTTTGTATGTGATGGCCCCAATGCCTTCGGGTATGGTGATATCCCAGTTCAGGGCAGTACTTTGACCTTTTTTAGCACTGAATGTTTTCGTAGCATTAGTGTTTTTAAGCAATGCATCAATGGGAGCCATAGTGCTGGCATCGAAGAGAAAAAGCTGGGCATCGCCTGTCAGGTCTTTATCGGCAAGGTTTGATACTTTAGAAGAAAAAGTAACTTTATCACCTTCACGGAAAAAACGGGGCGCATTGGGCATCACCATGAGGTCTTTCTGGGTGACAATAGTTTTTTCAATCATCCCTGTTTTCAGATCTTTAGTATGTGCAAGACCCATGAATTTCCATTTGGTAAGTGCCTCAGGAGCGGTGAATGAGATAACCACATTGCCATCGGCGTCGGTATGTAAATCAGGGAAAAAGAAAGCTGTTTCGGCAAAATTACCACGCGCTTTTACCATTGCCATTTCTCCTGAAATTTCCCTTGTTTTCCCTGCCAGTCCTCCATATCCGGTAGAAACAGTGGTTACATCTCCTACGGGTTTATCCTCTTGTTTTAACCATCCCTCTTTGTTTTTGCCCTTTTCAGAAATATCACCGTCTGTTTTCTGCTCAGCATCAGCCACTAAAACAGGTGCAGCAAAAGCAACTTTAGAACCAAGTGCCATTTTGCCATTACCATTTCCCCTGAATGAATAAGTGCCACTTTCATCACTTATATCATCATAATACAAGCCGTTGTAATCGTATCCATAGTAAGTAAGACCGAACCAGTTCAACTGGTCGTAGTACTGATAGTGAAAGGCAGGATAAATATTCCATTCTATGGTGTATAAAGTTGATGACTTTGGCGCAAAAGCATCAGTAGTGTTCCATGCCAGTTCAGAATAATAAGAATTGTAAACATTAAGATACCATGAGTTAGCCCTGAATGCATCCAGTGAGGCATCATACATGCCTGCCAACAACTCTGCTGCCACTTTATCACCTTTCTTACCTTTTATAGTCATTTTCCATGTTTCCTTTTGTCCGGGATTCAGCTTATCGCGAAATGTGGAAAACTCCAGATCCAATTGTTTGTTGGAAAAGGGTACGTATACCACTCCATCGTACTGATAGCCTCTGTTGTTTTTTACAAATGAAAAATGAGCAGTAATATTTCCCCTGAAGTCTTCTGTAATGGGAATTTCAATTTTTTTCTGTTCATTATTCAGTTTAAGCCATTGTTTACTGATTATCTTTCCCTTGCTTTCTATTTCATACATCACAGTGACATTTTTTTCTTTACTACCTACAAGGAAAGAGGCTTTTTCACCGGGTTCACACTCTGTTTTTAAGTTGCTGAACCATCCCATATCATTTGTCGGACAAGTTTTTTCATCGGCAGAGAAAACAGTGAAATAAGAGAAGGCCTGTACATCCTGCCCATATTTGTCTTTCGATTTTAATTCAAGAATATATTTCCCTGATTGCCATGAGCTTATATTAGGGAATCGTAACAAGGAATCTTTTTTAGTGTCAAATTCGTTATCAAAAACCTTTGGACCTTTTTCCCATTTGTACATGTTGTCTTCATCGGCATAAACATCGTTAGGAAATGCTGCGATATAGTCATCTTTTGTAAAAAGAAATTTATCGGCACGTTCCCATAGGCGCTTTCTTAATATCCGATCGGGTTGTTTAAGCTTGTACACTGCAATATTTCCTTTGGCATATTCATATTCACCATTGGTGTTGGTGGTGTTAATCGTATATTTATCCTTTTCGTTTTTGTTTATATCACCATATATGTTTACGCTTGCCCATAAAGCTTTGTAAGCTACATATACATTTTTCTGTGCAGAATGATTCTCCCCATTAATGTCTGTAATATCGACATAAACGACATAATTAAATTTGGGGTCGGCACTTTTAGGCACTGATGGGTCAGGAATAGCCTTAAAATCAACAGAAAACTCGCCTTTTTCGTTGGTTTTTGCATAGCCGTTGGCAATTTCCATCTGTGGCGTCTGTATATAGTTGCCGCGCCACCAGTACCACCAACTGGGGAAAATAGCTGTCCGTATCACCCTGTATTTTACTTCTGCACCATCAATGGCCGAACCGGCATAAGACTTCGCATTACCTTTTACAGTGATGGTTTCTCCTACTCTTGAAGTTCCTTTTAACGGGTCAATGGTTACTTCAAATTTAGGACGTTTATACTCTTCCACAGAAAAATACAAAGAGCCATAAGCATCAGCCAGATACATCTGCCCATTCAGAGACCCCGAAGGAGTGGTAAAAGTGCCATTAAAAGTACCATATTCATTAGTTGTTAACTTTTGCTCACTCACTTTCTGACTGTTCACATCGTATAAAACCACAGTAGTTGTAAAATTTGGTTTTATCACAGGAATCTTGGTATCCCTGTCTGTTTCAAGCACTATCCCTTTGAAATAAAGGGTCTGTCCGGGCCGGTAAATAGCCCTGTCGGCAAAAAAGGTAGTGGTGAAGACTTTTTTCTGCTGGTCATAATCATTATATCTATATTGATAGAAGTTCTGATCACTGAAAAGCCTGTCTTTTTTATTAATGAAATCAATAAAGAAATAAGTGTAATCGGAATTACTTGGTGGTATTTCAAAATAACCTTCACTATTTGTAGTGTATTTTCCCGATTTCTCATAAATATATTCTCGTTTAGTATAATCATATTTCTCTACATAAACCTGTGCAGATACCTGCTTTAGTGGAGTGCCGTCAGTACGGCTGAGAACAGTTATATCATACTGCCCGTTTTCTTTGCGGCGGCTTATATAGCTTATGTCTGAAACCCACGTGTTGGCATATGCCAGACCTTCTTTCTTATACCTGAAGTCTTTATCGTTAGAAATCAGAATAGTGTAAAATCCTTCGGGCAACTCAGAGATTTTTATTTCAACAGCATGTGTCTGATAATCACCATCATCGGGAAGTTGTACTATCCATTCTCTGAAAGGTTTTGCTTCAGTAAACTCACTAATTTTTTGCTCATCGGGAGAATAATATCTCTGCATATTGTAATTATCAGGGTTTGAAGCAATAACTCTCACATATAAAGTTGAAATATTCTTATATGAAACGTAGGCTCTGAATGGCTTATTGGGCAGGTTAACGGCTTCTGTTGTAAAAGATAATGACTTAGCTCTGATGCTTGCAGCTGAATATCTGCAATTGATAGCCCCGTCTGAATCAGGGAATCTCTTTATAGCCTCGTCCAATACAGAGAGCGCCTTTTTGAGCATTTCTTTATTCACTTCGCTTTCCAGAGGCTTGTAGGTATAGCCTTTAGCACTGTAACATTCTGCTATCTTATAAGCGATTTTCGTGGAAACGGGATTATCTTTAAATCTATTTTCAAGGACCAGCAGAGAATTCAGATAAAGACTGTCCTTGTTATCAAAAACAGCTTTAGCTTTTACAAACTCAAGACGTTCAAGCTCTGTCTCTACCAATGCATCAGGGCTTTTATCATTCTGATGAAATTTTAACAAATCCTGCAAAATACTAAGGGCATAAAATTTAAGTGAAAAAGTATCTTTTGTAGAAAGCGGTTCTTTTACGAACTTGTCATAGGGTAAGATGTAGTTCCTGTTACTTATTTCAAATTTATAGGTTGGCTTGATCAGATCAGGTTCTTCGTTTTTGAAAAAATCAACAACCCTGTGGGCAAGGAAGTCATATAAAGTAGGACGAAACTTTTTTGAATCGATTTGTGGTTCTATAATATCGTTATAATTGTCTAAAGGCACATTTTTAAGACTGTCGGCATTTTCTATGGAAGCTCTGAAATTTTTTATTGTTTCGTAAACTATCTTCTTAAGGTCCCAGGTTGCGATATCTTCTTGCTTGAAGTTGACAGTCTCAGTGCGGTTTTTGAAAAGGTTGCGGTTGGTCATGTAATAACGCCAGTACATCTCGGCAAGCACCGAATGAAGTATAGGCTTTATAGGGTATTCAGCGGTTTTTACTTCCCCTTCCACCTCATTGATAGTGGTAACAAAAAAATCTTCATTAATGCTAGCCTCCAGCTTGATACGGAAAATGATTGCTTTCACAAATTGTGGGGCATCCTTCTCAGACTTAGCTGCCTTATAAATTGCCTGCACTTGCTCAAGGGCAGAGGCGCTGAGACCTTTGCCTACAAGAGAATCTACCCGCATCCATAGGGCTTTATAATCAGTTTTTACAGGGTTGGCATTTGTTTTTACCATAATGGCAAAAAGAAAAAGAACGAAAAATAATAATTTTGACTTCATGCT
>Ga0073936_10005061_pt1 | contig 17940 bp, 16 predicted proteins | sample AliMusrvi5mmetaG_FD_87041 | JGI IMG/M metagenome (GOLD analysis project Ga0073936, IMG submission 87041) | Freshwater lake bacterial and archeal communities from Alinen Mustajarvi, Finland, to study Microbial Dark Matter (Phase II) - Alinen... | ecosystem: Environmental > Aquatic > Freshwater >... | reverse complement strand
CCTATGAGGGGCACCATATGATCGAGCAGATTGATACCGTCGACAAGATGTACTGCGGCTCCCACGAGACAATAACCGAGGAGGACTTCAACAAAAAGCTCGATGAGGCCTTTCAGATGGGCGTTAAAATTGTAGAGGAAATCGAGAAAGCCCGTTTGTAAGCAAGCGGCCTTTCAGTGAAAGAAAAAAACAGGGTGCAGCGCAGCCAGCGTTCCGCACCCTGTTTTATGCGCATAAAGCGTTTTCCGCATAAAAAAAGCACCCCGTTTCCGGGGTGCTTTTTAATTTGGCTGATTGAATTTAGCGTGACTTGCTTTTTACCCGTACAGCCTGAAGGCCTTTGTTGCCCTGCTCGACATCAAAGGTGACCTCGTCTCCTTCGCTGAGTGAGCGGAAGCCGCTGCCGTCGATAGCAGTGAAGTGAACAAATACGTCACCATGCTCCTGCGACTCGATAAAACCAAACCCCTTCTTGTCATTGAACCACTTTACTCGACCTTCAGACATTGTAAAAACCTCCTAAAAAAATTAATTTAACTCCCGCAGGTGCGACATTGTATCAGGTGTTAATGTCGAGCCTGCTTTTCACAGGAAAAAGCCTATCCTGTGATGTCTTACAACACTGTTTAATTCTTCTTTCAGCGTTTGTCAAATATTTTAATTTACAAAAACAAAACAATTTTTAAGAGAATTCCAAGGCTATAAGGCTACGCGCAAAACGAATAATCGACTTTAGACATTGGCGGGCAAAACACGATCACCCTTTGTCCTGCTCTTCGGCATTTTTCCGGATAATAGCATGATTCGGGCAAACTCGGGCGCAGGCGCCGCACTCGACACAGGTATCGTTATTTATACGGTAATACCAATCGAATTCCTCGACTGATTTTGTGGGACATATTTCCCAGCATGTCCCGCAAATAATACAATCTTCAGTAATAATATAGGCCATGTTGTCCTCCTTAATCACATTTCAATTTCGCCGGTTGAGATATTGTCAAAATTTTCAACGATGAGCGGTACGAGATCATAATGTATAAAACAAAACATCTCGCTGGGATCAAGCTGCATCATGAACCGGGACGGCGGATCACCCATATTAAATGTCATTGTCTTACTCCGGTAGACAAGCGGGAACGAATTTGTACACCATGCTGTTCCCGAAAGGCCGTGCACCAGTTCCCCCGTCTTCCAGGTATACACCTTGCACAGTCTCATGACGCGGTTGGCGTCCGCTACGATCATGATAACATCGGGATTTTCCACCTCTTCAAACTTGCCGATCACAAGGTATTTGTGATGCTTGAACACATGGGGTATCTGCTGATTGACCCGCCGCATGACCTGCCTGGTTGCATAGGCCTTTTTAGGGCCCAGGGTTGTCCCCATGCCGGCATCGAATTCCTCCTTGATCATTTTTTTATTTCCGATTCCCGAATAAACCGCGCCGCCGCACAGAACGTTCTTGTTGTTAATATAAAACGGTTTTTTGAGCCCGCCGCCGGCCCACACCTCGGAGATCATGGCGCACTCGAATGAAACGTCGTCATCGCCATAGGATTCAGCATAGTCAGGAGGCGTATCGCAGAGCTTATAGGCGATTATATCCCGCGTATACCCCTCATGCTTTTTCAGAAACTCAGCATATTCTTTATTTTTGCTCATAGGTCCTCCATTGGATTAATATGGCGGTCATACACGGCCGCGATTGTCCCGTGAATAAAATTTCTCCAGCGGCTCTTACAGGGATTCCATCATTTCATCCAGATCCATCCCCAATTTCTGCATCTGCTCGCGCATTGACTTCATGGATACTTGCACATAGCCGTTCTCCCTGGCATACTGTTCGGCGTTGTCCACGATCATTTCCAACATATCCGAAGGAACTTTTTTGATACACCCGCGTGATTCATCATCCCAAGCCATGGTGAGCACCGGTTCTTTACCGCCTTCTTCCTGAGCAGCGGGCTCCTCTGAAAATACCGACTTGTCCTTTTTGTGCCAGAACGGGGACTGCGGCGGCTTTGTCATCTCGCGGCTTGCCTTCACATCAACTCTGACGTTCAAAAGAATGTTGGGGATCGTATGGGCAAATTCCATGGGGATAATAATAAACAGCTGGTCCTGCTTGATCCGATTATGCATGCGTCCGCCGAAATCACCGCCCACCACCATAACATTTTTTATATACCACGGCACGGCAAACAGCTCGCCGCACAGCGATGTGCCGAAGGTGCCATAGGGCTGGACACCATCCACAGCCATACGGCAGCCGCCCAATATGCAGGCATTATGCGGATTGCTGACAGCCACAATCCAGTCCACCTGTACGCCTTCGGGCACATCGTCAAGAGGCGCTGCTCCTATTGCCTTAACCATTCCGGGTGGCAGCGAATAGGTCCCAGCCTTCAGCCGTGCTGCGCCCTCTTCAGAAAAAAAATTACTGGTTTTTGAAAGATAATCGCCTGATACAATTTCCTTTTTTCCCGGAACAATACCTGCATGATGCACCCCGACATAGCAATCATGATGGTCGGCATCAAAATACACCTTTTTACCTTCATCCATTGCATACCGCATGATAGCGCAGGGCGTATCCTGTATCGGTTTATAATCTGCTGGAATTAAATCACGAAACAGGCTTATCGCCACAGGTTTGCCCCGTAACTTGGCTTTAGTGATCATTAACCCGCATATTTCTTTTAGATCAATCATGGTACCTCCCTTTCCGGAATGTTTATCGAATAAATGTACAAAGCTTAGCACATTAATTATTATGTTTCAAATATATTCAGCAATTGAGCAAACTGATCAAGGAAAAAAATTGCAAAATACAAACTCTTGACTTATTGCAGCTAAAAATATTATACTCTTTATAATAACCAATCAAGGTATTATTTTATGAAAATTTCGATAGTTATACCTGTATACCAGGAAGCCACTATAATCGGCTCTATTGTAAAATCCATTGCCGACATACTGCCTGATGCTGAAATAATAGTTGTGGATGACGGATCAAAAGACAACACCGCTGAGGTTGCGCGCTCTGCAGGCGCAGTGGTGTATTGTCATCCCTATAATATTGGTAATGGCGCAGCGGTTAAAACCGGCATCAGAATGGCAAAAGGCGATATTATCGTCATGCTTGATGGTGATGGCCAGCATGATCCGCAAGACATTCCCCGGCTGCTTGCTGAAGCCAAAACCCACGATATGGTAGTAGGCGCAAGGGATTCCAGAACGCATGCCAATATATTCCGAAAATTCGCCAATATCTTTTACAATTTTTTAGCAAGTGCTATCACCAAAATAAGTGTAAAAGATCTTACGTCAGGCTTTCGGGTAGTGCACAGAATAACCGCTCTGCGATATCTGTATCTGCTTCCAAATACTTTTTCCTACCCGACGACCATTACGCTGTCCTATCTTCACAGCGGACGGTCCATTTGCTATGTGCCGATCAAGGCTGCAAAACGCACGGGCTCCAGCAAAATCAAGCCTCTCAGAGATGGTTTTCATTTCTTGCTGATAATGATAAAAATAACCACCCTGTACTCCCCCATGCTTGTTTTTCTGCCCATAAGCATTTTATTCATGCTTACCGGGCTGTTCTATTATTGCTATACCTATATAATATTCAATCGTTTTACCAACATGTCGGCGCTGTTTATGACAACCTCGATTATGATTTTCATGCTCGGTCTTATCAGCGAGCAGATAACGCAGCTGCGCTATGACCGCGTAGACAGGCAATAAATAGGACGTGGGACTTTCTTGAATGGCAAAAAAAAACAGACTGCGGCGCTCAGCAGGCGCTGAACCGGATAAAAAAAAACAGCCTTCTGGACTGTCGCAACTTGCGCAGAAATTCAGGTCGTGCGCGGATGCGGCGGATAATTTTTTTTCACCCTATATTCTTCCCTGTGAAATTCTTGCGGTGATCCTTCTTCTAGCGGCCGGCTTTTTTTTCAGAATGGAAAATTTATTTGAATGGAAAAAAGCCGAATCACAGACCTTTTATGAAGGGCAGCCGCTGCATACCACCTTTGATGCATACTTTTACCTGAGCCTTGCAAAAGACCTCATGGACGGTACTTATAATGAGACTGATGAAAAAAGAGGGGTGCCCGATTGTCCGCCCCGGCCCACACCTCCTCCGCTTATTTCCGTTCTGGCCGCACAAATAGCAAAAATCACGCATACTCGGCTCAGCTGGGTTGGCGCTGTAATGCCCGCCGTTCTCGGCGGGCTCCTGGCGCTGCCACTGTATATGCTGATGAGATACTACAGCGGCGGCCTGGCTGGCTTCTCGGCGGCGCTTCTTTCCCTGCTGTATCCTTTTTATATTTATCGCAGCGGCTTTGGGCGCTTTGATACCGATTGCCTGATTGTCACCCTTACCTTGATTTCCGCATATCTTTTTTTGCGCTTTGCGCTGGTTGCCAATTGGAAGCGCTATATTTATTGCGGGATAGGCTTCATTAATTACGGCCTGTTTCTCTGGTGGTGGGATCAAACACCGGCTGTCGTGACCTCAGTAGCTTTTTTCCCCCTTGCCGTGGCGCTTGTTTTCTATTATCGACCATCAAAAAAAGAAGCATTAATTTTTGCCAGCGTTATCGGCATGGGGTTACTTCTGGTATGCGCAGTAAAAGGCCCCGGAATATTCTTGCAAATGTTCATGGCCATTGTAACCCAGTTTCTCTATATTTCAAAAGATGCAGGCGGTATGTTCCCCAATATCGGCATTACTATCAGTGAACAAGCAAAAACGCCGGTTTCTACAATCATCGAATATACAACCATTACCAAACCCGCTTTTATTTTTGCTTTTGCAGGTTTAGGGCTGCTTTTGTATCGCAGACTGAAAGAGGCTTTGTTTCTCGGCTCAATTTTTCTTCTCTCGGTATTTGCGTTCACCTACGCAAACCGCTTTATCATTTTTCTCGTGCCCGCGCTGGGAATCGGTTCCGGCTATCTGCTGGGGGAATTATGGAAAATGAGAAAAAGATTTCTGCCCCTTTTTATCATTTGCCCGGTGCTGTTATTGTATTTAACCTGGCCACTGTATTATGAAAATGAAACAAAACCGCAATATCCAAAACTATCCGCCTCGACGGTTGCCGGGATGGATGAGGCTATGCATAAAACCCCAGAAAATTCTGTTATCTGGGCCTGGTGGGATAATGGTTATGCGCTCACCTATTACGCCCGACGGGCAACCATAAATGACGGCTCCATCCATACCGGTGAGAGAACCTGCTATAATGCTCTGCCGCTGGCATGCACTGATTTCAGGCTTGCCGCCAATTTTATGCATTTTTATGTGATTCGCGGCATAGCCGGGATAGATACGTTCTGTGATTTGTTCAGCAGCCGAAATGAAGCAATGGAACTCCTGAAAAAAATATTTGCCGCCGGACCGGCGGATGCCCTTAGCCTTATCAAAGAGGCTGGACGGAATGGGAAACTTTGGCCGCTTACATGGAGCGATAAAATCAGTGGAGGATGGCTGCCTTTTTTATTTCCTCCTGATACAAGACCTGTGTACCTGTTTCTTGATTCGCTTCTGGCACATACTTCCTACTGGTGGTACTGGTTCGGAACATGGAACCCTGACACCAAAACCGGAATACATCCTAATTACCAGATATACGGCGACCTGCACATGAATGGTGCTGCAATTACCGGAAATAAAGGACTGCAGTTAAATATAAATACAGGTGAAATTCAGGCGGAAGGACAGTCCTTCCAGCTTGCCGGGCTTTCATTAAGAACAACCAGTGAGATCAAAGAAAAAACCTACACTGCAAACAGCAAATATTATTTTGTGTATAACGAGCCGGGGCGTTACGGCGCGCTAACGGATAAAAGCATGGCTGAAACAGTTTTCCAGAAGCTCTACGTTCGCAATACTTATGATGAAAACTATTTCGAGCCACTTGAGTTAAGCGGCATGATCTATCAGCTGTGGGAAGTAAAACCAGACAGCTATATTTCCGGCATGCCTGCTGCAAAATAATACTCAGGGGGAAATTCCTTGAGTTTATAGTCTACGGAGAATCATCGGCAGCGTCGATTTCCCTGAAAGATGCTACCGGCCGGCTTATCTTGATTGCCACCTGCTGGCGGTTGCAGCAGCATAAAAATTAAATCTGTAACTTAAGCATTAGCATGCTACAGAATAAAAAAGACAGCGAAACGATTATCCTGATCGAGCAGGCGACAAAGATCGCGGAAAAGCTCAAAATAAAAAAAATTCTCGTTATCTGCGAAAGCCTTGTTGTATGGAAAGCCGTGCTGCCGGTCTATGCAAAAAACAAATTTATTATCGTGATCCCATCTCGGAAGCTTGCGGAAAATATCACGGTTGAAACCTTTATATGTGATTTCAATGCTGTTACCCGATCGGACAGACTGCAATTTATTCTGCGCTCGGTTATAGAATCCGGCAAAGTAATGCAGGATGAGTGCATACTGTGTGTCTATAGCCTCTCGGGCCCCAAGCTCCTTGACACGATCCGTACTGTCTGGGTTGAGCGTTTTTATGGCCCCATTACCCAGCAGGATATCAGACGCATCGGTAAGAGCATACCAGTTGACCTTCTGCTGCAGATTGTCAATCTTGCCGTTGAAATCGCCCAGGAAGGCCGCGAGGGCGTTTCTGTCGGCACCATTTTCGTTGTGGGCGACACGGAAAAAGTTCTTGAGCTGTCAAAACCAATGATATTCAATCCATTCCGGGGATACCCGGAGGATGAACGCAAAATCACCGATCAGAGAGTTCAGGAAAGCGTCAAGGAGCTTTCGCGCATCGATGGCGCCTTTATAGTGAAAAGTACCGGTGTCGTGCATGCCGCGGGAATGTATCTTTTCCCGGATGCCGATAAGATCACGCCGATGAAAGGGCTCGGCGCCAGACATGCCGTTGCTTCAGCAATTTCAGATAACACCGAGGCTGTCGCCGTTACCGTTTCGGAATCAACAGGAACGGTAAGAATTTTCAGCGCCGGCAAAGTCGTAAAAACAATCCGCACCTATCGTCCGCAATCAAAAAAAACATAAACAGATTGCACAGCGCACCACACCGCTTTCGATCCGGTAAAATACTGATCCATGAAAACAATACTTATTGATGATGACCCGACGCTGTTAGAGGCTGCATATACATGCACGGATCAGGACAGTACCATCATAACCAGTCATTCAGTCTTTCAGCTGCTTCAGCACAAGACTCCAAAAGCACATATTCTGCATTTTGACTCTATTCTTGCTGATGAACCCTTTGAATTAATCAACAGCGGAGAGTGCAATAAATGCATACTCTGTTTTGAAAGGATGCCAGAGCAGGAGAAAGCGCTGGAGCTTCTTGAGAAAGCCGGTCTGGTAAGTCAAAACTGCATCCTGATCCAAAAACAGCCGGCAGAAGGTATACATCCTAAAAAAAACAGTGTGGTAAAAATTTCAATCTGTCAGCTTATTCAGGAGCAGGTGAGAATTGCTCTTGAGAAACTTAAAAATCTGCAGCGGCTTGAACGGCTGAAAGAAATAAACAATACCGCCGATGAAGTTCTGATTCTTATGCAGCATGATCCTGATCCTGATGCACTGGCAAGCGGTCTGGCGCTGCGAACGCTTCTTGACCGTAACAGACAGACTGCGCCCCTTGGCTCCTTTGGCGCCGTGACCAGGAGCGAAAACATCAATATGATCAGAATTCTTGACATACCAGTCCTTAAGATTACGGACGACATGCTTGACAAATTCTCCTGCATTGCCATGGTTGATGTCCAGCCCCCGTATTTTGTCGAGAGCCCAATCCATGCCGATATGGTTTTTGATCATCATCCCTACAGCCAGACATACACTGCGGCATTCACTGATATCCGAACCTCCTACGGAGCTACATCGACGATACTTGGCCAGTATCTGCTGGATGCCGGGATTGCCCTGCCGCAGCGCCTCTCAACAGCTTTGGTGTACGGCATAAAAACCGATACGATGTCTCTTGAGCGGGATATCACCCATGCTGATCTTGACGTATTTACCCGGCTGTATCCTAAGGCAAATATCAGTATGATCAGACAGATCGAATCAGCATCACTGGATATGCATGAAATTAAAATTTTCATAAAAGCGCTTCAAAATTTGACTATGATCGGCGCTATGGCCTGCACCTGGCTGGGCCATATAAAAAATGAAGCTATGATACCCCGTCTAGCTGATTTCAGCCTCCAGGTTGCCGGAGCAGAATGGTCGTTTGCCGCCGGCATTTCTCAGCAGATGGTCGTCTGCAGCGCACGCAATGTGGGCTATGTCAGGCATGCCGGAGAATTGATGCATAAAGTTTTCGGAAGGATCGGCAGCGCAGGCGGTCATCGATCAACAGCAAAGGCAGTTATCCCTCTGTCTCAATTTAAGAAATATTACAAAGTGCGCACATCCGGGGAAATCGCAAAAGCGCTATTTACCGCTCTAGATGAAGCAAACCGCTGAAATGCATACAAATTACCTGCGTTCATCATATGCAGCAGAATAACAGAATTCTCATAGCGCTTGATCTTGACGGCACATCGGTCATATACTCGCCGCGGCTAGAAATGAACCCTGAGCTTGTTGAGTTTCTTGCCTCGATTCGGGACCAAGGTGTAGCTTGGGTGATGAACTCAGACCGTTATACTGATACCATGGCGGATATCGCCTCCCTGCTCCCAGCTGAGCAAAAACCGTTAGGGCTGCTGAGTTGTCAGCGGTTCATTCATCTGCTGGATGGTGAAAAATCGTATCTGCCGGTTGAGCCATGGAATCAGCAGCAGATTCAGCTCCACACTGTTTTGTGGAAGAAAATCAGACCCTTTTTCCCGGAGTGGCAGTCTCAGGTTGAAGCGCGGTTTACCATTCGGGAGACTGTTGTTAATGATATGGTATTTGCCTATATGGTAGCACCAGATCAGACGCCTGCGCTTCGGCGGCTGATGCAGCAGTTTACCGAGGACTTTCCGGATGCTCAGATTTCCGGCAATCATGACTGGACATTCATCCTGCATGTCGCATTTTCTAAAGCCAGGATTTTACAAAAGTGCGCAGATATTCTTTGCATTCCGCCTGATAAGGTCATAGCAATCGGTGATGGGATTAATGATATTTCGATGCTTGATGGTTCGGTGACAAAGCTGGTGGGTTGTCCGGCAAATGGCGCGCCGGATGTTATGCATGCGGTCAGGATGGTTGGAGGCATCATTGCGCAAGCATCAGAAGCGGCAGGCACTTTGGAAATTATTCGGGCATATCTGGACAGGCTTCTCTAAAGCCTATTGCCACAGTGATGCAAGCTTTTTTTTCAAATACAGCGTATCAGGATAAAAAGCAAACTCAAGAGCCTGCAGATTTATTTTTTTCAGTTCTGTTTCCGTAAAACCAAGCCGGGTGACCGCCTCCACATATTCCCCGCTCAGCGTAATTGCGGAAATCGCAGGATCATCGGTATTGATACTGACCGGGATGCCGGCATCCCGCAGCTTGCCAATGGGATGGGCTTCAATTGCAGGGATAACGCCGGTGTGCACATTGCTGGTTATGCACAATTCAAGCATAATATTTCTTTCGCGCAGCAGGTCCATAATTTCCAGGCTTTCAATTGATCGCACGCCATGGCCGATACGATCGGCTTTGAACTCGATAACGGCCTGTCTGATATTTTCAGCGCTGCCTGCTTCGCCGGCATGAATAGTAAGCTTGAGGCCCGATTTCTTTGCCAGCGCAAAAAGATCACAATAGGGTTGCGCTGAATTGTGAACCTCATCGCCTGCTATATCAAGCCCATAAAAATAGCCCTTTTCAAAAGCTGCAACATACCTGACCGTATTAGTCGCAAGCTCAAGGCCATAATCACGGCTAATGGTTAGAATAGGAATGACAATTATGGAAAAGTCTGCTGCGGCTTGTTGCATGGCGCTGTTTATCCAGGTAATGACCGCATCCTCGCTAAACCTGGTTCCGGCAAAATGACTGGGGCTGTATCTGAGTTCAAGATACTTGACATTATCAAGTGCGGCATCTTTCACCGCCGCATAGGCGATTTCCCGTATGGCTTCTGGGCTGGTATAAAATCCGCGATAAACAAGAAATTTTTTTAAAAATGAGGCAAAGCTCGGCAATTCCGCATCCATCTGGACATAGGGACGCAATTCTTCAACCGTATGGGCCGGAAGCGCGCCACCGTATTGCGCCGCGATGCGGACAAGGGTTTCAGCTGTTATACTGCCTTCCAGATGCCGGTGCAGGTCAACTTTCGGGAATGCCCGCATGCGCTCAAAAAGTTCTTTCCTATTCATGATCATGCAATATAATGGGGTTCATTTTATTAGACAAGCATTAATTACAGGAGCAGACCATGCTGCGTAAATTTATTTGTGCCAGGATAGTGTTTACCCTTTTTTTTGTTTTTGTTTCAGCTCATTTGAGCAGTTGCTCGCAAAGTGATTCCCCGCCGTTTTATACCGCCAATGTTACCGATGTCTATAAACAGGAGACCACGGTAGAACATTTTTCACTGCTGTACTGGTGGGAGGAACGCGGAGAGACCCCTTTTCTCAGGCCCGAAAGCATAACCGCAAAAGAACTTATCTTTGAAATGATGCAGCCACTGAAAAATGATCCGCAGCACGTAACAGTTGCAACCGAACGTCTGCCCTTTGATAACCTGAACACGGTTAGTATCGAACTCACTGAGACCGGCAAGCAGTATAAAATTGCAACAAAAGACGGCCGTCTAATCACCGCGGAAACTGCATTCCCAAAAAGTCTTAAAAAAGATCCCCAGGCAGGATTTGCCGATATGAAAATATTTGTCCAGGGATTAACGTTAAAAGACGGCAAGCAAACAGAGTTTAAGCTTGCCCTTGATTATGTGAAACAAATTAAAATCACCCGTAAAACTGATTCGTGATGCCCGGATTCTTTTCGCAACCGCTTATACCCGTTGTACTGGCCTACTGTGCAGGAATTACCGCGGCACATTTTTCGAGTAATAGCATTATCCCGCAGAAATATTTCATCTTCGCTGCCTGCGTTTTTTTGGTTATTGCATCAGCCGCTTTTATTAAAAAATTTTACTCAATCGCGGCAATCTCCCTATTCAGTCTTTTTTTTGTTGCTGGTTTCAGCTGCCTCTATCCCAAAACACATCCAGACCCAGCCGCAAATACTATTTTGCACTATATCGACACCGGTCCTGTTACCATAGAGGCTGTGGTAACTGAGCCTGCCATGGAAACGCTTCTCAGAACGCGGCTGAAGTTGGCGGTACGATCCATTCAGAACCATGAAACAATTACCGGAGTTACGGGAAATGTGCTGCTCAGCATAAAAGAAACTCACAACCAGTTTACCTACGGGGACCGCATACTGTTTACCGCAGCGCTGCACAGGCCGCAAAATTTTTCAAATCCCGGCGGATTTAATTATGTTCGCCAGCTTGCCTATAAGGATATTTACGCTACAACATTTCTTGAAAACGACCTGTCGATTACGAGAATTCGCGCTCAGGATGGCAACCAGTGGCTGCTGGCAACAGAATACCTGCGCAGCCGCATTCGCACATGCATCAAGCAAGCGCTGCAGCCCCCAGCCCGCGATATCCTGCTTGCCCTCATCATCGGGGAGCAGGGCACCATACCCGATGATGTTCGCGCACGGTTTTCAGCGCTTGGTATTGTACATATTCTTTCCATTTCCGGCGTGCATGTCAGTGTTTTTGCGCTGCTCACATTCTGGCTGATTTTTAATTCCATAAAGATGTATCCCCGTCTGCTGCTGTATTTGCCGGTCAAAAAAATTGCCGTTTTTTTGTCCATCTTTCCGGTGCTTGGCTATTGCCTGATAGCAGGCCTGGCGACTCCGGCTGTCAGGTCAGGCCTGATGGTCGTCTGTTATCTCTTGACGCAACTGCTTGACCGGCCGCAGCATATGCTGCATACCTTGTTCGTCGCGGCATTTGCCATTCTTATTGTGTCGCCCCCGTCCCTGTTTGAAATCTCATTTCAACTCTCGTTTTTGGCGGTTTTCTGTCTGATTGTTCTTGTTCCGGCCTGGAAAATTGCATTTCCCAAAAAAGAACCCGACCCGTTTGTCAAAATCTCGCTGCTGAAGGTAAAAATCATGGCCTACGTATCGGATTCGCTCTTGAGTTCTGCTGCGGCAATGTTCGGGACTGCACCGCTTGTGGCCTGGTATTTTTATAATTTCGCACCGTCGGGTTTTCTAACAAACCTCATCATGGTCCCCTATACCGGTTTTGTGCTTGTGCCGCTGGGGCTTTCCTCGGCACTTCTGATATTCATCTGGCAGCCTCTGGCAATAATGTTTTTTAAAATCTGCGGATTTTGCACCGATGTGTTTTTGTACCTTGCTGAATTGTTTTATCGAGTTCTTGGCGACAGCATGACCATTACCCAACCGCTGCCCTGGGAAATCATTTTTTTCTATGTGCTGCTGTTTTCCTCCACCCTGTGCCGGACAAAAAAACAGTGGGCGGCATTTGCAGTAGGCGGTCTTTTGTTTTTTAGTGCTGAAGGGCTGCAGTCACTATACCTGCACAGACCCGATAATCGGCTAAGCGTAACTTTTCTTGATGTGGGCGCCGGAGATGCGGCAGTTATCCGGCTTCCTAACAGAGAAGTTATGCTTATCGACGGCGGCGGGCTTATGGATGACAGCTTTGACATGGGGAAAGCCGTTTTAGCACCTTATTTATACACCTGCGGCCTTAAAAAAGTCGATTATATTGTCATGACGCACCCTCACCGAGACCATGCTGGGGGCTTGCCCTACATTGCAAAAACATTTAATATGCGTGAATTCTGGAATAACGGCAGCAGCCTGCATCTGGATTCCTATCAAGCGGTATTAAAAACCGCAGAGGAAAACGGGGTAAAGGTTATTGCCTGCACCAGCACTATGCCGAAACGAAACCTTGGCGATGTTAGCATTGAGTATCTAAACCCGAACAGGCCAGCGACCGGAAATGCTGAAAATGCAAATAATGACTCATTAGTGATGAAGCTTTCCTACAAAGAAATAAGCTTTCTTTTTACCGCCGATATTTTACAAGAGACGGAATCTGCGCTTGCCGCAACGGGTGCTGATCTTTCGGCAACCATCCTCAAAGTTCCCCATCATGGCGGGCAAACCTCCAGCACTGAGGCATTGCTTACCGCAGTGCATCCGTCAGTAGCCATTATCAGCGGCAGGTCGTATGGGAAACGTCTGACCCCACATCCTGATGTTAAAAATAGACTTGAGGATTTAAAAATCAACAATATGACTACCGAACGCTGCGGCGCAATTACCATTGTAACCGATGGAAAAGATTTTGAGATTAATACCTATAAAGAGTCTCAGGGGTTTTAATTATAGAATTCAGAGGATTAAACACCTAACCCTATATTACGGCTTCGTGCAAACCGAATCACAGGCAGGCTGGCCGCAGCCCGGCGTTAAATCGCACACATCACCAATATCGTCGCCTTCGGAAAGCTGAATTTATTTTTTGCTTTTTTTTTTTTATGTGCTATATAGAATTTAGGAATATAGTTCCGAACCGAAAAAGGCAACCTACTCACATAAGAGTAGCACGCAAAGTTACCGGTCCTTACAGATAAGGACAGCGGGACCGCCGGGGTCACTCCTGGTGTTTTAAGGCAGGCCCCTCTTTCTCTATAAGGGAGGTTTGCTTTTTTTATGCAGGCAGGGCAATGACAGCGATCCCGCAAGGGTTGCAAAAACAACTCTCATGGAGAATTGAATAGACTAATGATTATTTTATAGGAGTGTTTCAGTTTGTTCATCAAGTCGATACTGGTGTTGTAGTTGCTGCAATCACAGCAGCAGCATTTTGAACCGAAAAAGGCAACCTACTCCATAAGAGTAGCACGCAAAGTTACCGGTCCTTACAGATAAGGACAGCGGGACCGCCGGGGTCAACCCTGGTTTTTTAAGGCAGGCCCCTCTTTCTCAATAAGGGAGGCCTGTTTTTTTTATGCGGGCAGGGCGCGTACATGAGGCTTGGAAACGATATGCAAAACATCATCAACGTCAAAGTTAACGAAAATGCCCAATTATCAGATAGCAATGAAAATAATCCACGGAAAGCAAATTTCATGAAAAGTTGGTGCCCGTCATTTTGCATAAAATCATATCCACCAATCTTTCTGCGCATTGCTTTTTTTCTGACTGCCCTTCTCTGCGCTGCCGACTGTCAAGCTACAAATGTTACACTCGCCTGGGATAAAAGCCCTGATTCTGTCAGCGGCTATATACTATTCTATGGTGAGCAGAGTGCCCTGACAAATCCCACAGCCGCAATTGATGTGGGCAATGTCCTGCAATATACAGTTATAAATCTGGTTGCTGGCAAAACCTATTACTTCGCCGTCAAGGCATATAATGCAGACGTGCAGAGCAACTTTTCTAACGAAATAACTTATACAGTATCGGTTGCCCAAACCTCATCGACAAGCTCAACAACGACTCCGGCAACAACTACCAGCACCGTACCGACAACCTCATCGACAAGCTCGTCAACGACCCCGGCAACAACGACCAGCACCGTGCCGACAACTTCATCGACCAGCTCGTCAACGATCCCGGTAACTACGACCAGCACCGTGCCGACAACCACATCAACAAGCTCGTCAACGATCCCGGTAACTACGACCAGCACTGTACCGATAACTTCATCGACAAGCTCGACAACGACCCCGGTAACAACGACCAGCACCGTGCCGACAACATCATCGACAAGCTCGTCACCGACACCGGTTACTACGACCAGCATTGTGCCGACAACCTCATCGACAAGCTCGTCAACGATTCCGGTAACAACTACCAGCACCGTGCCGACAACCACTCCGGTGACAACAACCAGCACTGTGCCGACAACTTCATCGACACGCTCGACAACGATCCCGGTAACAACGACCAGCACTGTGCCGACAACCTCATCGACAAGCTCGACAACGACTCCGGTAACAACGACCAGCATTGTGCCGACAACCTCATCGACAAGCTCGTCAACGATCCCGGTAACAACGACCACCACCATGCCGACAACTTCATCGACAAGCTCGTCAACGACCCCGGTAACAACGACCAGCACCGTCCCGACAACCTCATCGACACGCTCGTCAACGATTCCGGTAACAACGACCAGCACCGTGCCGACAACCTCATCGACACGCTCGTCAACGCCCCCGATAACAACGACCAGCATGATGCCGACAACTTCATCGACCAGCTCGTCAACCACCCCGGTAACAACGACCAGCACCATGCCGACAACTTCATCGACACGCTCGACAACCACCCCGGTAACAACGACCAGCACTGTGCCAGTGACCTCTACCACGACAACCTCAATGAGAAAAAAAAGGAAATATAATATTATGGGGGGGGCAGGTTCCATATCCGGAGGGACACTGGTTGTGGATAGCGAACAAAAAGCTTTAACCTCAGCAAATCCTGCTTTAACAGATCAGGGTGCAATTGCAATATTTGAGGATCCCGATACCATCTCTCAGCTTTTCGTTGGCTGGGATGAATATAACGCCTTGAACGGAGAGGCGCGCATCGCAACCGGCGATATTAACGGCGACGGAAAAGAGGAAATCATCATAGGCCTGGGGCCTATTGAGGGAAATTCCGCAATACCCGGAGGAAAATTTCAAATTCTTGCTGATGATTTCACCAGTTTGGGATGGGGCCAGATAGAATGGCCCGATTATAATGCCATCAATGGAGAGTCCTGGCCTGCCTGCGGCGATATCGATGGTGACGGTGTGGATGAAATTCTCATCGGGCTGGGCGTCGGCGGTAATGGCAGGGTCGAAGTTTTTAAATTCAAAAACGGACAAGCAGTGCATGAAAAATGGATAAAGGTTGGCTGGGAAGACTACTGCAAAGCGGGTGGCGGGGTGCGCCCGGCCTGCGGCAATATCGATTTTGACCGCAAAGATGAAATCATCTTGGGTCTGTATCCCGCCAATGGTTTTATGCCCGAAGGGAAATTTGAGGTGCTGGACGGCAACGCCGAACATCTTGCCTGGGGTGTTGTTGACTTGCCCGATTACAATGCCATCAACGGAGAAACCCGCCCCGCATGCGGCAATATCGACCGAACGGGGCGCGATGAAATACTGATTGGTTTGGGAAAGGGCTCAGGAGGCAAAATTCCGGTGTATTCGTACGGCATGGGCAAAGTCACTTTGAAAAGATGGCTTGAAGCAGGAACCTCTGATTACCAGACAGAGAATGGCGAGACCAGGCTATCCTGCGGCGATATAGACGGTGATGGCCTTGATGAAATACTTGTCGGTTTCGGGCAAGGCGGGCAGGGGATGATGGAACTGCATGATGATGCGCTTAATGATTTCAGCATAATTTCCCGCCTGCAGATGCCGAATGCAGCCTACAATATTGTCAATGGAGAAACCTATCCGGCAATCAAAGGCATAAAAAGCAAGTTCCCGAGGATTATGGATTTCTTTTTAAAATTACTCTGGGGCAAAAGCACTAAATAGTCATAAAAAAATAGGCTTAAAAAAAAGAAAAAAGGCGTTTCAATCTACTGCAACGCCTTTACTTTTTCATGGTGGGCGATACTGGCTTTGAACCAGTGACTTCCACCGTGTGCATTTATTTAGGAACCTAAGCAACATACAACAAGAAATAGAAACAAGCCATAGAATCAAGGGTTCCCTGCGTTTTTCTTGTGCCTTGTTGTACGCTGTTTTACGGTGTTTTTTAAGATTATGGTAGCAAAATGGTAGCAGAAAATCAGGCGATAAAAAGCCGCCCAAAGGGGCGATTGGTGGTGACAGACTACTTTCTCTGTATTGTTACGGAAAAGACCCTATTGGGGTAATCAATTTTAAGAATGAAGTTACTAAGGAAGCTTTTTACGCCAAGGAGTAACACGGAAAGATTGGGCATGAAATCTATGGGCGTGTCGTTAATCGTGTAAATTACTTTATTGTCTCTGGGGTCGTACAGTTCAAATGTTGTAGTGTGCGAATATGCGTTTGTAACGCCGTTTCCCGTGTTTATCGTTTTTGGCGTCCCCTTCAATAAATCATGGCCAAGCAGTGAAGCATATCCTGCAGGTATGGCGCATTCATCGGCACCAGTATCAATCAACCCCCATGCCTTTATGTGTTTATTGGTATGAGGGTTGATTATTTTAACGGGGAGAATGGGCCGCAGTCCGCTATTATCGTAAATAAGGAAGGGGCAATCGGTAAGCATCAGTAAATATAGGTCATGTTGTTATCCGGTACAAACAATAAAACAGGATCATCACAACCCTGTTCCTTGGCGGCATTATATGCCATCGCCGGATCGGAACTTGAAGTAAGAACGTCTTTGCTTTGGAACGAGCAAGTTGTAACGTAAAGCCCCTGATACTTTTCGCTGTTGTTTATCAATACATTCGGATTCATTATTTGTCTCCAGGTTTATCGCTTGGACATTCCTGCTAAAGTATAGCACAGCTAAGCCAAAAAAATTTAGTGGGCTCTATAATTTATTATACTTTACCGCCTGCGTGTGTCAAATTAATAATCCTCCTATACCATGCTTTTGAAACTGCCCCGCTATCGATTTTTTTATTGTTTTGCTATGTGCCCATTGTAGAAAAAATGCTGTCCTCAAGCCTGTTGATTGCTTCCTGATTGCTTGGCTTTAAAAGGTGAGTGTTATACGTTCAAGGTCACTGTGTGGCAACTGTGGCCAAGATGCTTTGCCTCGTATGGTATGGTTCACCCTTGTCAACGGTCTTTTCAAACTGAGCCATTTTCGGTCGTGAAAAGTGAGCCACCCAGTCCTCATGACGGGCTCATTTCCACACCCTCCTTTCCGACTTTTCCACGAAGCCTGTAGCTGTTG
>Ga0073936_10005060_pt1 | contig 17943 bp, 17 predicted proteins | sample AliMusrvi5mmetaG_FD_87041 | JGI IMG/M metagenome (GOLD analysis project Ga0073936, IMG submission 87041) | Freshwater lake bacterial and archeal communities from Alinen Mustajarvi, Finland, to study Microbial Dark Matter (Phase II) - Alinen... | ecosystem: Environmental > Aquatic > Freshwater >... | reverse complement strand
GCTGGCCCGGGCCAGCGATACGGTGGCCGACACCGGGATCGTGGCGCGCGAGCGCCGGTTGGAACTGCTGCGCCGGATGCGCGAGGGGGATTTTCGAGGAGTGCCGGAACTGGCCGCCGGGCAAGCCGCTCCCTCGGAACGGCGCCTCTTGGAGAGCCTCGACGCCTGCGCCGCCGAACTGGCGTCGCTGGAGTCCGCAGACCAGGCCTTGATCCGGGCGCTGCTGGACACCATCATCTCGGGCCAGACCTTCGACCTGGAGCGCTTCCAGGCCGCGGCCCCGGGGGCGCCCGTGGCCTTGGCCGACGGCGCCGAACTGGACCGCTATGCCTATATGGTGGCGGGCTGCGTGGGCGAATTCTGGACCAGGCTGTGCGCCGCGCACCTTCCGCTTTTTGCCGCAGTGGATCAGGAGGAGATGGTCCGTCTGGGGGTGCGTTTCGGCAAGGGCCTCCAGCTCGTCAACATACTGCGCGACATGGCCGCGGACCTGCGCTTGGGGCGCTGCTACCTTCCGGTCCCGCGGCCGGAGGCGCTCCTGGACCCGGCGCGTTATCCCGAGGTGGCGGAGGATTACGCCCGGTGGCTCGATGTCGCGCGGGAGCATCTCGACGCGGGCTGGCGCTACGCCCTGCGCATCCCGCCGCGGCTCTGGCGCGTGCGCCTGGCCTGCGTCTGGCCCATCTGGATCGGGCTGGCGACGATCGCGCTCCTGCGACGCAGCAATCCGCTCGATGCGACCCAGCGGGTGATGGTGCCGCAGTGGCGGGTCAACCTGTTCCTGGCGCGGTCCTTGCTCTGCGCCCGCAGCGACCGCCTGTTGAATCAGACCTATGAGGCTCTGTGCCGCGCCTCCGCCTAGACTATGGAAAACATTCTGGACAGGTTCCTGCGGCGCGAAACGCACCCCGCCGTCCAGTTCATCAAGTACGCGCTTGCCGGCGTTGTGGCCACGGCCGTGGACGTCTCGGTCTTCTACCTGGCCGCTATTTTGATTCTGCCGGCGTTGAGCCCGGGCGACCCTGTGGCCCGACTGCTCGGCCTGCATCCTGCCGAGCTGGCGGAGGGCGTCAGGTCGACGCACTATGTCTGGGACAAGGTGCTGGCCTTCCTGTTCTCGAACATGACCGCTTACCTGTGCAACGTTAAGTGGGTATTCACTCCGGGCCGGCACAACCGGGCCATGGAGTTCGTGTACTTCTGCGCCCTCTCGGCGTCGAGCTTCGCCGTGGGCACGGTCCTGGGCTGGCTGCTCATCCGTTCGACCGGCCTGGCCAGCACCTACGCCTATGTCGTGAACTGCGCGGCCTCCCTGGCCATAAACTACGCCGGCCGTAAGTTTCTCATCTTCAAATCTTGAGACGCGCTGAAATGAAGCCGGTGCTGGTCCTGCTCCTGGCCATGGCGGCCGGGCTGGGTGTGATGCACTTCACCATGAAGAGGATATTCCCCCACCAGGCGAACCTCCCTTTCAATATCCGCCGGTCCGACCCATCTCGGGACGAGCCTTGGTCCCAAACGGCGGCGCCCGCATCGCCCTTGCCGGTTCCCGAGGCCTTGCCGGCCGCCCCGCAGCCGGCCGGGAACCCGGCGGCGCCGGCTGCGACTGCGGCGACGGCGGTTGCTCCCGTGGGAGCGAGGGCCGTGCCGGCTTCAGGCGATCGGCGATCCACCGAAGGCCTGCCCGAGGCGCCGCGCGGCGGATCATCCGGCTCGCGTTCCGCGACGACGGTCCCCGTATCGGAACAAGCGGCCGGCGGCGCTCCGGATGATGCGGCGCGGGAGCCGGCGGCCGGTAGCCCGGACCAGACGGCCGGGCCGGGACTTGAGGGCGATGCGCAGGCCCCGCGTCAGGCCATCGCGGGCGCGGCCGCGCCTCCTGCGCGACCAGGCCCGGCGCAGGGCTTGGAACCGTTCCCGGCCGAGCCTCGGCGCGGGCCGCCGTTGCCGCCGGCTGCGCGCGGCGCCGCGGATCGGCTCCCCTCGTACCATCCTCCCAACGACCTGGCCGTGATTCAAAGCCCCATCCAAGCGCAGGTGCAGAACGTCGTCACCCAAGCGATACAGGCGAGCGCCTCAGAGAAGACCATGGGCGCCTATTTGGCGCAGACCAGCGGCTTGGCCCCGGAGGTCGCTCTGGCCTGGGTCAAGAAGGAGAATGGGGTCAACAACGACATCCTCGGGGTCACCAACCAGAATGGCCTGGAGAAGTTCGCGACTTGGCAGCAGGGGATCGACGCGGCGGTCAATCTCTTGCAGACCTCAAACTACTATGCGGGCATCCGAGCCGCCATCGCCGGAGGCAACCCCTGCGCCCAGCGCGACGCCATCGTGGCCAGCCCCTAGTCCGGGAGGAGCCACTATGGCAACGGCGCTAATTTCCCTGAGATTCCGGGCTGCCCGCCTTACGGGCAATAGGGAAGAATATACTAGAATTGAGCGAGGAAACCTGAGCGATGGAACTCACGAAGACGGGACTTCCGGATGGCGTGGTGACGCTGGCGCTGAAGGGTCGCCTGGACGCGGGCACCAGCGCCCAAGCCGAGGCCGCCATCCAGGATTTCCTGGGCGCCGGAGGCGGCAAGCTGATCCTCGACCTGGCGGGTCTCGACTATATCAGCAGCGCCGGGCTGCGCGTCCTGCTGGTAGCCAACAAAGCCATGAGGCGCAAAGCCGGGGCCCTGGCGCTGTGCGGAGCCCAGGGCAATGTCCGGGAGGTCCTGGAGGTCAGCGGTTTCACGACGCTCTTCCTCATGGCGGACACTCCGGAACAGGCGCTCGCGGCCCTGCGGCCCGCCTGACATGCGCCGTCTGGCCCGACTGAACGCCCCGGCCGTCCTGGCTAGGCTCCCGGACTTCGTCGCCGCCGCTTCCGAATCGGCCCGCGCCGGCGGGCTCGGCCCCCGGAAGGTCGGCTCGGTGGAACTCGCCGTGGAAGAGGCGGTCACCAACATCTGCAAGTACGCCGGCCAAGACCAGCCGGCCGACATCGCGCTGGCCTGCTTCGCGGACGACGCCCTCTTCGCCGTGGAGATCTCCGACGATGGAAAACCTTTTGACATGACCGCGCAGCCGGACCCTGATGTGACGGCGGGCCTGGAGCAGCGTCCTCTCGGCGGCCTCGGAGTCTTCCTGATCAAGAAGGCCGCGGATGCGGTCCGCTACGAGAGGCGCGACGGCCGCAACCGTCTGCGCCTGGAGTTCCGTCTTCCCTCCCGCCGATGAGGATCCTGGTCTTGGCGTGGCTCCTGTGGCCCGGCCTTTGCGGCGCCGCGCCGGCCCCTCGGCCGGCCGTCTATGTCCCGCTTTGGAGCCCCCAGGCCCAGTTCGCTGGCTACTACATGGCTCAGTCCAAGGGCTTCTACAAGGAGCGCGGCTTGGACGTGAGCATCCTGCGCGGCGGGCCGGACATGCCCGCCGAGGCCTGGCTCGCGGCGGGGAAGGCGGAGTTCGGCACCCTCTGGCTATCGGAGGCTATCAGGGCCAGGGCGCGCGGCTTGCGGCTGGTCAATCTGGCCCAGACCAGCCAATACTCGGCCCTGGTCCTGGTCGCCAGGAAGTCCTCCGGCATCCGCAAGCCCGCGGACATCGGGGGCAAGACCGTCGGGCTTTGGGAGGATTTCCAGGTCCTGCCCAAGGCGTTCTTCCGGAAATACGGGATCGCGGTCCGCGAGGTGCGCCAATCCCATTCCATCAACTTGTTCCTGCGCGGCGGCGTGGACCTGGCCTCGGCCATGCTCTACAACGAGTACCATACCCTGATCGATTCCGGGCTCGATCCCGAGGAGATGCAGGTCTTCCGTTTCGACGAGTACGGACTCAACGCGCCCGAGGACGGCATCTACGCGTTGGAGGCGGCCTTCGCCAAGGATCCGGCCCGCGCCTGCGGCTTTGCCCAGGCCACCTTGGAGGGATGGCGCTACGCCTTCGCCCATCCCGATGAGGCCTTGGACGAGGTTCTGCGGCGCATGGAGGCGGCGCACATCCCGGCCAGCCGCGCGCACCAGCGCTGGATGCTCGACCGGATCCGTGAGCTGTCCGAGGAGCGCGCCAGCGGGACCTTCACCGGCCAGCTCAAGCGCCAGGACTACGACCGGGTGGCCCGGATGCTGCGCGATGGCGGGCAGATCTCCGCGGCGCCCGCCTACGACTCCTTCGTCGCCCGCTGCGCGAGGCCGCATGGGCAATAAGAGCATCGCCTTCAAGCTCATCGCCCTGGTCTCGGGCACCTGCGTCGTTGTCTTCTTCCTGATCTTCGGATTCTTCTATCGCTTCACGCGGCGCATGGCCTGGCAGGACACCGAGCAGTACGCCCGCCAGCTCGCCGAGGGGACCACCCACCGGATGCAAGCCATGGTGGCGCCCATGCAGGAGATACCGGAGGAACTCGCCATATTCCTGGAGAGTTCTCCCTGCGGCCAGGGCACCTTGCTGCGCCTGCTCCAGAGGCTGGAGGCGGACAACGCCGGCATCTTCGCGGTCTGGGTGGCTTTCGAGCCGCGCGGCTTCGCCCCGAGCCGGCGGTTCTACATGCCCTACTGCTACCGCGAGGGCGGTCAAGTGAAGTTCAAATGGCTGGGCGGACCGAACTATCGTTATTTCAATCTCGATTTTTACCAGCTGGCCCGGGAACTGGGGCGCCCGGTATGGACGGAACCTTACGTGGACGAGGGCGGCGGCGAGGCCCTCATGGCGAGTTATTGCGTGCCTTTCTACAAGACCGTCGGCGGGAGCCGCCGCATCGCCGGAGTCGCCGGCATCGATATCTCTTTGGATTGGCTCGCGCGCGTCGTGAATTCCATCAAGATACTGAAGACCGGCGGCGGGTTCCTTATCTCCAAGAACGGGACTTACATCACCCATCCTGTCGAAAAGCTCATCATGAACGAGACCATCTTCAGCATGGCGGAGAGCCGCCATGACTTGGTCTTGAAGGACATCGGCAGGAGGATGATCCGGGGCGAAACCGGGTTCCTGCCTTACCGCCGCATCCAGGACGGCGCGCCCAGCCACCTCTACTTCGCGCCCCTGAGCAACGCGGGCTGGTCTCTGGGCGTGCTCTTCCCGGACCGGGAACTCATGGCGAACATGCGCAAGCTGGCCGGGACCATCGTCGGGCTCGGGTCCTTGGCCCTGCTGGCGCTCATCCTCATCCTGGCCTCGGAGTGCCGGGCGGCCGTCAAGCCTCTGGCCGCCATGGCGCGGGCCGCGGAGGCCATCGCGGGCGGGCGGCTGGATGTCGCGCTGCCCTGGGCCCGCTCCCGCGACGAGGTGGGCCAGCTCACGGAGGCTTTCCGCCGCATGAGGGACTCCCTGCAGGAGTACATCCGCAAGCTCACCGAGACCACCGCGGCCAAGCAGCGCATCGAGAGCGAGCTTGCCATCGCCCGCGAGTTGCAGATGAGCACCCTGCCCAAGGTCTTCCCGCCCACGCCGGACCTGCCAGAGATCGAGGTGCACGCGGTCCTGGATTCGGCGCGCGAGGTGGGCGGCGACTTTTATGATTTCTATTCCGTGGGCCAAGGCAAGTTCTGTTTCGCCATCGGGGATGTTTCCGGGAAGGGAGTGCCGGCGGCGCTGTTCATGGCCAGCGTCAAGACCTTCCTCAAGAGCACGGCCGTGGTGACCTTGTCGCCCGCGGCCGTCCTGAGCCGGGTCAACGACGAACTCTGCGAAGGCAACGAGCAGTCCATGTTCGCCACGGTCTTCTTCGCGGTCCTGGACGTCAAGACGGGCGAGCTGAGCTATGCCAACGGGGGGCACAATCCACCCGTGCTCCTGCGCCGCGGCGGCGAGCCGTGCCTGCTGCGGGGCGGCAAAGGCCCGGCCCTGGGGGCGGCGAGCGGTTCGGCTTATGCGCAGGACCGGCTGGCGCTGCAGCCGGGCGACCGCCTCTTCCTTTATACCGACGGCGTCACCGAGGCCATGGCCGCTGACCAGTCGTTCTTCACGGAAGCCCGGATGCTGCTCAGCCTGCGCGCCGGGGGGGACCAGGCGCCTAAATCCCTGGTGCTCGGCTTGCTCCAAGAGGTGGAAGCGTTCTCCCAAGGCGAGCACTCGGACGACATCACCATGCTCGCCCTGCGCTACCTCGGGCCCGCAGCTAGGGTATAATACTCGGGCCATGGCCCACGAAGACGGCGGCGCCCCGTTCCAGGAGAGCCTTCTAGGGCAGAGCGTCCTCATCGAAGCCGCGGGCTTGGGCTTGACGATCCTGTCCGCAGTCCTGTCCGGGTCCTTGTCGCTCTACGCCGACACGATCAAGGAGTCCATCGAGACCCTGGCGACCGCCTTCTCGTGGATGACCCTGCGCCAACTGCGCAGATACAAGCACCAATTCGACTTCGGCCTGGGCAAGATCGAGAGCCTGCTGAGCCTGCTGGTGGCGGGGGGCCTGCTGGCCTCGGGAGGCTTCTTGGTCAAGGGCGCGTGGGACCGGCTTCTGGCGCCCCAGCCGCTGGCCGACGTCGGCGTCGGCGTGGCGGTCAATTTGGGCGCCATCTTCGTGGACGGATGGTTCTTGCGCAGGTTGCTGCGCGCCAACCGCGAGCGGGCCTCTCCGATCATTTCGGCCAAGGCCCAGTCCTATGCGGTCGGCATAGCGATCAGCGCCGTCCTGGTGGGGACGCTCTTGGCCGGCAAGCTCCTGCAGTCACATCCCTGGGCGTTGCTGATTGACCCGGTCGTTTCTCTGGGGTTCGCGGCCTACTTGCTATGGAGCGTCCTCGGCATCGTGGGGCGGGCTTTTGGGGATCTCAGCGACCGCACGCTCGAGGAGGCCCTCCAGATGGTCATCATGCGCGAGCTGGCCGGGTTCTTCAACGACTACGAGCAGATCCACGGCATCAGGTCCCGGCGCGCCGGAGGCGCGGTCGAGATCGAACTGCACCTGGAGTTCCACCCGGAGCGGAGCATGGGCCAGGTGCTCGAGGTCACGGAGCGCATGCGCGCGAGCCTGCAGTCCAAGATACAGAACAGCCGGGTGCTCATCATCCCCGCCCGCCGCAGTCCTATCTAGGCCCCGGCAGGGCCTTGAGCCAGAGGGAAGAGACCAGCAGGCGCTTCAGGCGCGGACGCGCCACCCATTTCGCTTGGGGAGGCTGCGGTCCCAGGCTTTGGGCGTTCCTGATGGTCAGAAGGATGCGGTAGCGGGTGATGGCGTGGCGTACGGTCTTGATGACGGCGCCCGGTCGGGCCCGGACCCGGCCCGCCTCGGGCAGGCCCCAGTGGTTCTTGAGAAGAAGTTCTTCAGGGCCGCGTTTCCAGAGCAGGACTTGGCCGTCCCGCTCGATCCATAGGCAGGTCCAGCGCAAGTCCTGGGCCGCCCGCTTGGGGGCGAGGAGCGGCAGGCGGTCCTGCATATTGTTCTTGCAGGCCGAGCAGGAGGCGCGCAAGGGGCAGGCCGGGCAAATGGGTTTCTGCGAAGTGCAGACGGTTTCTCCTAATTCCATCATGGCCTGGTTCCAATCCCCGGGATGCCGCGGGTCGAGCGAGGACTGCGCCAGATTCCACAGCAGCTTTTGCGCGGCGGGCCGTCGCGGGTCGCGGCGGATGCCGTGCCAGCGGCAGAGGACGCGGGCCACGTTGGCGTCTAAAACGGCGTGGGGCAGGTCCCAGGTGATGGAGAGGACCGCGGCCGCGGTGTAGCGCCCTATCCCGGGCAGGGCCAGCCAGGAGTCTATGTCGCGGGGCCAATCGCCCCCGGGTCGAGCCGCGATCATGCGGGCGGCGGCGGCCAGGTTGCGCGCGCGGGCGTAGTAGCCGAGGCCGGCCCATTCCTTTAAGACCGCGGATTCGGGCGCGCGCGCGAGGGAGTTCAGGTCTGGGAAGCGGCGCAGGAATCGTTCGTACCTGGGCAGGACTGCGGCGACAGTGGTTTGCTGGAGCATTGCCTCCGCCAGCCAGACGCGGTAGGGGTCGCGGTCGCGCCGCCAGGGCAAAGGCCGGGCGTGGCGGCGGTACCAGCTCAAGAGGCGGCGGCGGGGGGGGATCACTCCGGGACGAGGAGGTTGATGACGGCTTGGTCTACGCCTTTGGTCCGGCGCGCGATGCGGGTGATGATCTCCTTGTCCTGATAGCTGGTGACCATGCCGGAGATGGTCGCTATCCTGGAGTTGACATCGACGGTGACGTAGCGCAGTTCCAGATTGGGCTGGCCGCGCAGGGCGGTCTCGACGCGGGCCTTGATGCCGGCGTCGGTCATGTCGATGGGCTGGATGTTGGACATACAGGCGCAGAGGCCGAGGACGACGGAAACGGCCAGCGAACGGACCCAGCATCTCATGCTAAGGGAATATATCTTTTTGTCGGCGGGGTGGCAAAGCCCAGGAAGCAATTAGGCGAATACAGGCAAGCAGCGATGAGCAGATATCTCCTGCCCCTGGTCCTCTCACTTCTTACCCCCTCGCCTTGCCGCGCCGACTGGGGCCTCGGCCTCGGCTATCCCTACGCTAGCATCAAGGACAACTTCGGCCCGTCAGCCGCTGAAGGCAAGTACGCTGCCGGTTCCGGCATTAGCCTCATCGCCGGCCGCGGTTACTGGAATTTCTGCAAACTTGATTCCGTCACCCTTTTTGCCGGTGCTGAAGGCGGCTATATCAAGTTCAACACCCAATCCACCAAGGGCACCGGATGGGAAGCCAGCGGCTTCGTTGGCGGCGAAATGCCTCTGGCGCGCCGGCTCAGCGTCGCGCTCGATTTCTCGCCCATGTACATCGACCTCAAGTCGCAGGGCACCGGAATAGGCGGCATTGAATACGCCGTGAACTTGGCGATTTACATCTATCCCTTTGCGAGAAGCTCAGCTTGGGAGACGGCTCAAGGCGGTTCAAAGGCATCGAAACGCAACCCAAGGTCCTCCGAAGCCGTCGCCGCGATGTCCGCTACGACCACGCCTACGCCAATTCTGGCGGCCACGGCGGTGCCCTCTGCAGTCCGTTGATTGCGCTCCTGCAAAGCTCTGGCGGCGCAAGAGGCCGTCACGAAGCTTGGGCCGCCGCGGAGCCCAGCAACGCCAAGACCTGCGCGCCCGAAAGCACTTCCTTTTGGCCGAGATCAAAAAGGAACTCGGGGATCAGCGCATCGATCTGACCTTGTCCGAGCCGGCCAAGGCCCGGCGGAACCCCTTCCTCGCGCGCGCGCTCCGGACCGCGGTCCTTCTGAAGCGATTTGGGCCTTCAAGTTCCAAATCCAGCGCCCGGTAGTTGAGCGGCCTAATCCTTGCCCCCAGCCAAGCTCAGCGGCACGGCTCGAACGCGCTCGGCGAGATCGAAGCTGTCCTGGCCCGCATGCACCACCTCAAGGCGGTCCAGTTTGAGATCCTTGAGCGCGCTTCTCATGGAAGGGGTCAGCGCCGGGGCTTCGCTGCGTTTGAACTCAAAGCCCAGCCGGCGGCCCGCCTTCACGATCAGCAGGTCGAGTTCGGCCCCGGCATGGGTGGCCCAAAAAAAGCATTCCTCCGACCGCGCGCCCAGGCCGCGGATCACGACTTCCAGAGCGAACCCTTCCCAGGAAGCGCCGACCTTGGGATGGTTCTCCAGTTGCGCCGGCGTCTCCAGGCCGAGCAGGCTATGCAATAGTCCGCTGTCCGAGAGATAGACCTTGGGAGCCTTGACCTGCCGCTTGGCGATGTTCTCGTGCCAGGGCTGGAGTTGGCGCGCGATGAAGGTGGCCGACAACGCGTCCAGGTAGCCGCGCACGGTGGTATCGGCCACTCCAAAGGAACGGGCGAACTCCGACGAATTCCATATCTGCCCATGGTAGTGCGCCAGCATATTCCAGAAGCGACGCATCGTCGGCGCGGGGACGTTGACGCCCAGTTGCCCCAAGTCGCGCTCCAGGAAAGTCGTCACGAATTCGCGGCGCCATTCCGCGCTGGCCGCGTCGGAACGGGCCACGAAAGAACGCGGCAGTCCGCCTCTAAGCCACAGCCGTTTCTGTGCGGCTTGCCCCACTTCACCAAGCCCCAGGGGGGGCAGCGCGTAGTTCGCGATCCGGCCGGCCAAAGTCTCGGCGCCCTGACGGCGCAGGTCCGGCGCCGCGCTGCCGAGAATGAGGAACCGCGACGGACGCCGGGGCCGATCCGCGAGCACGCGCAAGATAGGGAAAAGGCCGGGAAGGCGTTGAATCTCGTCGATGACGACCAGCCCCTTCAGATTTCGCAACGCCAGCATCGGTTCGGCCAGCCGCCTCAGAGACGCCGGATCCTCCAGGTCGAACCAAGCGGCGGCGCCACGCCACCGCTCCCGCGCCTGCCGGGCGATGGTGGTTTTTCCCACCTGCCTCGCCCCGAGGATGGACACGACCGGGTGCCTGGTGAGCAGGGAAAGGATGGCCTTGAGGTGGTCTGGGCGATTGATCATGAGTATAGCTTACCTTGAAAAATCGGTTTATGCAACCGAATTTTCAAGGTAGGCGGAGCGGTTCATCCGGCCCAATACGTCAAGTTTATGTAAAGGGTTTCGTTAAGGCAGGGGTCGAAATGACCGCGTTTTGACATCGCGGATTACGATATCAAAGGCAGCACGCCCATTTCAATAAGGTAAAATCGTTCGAGCTCAAATCCTTTTCATGGACCTTCTCCTCGCGACCCGCAACCGGCACAAACTCGCCGAGATCGCCGCCATCCTCGGTCCCGGCCTGCGCGCCCTCACGCTCGACGACCGTCCGGACGCGCCTCTCGTCATGGAGGACGAGCCCACCCTGGAGGGCAACGCCCGCAAGAAGGCCGCGCAGACCGCGGCCGCCACCGGCCTCTGGTGCCTGGCCGACGACACCGGCTTGGAAGTCGAGGCCCTGCACGGCGCCCCCGGTGTGCATTCCGCGCGCTACGCCGGCCCTGACTGCGACTACGCCGCCAACAACCGCAAGCTCCTGGAGGAACTGCGAGGCCTCCCGCCGGAGCGCAGGCGGGCGGCATTCCGCACCATCATGGCTTTGGCCTCTCCGGACGGCAAGGTCACCATGGAGGAAGGCCGCTTGGAGGGGGTCATAGCGGATACGCCGGCCGGCACCGGAGGATTCGGCTACGACCCGCTTTTCTTCGTGCCATCGCGCGGTTGCACCTTGGCCCAGATGAGCCTGGAGGAGAAGAACGGCCTCAGCCACAGGGCCGCGGCCCTGGCGCGCATCTTGCCGCATGTCCGCCGCCTGGTCCTGGCCGCCGGCCTGGCCTGCCTGGCCCTGCCTGCCTCGGCCGGACGCACCGAGCCGGCCAGCCAGACCATCTGGGACCAGATCATGACCGAGCAGGCGACCCGGGATGTGCGCGAGGGCGCCCAGTACCTCGACCTCAAGGACTACGAGGGGGCGGTCCGCGAGTTCACCCGCGCGGTCCAAGCCGATCCGGCAGACCCGACCGCGCACATGATGCTGGGGGTGGGATACTATTGGACCGGCCGAGTAGACCTGTCTTTGGCGGAATACCGCAAGGCCCTGGAGTTCGACCCACAAAGCGCCCAGGCCTGGCTGTTGACCGGCATCGCCCTGGCCTGGAAGGGAGAGGACAAGGCCGCCTATGAGGCGTTCCAGAAAGCGGCCGCCTACGATCCCAAGCGGCCGGATGCGCAGATGAACCTGGGCTCCATCGAGGCGTCGTTGGGCATGATGAACGAAGCTCTGGCGCACACCCGCAAAGCCATCGTTTTCGACTCCCATAACCCGCTCTACCATTATCAGCTCGCGGTGCTCTACCGCAAGCTCGGCCGCGACGCGGACTGCATCGACGCCCTGCGCCGCGCGTTGAACTACTTCCCGGAATTCGAGGACGCCCTGCTGGAGCTGGGCGCGGCGCAGGAGCGCAGCAAGGTCCCCCAGGACGCCTTGCGCAGCTTCCGCAAGGCCGTGGACCTCAAGGCCCACGACGCCGTGGCGCGTTTCCGCCTGGGCCGCCTCCTGCTCCGCGACGGGCAGGCCAAGAGCGCCCGCGCGGTCATGGCCGAAGCGTTCCGCCTGACTCCGGAGGAAGGCGGCGGCGGGCTGCAGCTGTCGGTCTCTTACGCGGGCGGCAAGAGTCAGGCCGAAGCGCCGGGCGAGAAGCCCGCCGCGCCGGCCGCCCCCAAGCCACTGGACGCCAACGACCCGCTGGCGGTCTTCTCGCGCAATCTGGAGCGCGTCCCGCTCGACCAGAGCGCGGTCCTGGAAGTGGACGTCCTGTTCACGCCCAAGCCCAAGCTGGTCAAGGCTCCCGCTGAGGGAACCTCTGCTTTGGGCCAGGCTTTGGCCAAGCGCCTGGCCGGGCCCGAGTCCGCGCCTAAGGCCGTGCGGCGGCAGTACCAGTTGCGTCAAGCCAAGCCCGAGGAGCGCGCGGCGCAGATCCGCCAGATCGTGGAAGACCTGAAGGGGCTCCTGCAAGGAGCACCTTCAGGTGCCGATACGCGCCTGGGCATGAACCTCACCTTCACGCACCTCGCCGAGGCCTCCGCCTCCGCCGGCCGCGGCGAAGCCGGACCCCCGGCCAAGGTCTCTTTCGAGCCGCGGCAAGTCGGCAACGACCTGGGCCTGTGGGTCATCGGGACCGGCTGGATGGGACTGGTGGAGGAGGCCTTGCCTGAATCGGGAGAGGCCCCGAGCCAGCCCGAGCAGAGCGACTGGTGGATGGCCACGGGGCTCGGCTACGCGGCCTTGGGCGACGGCCAGCGCGCCCTGTCCGCCTTCGAGCGGGCGGTCCAGCTCGACGCCGCCAACGCGGCGGCCTGGCTGGGCCGGGGCGTGGCCGCGGTCATGACCGGCGACGAGGCCGGCGCGGTGGCGGCTTTGCGCGCGGCCTTGCGCGTGGATCCCAAGAACCGGGCGGCCAGCGACGGGCTCAAGTGGCTCCTGCGGCCGGCGGCCACCAAGCAACCGGCCCAGGCCGCAGCAGTAAAGGGGGGCGGATGAAACCAGGATTGGGCCGCATGCAGGCTTTCGTCGGGCGCGCCCATTTCGTCGGAGTGGGCGGCGTGGGCATGAGCGGCATCGCCGAGGTGCTGGCCAACCTGGGCTGCCGGGTCTCCGGCTCCGACCTCAAGGACAGCGAGACCCTGCGGCGCCTGAAGGCCGCGGGGGTGCGCGTGTTCCTGGGCCATGCGGCCGGGCACGCGCGCGGCGTCCAGGTCGTGGTGGTGAGCTCGGCCGTGAGTCCCGACAACCCCGAGGTCCTGGCCGCCCGCCGCGCCGGAGTGCCCGTCATCCTGAGGGCGCAGATGCTCGCCGAGCTCGGCCGCATGAAGAAGACCGTGACCGTGGCCGGCTCGCACGGCAAGACCACGACCACGGCCATGACGGCCATGGCTTTCTCCGGGGCCGGGGCCGAGCCCACCATGATCGTGGGCGGGCAGATCAAGAACATCGCCTCCAACGCGCGCCTCGGCTTGGGCGAGTACCTGGTCGCGGAGGCGGACGAGTCTGACGGCTCGTTCGTGCATCTGGAACCCTTGGTGGCCGTGGTCACCAACATCGACAACGACCATCTCGACTATCACGGCAGCATGGAGAACCTGCGCGCGGCCTTCGCGCAGCATCTGGCCCGGCTGCCCTTCTACGGAGCCGCGGTGCTCTGCGCCGACGATCCGGAGCTCGCCCGCCTGCGCCCGCGGCTGAGCGCGTCGGTCGTCACCTACGGCATCCGGCTCAAGGCGGACTGGCGCGCCCGCAACATCCGGATGGACCGCAACGGTTCACGGTACGACGCCTATCATCTCGGCCGGCGCGCGGCGCGCGTCGCGCTGCAGGTGCCCGGCCGCCACAATGTGCTCAACTCGCTCGCGGCGCTGGCCTCGGGGCGTTTCTTGGGCCTGCCTCTGAAGGGGCTGGTCCGCGGCCTGGCGGCTTTCCGCGGCGTGGGGCGCAGGCTCGATCCGCTGGGCGAGGCGGGGGGGGTCTGTTTCGTGGACGACTACGGGCATCACCCCACCGAGGTGCGGGCCGCGGTGTCGGCGGTGTGTTCCCTCTGGCGGGGGCGGCGCACGGTCGTCATCTTCCAGCCGCACCGCTACTCCCGCACCAAGCTGCTGGCCCGGGAGTTCGGCCCCGCCCTGAAGGGGGCGGATCTCGTGTTCGTGATGGACATCTACCCCGCCGGGGAGGCGCCGCTGGCCGGCGTGGATTCCGGGCTCATCCTGGATTCCCTGCGCCGCGCCGGGATCGCCTGCGCCCCGATCTCGCAGAGCCTGGACGTCCTGCGCCAGCTGCGCCGTGGAGACGTGGTCCTGACCCTGGGCGCGGGAGACGTGTGGAAGACGGGGATGGACCTGCTGCGCCGCCTGCGGGCCGACCTGGCGAGCCCGGTCTAGCCGATGGGAGCGCGCCTCGATCAGCATTACCTCGTGGACTCCGCGGCGCGCGACGCCATCGCCGCGGCGGCGGACATCGCGCCCACGGACCGCGTGCTGGAGATCGGGCCGGGGCGGGGGATACTGACCAAGGCGCTCCTGCCGGCGGCCGCAGTGGTGGCCGTGGAACTCGACGACCTTCTGGCCGCGCAGATCGCCACCGCTTTAAGCAATCCCCCGAACCTGCGCGTGGTCAACGCGGATTTTCTGCGCTTCGACCTGGGATCTCTGGGACCCGGGCCTTGGAAGGTCGCGGCCAACCTCCCGTATGCCGTGGCCACCCCGATCCTCCAGCGCATACTCGCCTGGCCCGAATGGACTGTGGCGGTGCTCATGTTTCAGAAGGAGGTGGCTGACCGCATCGCGGCGCCGCCGGGCGGGGCGGATTACGGCCTGCTGACGCTTTCCGTGGCCATCCACGCCACGGCTGAGTTCGTGGTGGAACTCTCCCCGGAGAGCTTCCGGCCCCGCCCCCGGGTCGCCTCGGCCGCGGTGCGGCTCACGCGCCGGCCGCAGCCCTTGGTGCCGCCGGAGGAGCAGAAACAGTTCTTTCGCGTCGCCCGGGCCGCTTTCAGCCAGAGGCGCAAGATGGCGCTGGGGGTGCTGGCCAAAAGTCTGGGCCTGGAACGCGAGCGCGTGGCCGAGGCCTTCTCCGCCGAGGGCATCGCGCCCGCGGCGCGGGCCGAGACGATATCTCTGGAAGGCTGGCGGGGCTTGGCGCGGCGGCTGGCGCCTTGAAGCCTTAGCAGGGCGCGATGGTGCCCGCGCCGGCCACGATCTCGCCCTGATAGAAGACCGCGGTCTGGCCGGGCGTCACCGCCAGCTGGGGCTCGCGGCAGGCGACGCGGACGCTGCCCGGCTCGGGCCCGGGTGATATCTCGGCGGGGGCCGGCCGGTGCCGCTGGCGGACCTGGACCTCGACGCTCAAGGGCTGCCGGGGCGCCTCGGCCAAGCCCACCCAGTTGAGGTCGCGCACGATGAAGTCCGCGCGGTAGAGCGAAGACTTCGGCCCGACTTCGACCGAATTGGCGGCGGCGTCTATGCGCGTCACGTAGAGCGGCCGGCCCTTGCCGCTGAGGCCCACGCCCTTGCGCTGGCCCACGGTATAGTGGACGATCCCCCGGTGCTGCGCGACGACCCGACCGGCGTCGTCCTGGATGGGCCCGGGCCGCGAGTCCGCCTCGCTGAACAGCACGCCGTAATCCGGGCTCTCGATGAAATCCTGGCTTTCGGGCTTGTCCGCGAGGTCGCTCCAGCCCAGCTGCCGGGCCATGTCCTTGACCTGTGCCTTGGTCATGCCGCCCAAGGGCAGGAGCAGGTCCCGCAGCTGGGACTGCGCCAGGCGGGCCAGGAAATAGGACTGGTCCTTGCGGCGGTCCGCGGCCCGCGTCAGGAGGCAGCGGCCGTCGCCGGCGCGCCGTTCGACGCGCGCGTAATGGCCGGTGGCGAAAAGGTCGAAGCGGATGCCTTGCCGCCGGGCCTGGTCCAGGAGCAGTCCGAACTTGACGACCTGGTTGCAGCGCACGCACGGGTTGGGCGTGCGCCCGTTGCGGTATTCCTCCCGGAAATAGTCCAGCACCGCCGCGCGGAACTCCGCGGCGAGGTCGATGCCGTGGTGCGGTATGCCCAGCCGCCGCGCCACTTCGCGCGCGGCCTCCAGGTCGCGCCCCTCGCCCGGGCCGTAGCAGCCGGACCGGCCCTGGTCCGGGATGGGCAAGGACCCGTCCCAGGTCAGCATGGTCAGGCCCACGACCTCGTAGCCCTGCGCCTGGAGGCAGTGCGCGGCCAAGGCGGAATCCACTCCGCCGCTCAAGCCCACACCGACGACGCCGGCCTTGGCCATCGCGAATATAGTAACATTATCAATAGTTCACTTTTAGGAGGCGGTCTCATGATCAGTACCTCTGATTTCCACAACGGTCTGGTGTTCGAGGACGAGGGCCAGTTCTGGCAGATCCTCCATTACCAGCACCACCGCAAGTCGCAGGCGGCGGCGGTCTACCGCGTGACCGTGCGCTCCCTGACCTCGGGCAGCATCGCGGAGAAGTCCTACTCCTCCGGTTCGAAGTTCCGCGAGGTGCCGGTGACCAAGCGCGAGAAGCAGTACAGCTATGACGAAGGCGACATGGCGGTCTTCATCGACATGGAGACTTACGAGCAGGTCTCCTTCCCTAAGTCCAAGCTCGGGCCCCAGGCCAGGTTCCTGCGCGAGAACATGCAGGTCCTGGGCGTCTACATCGACGAGAAGCTGACCGACATCGAGCTGCCCGCCAACGTGGTGCTGACCGTGGTCTCGACCGTCCCCGGCGTCAAGGGCGACTCGGTCTCCAACATGGTCAAGCCCGCGACCTTGGACACCGGCCTGGAGGTGCAGGTGCCGCTGTTCATCAAGGAAGGCGACAAGATCCGGGTGGACACCCGCAACTGCGAGTACGTGGAGCGGGTCAAGGAATAGGACCTCGCGCAGGCGCGGCGCCGTGATCAAGGCCGTCATCTTCGACGTCGACAACACCCTCACGGATTTCATGCGGACCAAGCGGGCCGCGGTGGACTCGGCCGTGGAGAGCATGATCGACGCGGGCCTGCGGGTGCGCAAGGAGGTCATGGTCGAGAAGATCTTCGCCACCTACTGGAAGGAAGGGGTGGAGGACCAGAAGATCTTCGACAAGGTCCTCAAGTCCGAGTTCGGCCGCGTCGACTACAAGCTCCTGGCCGCCGGCATCGTGGGCTACCGCCGTTCCAAGGCCGGCACCTTGGCCCTCTACCCGCACGTGCACCTGACCCTGCTGGAGCTCATGCGCCTGGGGGTCAAGAGCGCGGCCCTCTCCGACGCGCCCAAGCTGGAGGTCTGGCTGCGCATCGTGGGCCTGGGCTTGCACCATTATTTCGACCACGTGGTCGCCTCCGAGGATTTGGGCAAGCGCAAGCCGGCGCCCGAGCCATTCCGCAAGGCCCTGGAGCTGCTCGGTTCCGAGCCCGCCGAGACCATCATGGTGGGCGATTGGGCCGAGCGCGACATGTTGGGCGCGAGGAACCTCGGCATACGCACGGCCTGGGCCAAGTACGGGGACACCCAGGGGACCGTGGACTCGGGGGCGGAATTCGTGCTCTCGGACATCCACGAATTGGTGGACATCATCCGCAGGGAGAACGGCCCGGCGTGAGGAGGCTCTGCCTGGCCTCGCTCCTGGCCGCCGCTGCGGCGGTCCCGGTCCGGGCCTTGACCGTGGAGCGGATCTCCGGCGTGAGTCCGGCCGGCCGGTCCTCCGAGGTCGTGGCCGGGGAGGCGCTGGTGCGCTTCGCGGCCGCTGCGGGTGGGGCGCAGCGCGCGGCCGTCCTGAGCGCCCTGGGCGCCGCCGCCGCGCGGGATCTGCCCGGGGGCTGGACCCATGTGCGCCTGCCCGCGGGCCTGGGCGTGGCCGAGGGCCTCTCCCGATTGCGCTCCCTGCCCGGGGTGCTGGAGGCGGCGCCCAACCGCTTCTACCGTGCCCTGAGGACCCCCAACGACCCGTTCGTCTCATCGCAGTGGGCGCTCAATGTCATGGAGGCGTTCCAGGCCTGGGATTTCGAGACGGGCGCCTCCAGCCGGACCACGGTGGCGGTCATCGACTCGGGCATTGACGGCACCCAGCCG
>Ga0073936_10005059_pt1 | contig 17945 bp, 17 predicted proteins | sample AliMusrvi5mmetaG_FD_87041 | JGI IMG/M metagenome (GOLD analysis project Ga0073936, IMG submission 87041) | Freshwater lake bacterial and archeal communities from Alinen Mustajarvi, Finland, to study Microbial Dark Matter (Phase II) - Alinen... | ecosystem: Environmental > Aquatic > Freshwater >... | reverse complement strand
TCCCCGTCCCCGGCGGCCCATACAATCCCAAATTATGCCCGCCCGCCGCACAAATAACCGCCGCCCGCTTCGCACTCTCCTGCCCCCGAATATCCTCAAAAGAAAACGGCGTCTCGACCGCCCCTGCCGCCATTTCAGTGCGCGGCGCCGGCGAAAGGAAGCGCCTCACGGTCGGGGGAGCGGCCTCCTCTCCCCTCACGGGGAGAGGATTGAGGTGAGGGGTGTCGCCCGAACCCCCACCACCCTTCTCTTTCGCACTCCCCTCCTTCTCATTCAAATGTTCAATAATCTCCCCCAACGTCGCCACCCCATACACTTCCACACCGTCCACCATCGCCGCCTCCCGTTCATTGTCCTTCGGCACAAACACCGCACGCTTCCCCACCTTCAGCGCGTGCGCCACCAGCGGCAACACTCCCGGCACCGGCCGCACTGCCCCGTCCAGCGAAAGTTCGCCGATAAAAAGATACGGCTCCGGGTCGAAACGAATTTCATCCATCGCCAACAAATACGCCAACGCGATCGCCACATCAAACATCGGACCCTCCTTCCGTAAATCCGCCGGCGCCAGCGACACAATGATTTTCTTCGCCCCGCTTTTCGGCGACTCAAACCCCGTATGTTTTATCGCCGCCGACACCCGGTCCCGACTCTCATCGATCGCTTTGTCCGCCAACCCCACAATAGAAAACAGCGGGTTCCCCCCAAGCGAAATATCCGTCTCCACCGACACCAAAAACGGTTTCAAACAAGAAACCTGCGCCCCATACGTCCGCGCATAATGCACCGCACTCATACTTCTAGCGTACCACGCGTTCCAAGAATTTCGCCAAGATCGTGTTGGCTTCGGGGGAGGGTTTTAGGAATTCTGCGGGGGGTATATCGTTCGGGAAGCGGTGCGGGGCGACTTTGTATTCGTCTTCCATATCGGCGAGCACTAACTCGGGGTGGAATTGGGTCGTGTAGCACATCGTGCCGTAGCGGAGCATCGCGAAGCGGCAGCGGTCGCTTTGGACGAGTACTGTGGCGCCGTTCGGGAGGTCGGAGAGGCTGTCTTTGTGGCCGTATTGCGCGATGAAAGTTTCCGGGATGCCGGCGAGCAGGCGGTCGGTCTTCCCCGCTTCCGTTAGCGTCGCCGGATACGAGCCGACCTTGCTTTGCGCTTTGTCATTTATCACGAACACGCCGCGCGCCGCACCGATGAGTTGGTGCCCGAAGCAGACGCCGAAGCACGGCACCTTGTTCGCCAGGACATACTCAATGAGCGGCCGCAAACGTTCCAAAATCTCGCGCGAGGCAGCCGTGACCGGATCATCCGCCGCTCGGCCACCGTCGAAATCAAATTCGCTGGACCCGCCGAAAATCACCGCATCGAACCCCGCAAGAATCCCCGCCGGATCGCGCCAATCCACATCCGTATCCAGCGTCGTAACACTCAGCACTTTAGCCCCTTCCCCCAACGCCCGCTTATACGTATTAAGCTCAAACACCAACTCCCCCACATCCGCATACGACTGCAAAAGTAAGACCTTCTTCATGTATATAGATATACCGTGATTTTAGAAAATTGCAAAATGAACAGAGGTGGCACCTCCCAGCCCGGAGGAACCACCTCTGTTCATATGTCTTTTTGAAACTAACTACTGCGCGATCGCCTGCTGGATATAATTCGCGAGGTCTTTGATTGCCATTCTCTCCTGCGTGCCGGTGTCGCGGTTGCGGAGGGTTACGGTGTCGAGCAGCTCCGGCTTTTCGCCGAGGGTGTCGAAGTCGATGGTGATGCAGAACGGGGTGCCGATCTCGTCTTGGCGGCGGTAACGCTTGCCGATGTTGCCGTTATCGTCCCACGCGATCTGCGGGATCTGTTTCTTGAGCGCCGCGTATACTTCGCGTGCTTTTGCCACGAGTTCGGGTTTGTTCTTAAGGAGTGGGAACACCGCGGCTTTGACGGGGGCCAACTGAGGACTCAATTGGAGGACAACACGCGTCTCACCACCGAGCTCATCTTCATGGTACGCATCAGCAATCACCGCAAGGAAGATGCGACCCACACCCACCGAAGTCTCGAGAATCCACGGTATATATTTCTCGGTCGTCTCAGGATCGATATAGCGAAGATCCGTGCCGGAGAACTTCATATGTTGCGAAAGATCATAGTCCGTGCGATCGTGTATACCCTCAAGTTCGTCGAAACCCCACGGGTAGTTATATTCAATATCCCACGCATCCTTTGCGTAGAACACGAGGTTTTCATGCTGATGCCAGCGTAGGTTTTTCTCCTTGATGCCGATGGAGAGGTACCAGTTCCAGCGGTCTTTCTTTATCTGCTCGTACGCCTCTTTGTTTTCATTCGGTTTAATGAAAAGCTGTGTGTCCGCCTGCTCGAACTCGCGGCAACGGAAGAGGAAGTTGCGCGGGGAGATCTCGTTGCGGAACGCCTTGCCAATCTGCGCGACACCGAACGGCATCTTCGGCTGCATCGTATCAACGATATTCTTGTAGTCCAAATAGATACCCTGGCACGCTTCGCCGGGAAGGTAGACTGGCTCGCTTTCCGAAGAGGTAAAGTCGCCGAGATTGGACTTCACAAGCAAATTGAACTTGCGGGCGCGGGAAAAGTCGTGCGCGCCGCATTTCTCACAGGCGATCTCCGCGCGATGCGCATCGAAGAGCTTGTTGATGTCTTCTTCGGACATTTTCTCATCCGCAGTGATACCAATGGCACCCAGCACCTTATCAACACGAATGCGCGTATTGCACTTCTTGCATTCCGCCAACGGATCGGAAAAACCGCTTGTATGCCCGCTCGCCTCCCACACGCGAGGCTTCTTGAACATACCCGCATCAAGGCCATAATAGTTCTCCTTCTGGTAGACATTCGCATTCCACCACGAGCGCTTGATATTGTTGAGGAGTTCGACGCCGCGCGGCCCAAAGTCATACACCCCCGCCAATCCGTCATAAATCTCCGACCCCTGATACACAAAACCGCGGCGCTTGCATAATGAAACGATCTTCTCCATTTGATTGTCAGTTGCCATATGTGTTTATATTACACTGCCAATAACGAACCCTCGGAAATAACGCGCACAGGAATGCCGTGCAGCAACTGCTCAGAAAAACTTTCCGGACCATGATCGGGAAACTGGCGCGACACTTCGAGCATTTCAATACCAAGAGTGTTGCCGTCCTTATCAACATCCGCCAAAATCCGTTCGTCCACCGGTATCGTTTTTTCCACCACGCCCTCGCGTATCCTCATATAGAGCGCGTCGGCTATTTTATCATACTGTATGTTCATAAAAAGTGGTTTAGAGATAATAGGCGGTTATGATGAGATATTCGTCTTTTTTGCGAAGCGGGTCTTTATGGTAAACCACTTCTATACTCTTCCCGGTTTCTATCGTTTTTCGCACCAAGAATCGATTTCCCAAGAGAACCTCAACAGCATCAGGAGACCGAAGCGCTTTTTTGAGATAATCAATCACAATGCCGCGTTCCAGCATTCTTTGCTGAAAATGTATCGTAAACCGCAACTGCATATACCATAGCATACACCCAAAAAGCGAACAAACGCTTGCGCTAATACACAAAACCCCGCTAGATGGGCGGGGTTTTGCTGCTATTTCTTCCCAATTACATCATCTTTACGTCGATGGAGACGCCGGACGGGAGGGAGAGGTTAGTGAGGGACTCAATGACCTTCGGGGACGGGTCCACGATGTCGATGAGGCGCTTGTGGATACGCATTTCGAACTGTTCGCGGGCGTTCTTGAAGACGAACGTCGAGCGGTTCACCGTGTACTTCTTGATCTCCGTCGGCAGCGGAATAGGACCCGCGACCTTAGCGTCGTAACGAAGCGCGGTGTCCAAAATCTGGCGCACGGCGGCGTCGAGGATCTTGTGTTCATACGCACGAACCTTGATGCGCAAACGCGCCTGCGGCACTTCCGCCACCTTCTTCCGACGCGGCGCTGCAACTTTCTTCTCTACAGTTTCGGTAGCCATATATTATGCGAGTCTAGTGCCCGGCAGAGTTTAAAAACCCTAACCGCAATCTATACTCAATTGTGCTTACTCCTTATTAATACCTTACACTATAACGTATTTATGCCAAAAAAGCAAAACCCCGCATTTATGCGGGGTTTTGCTTTTTTAATGCGGGAAATTATTACGCGACGATCTTGGTGACGACGCCGGCGCCGACGGTGCGGCCGCCTTCGCGGATGGCGAAGCGCTGGCGATCTTCGAGGGCGATCGGGGCAACGAGCTTGACCTTGAAGGTCGCGGTGTCGCCCGGCATCACCATCTCAACACCCTGCGGGAGCGTTACTTCACCGGTCACGTCCGTGGTGCGGACGTAGAACTGCGGCTTGTAGCCGGAGAAGAACGGCGTGTGGCGGCCACCGTCTTCCTTACTGAGCACAATGACTTCAGCTTCGAATTCGGTGTGCGGCTTAACGGAACCGGACTTGATGAGTACCTGACCGCGGTGGACGTCGTCCTTCTTGGTACCGCGGAGCAAGATGCCGGCATTGTCGCCTGCCATACCCGAGTCGAGCTGCTTGTTGAACATTTCGATACCGGTAATGGTGGTCTTGGCAGTATCCTGGAGACCGACGATTTCGACTTCTTCACCGACTTTCACCACGCCGCGTTCGATGCGGCCCGTAACCACCGTACCGCGACCTTCAATGGAGAAGATGTCTTCAATCGGCATAAGGAACGGCTTGTCGATTTCGCGCTCAGGGAGCGGGATGTAGGTGTCGAGCGCCTTGACGAGGTCAAGAACCTTCTGCGACCACTCATTGGTGAGGTCGTTGCTTTCGAGCGCCTTGAGGGCGGAGCCGCGGATGACCGGGGCGTTGGCGCCGTCGTAGCCGTTCTTGGTGAGGAGGTCGCGGACTTCTTCTTCGACGAGGTCGATCATATCCTTGTCATCAACCATATCGCACTTGTTGAGGAAGACGACGAACTTCGGTACACCGACCTGCTTGGCGAGGAGCACGTGCTCGCGGGTCTGGGGCATAGCACCGTCGGTAGCGGCAACCACGAGGATTGCGCCGTCCATCTGGGCAGCACCAGTGATCATATTTTTGATGTAGTCGGCATGGCCCGGAGCGTCGATGTGCGCGTAGTGGCGCTCAGGCGTCCAGTATTCGGAGTGGTGAATGGAAATCGTGATGCCGCGAGCCTTTTCCTCGGGGGCATTGTCGATACCATCGACACCTTCCACGCGGGCGCCGTAGCCATCACCCTTCGCCATATCAAGCGTGTGGAGGATAGAAGCGGTAAGCGTGGTCTTGCCGTGGTCGACGTGACCGATAGTACCTACGTTAACGTGCGGCTTAGAACGATCAAATGCATCTGCCATAAAAATGAAAAAATATTTAATAACTAATAGACTATTTATAATCCCCCGCCCGCTTCATTTCCCCCGCCGACGCGAAAGAAAAACCCGCTATAATGCGTTACCCCATATCATAGCAGAGGTGAAGGAAAGCGCAACTTTTTTTACGCCCCGACCACACCCTGTCCGCCGCGGTGCAGCAGGTGGGTAACGTATGTTTGATACGGCATTCCCTCTTGCTGGGCTTTTACTTTTAGGCGATGGAGGTCGAGTTCTGAAATGCGCAGGGTGATGCTTCGGGTTTTGGCGAGAGTATTCTTGGCGGACTTTTGCAACTCCGCAAAGACGCGGGCTTTTTCTTTATCCGGCAACGCCGCGGTCTCCCCCGCCTCAAAAGCCCGCAGGATCTCCTGTTCTTCGACGTCCAAATGTGGTGTGTTAGTTTTTTTCATGTTTTTTGTCGCTATATATTTTGGTGAATTTCCTGCTCGGTATGATTGTTTTAAGGAAAATGATGTCTTCTCTCTGGACGAAAGGCACAAGATACACATACTCGCCCAACAAGAAAATGAAGACCATTTGATGCGGGTATACGCTTTGATTGGGATGGGGAATGATGTCGAGATAGTCGCCGTCCAGAATCTTCACCAACACATCCTCAAACGAGACGTTTCTTTCCTTTTTCAGGAACACATTCTTTTCTTCACTCCATTCGATGTGCATCTACCCCAGCATAGCAAATGTATGTACATTGTCAAACAACCCGACTGCACGAAACACAAAACGCCCCCGCAGCTTTCGCGGCGGGGGCTTGTGTATGTTTTGATAAATCGAGAAAGAGCTTCTTACTTGACGCCCGGATGACCAAGATTGAAGAACACGACTCTCTCGCGAGCGGAAACATTACCGAGAAGGGGGCCGACATCCCGACCGGGATAGAGGGTGTGCACGAGAACAAGCGGCCGACCGGGAGTATCTTGGACCTGGTACACGATCGTGACGAGATCGGTTTGAGGTGCCAGCAGATCCACCCGATCCGGCTTCACTCGCCACGAGACACTGTGGTGATTGAGATAGAACATTTCCACACCATCCGGTTTGCGCGGTGGCGCCGGTACCGTGCTCGACCAGCCGACATTGCTGTGATATTTGATCGTCACCCGACCCTGCGACGAACCGGTCGCAAAATTCTCCGCAACATCCCGCAGAAATTTGCGAAGGATGTGCGCATTATTGAACAGGTCGCCCGGCGACCGCCAATGAGCAAAGTTCCCAGACTTCCGTAAGCCGCAACCGCGGAAACAAGTCCCTTGAAGGCGTTCCTCTGTTTCCTTGGGAACGACGATCAAGACCCTCCGGCCATTCTCTAGCCTTTTGGTACTGTGCATCACATCTCTCCTGCTGGGATTTCTGATCAGATCCGCGAATATTCGCAAACCCTTAATTCCGTTCCGCTTGAGCGGATAGGACTATCCTACATTTTGTGGACAAAAAGTCAAGCGTGTGTGGGTCTATGAAGCTATGGCAACCTCGCGGACGTTTTCATCGCCGTCGGTGGGGTGGGAAAAGGTTATATCCACATCAGGCTTCGGCAAAGCGTCGCCGACTTGTTCCGGCCATTCTATGCAGACGATGGCGCTGGGGTCGCTGAGAAACGTTTCGGGGGCGAGGGTGGCGAATTCTTCGGCGCAGTTGAGACGATACGCATCTATATGTACGAAGCGGGTGAAGCTGTGGAAGTCGATCGGATAGATTTTCATCAGCGCAAATGTGGGGCTGCGGACGGAAGCGTCGATGCCGAACTCGCGGGCAAGCGCTTGTGTGAATGTTGTCTTGCCGGCACCGAGTTCGCCGCGGAGACAGATGAGGAAGGCGGCGTGGTCGGGTCGAGGCTTCGCCTCGACCCGACCACGCACCGCGCCCGCCACCTCCCGCGCCAGCTCCCCCATTTGATCAATCTGAATGCTTCGCATATTATTTTTTCCCGCCAATCCTCAACATCTGCGTTACCAGCGCGACCATTTGCTCCTTCTTCTGCGGATGACTCTCGGCGATCAAAAGCGTCAGCGCCGTCAGCGCTGCCGGATTTATGTTCCGACCGCCCTTGCTGCCCGTCTTTCGCAAGAACCACACGAATGCGAACGCGCCGGAGCGCTTGTTGCCGTCGGTGAACGGATGATTTTTTACCATAAAGTACAGCAGATGCGCCGCCTTTTCCTCAACGGTCGCGTAGACCGGTTTCCCGTCAAATGACTGCATAATGTTACCGACGATTCCCTCCACGCTTCCGGCGGCGCGTTCGGCAGCAAAGAGTTCGGTCGTCTCTTCTTTTTTCAGCAACTCTTTTTTCAGATCCGCAATCACACTCGTCAGCTCGCCGCCGGTCAGCCGCACGGCTTTTTTGGTCACGCCCTGTATCTCAAGCGTTTCCTTGTCGTAGGCATCGAGCGAAACCCACGTGCCTGCAAACTCTTTGATGAGTTCAAGCACTTGTTTAGGGTCGAGCGCGATATGCTCCGGCAGCAACGCTTGCATATCCCCGACCGCTTTCATGAACGCATCATAATTGTGCGCAATACGCTTGCGATCAAGTGTGTAGCCTTTGGTGATATGTTCGCGCAGCGTCCGCGTCGCCCACCGGCGGAATTGGGTGGCTTTTTTACTGTTAATTCGGTAACCGACCGAGAGAATCAAATCGAGATTATAACTCTTTATTTCACGTTCCACCTTGCGGCTTCCTTCCGCTTGAACTATCCGGAAATTCCGGATAGTTGCCTTTTCAATCAGCTCCCCCGTCTTAAATATATTAAGAATGTGTTCATTAACCGTTCGAACGTTCACGTCAAAAGCGTCGGCAATCTGTGCCTGCGTCGCCCACACCGTCTCGAGCGAAGCATCCCCCCGCAGCTCAATCGCGCCGGTCTTGGTTTGATAGATGACCACTTGCGCTTCTTTCTTTTTCATGGATTCCATTATACCACACAAATCTTGTTTTGCGAGCAGTCCGCATGAACTGTTGCAAAAACCGCAACAGTTCACTTTTTACACATCGCAAACAAAATCTCGCGGTACAATACATCTATGATTACGTTTGACGAAACAGAAGAGGAGAAGCGGCTGAAAATTTTGCGCGACCGGGAAGCGGAAGAGCTTGCGCTTATCCTCTCGCAAAAATACGGCATTCCCTACACCGACCTCACACTCGTTGCCATCAATGGTGACGCGCTGCGCATCATTCCCGAAGCCGAAGCGCGCGACGCCAAGATTGTCGCATTCGCCCGTATCGGTAAAAAAGTTTCCGTCGCAATGCACTCGCCCGACGATCCCAAAACCCGCACCACCGTCAAACGTCTCCAGGATTTGAGCTACGTCATCACGCCGTTTATGACCTCCGAGAATAGCCTCGGGGTCGCGTACGAACATTACAAAGACCTTTCCTATGCAGTGGAAAGCCAGGCCGGCATATTCGACATCAACAAAGCCGCGCTCGACCCGCTCATCGAACAAGCTACCGACTTGCCGAAAATCGCCGCCCTGATGCAGGAAGCCGTTACCCTCAAGCGCGCGTACCGCACGACCCGCATCCTCCAGCTCATCCTCGCCGGCGCGCTCGGCACCGAAGCCTCCGACATCCACTTCGAGCCGGAAGAAAAATCCGTGCGCCTGCGCTATCGCCTGGACGGCGTGCTCGCCGATGTCCTCACGCTCGACGAAGAAACGTACCACCTCGCGCTCTCCCGTTTCAAACTCCTCTCCGGCCTCAAATTAAACATCACCGACCAAGCGCAGGACGGTCGCTTCAGCATCAAACTCCCCGACGGCGAAATCGAAATCCGTGCATCCATTCTCCCCGGCAGTTACGGCGAATCGCTCGTGATGCGTATTCTCAACCCGAAATCCATCGGCGTGCCGCTGGAGGCGCTCGGTATGGACGACGCGTTTCGTCTGCGCATCGAGAAGGAAATCGCCAAGCCCAACGGTATGATCCTCACCACCGGCCCGACCGGCTCCGGCAAGACGACCACACTCTATGCGTTCCTGCGCAAGGTCAACAGCCCTGATTCCAAAATAATCACCATTGAAGACCCGATCGAATACCATCTTGCCGGCATCGTGCAGACGCAAGTGGAAGTGGAGAAAAAATACACGTTCGCCGCCGGCCTGCGCTCGGCGCTGCGCCAAGATCCGGACATTATTATGGTGGGAGAAATTCGCGACGCGGAGGTTGCCGAAACCGCCATCAACGCCGCCCTCACCGGTCACCTCGTATTTTCGACGCTCCACACCAACAACGCCGCCGGCTCATTCCCCCGCCTCATCGATATGGGCATCAGCGAAAAAGTGCTCTCGTCGGCCGTGACCGCCGCGATGGCGCAACGCCTCATCCGCAAACTCTGCCCGCAATGCAAAGTCGAGCGCCCCGCAACGCCGGAGGAAAAAGTGATTATCGACCGCATTATGGGCGGATTAGTAGACAAATCGTTCGCCCCCACCAACACCGCGACCGTCTGGGACCCAAGCCCAACCGGCTGTCCTGCATGTCATCAACGCGGCTACAAAGGCCGCATCGGTATCTACGAAGCTGTATTCATGGACCGCACCATCGAAGAGCTTCTCCGCTCCAAACCCTCCGAACGCGAAATCTTCGAAGCCTCCCGCCCCCAAGGCCTCCCCTCCATGACCGAAGACGGCATCATAAAAGTACTTAGGGGCGTTACGTCGCTAGAGGAGCTCAAGCGCGTGGTAGACGTGGAGGCGGTGTAAATACAAAAGTAATACGCCGTGCAGGATTTCTCCCGCACGGCGCTTTTTGATCACTGCGACTCATAGCGCGGCGACACGTTAAAATCTTCGAGGGCGTTGCGAGCAATTTTTTCGGCCGCAGCATTAAGCACGAAATATGCGACAATGCCGAAAAAAGCATCGCGCACCATGTGCAGGTAGTTCATTTTGGAAAAATCCCATTCCGGCGGAGGCGCAAACCAAAGCAACACGGGCATCATGCCCACAAAGAACGCACACCACATCGCCATCACAATTTTCTGTTCCAATCTTTCCATCGACTTTCTCCCGTTCATTTTCACCCCAACCCGTCGAGGCGTTCAAGTCCAAACACAGACTAGCACGCCAACATATTTCTGTCAAAAAATATGTTGGCGTGCTATACTACCCGAAAATAGTCCCGCACGGTTTGTTGCAAATACTTCTTCACCACTTCAAACGAAACCTCATTCCCCTCCTTGAACAAAATAGGTTCTCGCGATACGTCGTCAAAATAAACAAGTGATTTAAGAACAAGGTTCGCGTCCAATGTCGGGCATTTAACAGCACATCGTTCGATCAATTCCCTCAGCCCCATATTCTGCAAAATAAAATACAGATCCACGTAATCTTTCTCAACAGAACGACCGACCACGGCCGCAAGTTTCATACAGGCAACATCCTCAATCGCCGCCAACGGAAAAAATTCCGTCTCAACCAACGGCCGCAAAAGCGGGTAGCGATATCCCAAAAAACTCACCTGCACCTTTTCATCAATAACGAACGAGAGCGTATTTTTCTCGCGCTGCGTAAACACACAAGAATGACCGGTGAGCTGTGTTTCTATTTTTGTTGCGAGCGCATCGGTATCAAAATCACCATCAAAGAAAAAATCGAAGTCGATGCTGTCGCGATGCCCCATTTGCAATGCCAACCCGGTGCCCCCGGCAAGATAAAAACCGCCATCGGCGCACGCGGCAAGCGCAGACAATAGCGATCGTCGCTCGTCATCCAATATGTGCCAGTGAAATATCATATTAAGCAAATCTACCGTTTCTTGCAGGCTGCGCATCAAACACAAGCGACCATAGCGAGAGCGATTTCTTGTCCCACACCGAAACACTGGTGTGCACTATCGCTTGCGCTATTTCGTCGCGGGAAAATGTTTGCAGAAGCCAACGAACTGCCGCGCCGGTGCCACGATTCAGTACATTCTCAATAATGCGCTGTTTGTGATCGGGTACGGACATATCTATACGATCAGTATCGTACGACCACAAACACGCTTTTACCGCCCGAGGCAAGACAGTATTCATACGACTATTATACCACATTTTATCAATTTGCGTGCCCAACCCCTATCCGTAGCCGCGTAAAAATGGTACATCTTTATATATGTTAACGGCGGAAGGAGTGCGGGAGGCGCTTGAAGAAGCGTGCGATGCCGGGGTGTTTTCGCGCGGGATAGATTACGCTGCGAGCGGACGAGTGCGGAAATATGTGGTGAAAGAGGACAAAAGGTATCGCACAACAACCGTAACGGGCGGCGTGCGCGGGAGCGATATGTATGAGGCGGTGTTGGAATTTGACCGAGTAAGCGGAGAGCTTTTGGCTGCTGAGTGTGATTGCCCCTATGGCGAATATTGTAAACACGCGATCGCGCTGGGACTGGTATTTGCAGAGTCGTTGGAGGTTGGCAATACTTCAGCCAACACCCCTCACCCCAATCCTCTCCCACCGAACCCCCACCTGGCCTCTCCCCTCCGAGGGGAGGCATTGTTGATGGGGAGAGGGGCAACCCACCCTGACGAAACACTCATTCGCAAAGCGCTCACCGAGCTGGGTATTTCCGTAGACACCCTGCCGAAAGAAATCTTCGGGCAACTTTTGCAGTACCAAAAACCGGCAGAGCCGATCATGCCGGCACCGAAGCCGTTTGCAACATCGACCACGCCTACACCACCGCAAAAAGACAACTTTAACTCGGCAGACTATCTCGTCGTTCTAGACCGACATCGAGGATATCTTCCCCACTTTCACAAACAACATTCGGCGCAACCAACCAGTCTCGTTCGCGCATTAAAACTCCGCGGCATCACCCCCGCGCAACACGCACTACTTTCCTATCTCCAGGAGAAAAACTTTGAGGACTACCGCGCAAAAAATCCGGATTTGGGAACACTCTTCCCGCTGCTCGTCGCGTCCGGATTTCCGGTCCGCCCCGCATTCTACAATCGCGACGATGCGCCACTCACCATCAACGAACAACCGCAACCGCTCAACGCACAACTCATCTACGAACCTCGGCCGATGCCCGGCGAAGAACACCGCATCCGGCATGACTTTTTTCTGCGCATGCCCAAAGAGTACTGGAAGAGTAGCGGATACATCAGCCCGTTCGTAACGACCGGCGATTATCTGGTGCACGAAACGAGCAAGGGCCTGGAGACGCACCGACTAACACCACTGCTCACCGGCATTATTTCGCGAATGGAAGCCGTGAGCGAGCGCACCGGTTCGTGGGGCGTGTACAAAACACAGTATTACCAGGCGCGTCTCACCGGCGATGAAGTTGCGCGCTTTGATGCCGCGGTCGCCGACGCCTCCTGCTATCTTTCGCTCACTTCCGCGCCGCCGGCACTCACCGCGAAACTCTGCACCAATGAACCCCTCAAGGCGATCGCGGTCATGTTTGATAATACGGAGCAAATGCTGCGTATCGCGCCAGTGGTAGATTACGGCATCTATACCCAATCTGTTTCCGAAAGCGTATACATGCACCGCCATCATTACGGAAGATATGCCGCCGAGCGCCGCGGCACCTACGAACATCCCGGCGACTATATCGTGCTGGTGGAAAACAACAGCATCCACTGCGCGAAAATAGACGCTGAAAAAGAAACAGAATGGTACACAGAGTTGTACGAAAAAGCGGAGGAATTCGGCTTCACTAAAACGTTGCGTTGCCAAAGAACCGGCACCAAAGCGCTAACGAAATTTTTAAGCGAACACTGGCCGAAACTTTCCGCGTACGTGCATGAAAAAGGCTACCCGATACGTTTCATAAAAGACAAACTGGCGGTCGCTCAGAGCACGTTTCGCGCAGACTTTTCCGCCGACGTGCAAGCCGAAAATGACTGGCTGCATTTCGACGTGAGCTGCTACTGCGGCGAGGAAAAAGTGACGCTGGAAAAATTGTTGGCGTACCTGGCGAGCGGCGACCCGTTCTGGCGCAAAGCCGACGGCACGCTCGTGGAAATTTCCAACCGCGAGGAGCTGGAACGCCTGGCACGGCTGCTCAAGAGTTTCCACGCGCGCGAGAACGGCGGCTACGAAGGCCCGCTGCGCAACGCTCCGGAGCTGGAATACGTTATGACCAGCTCGCCGCATTACAATGCCGAGCGCGCCAAAAGTTTCAAACAATTCCTCAGCCGCATCGAAAGCGGCAAACCGGTGAAAAAAGTTACCATCCCCGCAAAACTCGCCAAAATTTTGCGCCCGTACCAGAAAGCCGGCATCGAGTGGATGTATTTTTTGCGCTCGTACCGCTTCGCCGGCATCTTGGCGGACGATATGGGTCTCGGCAAAACCCTCCAAACCCTCTGCGTGCTGGATATGGAAAAAGTGAAAGGCAAGCCGTCCCTCGTCATCTGCCCGAAAACCCTGCTCTACAATTGGCAGCAGGAAGCCGCGAAGTTTTTCCCGAATCTCACCACGCTCGTGTACGACGGCAGCGTCGCCGAACGCGAAGCACTGCAAGCCGAAATTCCAACACACGACCTCATCATCGCCAGTTACAACACCGTCAAAAAAGACGAGGGGCTTTTCGCGGCATCCGACCTTCGCTTCAATTACGCCGTCCTGGATGAAGCCCAGTTCATCAAAAATCACGCCACGAAAAATGCGCAGGTTGTCAAAAAACTCAACGCCGACTATCGCCTCGCACTCACCGGCACCCCGCTGGAAAACAGCGTCTCCGAACTCTGGTCGATCTACGATTTCTTGATGCCCGACTTCCTCGGCAACTACAAACATTTCGCCGAACATTTCCACCGCCCGATTATGGACGCCGGCGACAAAAAAGCGCTCGACCATCTGCGCCGCAAAGTCGGCAGCTTTATGCTCCGCCGCACCAAGTCCGAAGTGCTCAAGGAGCTGCCGCCAAAGATCGAGACCGCGAGCCAGTGCCACCTCAGCGATGCGCAAAACGTCCTCTACCAGCAGATCCTCGCGAAAGTCCGCGGCGACGTGTTCCAAGCCGTCGAGAAGAAGGGCTTCAAGAGCGCGCAGATCCACATTCTCGCCGGACTCACCAAGCTCCGCCAAGCCTGCAATCACCCCGCGCTCCTCACCAAAGGCAGCGATTTCCGCGAATACGAATCCGCCAAACTCGATATGTGCCTGGAGCTGGTCGGCGAAGTGGTCGAGAACAAGCGCAAAGTCCTCATCTTCAGCCAATTCACCCAAATGCTAGACATCGTATCCGCCGCATTGGACGACGCGAACGTGCCGCACCTCTACCTCTCCGGCAAAACAAAAAATCGCCAGGATATGGTCAACCAATTCAACACCGACCCGGCCGTGCCGGTCTTTCTCATCAGCCTCAAAGCCGGCGGCACCGGCCTCAACCTCACCGCTGCCGACACCGTCATCATCTTCGACCCCTGGTGGAACCCGAGCGTGGAGAACCAGGCCGTCGACCGCGCCCACCGCATCGGCCAGGAGAAAACCGTCAACGTCTATCGCCTCCTCACCACCGGCACCATCGAAGAAAAAATCCAGCTCCTCAAAGAAAAGAAACAACTCCTCTTCGACTCCCTAGTAGACGAATCCGGCGACACCTTCAAAAAACTCTCCTGGAATGATGTGCGCGAATTGTTCGCAGAATAATCACACTGCGCTTTCCCCCAAACAAATGCGCCTGTCACTTTTTATTCTTTTATTTGCCCCTTTTATTCTCTATTCTAATTTATGAATAAAAGCTTCAAATGTGTCATTTGGTGTGTATATAACTGGATTTTCTTCGAAAGACGGCCGTTCAAAAAGTTCCGAATCCTCCGCTAACCACTCAGACGGTACATCATGTCTGGTTTTGGATATTTTATTTTTCTCTTTTCTTTCTTTCAAAACTTGCGCTGAAATATCAAGAAAAATGAGGGCACTTTTAACTCCAGATTCTTCCGCAACAGTTCTTAATTCAGCTCTTTGTTTTAAATATAAACAATTATCATCTATAACCACCGAGTTACCTAGCAAAAGATGATTCTTAACTCCTTGAAGTATCAATGGCCACATATTTTTCCACAACGACGCATCGTCTTCGTCTGGCGTATTTTCTAAAGCTAGAATTTTTTCCATTGTAAAATATATCTCATCACGACCAACAATTTTAGCTCCAAAATGTTCTGCCATCTTTTTAGACAGCGTCGATTTGCCAGAGAAAGCTTCACCACAGAGTATATAAAGTTTTTGGGTTGTCATAGATTTATAAAATAAGGGAAGTAAGGGTGACAAACTAACAAGGACAGAAACTAATGGGGACAGCCACCATTTAATTTGTAAAAGTGTGGTGTAATGTTTCCAGCCGCCGGCGACCCGCAAAGGTTTCTGGTGGCTTTCTTTTTTCTACTTCCCGCCCCTACGCCACAATCAGTCCAAACTTTTCCGGGTGTTCCATAAGCGTTTTTATGTACGTGAGAAAAGTTTCTACATCACCCAAACCCTCATCCGCAGATGAATCCGAACGTTTAGAGCACTGGAATAGCCCCGCCAAACAGACGAATTATCACCGGTACGTCGTGTCGTTTCGACGGCCGATGGAGATGATGAGATAGCCGTCTGCGATTTGGCGACAGATGATTCGATGTTTCCCGACGCGTACACGAAACACTTGTTCATATCCCTTCAACTTTCGCACGTCCAAACCTTCAAATGTTCCGGCCACAATCATGCCAACGGCTTCAAGAAGCTTTTGGCGGTCATCAGCGAAACTTTTTTTAAAAATTTACCGATCGAGTCCATACTCTTTCATATATTTCAACACCCCAGCAGCAGGCACGCCACCCTTTTTATTTTTTGAAAGATCGACGACCGTCTCCCATACCCCTTCATCGCCCCAAACATCCACCGGAGTTATTTTAAATATGGGGCGCGAACGACGAACAACGGTAAAGGACTTCCCCTTCTCCACCGCCGCCACATACTCCCCCATATTCTCGCGAAGTTCCTTGAGACCAACGATCGTATTCATTCCTTAAGTTTATCTTAAGATTAACTTCGCTGCAAGCGAAACTCTCTCGTTGCGTGCGAGTTACAATACGCATATGATCCTCACCACGCACGCAATCACCGGGGCAGCCATCGGGAGTTTGATGCCGGGGCATCCGGGGGCGGCGTTTGTGCTGGGGTTTGCGAGTCATTTTGCACTTGATGCGATTCCTCATTGGGACTATCCAATCGGGTCGGCGTCTATTCATCCGAAAAAGGGCGGGGTGCTGCGGCTTGATCGGGCGCTGAGGCGCGACCTGCGAAACATCGGCTTGGACTTCGCGCTCGGCATCGGCGTGTCGCTATTCTTTTTTCACCAGCCGGCGGCGCTGCTTGCGATTTTTGCCGGACTCATCGGCGGCGTGCTGCCGGATTTCCTGCAATTCGTGTACACGCGCTTTCCAAAAAGTCCGATACGGCACCTGCAGAAGTTCCACGAACACATCCACTCCCCTCGCCGATTGCGCGACGAGGGGAAAACAGCGATCGGCATCGTGGCGCAAGCTGTGATTATCGTTGCAATCATCGCTCTGGCGAAAATGTTTTAAAAAATGCAAGCGCGCGAGCGTGCGGGAACGAAAAAAAGCGGGGGTCAATCTTGCGAATAACTCTCGCGAAAAGGTAAACTGTGAGTAGAAGTTGGGAGCGGTGCAAGGAGCAGAAGTTCTGCGCAAGGACCCTCACCTCAATCCTCTCCCAGAGGGAGAGGAGGCAAACAAAACCCACCATCGAACGAGCACACCTCTAAGCAATGCACATTTTCGATAAATCGAAAAGCGGAAACCAATTTTGAGGATAACCCCCGCAGACGCGATATAAAACCACCGCCGAAGCGTCCTTAAACCGACCCCGAAACCTGTCAGGCCGCATTGCTTAGAGATGTGCTCTCTCGAAAACATCTCTATTATGTCTTCGCACCGAGTGGCGCGATATGAACTCAAGAACAGTGCTACGAACCTCCTAACTAGTATCCTATCATACTACCATTTTTATGTCAAGCTCTTTGGAGGAAGAAGACGTCAATTCCGAGAAAACCCCTGAAAATGCGGGCTTTTTGGACTCTACCCTTCGGCCGGCATCGTGGGATGAGTACATCGGGCAGGAGAGCATAAAAAACAATTTGCACGTGCTCATCACCGCTGCCAAAGAGCGCGGAACGCCGCCCGAACACCTCCTTTTTTACGGTCCGCCGGGTCTTGGGAAGACCACGCTCGCACATCTCATCGCGCACGAGCAAGGCGCGGCGCTGCGCTCGACCTCCGGCCCCGCCATTGAGCGCGTCGGCGACCTCGCGGCACTCCTCACCAACATGGCGCCGCGCGATATCCTCTTCATCGACGAAATCCACCGCCTCCCGCGCACCATCGAAGAGGTGCTCTACCCCGCGATGGAGTCCGGCGTGCTCAACATCATCATCGGCAAGGGTCCCTCCGCGCGCACGATCGAACTGCCGCTGCCGCCGTTCACGATGATCGCCGCCACCACGCGCGTCGCCGGACTTTCCGCGCCGTTGCGCTCGCGTTTCTCCGGCGGCACGTTCCGGCTGGAGTTCTACACCGACGAAGAG
>Ga0073936_10005054_pt1 | contig 17960 bp, 15 predicted proteins | sample AliMusrvi5mmetaG_FD_87041 | JGI IMG/M metagenome (GOLD analysis project Ga0073936, IMG submission 87041) | Freshwater lake bacterial and archeal communities from Alinen Mustajarvi, Finland, to study Microbial Dark Matter (Phase II) - Alinen... | ecosystem: Environmental > Aquatic > Freshwater >... | reverse complement strand
GGTCAGGCGGCGTAGCGGCGTTATCAACCCACGTCTTCCGCTGGCTCGTCGGGGTCGCCCAGGTACCGCTCGCGGACGGACACCCATTCCTCCAGGCTCCTACCCAGGCACAGGCAGCATTGCTGGCATTGAATTGCCATGGGCTTGCCCCGCTGGAGGATGGGCTTGTCGTTCTCGATGGCAACGTACATACGCGACTCGTGGGGGCACACGAGGCACCCGTTGAGGCGCTCCAGTTTCGACGTCAGTCGGTTGCGAAGGTTCCGAAAGACCAGGTCTACTCCGTCCGGGGGCAAATCCTCGTCCGTCATCGCAAAGTAGGTCACCCGCCCATTCCCGACCGGGGTGGGTACGCCGAAGTCCCTGACCTCGGAAGCAGTCGTCGAGAGGTTGATGGTGACGTTCTGGTTATCGGCGGCGATCCTGTCGAGCAGAGCCCTCGTTTCCGCCCCCTTCCAGCACCGGGTGTGGAAGTAGATCCGCAGGTTGGCGAACGACCTGAACTGGCCGATCACGTCCGCCCAGTTGCGAAGATAGGAGGCGTCATAGAAATCGCCCTTCTGGTGCAGGCAGAGATACCCCATGTCGGGCGATGCGTCAGACACCGCCGCTACCAATTCGTCCACGACCAGCCACCACATTTGCCACGTCTCCGTCGCGGCGGAATTGTCGGCATAACGGCCTGAATGCTGGAGGAAGTTGTTGTGCTTCGCGTAGCATTCTTTCGAGCATTCCTCGCAGGCCCATCCGCATCGGTCGAGGCTGAACATGGAGACGCGCGACCCCTTCTTCATGTTCCCGCAGGTCAACAGGCTGAACTTCCGCTCGGCAGGGTACAGGTTGGGCAAGTCAATCTCGGTGCCGTCATCGTAGTCGTCGCTCGGGGCGCCATTGATGGCGTCAGCGAGTTGGAGCCGCAAGTCATGTTCCCGCTTTTGCATATTCAGCCTAACTGCGCCTGAACGCTGTTGAATGGTGATCTGCATCGGCAACAACTGGACGTCCACGACGGCGGACTTCTTCCGATTGGGCTTCCAATCGGAATCCGGCTTGCGCAGGTCTGACCAATCGCGACATCTGGCGCCGTCAACGATGACCTCCACCGGCCAGTCCCGCCGGACACCGGCGGCAAGGTCGATGGACTGGAAGGCTCCCTGGACGATCTTCTCCCGCTGGTCCACGTCGTCGCTCCCGATCTCCAGCCATGCGACGACCATCATGCTGTTGTACGAGCCGTACTCAATGTGTTTGCTTTTTGGCATTCGTGCCGCTGGCGTCGCCATGTCGTCGGCGAGCCTGGCCTTGACTTGGAGGATCGTCAATTTGCCGTCCCGCATTTCCTCGATCAGTTCGGGTGCCCGTTCCAGCGCGTCGAGGGCAATGTCCGCGTACTTGGCGTTGCTGTCAGCCAGTTTGGCAATTATGTCCCTAGTCCTGCCCGTCTCACCCTGTGGAACTTGTTCCACACCCTGCACACCGGCCCCGATCTTGCCGCCGCGGATCATCCTTTCTTTGGCGGCCTTCCTCACGTGGTTGGCATAGACAGCAACAGCCGCCAGCCGTTGCGTGGGAGTGAGGTCCCGCCTGTGGAAGTTCCGTGCCCAAACCCATTTGAGCGGGTCCATTGGTTCGCCGAAATCCACGAACCGCGGCGTGACGGCCGCCATCCTGCAAGCGGCATGCCGGCACCGGCCATCGAGAATCTTGCCCTCCAGCAGGACTATCGGATCGGTGAGTCCGATCTCCTTGATGTTCTGGGCCATCTTCTCAAGATTGGCTTCGGACATCATTGGGAATACCTCTGCGAACGGATGGATACCATACTGCTCGTCACTCATGCGTCGTTCCTCCTGTTGTATTGTTCGGCACTTCACCTGTCACGCTATGTCATCGGTCTCCTACGACCACCGGGCGGAACGCGATCGCGACCGCCGATTCCCAATCCTTCGGCTCATCGTGATTGCACTATACCGAGGAGATCGTTTTCCTGCCGTGCGATTCCCTGTCAGGCGTAGCCGGCCTTGCGGGCGGCGTCCTCGACGGATCGGACGTCCAGCCTGTGGCCCAGATCCTTCAGAGGCTGGAGGATCGACAGCACTGACCTGAAGTTGCACGCGCCGCGCATCGCCAAAGAACGCAGAGCCGCACCATCGGCCACCTCGATCCCCACTCGGGCCGCCATACGCTCGGCCCATTCGATTACCTCGTCGATGCTCGGCGGCTCGATGACGAGGCGGTGGAACCTGCTCCGCAGGGCTTTCTCGATCTTGTCGGGGTTGGTGCTACAGGACAACATGAAGCCCTGCCAGTGGAGGTCCATGAGTCGCTTCAACCGCTGCTGCCGGTCAAGGGTGAATTCGTCGAGGTCGTCGGCGATCAGCGGGACCGGGCGTCTTGTCCCCGTGAAGAGCCGCCGCCCGTGCATGACGTCCTTCATGATCTCGGTGAACTCGTGTTGCGTGGTCTGCGGATCAAGGTAGACAGTTGAGTTTGACGACACGCTTCCGCGGAATTCTCGGCACGAGTCGCACGCACCGCAGGGTTCGGGGTCAGATTCGGACCTGCCCGAACAGGCCATGGACCGGGCCGTGATGAGCGCCACGGTCGTCTTGCCGCTTCCCGGCGGACCGAGCAGCATCATCTGCTTCGGCGGCATCCCGGTGACGCAGTACCCCATCAGTCTCGCGATTACATCACGGTTCCCGCATAACTCGCTCCATGACTGGGGCCGCAGGTCCCATATCAGGTCACGAATTGCCGGCCGTGGTGTCGTTTCAACTACTGCTACGCTATCGGTCGCATTTGTCGTCATACGCTCCTCCGTGTTCATAGTGTTCAATTACCAGCGGAACCATTCAGACCACACCCGCGGCGTGCGGGCGTCGAAATCAACACGAACCACCCGAACTACACGAACCTTCCCGAACAAAGAGCCGAATCGTGTAAGCCCGCGTGGATATTGGCCCGCCGCGCCGGAACCGGGGCCAGTTCGGGTGGTTCGGGTAGTTCGGGTAGATTTCCGTGCTCATGCCGGGCTCCCACCATCCGCATAAACGTACCGGCCGTCGGTGAGGGCGCGGACCACGCCACGCTCGACCAGTTCGGCCAGCAGCTTGTTCCGGTAGGTGGCCGTGCCCAGCCCCCAGTTGCGCGAGATGCGTGCCTTCAAAACGCCGCCCGTTTCACGGGTGACGCGTTGGATGTAGCCGGACAGAGAGATCATATCGCGCTCGAACCTGGTGGACTCCCTGCCGGCCAGCGTGTCGCCCAGCGCAGCCTCGGCCATTGAGTAAAACCATCTCACGAGCACCGACGCGCGATCCCAACTCTCGGCCCTGATTTCCTGCCCGTCCGCCTGCAGGATGCACGCGAACCGAGGCCCATACTCGTCGACGTACCGACCGAACAAACGCCGGTCCGCTCCATTTGCGGTGAACATTGACCGCAACCCGCCGAGGTAATTATCGGGCGGAGTCACATCCCCGCACAGGGTATCGTACGCCGTCAGGGCGTCCACGGCCGCCGACAGGTCCATCTTGCCCGATGATGGCCGCCACGTGGCACCGGGCAACATCGAGATCAGGAACCGGGGAAGAAATCCGCTATCCACGTGTATGCGACGGGCGTGGTACTGCAGCACATTGGGTTGGATGTTGGCGGCGATCGATAAGGCGGCGTAGCGGGACGACTTCCTCGACTTGCCCGACAACCTGATGTCGAACGAGTACGCGTTGAACGCGGTCGTCAACATGGTGCGGGCAGTGGCGCGGCTGGATGTCTTATCCAGGTAGGCCTCGAATTCCGACACCGTCAGCAGGCCGGCGCCCATCTCCGCCAGGCACTCGTATAGGCCGGCGCCGGAAGCGAGCGTGCCGATCGCGATGCCGAACCGCCTGGACAGCGTCGGCATCAGGTCGCCGATGTCCTTTCCACTAGCAGTGGGTCCCGCGAGCAACGCCCAGATGACCGGGATCTGCCCCGTGCCGCCGGTGTTGATCCTAAACCGCGCCAACTCGGGCCCGGCGGTGCCCTTGTCCATGTCCTTCCACCCGGGGACCGGCTTCGACATGATCGAACCCGCCAGCGCCAGTGCCCGCGGTATCGTTACCTGTGGCGGCAAAGGCGGCGTCGTCGGTGACGCCAAGGCTGCCACGATCGGCTCGATGGCCGTGCCTTGTATGGCCCTCAAAGCGTCGTCGGCCGTCACGTTCCGCCAATGCGAAAGGTTGGCCGACGGGACCGCAATGGCAGCGGCCTTGTCTATGGTATCAACGGTTCGTTCTTCGGTCGGCTGGAATGCGATTCCACCCCTACTGTCATCACCACCGCCACTTGCCATGTCGGCCATTCCATTACTACTACTATCCAAACTTGCCATGATAATGTCCCCCATTGGTACTAGTCACAAACGCCAGCAGCGACACCCCGTCGATGCTGACACTTCTGTCCTTATGCCCCCATTATCGGAAATGAATTTGGGAGCGGTCAAAAGGCGGCCCTAGATAAAACTCTCGGGCTATGAAGAATCAGCCGCGCAGGCTTGCATGCGCGGGGGGCCGGTGGTTGAATGCCGACATGTTTGTGAACGGAGGGTGTCATGCGGTGCCAATGCAAACCCACGTACTACCGCCGGTGGCTTCGGTTTGATGGGATCGACAAGAAGAAAGGCATGCCAAAGGAGGCCGTGCTGGAGGCATTTCGTGGTCTCCAGAAGCGATTGGCGGAGATCAGCCCGCCTAGCGACAACTTGGCTGAATTGGCCCACACTACCGCCGCGCTTTTGGCCGCTGAGGAAGACCGGACGCCAGACAGGCTAAGCTGGACGCAACTGCGGACGTTGCTCGTGGAGGGCATTGACTACGTGGCCATCTTCCAGGAACTCGGCAAGCATTCCTGGAGCGAGATGAGCGAAACCGAGCGGTTCTTCGGGGTACCTTTATCTATAGAAGGCCCTGCCTTCAGCACATATCGAACGGGGATGTTCGTAGCTTACGTCGGATGGCTTACCACCTACTTGGCTGGTGCGGCAAAAGGCACAACCCGTGACATACGCGTTGGCAGGAAGATCCAGCCTGACATGGGCCCATCAACGGAGCAATGGCTTGGACTGACGTTCCTCGGCGAAGCATTGGAGGGTAACGCCACTCCCATTTCAAATGACTGGCCTCGCTCTTGCGTGCTGGAGAAGAACCTCCTGGCGGACAAGGATTTTTCTGATGACTTGCTTGCAGCCGAGAAGTTCGTCATCACGGCGCTTGGTAAGAGTCGATGGTACTACGATTACGACACCAATGCCGTCGCGAACGTGACTGCAGATGGTGAACTCGTCCCTTGGGCGGGGCGGAGCGTGCCGATGGCAATTCTCGAATATCTACGTGGCTTCTGCAATCTATGGTGCCTTGCCGCTGTTTCGAATGCCACCGGTTCCGCCAAGGGCCACGGTATGTACTTCACAGTCCACCGGCCCAAGGTGTCGGTGAGGCCCGACGCTACGGGAATTGATGTGTTCATTCCACGCTTCTACAAATACAACGACATTCATAACTATTCGACAAAGGATTTCCGGCCGCTTTGGGTGGCCATGGATAGGGTATTCCCATCGGGGCGTCTGCAACTTCGGGGGGCCATCAGGATCGAGGAAGCCAAGAAACACATGGCCCGCTTGATCAAGAGAGGCGACACGCCAGCAGACGCATGGGACAAGACGCGCAAGAAGTACTCCTGGAGCGAGCGGACGGCGACCGATTACCTTGGCCCCCGCCCCAAAAGCCGGCCCTCCAAAACCGTCCCCTGAGCCGTACATTGATGTCAGCACCATCGTTTGGGTGCAATTTCGCCCACACCCGCATACCTTTCGGTTGAGCGTCGGCACAACCGGTGGCAGCCACGCTCCGTCCTGCCGCTGGCACCATCCATCATTCGCCGCATGGTCGCTTGGTGGTGGGCGCGTCTCACCGTCGTTTCACGACCTGCGTGAGTCACTTGGGCCAGTCCACACCCCGACGCCGCGGGCACCCGCACACTTCGAGGAACGGTGCCGTTGCATAGTTCCGGTGCGCCAATCGCCGCAGCATCACCCAATTAGCCATTCCCGATAGTTTTAACTAGAGCCGCCATTTGATCGTTCATCACCATCCACTGTCTAATGGTCGGCAGATGCAAGAACCAGGCAGTCAAGTCCTATACAAGACGAGACGACTTACGACTCGGGCTGAACGTTGTGGAGGGAATGGGGATGGCCAATGACGTGAACAATGCGGGAGACAAACCAACTGCGGGAGGGAGAACGGTGATGAGAAGGACGGTTTCAGGCGAGCCGATGAGGCTGCTGTTGTCGGCTGACGAGAAGGAGTTGATCCGGGACTTGAGCCGCATCTTCGTGGTTAAGGTTGCCACGGTGAACGAGAAGGGCATGGCCCTGACGTGGCGCTTCGTCGGCGATGCCGCGCCGGTCTGCATAGACTTCGACCCGACGCTCGACTGCGATGGGACGTACGTCGTCACGAGCATACAGTTGGCTGGCTATGCCGAGGCGGCAAGGGGTGCCCGATGAAATGCGCCAGCACCATCTCGGACGTGGAAATGGCCGCGATCCGCGAGCGCTGGCCGTCGGCCACCGTCGATACGACCGTGGGCGACTTCCTGGACCCCCATACCGACGGCCGAGCCGTGCTCGTCGCTGACTGCGAAGGCGAGCCGGTGGTGGTGCTGACACGCGCCCGCTTCGATTCGGGCTTGGCCATTTTTGCCGGCGCGGGCCATCGGCATCGTGAATTCGTGTCCGCGACGGCGCGGCTAATGCCCCTGCTGGCGCGGGCGTTGCGGTTCGAGGCGGCGTTCACGGCCACTTCGCGCCCAGGGCGTCTTTGGTGAACGGATACGTGTAGCCGGCCCGAAACTCAGAAGTGACGGTACCTGCATAATGGGACAGGAGACATAAAGCGCGACGCGCAAAGGAAAGGTGGTGGTGAAGAAGACAACGTTCGATGCAATGACGGCAATTATCACGGCCGACGACACGGTGACGGCCGAAGAACGGAAGGCGATCCTGGCGTTCTGCAAGAACCCGGTGCCGGCGCCAATTCGGATCGATGCCGTACAGACAAGCGAGCGGTACCTGCGACCCAGTGAAGCTGCGGACGCCTTGAAGATCAACGTCAGGACGGTCCAACGCTGGATCAAAGATGGCACGCTGGAATCCCGCAAGGTCGTCGGAACCCGCCGCATACCGTGGTCGTCCATCCAGACGCTGGTCGAGGGGGCCAAGTCGGCGGAAGCCGTTTTGCCCGTTCCCACTGATGCCCGAGAGTATGCCAAAGATTTTCAGAAGGCGGGATGAGCGGGATGAGCGCAATGAAAGGCAAACGGGACAGACTGCCGACCGGCACGCTGAGGCTGAGGGGCTCGACCTACTGGGCTCAATGGAAGCACGATGGCCGGCCGTACGCCGTGTCGCTGGGCACCAAGGATGCCAAGGAAGCCAAATCCCGGTTCGCCCAGCAGATGACGCTGGTCAAGGCCTCGATCCTCGATGGTTCCCACACCACGAAATTCGGCCCGAAGTCCACCCGTTTTGACACCCCGAGCGAGGACGGTGATGTCGCCCTTTCCGTCGCATGGGAATGCTTTGCTGCCTCGCCCCGCCGCCCCGACTGCTCGCCCGAGACCCTGCTTCAATATGGTTATCAGTTCGGCAGGTTCGTGGACTGGGCGGCCAAGAACCGCCCGAACGCCCGGATGCTGTCGCATGTCGACGAGGGCGTCGCCGAGGCATATGCCACGCAGTTGGAACATCAAGTTTCGCCTTCGACTTTCAACCGCCACCGTGACCTGCTGCTCATGGTATTCCGTGTGCTGAGGGATCGTAACGGCCATTCACCGTCCAACCCGTGGGCGGCGATCCAGCGCAAGCACGCCAAGAACGGCAACGGCCGCCGTGAGTTCGACGACGAGGAACTCCGCAGGATATTCCTGACGCTGGAGAAGCGTACCGAAGGCATCCAACTGGTCTGGGGCGAGGACGGCACGATCAAGGAACATGCCCTCGGCGACCACGACCGGGATAGCGCTGGGGAAATGCTGACGGTGGCGACCTTGGGGCTCTACACAGGGATGCGACTGGGGGATTGCTGCCGGCTCCGCTGGGACGAGGTAGATCTCGGAAAGAAAGTCATTTTCCGACGACCTTCCAAGACGGCCCGTAGGTCGGGTCGGTCGGTGGTCGTGCCCATCCATTCAGACCTGCTTCGCCGCCTGCTGGTGGTCAAACCGGACGCCGCCAAGGGCTTCGTTTCCCCACGCAAAGCGGAGCAGTACCGCAACAACAAGTCGGATGTCAGCAAGCGGTTCTCGACGCTGTTCCGCCAATGCGGAATCCGCCTCCATCGGGAAGGGATTCCCGGTCGTGCCCAAGTCGAGGCTGGTTTCCACAGCCTGCGGTTCTCGTTCGTCTCGATCTGCCGGCGGGCGAACGCACCGTTGGCGGTCGTGGAACGGCTGGTCGGACACAGCACGCCGGCCATGACCCGGCATTACACGGATGTCGGCGACGAGGCGGTGATCCGGGCGATCGCTTCGTTGCCCTCGATGCTTGCTGGGGGAACCCCGGCGGTTTCAACCGTGGCGTGTCCGGCGACGGACGTTTCGGCGATGGGCGACGACGAGTTCAAGAAGCTGGCGGCGGCGGTGGCCGCCGAGGCGGCGAGGCGGAAGGGTTGAGGCAACGGCCGCCATCAGGAGAAGGGCGGGGCGGGCGAGGAGTCGGCAACGGTCAGGGGTGTTGTTCGTGCTATGTTCGTCTCGTCAAGAGGCCAGTCTGCATTGCGGTGCCAACGTAGTCGAACCAACACATGCCATCCCCTCGTTGTTCTTTTCGTTCCTCACAGAAAAAACAACTTGGCATCAGAAACCCATGAGGCGCTTCGTCAAGTTGGATAGTCGGATCATGGGTTTCTTGAACCCGCTTGAGATATGCTTGTATTAACGGTTGATATTCCGGCGGACATGCCCCCTGAATGATTTGCTCCAACGTTGCTCGGCCCGTTACCCCGCCTGCCTGCATGCAAAATAGTAGGTCAACTCCGCCGCAGTAGGTGTTCAAGAAAGCCTGCACCATTTGCGCCGGCGAGTAAGGTTTAAAAGGAACTTCCTGTAGGAACGGCTTATCCTGCTTAATCAGGTCACCGAGCGAACTCTGCCAAAGGTTCCCGTAAGAATCAAGCATGCTCAAATCCTTTAAGATCGGCTCAGATGGCGGAAAGAGCAGTGCGAGGCAGAACACAGTATAAACCCACTGGACGCACGTAACTGGAGACAACCCCGGACTCGACCCGGCTGGTCTGCTCAGCAACGCCTTTGCTATGCGGGATAGGCTATCACGAGAGGAAAAATCCGCGGGGTCGAGGTACCATCGGAAATCGACGGGCGGCACAACGTATGAATCATAAAGTCGCATCCATATATGCAAACTCTGACAGAAGGTTTCAGACTGCGCGATTGGGCCTGTCGGACCTGCAATTCGGTAGATGCTCAGCATTTCGCCGCCACTCAGATCACTGATTGGCCGATCCTTGAATACATCGGTCCATACCGAAGCATTCCATGCCCTGAGGTTCTTCTTGTGACAGAGTTCTGCATGCCAGCCGCGTTGTTTTACGGCTGCAATTGCCCCATCACGGTTGTTTGCAAATGGAGACGGTTTGGGTGTCACATAGACAGCGATATCTCCGTCCAATACGTGTGAGGTAATCACGTCATCCGGTTGTCCATAGGGTATGAACTCTAGTACTCCCTGCTGACAGATACTTCCGTCTGCGTTGTGACGTGCAGAGAAATCATCAACCTGAACTGACTGACCAAGGATATCGGGCGAAGTTGCATAGATCAGTTCATCCAGATTATGCGGCATGTTCCCTGAGGAACAAGCGGACCAGTTGATCGTCCAGTCTCCACGCATTATTGGTGTAGCCATTGTATTATTCTCCAATCACGACTTGTTATTATGCCGCTCATCCCTGTCGGCTTGTCCAAGAACAACGGCGTCACCGCCAATTCTTATAACCCCCTGCGGCACCAGACTCAAGCGCCGCATTGGTGCTCTCTTCAGGCTCCCGGCAAGCCGCAGTTTTGCGTCCTATCCACGGTCAGGGCGGGACAAGGCCGCAGGACTGCGTCTTATCCACGGCAAGACGGGCGAAATCCCCGTGGAAGTCCCCACGGCAGTCCCCACGGCCGAGGTCGCCCGGATGGGCTGGACAGGATCAGGGAACTGGCGAAGGCGCTGGCCGAGGAACTGGCAAAAGGGAAGCGGGGCAGGGCTGACCGGCATCCGGCCTTTTCACCCCACAGATAGAAGCGCCAGGCAAGGATGACCGCGTACCAGGCGGCGACGGCCAGGACCGGCGGAGTGGGGACGTACAGATGACCGTAGGGGACGGCGGCGAAAAACCGGGTGGAGGCTGCCATGAGACCCGCGAACACGAGGTTGGCGTGATTGAAGATGTCGGCAAGCAGTTACGATGTCGCTTTGACCCGCTAAGGACGGGCCTTTGACGCCTTCGGCGTCGGCTGGTCACCGTCGGTCAATCAAGCGCGTCGAGGACCGACTGTGCCTTCTGTACATCCGCTCCCCGTCCCAAATTGATGATATCTACCGGCGGACGGCTATCACTATTCCTGCCCGAAGCCTTATGGCAGTCAATCCCCGCATCATGCAACGCGCTAAGGATCTTAGGAAGTTGGTGCGCCAGCACGCTGATATACGGCCCCGACTCTCCGTTGGTAGACACTATGATCGGTTTTGCTTCCACTTTATCGTCGTCGTTCATTCGTTATCCTTGAAAGAGATTGGCCGAATGGAATAATGACCCACTGATCAAACGAAATAGTCATTATAAGCTCGTTGTAGTTTTCTGTTCTGCCTTCCGCTTCGAGACCAATCTGGCATCGCGATATAGAATACCACCGTCGTACCTGGAGTCATGCGTATGAATGGCCAGGCCCACAACTTGATCATTGATCACCCATCTGCCTAGATAGACGTAGGCTCCATCCTCGAAAGACGTAATACTGACATGATCAATCGGTATAAGGACTTGCGTTGGAGATCCATACTTGTTAACCAAGGCGATATAAACCGCATGTAGCCACGGTTTTAGTCCGTTCTCAATATCTCTAGGCCCATAGTAGTCACTCATAACTCGGATTTCAAGTAAATGGTCCTGGTAGGAGCCACCAGGATAAATTCGCTCCCATGAGTAAAACTGGCCGTCTACTGATGCAATATCCTCAGATCCTCGTGGAGATTCCGCAGATTTCATGTAATAATAACCTTCACTATCATCACTCTGCATCCAGTGAGATTGCTCAGCGAAGGTATTGATTTGCTTAGATGTCATGCCTAGGCGTAAACCTTTGAAGTCGATATTGTCCTTACGTTCAGCCTCCTCCTGGTCTCGGGAAGCCTGTTGTTGTCTCCTTGAGGCCGCTTCCCGTTGTGCGATTAGTTGGGCTTCAACTTTTGCTGCTTGACGTTTGTTGGCAGCATCAACTAGCTGCAATCTCTGATCCTGCTGTCGTTCATAGTCCGATCGCTCTGTCGTTACTGTCTGTTTTGCCGTCGCCGCTGCCCACTCTGCGGCGAAAAACTGGCAACATGTGCCAGGTGCAATCTGAGTCTTTTTATAGACTTTCCCATCTATGGTCACGGTGTCGGCATCCAAGCCGTGAAGTGTGCCGGTAACTGGGCTGCCGACACGCAGGACCACAGTCGCGGTAGTGCCAATCTTTGGCGGTTTGAATTCAGACAAGGATGTCTTGAAGAGTTCCTGCTGCCGTTGTTGCCAGTAGTCGTCACCACGATCATAGGTTGATCGCACGGAATTGGGTTGCTGGTTTGTAGAGGTGTCGGTGAGCGATGGACCTGCACCGGTCTTTCCGCGCATGACGAGAACTGTCGGGAACCCACTCTTCATGTTGATAGAGAGCGGCGCTGGGGTTTCAGCACTTTGTATGTTCGCGACGACACGCGCTAACTCACTGCGATCCATCTGCATCCAGTTGTCTAGGTCCGGGATGTGATTGAGTTTCCCCGCTTTGAGCAATGCTCTGTAGTATGTCAGCATAAAGTGAATGCCATCGATTGGATGATCCCCCCTCGTTGATGTGCGAACCTGTGGGCCTAGGTTGCCAACGATGAAGGCCCCAACAAGATGGTTTAAGAGCATATCATCAGGTGTTCCATCTTTCCACGGAAAGTAACCTGGATAAACGTTCATGTACTGGTAATTACGCTCATGTTGCATTACGGTTATGAGAATCGTACCCAGCGCTTCTTGCCCCTTGCTGGTAAGGGGGCTCCTTTCAAATGTGTTTATGTCTTGCAACATGGCTTCTGCCACCGCTGAACGTATCGCGTCTGCACTTTCCTGGGCGAACACGTTGCTGCGATAGGCAGCACCCCAGATTATCAAGGCCCCCAGAATAAACCTGAGGATCTTCTGGTTGCAGTGCGGGCACTCGAAATCCAGGCTGGCCATTATGGTTTCCCCTATTGAAGTATCGGCAACACTGTAACAGGGGCGAGAAGGCGTGCAAGGCGGAAAGTCAACCGTACCCGGAGATATAACCGAAAGTTGTGGATTGGGTAAAGGAACGTATCCTTCGTTGTGACGAAACAACAAGACCCTGCGGCCAGCAGGGAGGAAGGATACGTTCGAGATGAAAGGTACACAGGCGACGACCGAGGCGCAATGTCAGAATCCGGCGACGATGGCGTTGGAGGATGTGATCCGGGAGGGCGCACAGCGGATGCTGCAGGCGGCGATTGAGATGGAAGTGGCGGAACACATAGGGCGGTTGTCCGGGGTTACGGATGGGGCCGGGCACCGCTTGGTGGTGCGCAATGGATGGAAGCCGGAGCGGGCGATCCAAACGGGCATAGCAACCCTCTCTTCGTCGATCCCGACAACGGCGACTATCACCTCGCCGCCGGCTCCCCCTGTATCAACGCCGGAACCAACGGCGCGGTCCAGCCGGGAGAGACCGACTTGGACGGCCTGCCGCGTATTATCGGTGGGGTGGTGGACATGGGAGCCTACGAGAGCACGAACGGGGTGACGACCAATGGCGTGCCGTGGGGCTGGCTGCTCCACTATGGAATTGCAACTGATGGCTCGGGCGACGGGCTCGACACGGATGGCGATGGGTCGCCGAACAGCGCCGAGTACATGGCCGGCACCGACCCGACGAACGCGGACTCGGTCCTGAGGCTCATCGGGATCGGGCAGGAATGGGGTGGCACGCTGTTGGAATGGAAAGGGGGCAGCGATGCGTGGCAGTTCCTGGAGTGCAAGGATGACCTGGCCAACACCAACGAGCCTTGGCAACCGATCATTGGCCTGCCTCCGCCAACGCCGCTCACCAATGCCGTGGTCGACATGGGCTCCACCAATAGTACGCTCTTCTACCGAATCCGGGCGCAACGGTAGAAGCTGGCTCGTCTGTCCACCTGCCCGAATGGGCCTGCCAGAAGATGGTCGTTTGGATGCCCCACCTGACCTCAGCCCCTCGGCCTTGCCATTGACCTCGCCGCCGGCAACAAGCCCCGCCTGGGGGACACCGGACGAGCCGGTGGGAGTCAGGACGCTGGTCGCCATCTTTCAGGCCGCCATTCCGCCCAACCGACTGGCCCATCGTCGGTTGTGCTCATCGAGCCGTCCGTTTACGGGAAAAATGGCAGCCGCAGTGAAATTGACACCCTTTTGACACCTTTAAGGACTGCGACATGCTACGACATGGTACGACATGCTACGACAAACGGGCGTCGCCTCGTCTGTTGCGTCATCGGGAAACCAGCGGAATCAAAGGGGAATTCGTTGGAAAATGCGGTGTTTGCTGGGGAATTCGGATGGTTGCCCGACTTGGATTCGAACCAAGGCAAACAGATCCAGAGTCTGTTGTGCTACCATTACACCATCGGGCAGTACCCGCCGGATCCAGCGCATGGACCTGTGGGCAAGCGCAGAAGATGCCTAAAGGCGGGGGGAATCGTCAAGTCCGAACATCGGCTAGTCAGGCCCTGAGGCACGGAGCATCAGTTGTTCAGGAGGCGCCGGAGAAGTTCCACGATCGCAACTGTGCCGTTTGGTTCCGCAGGCGCGCGGCGCGGCAGGGCCAGCAGCCGATCGATGAAATCAGGCGCCACACCTTGGCCGAGCTCGGGGTCCGGCAACGGCAAGCCCATGGCGTGGCGCTCAAGGAACGACACGAGCGCCGGCATCTCAGGATAGTCCGGCCGGATTCCATACCCGAACGGCACGCCTGCGCGATAGACCTCGGCCAGCGTGCTGTACCCGACCTTGCCGAGGACCACATCCGCCGCGTGGACTAAGTCCGGATGGTAGAAGGTCGAGTGGAACGGCAGGGCGATTACGTTGCCCCGCACCTGCGGTTGCTTCGCACCCGATGCCACGACAAAGACGAGATCGTCGCGGTCAGCCAGGTGGGCGAGAAGCGGGGTGCGGGTCGAGACGCCGCCCATGGTGACGAGGATTAACCGGCGCCCCGGCGCTACCCCCAGAGCCTCCCGCACCGCCTCACGTGGCGTGCGGGGCGCCCGGCTGACCGGCCCGGTGACGAGCGCCGCCGCCGGATTGTGGTCGCACACCGGCTCCGTCTGGATCAGCACATCGGCGGCGTCAAACCACTGTTGTAGCACGCCCGCATGCCTGGCCAGTCCGGGGTGCGTCGCCTCATAATAGCGGTAGAGCGCGTCCCACCGGAAATTTTCGATCAGGATCGACGGCACGCCGGCCGCCCGGGCCACCGCAATACCGAGCGGGGCGATATCGCACAACACCGCCCGGCAACCGGCCTCGCGGACCCGGCCCGCCAGCCGGTCGATCAGCGCGGCGTCTAACGGCAGGAATGCGTCGAGGGCCCGGACGGTGGCCTCCATGTCCGAGACGAACGGGCTGTGCTGCACGAATCCGACATCCGTTCGCACCGAGTGAACCGTCAGATTCCGGCAGCCGGACGTTTCGAAGAAGGCCGGCGGTACCGTGGTGACGAGTTCGAGCCGCAGGGTGGGGCACTGTTCCTGCAAGGCGGCCAACACCGCCGCGGCCCGGGCGGCGTGGCCCAATCCATGCGGCGTCACAAAACAGGCGAGCGCGGGAGAATCCGGTGACATGGCGGCACATGATGCCCGTCCGGTCCGCGAAACCAAGCCAAAACCGCTGCATCTTGTTTTCGGACGCGGTTCGGGCTATGGTGCGCGCATGAACGCGGATGTTCCCGAAGATAGCCGCCCGTCGCGCGACCGGTGGTTGGCGCCGATGGCTGTGATCGCGGCGGCCATTGCCCTGGTGTCGTTCTGGGTGGCGGGGTTCGGCCTGTTCGGCGCCTACCGGCAGACGTTGTTTCTGACCGAAGGAGGCGCCCGAACGGCGCTCCCCGAGTCGACGTTGCGGCGGCTGACACCGGACCAGCGCCTGATTCTCGTCAACGACGCCACGGGCCGTGCCGCCGTCGTGCAGGCCCAGGCCCTGTGGGCGCGCTGGCCGACAAGTCCTGTCTATTTTCACAACGCGCTTTCCGTCGCCCTTGCCAACTACGAGGTGCTCGGCGCCACGGACGCGGCGCGTTACAAGGAGTTGAAGGCGCTTACCGACAAAGGCCGGCCGCTCGATCCGGGCAACGCGCGCTTGGATTGGATTCTGGCCGCGAAACGGATGGACCAGGCGTGCGCCTTCAAGTCCACCGTGGGCGAAGCCTCCGGCAAGCACGGCGCCACCGTGCGGAGCGAAATGGTGGTGAACGATCGCGTGGCCCTGAACGACGCCATGCGGCTGCTGGCCGCCGGACTCGCCAAACCGACGTATCGCCGCTACAGCCGCGAACTGCTGGCCGAACGCGAAGCCTTGCTCGGTCCGCCCCACGATCTGCCGCAGATGATCCAGCGGTTGACCGTTGCCGCCGGAACGTCCCTGCCGGACGTGACCGTGCAGCGAGCCCTGGCGCGCGGGGCCACGGGCTACGCCAGCCTGCTGCTCGCCGAGGGCCACACCAACGAGGCCGTGATCTATCTTAACGCCTGGAGACCGCTGGCGATGCGTTTGAACGAGGACGCGTTTACGCTGGTTGACGTGCTGATGGCGGGCGCCATTGCCAAGGAGGCGGAGGTCAAGGTGCCGGAGTTGATCCGGTCTGCGAGGGGCACGGCCGAAGCCGCCGGGGTTCGTAGCGAGATTGCCGCCCTGACCCGGCCGCTTCGCGAGTGGCAGATGCGCCGTGAGTTGGCCGCAAGCGAGCCGGCCAAGGCGCAGCAACTCACGGATTGCCGGAACCGTAGCGGCATCCTGCTCACCATGCTGTTGCCGGCGTTGGGCGAGGTGCCGGACAAGGCGGCGATCAGGCCCAGTCGTCTTTTGGATTACCTGTTGGTGGATCATGCCTTTTTGGGCGGCCTGGCGGCCTTGTTGACCATCGCCCTGCTGGCCGCGGCCGTGGCCGGCCCGCTGGCCATCCGTCGGGCCGGGCCCGTCGGCCCATCCGCCGCCGAGGCGTTGCGCCTCGCCTTCCCCGCCGTGTTGTGGGGCGTTGCGCTGCCCGTGGCCGTCTACCTGCTCGTCACGTGGCTCACGCCGCTGGGCGGCCGGGGGTTCGGCCTGCAGCGGCTGTGGCCCAAGGCGGTGATGCAGGCGGGCATTCTGATGGCGGTCGTTGTCCTGGCGTTGCAGCGTCGGGTGACGGCGTGGGCGGGCGGCGATTCGCCGGGCGCGCAGACCGGCCCGGCTTACGCGGCACGGATCGGTCGGCGCATCCAAGGGTGGGCGTTGGCGATACTCGCGGTTGTCAGCCTTTTCCCGGCCACCTGGCTTTACACGACCGAGGCGTGGGGTGCGGTTCTTGCCGTCGCGCCCCTGGCGGTGCTCGCGGTCTCGGCGTTCGCTGCCTGTGGATTGACAGCCTGGACATGGCGGTCGGGCGCGGCCCGGCGGGCCGAGGGCGTGGCGCGGGTGGCGGCGCCCGCCGTCTTGGCTCTAACCCTGGCCGTACTCGTGCTTAATCTTGGGGCCCGCTCGGTGCTGGCCTGGGAAGAACGGCGGCTGGTGTCGCAGGAGACGCTAATCCAGGTGGATGCCGAGATGGGCGGGTTCACGGTCGTCGAGGCCCGCGTGGCGCGCGACCTCAGGGATGGCGTCCTGCAGGCGGAGGCCATGCTGAACCGCCCTAAGCCGGTGACCAGTAATAAGAAGTGAACAGTGAACGGTAAACAGTGATGTGGGGCGGATGTCCCCATCCGCCTGTGACTGTTGAAAGAGATCGAATCCGTGAAACGCAAGCGCACAGCCGAAAACGCAATCGTGGCCCGGTTGATCCGCGGACTGCCGGGGCGTCCCGACGTGATCGTGGGCGCGGGTGACGACTGCGCGGTCGTGCGTCCCGATCGCGCCGGCCGCTATGACACCCTGCTCAAGAGCGATCCGGTCATCGAAGGCGTGCATTTCGAATCGAACGCGCCGCCCCGTGCTGTGGGCCACAAGGCTCTGGGCCGGGTTTTGAGCGATATCGCAGCCATGGGCGGCGAACCGTTGTGGGCGCTTGTGGATTTTGTGCTGCGCGACGACCGCGATGCCCGCTGGGCAAAGCAGGTCTATGCGGGTCTCGGGCGTTTGGCGCGCAGCGCTGGCGTGGCGATTGTGGGCGGCGATACCTCACGGGGGCCGGTGCGCGAACTGCACGTGTTTGCCGTGGGGCGCGTGCCCTGCGGATCGGCCGTCCTGCGGTCCGGCGCGCGGTCCGGCGATGCGTTGTACGTGACCGGCAGCCTGGGCGGAAGCCTTGCTGGGCGGCACCTGTGCTTCGAGCCGCGTCTGGCCGAAGGGGCATGGTTGTGCGCGCAGGGGTGGGCACCGGCGATGATGCACGTGAGCGATGGGGTGGGGACCGACCTGCCG
>Ga0073936_10005052_pt1 | contig 17962 bp, 16 predicted proteins | sample AliMusrvi5mmetaG_FD_87041 | JGI IMG/M metagenome (GOLD analysis project Ga0073936, IMG submission 87041) | Freshwater lake bacterial and archeal communities from Alinen Mustajarvi, Finland, to study Microbial Dark Matter (Phase II) - Alinen... | ecosystem: Environmental > Aquatic > Freshwater >... | reverse complement strand
CTGGTGGATCGGCTGGCCACGGTCGCTCCCGATAAGATCAAAGAGCGCATGCATAGCGAGGTGGAGAAGGTCTTCGACGCCGGCAAGAATGCGACGAATGGCGGCGTCGAGCGCATCTACTTCCCTGAGCGGAGCGGTCAGATTCCGAATCGACCAGTAGTGACATTCGTGATCCTCGCGCCGGATCAGGTTACTGCAAGTGACGGCAAAACGACCCAATGGATCGAGGGCATGACCCGCGAATGCGGCGACTCGTCGCGCGTGTTCAAAAGTGCGCTGGTGTGGTGCCTGCCTGATCCTTCAGGCAGCCTGCCGGAGGATACGCGCAAAGTGCTGGCGTGGGAAGACATCGACGACGAGCGCAGCAAGCTGCGCCTCGACGAGACCCAGCAGGGGCAACTGGATGAGACGCTCAAGAAGGCACGGCGCGATCTGAAAGAAAGCGTGTGGCGCGCCTACAAGAGCATCATGTTACTGGGTAAAGACAACAAGCTGCACACCATTGAGTTCGGCCTGGTGCATTCCAGCAGCGCAGACACCCTGGTGAACTACATCCTGAACCGTTTGACCGAAAATGGCGAGGTCGAGAAGGGCAGCGTGAGCGCCAATTTCCTGGCGCGAAATTGGTCAGGCGCATTTACGGAGTGGAGCACCCGCGCTGTGCGCGACGCATTCTTTGCATCGCCGCTGTTCCCTCGGCTGCTCAACCCTGAATCGATCAAGGAGACGATCGCGCGCGGGGTCGTCAACGGCCAGATTGCTTACGTCGGCAAGAGCGGCGACGACTATGAACCCTTCATGTACGGATCGGGCGCGTCGCTATCTGCTCGTGACGTCGAAATATCGAACGATATGTTTATCATCACGAAGGATACGGCGGAGGCCTATATGAAGGCCAAGTCCGTTCCACCGCCGTCACAGCCGGTTAAACCCGTCGAACCGCCAACAATCGAGAAGCCCTATCCGACTGGCGGCAAACCAGATGTGCCGGGTCCCCATGAAGGCGGGCAGGAACAGCCAGCATCGACAACCAGCAAGCAACCCGACGCAAAACCGCAGCAACTGCCGCTCGCGTTGAAGTGGGAAGGCGATATTCCGGCGCAGAAATGGATGAACTTCTACATGCGCGCGCTGACTGGCTTTGCCACGAACAAGGGGTTAAAGCTGCGCGTCAGCGTGAAACTGAACGATGAAGCCGGCATCTCGCAACAGAAGATCGATGAAATGAGGGCGGCGCTCAAAGAGTTGGGACTGAGTGGCGACGTGGAGGCGGACTGACTCATTGCAAGGGTGATAGCATTCAAATTCCATAATCATGGGTTTGAGACATAGTCTTTCGGAGGCTAACATGAGCGAACAAAAACAGCGCGCGACGCGCATCGACCTTATCGAGAATGCCGTCAAGACGCATTCGAGCCCGTCTGATCTAAGGATCACCGACATCCGCACAGCGGTCGTGTGCAGTAACTACGACTACCCGATCATCCGCATCGACACGAATCAGGGCGTGTATGGCATCGGCGAGGTGCGCGACGCCGGCCATCGCGAGAATGCGTTGCAGTTCAAGAGCATCCTGCTGGGGCAGAACCCGTGCAGCGTGGATATGATCTTCCGCGCCATCAAGCGCTTCGGCAACTGGGGGCGCGAGGGCGGCGGCGTCTCGGGCATCGAGATCGCACTGTATGACCTGATCGGCAAGGTGTATGGCGTGCCTTGTTATCAGTTGCTCGGCGGCAAGTGCCGCGACCGGGTGCGCCTCTACGCCGACACGCCCGCACCCGACGAGCCTACGCCCGAGGGCTACGCCCAACGCGTCCGCGAGCGCAAGGCGCTGGGGCTGACCTTCATCAAGTTTGATATCCGCCCCAAACTGTTCGAGGACTGCCCGGGCGGCACGGTCGGCCAGCCGTCGAAGTACGACTACAGCCTGACCCGCTGGGGCAAGGCGCCCGGCGCGGGACAGGGCGCGAAGGTCACACTGCGCGGCATCGAACGCGCGGTCGAGGTCGTCGCCGCAGTGCGCGAGGCTGCCGGATGGGATGTGTCGCTGTGCACCGATCACTTCGGGCACGGCTACATGACTGCCAAGGAAGTCATCCAGATGGCCGAGGCCATTGAGCCTTACAAGCTGGCGTGGCTCGAAGACCCGATGCCGTGGGAGGACGTCGAGGGGCACAAGCGCGTCACCGATGCGATCAAGGTGCCGACTGCCGCGGGCGAGAACCTGTATCTGTGGCAGGGCTTCCGCGAGTTCATCGAGAAGCGCGCAGTCGATATCCTGCACCCCGACCTGCTGACCTCGGGCGGGATGATGGAGACGAAGAAGATCGCCGATTACGGCGAGTTGTATGGGTTGCCCACGGCGCTGCATTGCGCGGGGTCGCCGATCGGGTTCATGGCTAACGTGCATTGCGCCGCCACGATCCCCAGCTTCCTCGCTGTCGAGCACCACGGCCTCGACCTGCCGTTCTGGGAGAGCCTGGTCACCGGCCTATCGCCAACCTATATGAGCGACGGTTACGTAACCGTCCCCGACCTGCCGGGTCTCGGCGTCGACCTCAACCTCGAAGCTATCCAGGCCAACCTGCGCAAGCCCAGCGGGTTGTTCGAGCCGACCGACGAGTGGAACACACCCAAACTCGGTTTCTGGAGACCGGATAACACCTGGCCTGAGTAGCCCACAGAACGGGCATGGGAGATAGAATCAACCTGATGCTTGGGTATTTGCAACTGACCGCAGAAGAAAAGGTGCGACGCGCCGTGCAAGCCGCATGGTTTGAGATGCCGCAGGCCTGGGTGGACGCGCTACGCAAGATGCCGAGTGATGTCAAGCTCACCAACGCGAATAACCTATGGCGACATGCTCGTGAGATGTTGTACTTTCAAGCACTTGAGCATGGTTTGAGCGAAGAGGACGCTTGGCGAGAAGCCGCTAAGCGATTGTTAGAAGATCATGACGGACCAATCGAATCTACAGAATGACCAACGCAAGTTCAACCTTCGGCTAATCGATGCTCTGGATGTATTAGGCATCGCATACGCCATCGGTGGATCGATTGCAGCCATGGCTTATTCCGAACCCCGGTTTACGAATGACATCGATTTGATGATCAGTGCCGATCTCAATGAACTCGCCAGACTGGTGGATGAAGTAAATGCGTGGGAGGTCTACATCTCTCCATTTGAAGCAATTGTGGAGACAGACATTCCGTTTGGTCTGCCGATCAATATCGTGGATGGCATGCTTGGAGCGAAGGCTGATTTTTACGTAGCAGGCAGCAAGCCCATTGACGCATCTGCCATGTCGCGAAGACGCCGCAAAAGACTGTATCGAAACCCCGATGTTGAAGCTTGGTTTCTTTCGCCTGAGGACGTAATCCTCTACAAACTGGATTACTTTCGTCAAAGTGGCGAGACGTCAGTAAAGCATCCGTCCGATATTGCTAAAATGCTGCGCGTTATTGGTAGTGGGCTTGACCTTATATATCTTGAGAGATGGTCAACGGAAATCGGCGTAGCAGATTTATGGCGCACTATGTGGGAAGAGTATCTGAAGCGTTCAAGTCTTTGATCCGGCATATACAGGGAGAAACTTAGTATGGAACTAACGCTGGAACAAATGCAACATCTTTTTGAGCAAGGCTACGTCCTGATTCCCGGCGTGATTCCACGCGAGCGCGTGAACGCTGCCTTGCGCGCAATCAATCACTCGCTGGGCGAGGGCATTGATCCGGCGAGGCTGACGACATTCCGCGCGCAGAGTTATGCGCCTGAACTGCAACGCGACCCGGTCATCACCGACCTGTACAACGCCACGCCGGTGAAGGAGCTGGCCGAGTCGTTGATCGGCGAAGGCATGGTGCGCCCGATTGGCGGTGGGCAGATTGCGCTGCGGTTCCCGATTGCGCCGGGGCAATCGCCCGCGCAACCCAAACCGCATCTCGACGGCATGTATACCCCGACGAATGGCGTGCCGCAAGGGCGCATCGCCAGCTTTACGATGCTGATCGGCGTGGCGCTCAGCGATGTGAGTGAACCGTTCGCCGGCAACTTGACCGTGTGGCCGCGCACGCATCACTTGTACGAAAAGTACTTCCGCGAGTATGGGGCGGAGGCGCTACTGCACGGGATGCCGCCAGTGTTGCTGCCGGAACCGGTGCACCTTACAGCCAGGGCCGGCGACGTGATGCTGTGCCACTATGAGCTGGCGCATACCGCTGCGCCGAACATCTCGCCTCACACGCGCTACGCCATCTACTTCCGCGCCTCTCATGTGAATCACGACCAGCAGTGGAAGGAAGCCATGACCGACATCTGGATGGAGTGGCCGGGGGCACGGTAATGGCTAACACATCTCACACCCAGGTCTTGAATGGCGCGTGGAAACTGGCGACAGACCCGCAGAACATTGGGCGCGGGGAGCGCTGGTTTGAGCGTCCGCAACCCGACGCCATGGATACGACCGTGCCATCGATCATCCAGCAGGTTTTCCCTGCGTATCACGGCGTGGCGTGGTATTGGCACGCGTTCACATGCGATGTCGCGAATAGCCCCGGCAACCGCATCATCATCCGCTTCGGCGCGGTCGATTACCTTGCCGAGGTGTGGATCAACGGCGTCCACGCCGGGGCATACGAAGGCGGCGAGACGCCGTTCGAGTTTGATGTCACAGATATGGCGCGCATTGGCGGCGCGAACGGCGGCGAGAACACCCTCGCCGTTCGCGTTCTGAATCCCACCAACGAACCGATCGACGGCTTTGTCCTGGCAGAGACCCCGCATCGCAACAAGGTGGTCCCGGCGCGCGCGGGCAGTCCCTTCAACAGCGGCGGGATCATGTATCCGGTCGAGATTCGAAGCGTTCCGCCGGTATATGTGAGCGCGTTGTTTGCTCGTCCCGATGCATCTCGCGCAGTGAACGCTCCTATCCAACTAACGGTGACGGTGCGCAACGCGCATGATGCTGTTATCACTGGGACAATAGCGCTGAGCGTATCGCCGGCTTCAGGCGGCGAGGCGTTGTGCAGCACCCTGACGACTGAGGAATTCCCCGCCGGTGTGTCTGAACACGAACTGACTATTACAGTTGCGCAGCCGCATCTGTGGGCGCTGGACGATCCATTTCTGTATCGCATCACGGTCAGTGTCGAGGTGGACGGCCAACACAGGCGTCAGCATTCGATCCGCTGCGGCTTCCGCGACTTTCGACTCGTCGATGGGTTCTTCCACCTGAACGGCAAGCGGCTGTTTGTGAAGTCCACCCACACGGGCAACTGCATGCCGATTGGCCAGCAGGTCGCCGTGATCCCCGACCTTGTCCGGCGCGACCTCATCAATGCCAAGGCGTCCGGCTTCAACATGGTGCGGTTCATCGCTGGCATCGCGTATCCCGATCAACTCGACTTCTGTGACGAGATCGGGCTGATGGTGTATGAGGAGTGCTTTGCCGCGTGGGTGTTGCAGGACTCGCCGCATCTGGCGGAGCGGTTCGCGCATAGCACCCTCGAAATGATCCGGCGCGACCGCAACCATCCATGCGTGACGATGTGGGGATTGCTGAATGAAACAATCGACAGCCCCACCTTTGAACAGGCGCTCGGCTTCCTGCCGCAATTGCGGCGCGCCGATCCTACTCGCCTGGTGTTGCTCGACAGCGGGCGATTTGACGGGCGCCTTGACATTGGCTCGGCGAGTAATCCGGGCGGCGAGACGTGGGAATATGTGTGGGGTGACGAACGCCCCGACGGCCCGCGCTTCAAGAGCCTGGACCATCCGTCCAATGACGGCGCAGGCGACTATCACTTCTATCCACCCACGCCCCAGATGAGTGAGGCCGGCCAACTGATCCGCGCGCTTGGCGCCGGCACGAAGCCGGTGTTCCTCTCCGAGTATGGCATCGGCAGCATGATGGACGTGATCCGCGAGTGGCGCCATTTTCAGCAGGCCGGCGTGCGCCCGGACCTGGAGGACAGCGCCTGGCTACAGGAGCAGAGCGAGGCGTTTGTCGCAGACTGGCGCAAGCTGGGGTTCGACGGCGTGTACCCGTTCCCCGAAGACCTGCTGCGCGAGAGCCAGCGGCTGCACGCGCGACAACGCACGCTGGGGTTTGACTTGATCCGCTCGAACCCGCAAATCAACGGCTACAACCTGACCGGGATGCTGGATCACGCGATCACTGGCGAGGGGTTGTGGAACTTCTGGCGCGAGTGGAAGCCCGCCACCTTTGACGCGGTCGCGGATGGGTGGGCGCCATTGCGGTGGTGCCTGTTCGCCGACCCGCTCCACAGCTATGCGGGGCGGACTATCACGGTCGAGGCGGTGCTTGCGAACGAAGGCGTCCTGCCTCCGGGCAAGTACCCGGCGCGATTCCGCGTGTGCGGCCCAACCGGGATTGTGTGGGACAGGTTCGTCAAGATAACGATCCCGGACCCGCCGCCGCTGGCAACCCCGGTGCTGCGCGAGACGATCTTATTGGAGGGACCCGCCGGCGAGTATGTGTTCGCGGCCAATCTGGAATCGGGCGGCGCGCCGAGCGGTGGGCGTTTAATGTTTCACGTGTCGGACGCGTCCCTTTTACCGCGTCTGTCGGGAGTTGCGGATGTATGGGGACTGGGCGCCATGGCCGAGGATTGGCTGACCAACCACGGGCTGAGTTGCCAGGCGCTCAACCCTGGTCTCTCGGCGACGGCGGATGTGGTGCTTGTGGGTAAACCCGAAGATGCCGAAAGCAACCCGACGATGTGGCAAACACTCACGCGGCGACTAGAGGCCGGCGCGACCGTCGTGTTCGTCAGCGCGCAACCATTCGCGCAAGGCAAAGCGGCGATGGAGTGGCTGCCGCTCCAGAACAAGGGGCGTTGCTATCGATTCAACGACTGGCTGTATCACAAGGAATGCGTAGCGAAGCGTCACCCGGTCTTCGCTGGGCTGCAAGGGCCAGGGATCATGGACTGGCACTACTACGGCCCGGTCATCCCGCATGAGGTATTTGAGGGGCTTGCCACGCCAAATGAGACGATTGCGGCCGCATTCGCCAGCGGGTACTACGCCTACCCGCGCGCCTATGGATCAAGTCTGCTGATTGCGGCCTATCGGTCGGGGCAGGGGCGCTTTATCCTGAGTGCGCCTTACCTGCTGGAGAATCTGGATCGCCATCCTGCGGCGGATCGGATGCTGCTGAACCTGGTGAGTTTTGCGCAGGGAAGATGAGTGGCGCACACATAAACGGCTCAACAAGCATCATCGGCCTTCGATCACGCGAAGACGCATCACGCATGACATAGAATGTGAGCAGTCCCATGAGAAGGGCGAGTAATGGAAATAGAGCAGCAACGCGCCGATGGCAGTGATGATTTGCCTAACCAGGATGCGCTTCGCGCGACCAGTTGGGTGCTGTGGCTGGTTGGCTCGATGCTGCTGGCCAAGCTTACCGCCGATGTGGCCGACGCCATTATCGTGGATTGGGCCCTCTATATTGACCGGCCATGGCTGCCGTTGTTGCCTACACTGCCGACGCTTGCCCTACTGGGACTCATCGGGTTATTGCTGCTCAGACGCGGCAGTGTGCCGTCGTCACGCGCCATGAAATCCACGTTGATGATCATCATGGTTATCGCCACGATCCAGATCATCGCGCGCCCCGTCATCCTGTATATCGGTATGCCGTCGCCCGATATGAGCCTGCTCAGCGCCTTTCTTAGCGGAAGTCTGGGCGGGTTTACGCGCTCACGCGCGCACCTGCAAACCGGCGTCGTGTTCATGATGATTCCCGCGGTGCTGGGCGCGTGGATCAGTGGGTGGCATCACGCCTGGCGATGGGCCACATTCGGCGCGCTGTTGAGCGCCTGCGCCATTCTGGTATTGAACCACAGGGATATGGCAATCCCCGAACTTATCCCATTCATAGCCGAGGATGTGGCGCTGGTGCTGTTAACGCTGTTCGTTGGCAGGCTGGCCGATCAGGAACGCGCCAAACAGTCGCGCTTGCAACAAGCCAATCGGTTGCTGGCCGAGCAGGGCCGTGTGCGCGAACAATTGGCCGCTTCGCGCGAGCGTCTGCACATGGCGCGCGAATTGCACGATACCGTGGCGCACTCGCTGGCCGGGCTGGTTTTTCAACTCGACGCACTCGGCACGCTTATCGGCGACGCGCCGGAGAGCGCGCAGCAAACACTGGCGCTCGCGAAGGCTGTGGCGCGCCAGGGGCTGGTCGACGCGCGCCTGGCCGTGACCGATCTGCGCATGGGAACCGTGGAAGATCAAGGCCTGTTCAATGCGCTGCAACAACACATCAAAACAGTCGCCGCGCAGTGCGACATCCCAATCACTTTCGAGCCAATCAACTGTGCGCCGGCGCGGCTGGATGACCTGGACAAGGCTGTCTCCGATGCGCTCTTTCGCATCGTTCAGGAAGCGATCTATAACGCCTCGCAACATGCGCGCGCTCAACAGATCACCGTCAAACTCGTCCAGGCATATGTCTCTGCGCAGGCTCAACTGATGATCAGCGTCGAAGACGACGGCGTAGGCTTTGATAACACGGCTTTACAGGCGGGCCATTACGGCGTGCGCGGGATGCGCGAGCGCGCTGAGTTGGTTGGGGCGCAGTTGCAAATGGAAAGCAGCGCCGGCAAGGGGACTATTATTTCTGTGGTGTTGCCGCTCAAATCATGACAGACAAAATAAGCGTATTGATTGTCGACGATCAGGAAGTGATCCGCGAAGGGTTGCGGATGGTGTTGAATCACCAACCCGACATGGTGGTGCTGGGCGTGGCATGCGACGGCGCTGAAGCTGTGCGCCTGGCGCAGTCGTTGCATCCTGACATCGTGATGATGGATCTCAAGATGCCGCATATGAACGGGGTTGAAGCCACTCGCCAGATCACACAGACACTCTCCGGCACGCAGGTCATCATCCTGACAACCTATGACACAGATGACTGGGTGTTCGAGGGACTGCGCGCAGGCGCACAAGGCTATCTGCTTAAAGAGTCCGGCTCTGAAGCGGTGATTGCTTCAATTCGCGCAGTGCATCAGGGCGAATCGCAACTTGATCCGCCCATCGCTCGCAAGGTGCTGGACGCCCTCCGGCTTACGCCATCGCCACAGGCCAATCCCCCCATTGAGGCCGAGGCGCTTGAAGAACCCCTGACCGAGCGTGAGGCCGAGATACTGACCCTGATCGCTCATGGATTGAGTAACAAGGAAATCGCTGCGCGGCTTTACCTGACGGAAGGCACCATCCGCAACCGCAGCAGCCGTATCTTGTCGAAACTGCATGCTTACGACCGCACGCAAGCTGTCCTCAAAGCCGCCCGGCAGGGCCTCGTTAAACTCTGAGCGCCTGGGATTTTGCGGGACGGTTTTTTAAGGTAGCACACACAGCTTATAGATCGCTAAGCGCCCCATGATAGGCGCCTGATGAACAGCCCCGCGCGGCATAATGGTGACAAGAATCATCGCCGTGATATGACCGCAGACAATACCCAGGCGTCAGCTCAAACCTTAAACTTACTCGCGTCGGACAGTCGCAATGTCAGCGGAAATTTAAGCAACTGATCCGATAGGAATGTGAAATGTTTGGCAAGAATTCTCGTAGACTTGTATCGATGACCGCAATTGTAACCAGCACTCTGCTGGGAATGGGAATGTCCGGGACAGTCTTTGCAGCAACTACAACTCAGGAAGCGGCGGCGCCCGTGATGTCCAGTCCGGCTGCAGTTGACATGCAGCAGCTTGACGAGCGCGTTGCCCAGTTGCCGCAATTGTCCGGGTTGAAGGATGGCGCCCAGGTCATCATCAGCGATGACGGCAGCGTTACTAACGCGAAGTGGGGCGGTTCGTATACCTATCATCCCGCTGGCAGCGTCTTTACGCCTGGCGCACTGTATGCGCGCTGGAAGGATGGGTTGGTCGCTCTAACTCCCACGCCGCCCCCAGTCGATAGCATTACGATGCCAGGCACGTACGATGCCAGCTATATCGCTCAGCATCAGGACAAATTTGGCGCGTTTAATGAAAACTACATCGCGCAAAGCACTTTGGTCCCAGATGGCAATGACCCAACCGTATTGCGAATCCCCAACAACGCATGGCTGTTCCGCGTTAACAGCAACGGCCAGTGGACCGCGCTGGTGGACGTGTTCGTGTTCAACTCCGGCAACCAGCCCCTGTGGCAGAACCCGGACGGCATCTCTGGCCCGATTGCCAGTGGCAGCCAGCCCGTGCCAGTGTCGCCTAATTTCTGGCAGCCGAACTAACGACAACAGGCTGCGCACTTGCGAAGGGTGGGATTGCTGAAACTATCATCTGCACGACATCCAACGCAAGAAAGATCAGGGCGCAAAGACCTCCAAGGTCTTTGCGCCCGCGCTATTTTTCATCTTGTTTGTGCACCGCGATGATTTACCACCGCAGTTCACAAAGCCGCTTGCTGCGCTTGCACACAACAAATCGACTTCAGCGAAGAGGAGGGGAGCGAGGTGGACGGTGAATCAGAGCCGCAGCGCGTCAATGCCTCACAATGAGTCTTTATCCCAACGCTCAAGGAATAAATCGGCATCAAGCACTGTGAACGCGTTAGTATTCAACTCGCGCAAGAAGTGGCGGTTATCCGAGATGAGATAGCGCAACTCCACCCACTCGGTAAAAGCGCCGATGAAGGCATCTGCCTTCTGTCGTAAGCCCAGATCAACATACTTGGCTACCAGTTTGACCGGGACAGGCTCGTCGATGATGAAAGCGTAAGTGCTTTCGTGGAACAAGCGATAAAAGAGGTGAACCTGCTCGGCTGTAACGAGGTTGCGCGTCACTTCCTGAGCGACCAGGCGGGGAATGACCAGCGCCAAATCTGAGCCGAACAGTGTCAGCAGGCGAAGGGCGTTCGGGTCGCCTTGACCCAAGCCTTGAATAAAGACACAGCTATCAATACAAATGCGCATATTCCGCATCGAAGATTTCCTGACGCGTCTGCCGCATGCGCTCCACAACTTCCTCGCGGCTATCCCCTACGTGTATTCCCCCATCGCGCTGGATCTGCTCGCGCAACGCAGACAGGTTGCGCAACCATACGCGGTGCTGCGTTGCGGCGTCGATTAGACGCGACACCACCTCCGCTGGATCGACCTGCTCTTCAGCAGCCAATTGAGTCAGCTTGGTATACACCTCGGCGGGTAGTTGAACCGGAATTGTCGTCGCGCTCATAATCACTTAATTCCTTCGCTGGTTATCATACCATTCGAATCGACAGAGAAAATGCCATTACTGTGCGAAAGTGGGGTCATCGTTTCCTTCCAGGCACGACAGCGCACGCGCAGTCAGTGCACAACACATCACCAGCGGGTGTGACTGATAACGACATAGTGGGCCAGCCGCAAGTCGGGCAAGGCCACGGCTCTGGTTTCTGCGTCACAGGGTCAAACACGATACCGGTTTCGCCCGGCGCGCCCTTTTGTGGCAAGAGACGGATTCGCAGGCTTAACTTGGGCTGGATCACGTTGAACACGTTGAGCAATCTCACCTGCGCGATGAAGTCCAGCCCGAACTTGCGGCTCATCTCGCCTCGCCATTGCTCGACCAGTGAGGAGGGCGTGAGGATCAAGACGCGGCGCACCAGCTTGCGCATGAGCAGTTCAAGCAGGATCATGCCGGCTTCGATTGTTTTGCCCAGGCCGACCTCGTCGCATAATAAGGCGCGGCCACGAAAACGCCGCAGGACGGTCTTGGCCGTCTTTAATTGGTGCGGGAACAGCTCCACGTCGTGCAGCAACGGCAGGCTGAGCAGTTCGTCAAAGCCGGGCGAGGCGGCGAAGATGGCAGCCTGCTGGCTGAGTGCGAAAGCCGCTTGAGAGGCGGGCAAGCAGCGCCAGGTCTTCGTCAGACGTAAAGGACAGCCGCACACCGCGCTCGGTGGTCAGGCTTGCAACGAGGGCGGGTTGTTGTTGCGTTTCCGCGCGCAGGCTGAAGCGAGGCGGCGCGGCGGATTCCAACACCAGGCGCCAGGCGCTTTGCGGCATATCCTTCGCAGTGACGAGACCGGCCATGCCGGGGCCATGCAAGGCATGGCGATCCTGGTCATACTTAAGCGCCAGAACTCGCCCATCCGGCGCGACAAGCGCGACCGGCGCTTCGGCGTCAAAGAAGAGATCCCACGACGGGTCGAGTTGCAAAACACGCTTTGCGCGGTCGCCAGACGTGACCATGCGCCGAACAGCGTCGGTCACATCCCAGCGATCATCGGGTTGCGCGAGTTGCTGGAGTAAGGTTGACATGTGCTTGAGTATCCAGCGTCTATCTTAATCCAAACACGTACAATAACCCCATGCCCCCGGCAGGACTTGAACCCACAACACCCGCCTTAGGACGGCGGTGTTCTATCCAATTGAACTACGAGGGCGTAGACAGTTCTATTCTAACCCATTCTTCTACCAGGAGATGACGATGTCATTATTTACCCCTATCAAGCCGGCCAGGAAACCGCGCGTCGGGCTGTACTCGGTCGGGCTGCGCGCGTATTGGGATCAGTTCCCCGGGCTGCGCGAGCGGCTGATCGCCTACGGCCAATTCATCGAGCGCCGCCTGTCGGCATGGGCTGAGGTGGTCAACTTCGGCCTGGTGGACACCGAGGGTGAGGGGCGTCGCGCCGGCGAATGGCTGCAGTCCCAGAACGTGGACCTGGTCTTCTGCCACGCCGCGACTTACACCACCAGCTCTACGGTGCTGCCGGTCCATCAGATCTGCGCCGCGCCCGTGGTATTCCTCAACTTGCAGCCCACCGCGCGCATCAACTACGCGCGCTCCACTACGGGCGAGTGGCTGGCGCACTGCGGCGCCTGCCCGGTGCCCGAGTTCGCCAACACACTCAACCGCGCCGGTATCCCGTTCCGCGTGGTCAATGGACTGCTGGGTCTGGACGAGACGCCCGCGATTTCGCTGACCGATGAGGTGACGCACAAGCGACCGGAGGCGGTGCGCGCCTGGCGCGAGATCGAGGACTGGGTGCGCGCCGCGTCGGTCAAGCGCGCGCTCCAGCACGCCCGCTTCGGCTTCCTCGGCAACACCTACAGCGGCATGCTCGACATGTACAGCGACTTCACAATGGTGCAGGCCCAGACCGGGCTGCATGTTGAGGTGCTGGAGATGGGCGATTTGGCGCGGCTGTTGAAGGGCGTGACCGAGCGCGAGGCGCACGCGAAACGCGAGGAAATGGAGGCGATGTTCCAAATCAGCGGCGACTCGCCGTCTGACCCGATCGCGCGCAAGCCGAGCGAGGAGCAGATCGACTGGTCATGCCGGGTGGCGGCGGCGCAGGAACGGATGGTGCGGGCGTTCGACCTCGACGCGTTGTGTTACTACTACCACGGCGCGCCCGGCGAGATGGACGAGCAGATCCAAGCGGGCTTCATCGTCGGCCACTCACTTCTCACCGCGCGCGGCATCCCATGCGCAGGCGAGGGCGACCTCAAGACTGCGGTGGGAATGAAGATCTGCGACATCCTGGGCGTGGGTGGCAGCTTCTCGGAGCTTGTAGTAGTGGACTACGAGGATCAGACGATCCTGCTCGGTCACGACGGCCCGTTCCACATGGCGATTGCCGAGGGAAAGCCCGTCCTGCGCGGGATGGGGCTGTATCACGGCAAGCAGGGCACCGGCGTATCAGTGGAGGCGAAGGTGCGGCAGGGGCCGATCACCACGCTGAACGTCACGCAGACCGGCGACGGCAGGTTGAAGTTGATCAGCAGCGAGGGTGAATCGACCAACGGGCCGATCATGCAGATCGGCAACACGCAGACGCCGGTGAAGTTTCGCCAGAACCCGGATGACTACATGACGCGCTGGTTTGCCGAGGCGCCGACGCACCATTGCGCCATGGCGGTGGGTCACAACGCCGCGCTGTTTGCGAAGGTGGGCGAGTTGCTGCACATTCCGCACGTGACGCTGTAGGGAAATGACCCGGAGAATGCACCTTATGCCTCCGGGTACACCTTCCAGCCCAGGTCCTCCAGGTTGGCGGTATCCAGCATGTCCTGCGGTACCGCCGCCAACAGGGTGTTGGCCTCAGCCAGCAATTCGCCGCTTTCGGCGTCGTAAATCCCGGCCCACGCTTCCGCGGTGCGGCCTCTATCGCGCCCCGCCTTGCCCACGATCTTGAGCCGTTTGCCGGTGGGCACGTTTCTCCGGTACTTTACTTCCAGCTTGGCGGTGAACATGAAGCGCGGATTGTCCGCCGGCCCCATGTGCGAGCGCCCGCTGATTTCGTCGAGGATGGTGGCGACGATCCCGCCATGCAACACGCCGGGGTAACCCTGAAAGTGTTCGGGGGCGGTGTACGTGCTCTCGATCACGCCGGGGCCGGTCTCGTAAATACGCAGTTTCAGCCCGACCGGATTCTCCAATCCGCAGATGAAACACATTTTGGAGTTGGGTTGGGGGGTGTGGGTGGTCATTTCTGAGTCCTTTCTTGGATTTCTGGCTGAACGTTGTACTGTCAAACCAGGAAAGAGGATGATACCGCTTTACGCGACGGACTCAATGGTGGCAGCTATACCCCGGCACGAGTTGAGGGAATCCCACGAACACGTTATGGCGCGAGCATGTTTACGATGCCGGCCAAGGGGATCACCCCGTCCTCGGTGTAGATGAATCAGAAGGGCACGGTGAGTGTTACTACTTATTCCATGAGGCGCGAACCTGGTCAATAGCCCATTGCACTACATTGATGAATTCCTGATACTCGTGTTCGCCTGACAATGCTGTCAGTGGCATTGTCGGTCTGCCCTCCTTGTTTGGCAGGCTCTGACCGACTTTCTCGCTGAACATACCCCACCAGGCGTGTCGCGTCGTCTCTTGATCGAATGGCGGATACCGTTTCATGTACTGGAAAGCGATCTCTATCTTGCCATCTGAACGGACCAGAAATGGCACGGCAGAGGTATCCTTGTTGATAACACTATAAAACAGGCCAATTTCAGTGCCCGATCCCCATTTGGTCACGGCACAGTTTTGTCCGCACCAGTCATACAGTTGTGTCGCTACCCGTACGGCCTCTTCTCCGACTTGCTCCAGTAAAACCGACAGGAAACGTTCTAATGTCCATGTCGACTTAGCACCTTGTTGTGCAGTGGATTTTGTGACTGCCGGTTTGCCAATCAATGCCGGGACCAGCAATTGAGTATGTTCGGTTGAAAAATAGCGCAGTTCAGCACAGAGAACCTCAAAGGTAGGATCGGTGCACGCATTCAGATACTCCACGGTGCGGCGAAGCTCGTCGTTTACTTTATCGACGACGATGAGAAGACGGAAACGCCCTTCCTTGAGATTCGTTGTTACTGCCTGGCGAAATGCCTCTCTGCTCCACTCGACATCTGGTGATTGCTTTTTCTGCCCTTGTACAAAGCGCTCCATCGCCTCATCCAGCGCGACGCCTTTGAGGTCACTGCGAGGGCACCGGTTTGAGTCGAAGTAGACGCGCGCGATTTTTTGTTCAAACGCCTCATACGTCATACCCCAAAGATACGCCGCGTAACCAAGGATCTGCCCGATGACCTTGCGTTTCACTTCGGGGTTGCGGTCCAGTTTGCACTCGATGACCGTGATGAGCCCATTCCAGTCCACTCCAATAACGTCAACGTTTCCGTTATCCAGTGTCGCCTCACGCGCCACAATGAAGAGAGGGGGCACATCATCAGACAGATCTCCTAACGGTAGCACTTCCGGGTTATCGTTTACCAGTCGCTGCAACATATCCTCGTCAGGCAATTGCTGTTCCGGCACACGCTGCCATGCGTGAGTAGCATCATCTTTAGAAAGTATGTAATCGGGCATTGTTTTCTGGCCTCCGTTTAACTCTTCAATGGCTCATTGCGTATCGACGCCGGTAAGCAGGTATTCAAGCTGGTCGCACTCGCGCGCCAGTATCTCGATGTAAAAGCGTAACTCATCCTGGTCCAGCGTCTGCTTCAGGTGGGTAGTGCGGCCAATCAGGCGCCCTTTCTTGTCCAGCCCAAATGCAACGACATCAGTATGTGCATTGCGCTGCCACAGCCGAGTAAAAAAATCATCGTCGGTGATCCCCTGAACACGCTGCGTTCCCATCACTGTCGAGGCCATCACATAGTATTCGCCATCCTCCTCAATCACGACATCCTGGCGCCTCCCGCTGGCAAACACCACACTCACTGTATTACTGAGAGGCTTTATTTCCAGAAGATAGGGCATGTGTCCGTCAAGTTGCCCTCGTCTGGTCATTTTGGCGATTTCTTTGAGCATTACTCTCAACTCATTCATCTGAACCCTCCGTGAGTTGATCGATCAGAGCTTCAATAGGTTGATCGCTGTCCAGAAGCTCTCGTTCCAGCCTGTCGGCTGTGCAAGTCGTCCGCTCCACCAGATCAATAACCTCTTGTGGCTGCGTCGTCGCGGGGTGAAAGAGTATATCGGCCTGGATACTCAGGTGGAAAGATTTCGCCAAGCTGCCTTGTGTCGCACACAACTTTCCAAACCCTGCCTTCGTATGTAAAAGTTGTATTTCATTTGCTTCTTGCCAGCCATTCACTACCTTGGGACCAATTGGGCTGAAGCAGCGCAACAGCAGGTGTCCGTTACCCCCCATCGAGCGTATTTCCAGCCGGAATGGCTGGCGCCGCGATGCACTTTTGTCTCCGCCTGGCGCTGTCAACCGGTCGCGTCCCTGTGCTAAAGGATAGACGGTTCCAACACAGGCCCATTGCTCACTAATTCGTTGGCGTTCTACATAGACGGTGTTTTCGAGCGCAGTCACCATTGCTATGAAATGCGCCAGCGCTGCATCCGCTTTAGCTTTTTCGTCAGTGCGCTCCACCGGCAGATCATGGCGCAGCCAGTCTTCCTTCACCGGGTAGGCCGTTTCTAACGGCTCCGTGATGGGCTCTATGTCTCGTGGCGGCAACACGAAATCGTGCAGGGTATTCACACGACTATCTTTTACCTGTTCACCCGCGAGCGATCGGTGCATCATACGGATGAAGCGGTTCATCCGTTCATATACGCGCTCCACCTGCAGCCGTTCCACTGTGTCGCCGAGGTGCGGGTAATACACCTGCAGCAGTTCGTCTGCGCCCACTATGCTACGGTTGTCAAGCCGTCGCTGGGTCTGCGAGTTGATCCGGTCTATCCGCCCGGTGCGTTGCTCCATGGAGGACGGCGTCCACGAGATGCCGTAATGCACAACCCGTGAGCAGAATGTGTGCAAATCTTCACCTTCCTGCAGTACTTCGGTGGTGACTAGAACAAGCGGGTAACCGGGCATGCGGAACTGACCTACCAGACTTGTGTTGACGCGACCAGACATCCGGCCTACGGGGGTCTGGCGCGCAAGACTCGATCCAAAGTATTTACGCAATTCATCCAGCGTCCGACCGTTTCGTACGTCCGGGAAGTTTACGGCCATGATCAAGTCAAAATGGCTGGCGATATCTGCAAGTTCGCGATATGCCGTGTAATGTCCTGCTCCTTCAGCTTGTTGCTGTTCGAGCTTATCCAAATAATCCCTGATTAGATCACCGGCGCGATCCTCGGTGCGACTCTGCGCCCCGGCACGGAGTGAGCCCAGATGCTCGACTGCGAGCAGCCACAGATCGATCAGCGGGTGACCCAGACGCGCGGCGGCGGAAAGCAACTCGCGGCGTTGATCCCGCCGGCGGAATTGCGCTGCGAAGTCGAGGGCTTTTTCCTCCGGCCACAGGATATTGCACAATCCCGGGCGTTTCACCAGTTCTGTAAACACGGTGCGCGTGGTCAAATGTTCTTCTGGTTTAGGAAAGCCCTCTGCTGGCAGGGCATCCATGCGAGATATCTTTGGCATGTTAAAACGCACGTCCAATACGATCTGCGCTCGTTGTCTCAGGTCATCACTGGTAGCTCGATCCGCCACTAACATCAGTGCAGCCTTTTGATAAGCCTCAAAGACGCGCTTCTGTCTGAAT
>Ga0073936_10005051_pt1 | contig 17963 bp, 20 predicted proteins | sample AliMusrvi5mmetaG_FD_87041 | JGI IMG/M metagenome (GOLD analysis project Ga0073936, IMG submission 87041) | Freshwater lake bacterial and archeal communities from Alinen Mustajarvi, Finland, to study Microbial Dark Matter (Phase II) - Alinen... | ecosystem: Environmental > Aquatic > Freshwater >... | reverse complement strand
GCGGCGAGAAACGCGCCGGTCCCGCAACCGACATCGAGGATGCGGCCGCCTGCAATGAAACGCTGGATGCGACGGCGTCTTTTTTGGGGAATGGCGAGGGCACCGGCCAGGCGGTAAATCAGTGAACTGTAGCGGACCGGGCGCCAAGGGGTGTAGGTAGCCGGATAGTAGCGGTGAATTTCAGTTTCCGGCACACGCGAGGAGAGAAAGAACAAGTCGCACGCGGCGCAACGGCTCTGCTCAAACTCGCCCTCGCAGCCGCAATAGAGATCGCGCTGTTTGAAGACCGGCGTGCCGGGGGAGCCGCACAGGGGACAGGTGGCGGTCTCGGGAACCGGCATCAGAGCTTTTTCCAGTAAGCGCCGGACCAGTCGATTTGGAGAACGGGTTCGCGAATCCCGTGACTGGCCCGATAATCCTCCACGGCCTGGCGGCACGCGGGAACCGAGAAGAAGTCATCGATCACGGCATAGCCGCCGGACGAGAGTTTGGGATAGAGGGTCCGGAGGCTGTCCATGGTGGAGGAATACATGTCGCCATCGAGACGAATCAGCGCGAAGCGATCGAAGGGCGCGGAGGGCAACGTGTCTTTGAACCAGCCTTTGAGGAATCGGACCTGATCGTCGAGGAGGCCATAACGGCGGAAGTTCGTCTGAACCTGATCGAGGGAAACAGCGAGAACATCGCTGTAGGTCCAGAACTGATCGCCCGCATCCTGGGCGTAGCGTCCGTCCGGCCGCGGGAGTCCTTCAAACGAATCGGCGACCCAAACCGTTCTGGACCGGTCTCCGAGCGCTTTCAAAACGGCGCGCATGAAGATGGAAGCGCCGCCGCGCCAAACGCCGGTTTCAATAACGTCGCCGGGAACACCCCGGACGAGCACGTCGGTCAGGCAATCCTGCAGGTTCTGCAGCCTTGCGAGGCCAACCATGGTCTCCGCTTCGGCGGGCCAGTCTTTGCCCTGCGCGCGGCGGTCTTCGCTATAAGCACGCGCGAGTTCAAGACCGAAAACCGCCAGCAGGGGCTGCAGTACGGCGCACAGAGCGCGGTGGAGGGGCTGGGTTCGCGCCGCCGGGTCTCTGGCGACGGACTGCAGTTTTTCGGGAGCCACGGAGCGCGTCAGGACGTGTTTCAGTAAATCCAGATAAAGAGTCGCGGCGGAGTCCTGCCGGAAGTGAATCTCGTCGGCGCCTGCCAGTTCGCGATTCCCCGCAGGAGCTTTTTCACCCATTTCATTCAAATTTATCAGGCAGTTCAGATTCAGCGGCAAAAACGGGACAGACGAAGACTTCCCGTGACCGCTCATGCCGCGAGCCGGGAAACATCCGGGCAGCCGTCCGCTTCGTATCCTCATTATCACGTGAGATTCAGACTTTGAATCTCCGGTTCGTTGCCATCAAAACGAACCGCTGACGCGCGGGGCCGGCGGCGGTGGAAGATGACCAGCGCCACTGCCGCCGCCGCGAAGAACGGGAAGCCATATACCGGATGGTTTTCGATCAATCTCTCCAGATCGGCCATCCGGAACCCGTATTCGGTGAAGCCGTACAGATAGACACCCGCCAGCAGCGCGAGGCTGACTTTACCCGGGAACCACGAGCAGGTAAAAGGCACCTTGTCGAAACTCCAGAACAGAATTTCCACCAGCACCGCGCCGGTGGCCAACTGGAAAGCGGCATGGTAAGCGCCGGCGACCAGGCCCCAATGCGCCATTTCGAACGGAAGGAACAGCACCAGAGCCGGAATCAGGCCGCTGGCAAGTACACGGATTCTGGTGGCGCGGCGAGAGGTTTCCGCCCAGCGGTCCTCGGTGATGCGGAATAACCAGTTCGAGGACAACTCCGCCGGGAACTGGAAGGCGGCGCGGAAGCCGGACACGACGAAGAATGCGATCAGCAACGGCAGGGACCGGAGTCCGTCTTCGGACAGGCCCACGTGTCCGCCGCTCACCACCACGGCGGTGAGCAAACCGATGGCAAGGCCGACGCTCCAGTAACAGGCCAGAAACAGCCGGTGCGTGGCGCTGCGGGCGAGCATCCGGCCCGTGAACCGGAAGATAGCGGACTGTTCCGGGGAACCGGAGAGCCGGTCGAAGAGACTGGCGCGGGGTGTGCGGATTTCGGTATCTTCGGCCTCCAGCGTGCGCCGGTAATGGCGCCGGAATCCCAGTGCCCAGGAAGCGCAAAACAGCGCGACGACGGCGCCAAGCGCCTTTAGGGCAAACCATCCCAGAGGCAAGAAGAAGGCGTTCCCGGGCGGCAGCAGCAGATCGTACCAGCCGGTAAACCAAACCGGCGGGACGAGCCAGACCCAGCGCGCTCCGGTCATCATGGCGGCGGGCAGGAGCATGGCGCACACCGGGTAAAGCAACAGTGCCAGGATCATCAGGCACATGCCGGCCATCTGGATCCACGGCGAGATTTTGCGGAACACGTAAGGCGTGGTCACATTAATCAGCACGCCCTGCAGGGCCGCGACCGAGAAGAACGCGAACAGCGAGGCTCCGGCGGTGGATCCCACCTGCGAACCGACCACTCGCAGATACCCGGCCTCATGAACCGCCGGGATGGCCAGCATCAGCAGCGGACCGAAGACGTTGGGGAAGAAGTTGATCGCGCCGATGAGCATCAGGAGGAAGACCGCCAGCGTGTAAATTTTCGCCGCAAACATCGTCCGGAGGCGGATGGGAAAGGGACCGAGGATGAGGAAATCGCGGCGGTCCGGAAAGAGTTTGTCCCATTCGAAAAACGTCGCGAAGCCCACCACGGCGAACGAGAAGGCCGGAAAGAAGAGCCGGAAGATCCGCAGCGCGCTCTGGGTGCCGGGGCTCTGGTGTTTGGTGGCCATCTCCAGAAGTGCGGGCATGAACAGGTAGGTAATGAAGAAGCCGGGCGCGGCCAGGAAACCCATTACCTGATAGACATTGGTCTCAAAGCCGCCGTCGGGCGAGACGTCGTCATTTTCGAAGAACCGCGCCTGAAACAGGTTCACCAGTCTGCGGAAGGGTGTCATTTCCATCTCAACATCAGCTCCGCTGTTACCTCGAAATGAGCTCCGCGATATCGCGGGCCCGCGATTCCATGTCTTCCTGCTGCACCAGCTGCGCGAAAATCTGTTCCAGGCTGGGTAACTGCATCAGTTCGCGCAGACGGGCGACCGAATCATCCGCCACGATGCGGCCCTTGAAAATCACGATGATGTGGTCGCAGATTTTCTCCACCAGTTCGAGCACGTGCGAGATATAGAGCACCGCTTTTCCGCGCGCGGCGAGCGCCCGCAGAAGATGCCGGAAGAGCAGCGCATTGGCGATATCGAGACCCGACTGCGCCTCGTCGAAGATCAGCAGATCCGGATCGTGCAGCAGCGCCGCGGCGATCAGCACACGCTGCTTCATCCCCTTGGAGTAGGACGAGATCGGCGCCCAGCGCGCGTCGCGCAGGGACAGCAGTTCGAGAAGCTGATTGGCGCGGTCGTCCACCTGTTTTTCGGGCAGGCCGCGCAGGCCGCCGGCGAGCTGCAGGTATTCGAGGCCGGTCAGGTAGCCATACAGATGCGGCTCCTCCGGCACATACCCGAGCCGCTGTTTAAAGACCGTGGAATCCTGCCGCAGATTCTTGCCCAGAAACAGGATTTGGCCTTCGGTGGGATGCAGCAGGCCGGTCATCATTTTGACCGTGGTGGATTTGCCCGAGCCATTCGGGCCGAGGTAGCCCGCAATCTCTCCGGCGCGCACCGTAAAGCTCACATCGTTCACCACCGTGGTGGCGCGAAAGCGCTTCGTCAGATGAACCACTTCAAGCATGATGGCCTCCGAGGCGCAGGGGCGAAGGCAGACTGCGCCCGCCCGCGTAGACGACCGCCATGGAGGTCAGGGCACTGGCCAGACTGGGCACTCCCACCACGAAGGGCACCAGATGCAGCGGGAAGATTCCGGGCTTCGCGTGGGTTGCCAACAGCATTTGCAGGCTCCACATGGTTTCGCTCACCGCGAAGATCACCAGCGGCACGGCCACCATGGGCTTGCCGAACTGAGCCGGCAGGGCGATGTGCACCAGTTCCCGCGCGGCGCGCCACCAGACGCGAACCACGGCCGCGATACCTCTTCGAAGCGCGGCGTCCTCCAGATCTTCGGCGAAGGCAGCTGTCATGTCCGCGCCGAAAGCCTGTCGCAGTTCCGCCGGATACAAGGGCAGCAGCGCCGCGTAAATCCATATGCTCCACCGCATTAAACCGATCATTGCGCCGGCTCCGCGCGCTCCAGTCGCAGCGCTTTCGATTTCCGCACCATCGCCTCCATACGTTTCAGCTCCATGTCGAAAATATCGCGGCCCTGCTTCGTCAAGTCGTAATAGCGGCGGCGGCTGTCGCCGCTTTCCGGGCCGGTCACCTCGACGATCCACTTCGAATCCAGCAGCCGCTGAATCGTCGTGTAGAGCGTGGCGGGCCCGAGCTCGAAATCGCCTTCCGACAGTTCACGCGTTTCGCGCATGATGGCGTACCCGTGCTTCTCTCCGCCCGCCAGCGCGAAGAGGATGAAAAACGCCGCCGGGGGCAGAGGAAGTCCGGTTCGATCCATACTCAGGAACGGTTATATCACAAACCGATAGAGTTGCGAAAAATATCAGGATCCGGAAGTCTGCTATGATTTTGGACAATCGCGGTGTTTCAGCCGCCGGAGACGGCCGAATGGGAGGCCACGCTTTGCGGTGCCGCGCCCGACGGCTCCTGAACTTCTTTGGAACTGCGGATTCGCCGGACACCGCGACGGAAGCCGTTCCGTCCCGTTCAGCCGAGTCCGACGGCTGCAACCCGAGCGGTTCCTCAAGAAACGGCATTTTACATTTAGCAAATTTGAAACAAAGTGCCGATTTTACAGTTTCCCCGAGGTCCGGGAGGGCGGATCGCGAGTGAATCGCCGACCGGTTGTGTTTTCTCGCGCCGCAATCACGACGGTATTGCTCATCACGGGCTCACACGTAGAATAAGGTGAACGGCACCGAAAGGCGGACGAGAATGCCAGGGGCGAACCCAGACGAGGAATCCACCGGGAGCACACCCGAAAACACGATGAATTCGAACAAACTCAGGGAGTGTTTTCTGGTCGCGCTGGCATTCTCCCTGCTGCTGGCGGTAACCCGGCCGGTTACCCTCTCGGACACTCCCTATTACGCCTTCAACATCGCCGAACACCTTGGCAAATCCCCGTTTGGCCGAGGCAACACATTATGGGAATTCGGGCACTTGCTCTGGAGGCCACTGGGGTGGTCGCTGGCCACGCTCGGCGGTTCGGCGTTTTCCGCGTTGACGGACTGGACACCCTATATGCAGGCGTCGGCCTCTCTGATGCTCGTGTCGCTTCTGAGCAGCGTGGTGAACGTGGTGGTCTGGTACCTCATGCTGACCGACTGGACGACATCGCGCACGGCGGCTCTCGTGACGCTTGCCATGGCATGTACACACCCGGTCTGGCTGTTATCACAAACCGGGACCGCCTATATTCCGGGTCTGGCGTGCCTGTCCCTGAGTCTTTATTTTCTCCGAAAGAATGCTTCCATCAAAGCGGCGGTTTTCTATGCCTTGTCCGCGCTGGTCTGGTTTCCTTATGTGCTGGCGGGGCTCGGGCTCGCCTTCGTTGCCGCGTTTCCGGGTGACCTCCGCCGGAACGATCGCGAAACCTTTTCCAAACCCGACTTCCGGCAGTTCATCCGTTTCGCCGTGATTTCAGCTACCGTGCTCATTGGCGCTTATTGCCTCGGAGGCGCGGCGAGACACCTGAAATCCGCGGCCGAGGTAAAGGCCTGGTACGACGATTCGGGTCACCAGTGGGCTCAGAGCAATCGCCTGTTGCGGGCTGCCACGGGGGTGCCCCGCTCGTTTTATTTTCTTGGAAAAGAAGGAATTCTCTTTAAGCGTTTTCTGCGGCACGATCCGTACGCCCCCGTCACGATTCCGGATCTGGCGCCGACAGGCCTGAAACTGGCCGCTTTTTACGTGTTTGTACTCTGCCTGCTGCATGAACTGTGGAGGCGATCCGCCACTCGCTGGCCACTGGTCGCGCTGCTGGCGGGTCTGGGCCCGGTTCTGTATTTTGCGATTTTCATGTTCGAACCGGGATCGCCGGAGCGTTATCTTCCGGCCCTGCCATTTCTTGTGCTGAGTGTCGGGTGGATGTTTCGGGATTTTCCGGCGAATCGCCGGGTGGCACAGATGGTTGCGGCCGGAGTGCTGCTGAGCGTCGCGCTCAACAACGGCTATGCTTTCATTGCTCCGCGGGTAAATGCCGAAAACGCTGTCATGTGGCGGCGGGTAGCCGGGTTGCGCCAGCGGATAGGCCCGTCCGTCGTGGCCTTCTTAGTTTCGAACCAGGACGATCTGGAGGCCTATGCCGGGCGTAATGTGTTCGAGGCGATTAACCGGCCCGGACCTTTGAAGCTTTATGACATTGTTGAGCCCGGAACCCTGCGAATGCTGCAGTGGAGGGAGGAGTTCGCCTTCATGACGCTGAAAACGTGGGAAAAAGGAGGCGAAGTCTGGATAACGAAACGGGTCCGAAGCGCCAGGCCAAAGCCGGAGTGGAACTGGGTGGAGGCCGACCACCCCTATGAGATCTGGGCCGATATTTCAAAGTTCGTTTCTTCGCTGCCGACTGACCAGGAAGAGGGCGACGAGGATGGATTCGCGCGGCTGGTGAGGAACGACGCAACCGTCGGTTACCTGAAGACGCTGAGCATGGCCTACAAAGCTCCGGCCGTCGCAAAGCAGGAGTAATCCGGCCGGTCGCTGTTCACCGGTGTCAGAGAGCCGGTCGCGAAACCCCTTGCACGGTTGTTTGCCGAAATTTCCCGAAACCATTTCCCCGGCATGAGGTTTTTTCCCGAAATGCGTGCTTGTGCGGCACTGTATAATCGCGCCATTTTACCGACGCGGAACTTCGGGAGCTTTTCGCAAAATACGATTCGGTGGTGACGCGCAGACCGCGCATGAAGAGATCCTGGCGGGCAATGAGGAACTGGAGAGCCTGAACGAGGAACTGGAGAGCGCGAAAGAAGAACTGGAAGCCACGAACGAGGAACTCGTGACGATTAACCAGGAACTGCATATCCGCAACGACGATCTCGAACAGGCCGGGCATTTCGCGCAGTCCGTCGTGGACACCGTTCGCACCGCAATCGTCGTGCTGTCGCCAAGTCTTCGGGTGCTCAAAGCAAATCTTTTCTTTTACCGGGAATTTCACCTTTCCGCCGCGGATGTGCAGGACCGGTATATCTACGAACTGGACGGCGGGCACTGGGCGGACTCCCGGCTGCGGCAGTTGCTGGCAGAGGTTTTGAAGGCAAACCGGTCGGTGCGTGATTTTGAAGTGCAGTACAGCGTCCCGTCGAGGGGTTTGCGCACGCTGGTCGTGAATGCATACCGGTTCGAGGCGGAGGAACGAATCCTGCTCTCGATCGAGGACGTGACCGACGTCCGGCGCGCCGAGGAGCAGTTGCGGCAATCCCAAAAAATGGAAGCCATGGGATATCTGGCCGCGGGCATCGCTCACGATTTCAATAATCTGCTGACGGGCATTATGGGAAGCGCCAGTCTTTTGCTGGAGGACATGCCGGCGGAGGGGACAGCCCGGTCGGACGTCCAGGTGATTGTCAGCGGCGCGGAGCGGGCGGCGGAACTGACGCGTCAACTGCTGGCTTACGCGGGCAAGAGCAGGTACTACCTGGAACGGCTAAGTCTCACCGAGATGGCGATTCAGACCAGCCGACTGGTCAACCGTTCCATTCCCGACCGCGTGCAGCTTCGGCTCGACCTCGATAAGCACCTGCCCTTGCTGCTGGCCGACCCGAGTCAGATTCAGCAGGTGGTGATGAACCTGATCATCAACGCGGCGGAAGCGATCGGCGACGCGGGCGGCGCAATCCGCCTGCGGACGGGCGTCAGAACGCTTACCAGCGAGCCCCTGCCGGATTCCTATCTGACGGACGCGGTCGCGCCGGGCGATTACGTTTCTGGAGGTTCAGGACAACGGCTGCGGAATGGACGCGCAGACGATTCGGAGAATCTTCGATCCGTTCTTCACGACCAAGTTTACGGGCCGGGGTCTTGGTCTGTCGGCTCTTCCGGGGATTGTCAGGCAGCATAAGGGAGCCATTCAGCTTCACAGTATTCCGGGAAAAGGGACGTCATTTACGGTGTATTTTCCGTCCGCCGGGCCGGAACAACAGGCGGCGCGGGATGTTGGCGCCAAAGATCCGCGGGGCACGGGTACGATTCTGGTGGTCGACGACGAGGAAATCGTCAGGAGCCTTACGCGCGCCACGCTGGAGCGTTATGGGTACCAGGTGCTGACCGCGGTGGACGGTCCGGAAGGGATTCGTGTATTTCGGGAGCGATCCGGAGACATTGCGCTGGTGATTCTGGACGTGGCGATGCCTGGCATGGACGGGGCGAAAACGCTGGAACGAATGCTGGAAATCCGGGGGGACGTCCGCGTTCTTATCTGCAGCGGATTCGGCAATGTGGATCTGGAAATGCGTTTCGCGGGGAGGAAAGGGGTTGCGTTTTTCCCGAAGCCCTACACCGCAGTACAACTGGCCGGCAAGGTCAGGGAGTGTCTGGAGGCGGGCGCCTGATTTATCGGGGCTTCTTTATCGGGGCTTCTTCTTTATTTGGGCTTTCCGGGATAGAGCCAGGACGGGCGACAGAACGAGAGAGTGATGGCGGTTCCGGTAATCGCGCCCAGAACGAAGAAGGTCAATAGTACGGCTGTAACAGGCATGGCGTTCCAGCTATCATTGTATGCCTCTCAGGACGGGATTTGGCGAATTGAGGAACCGGAGCAGGCGATGCGGCATGACCAGGGACGCCGGCGGTACACTACGCGGCATGAGGTCTTCCTGAAATGCGGGCGTGTCCGGCAGGCTACGCCCGTATCGTGAGATTCTCCCTCGCGCTGTCGGGGATGCTGTCTTACGCATCCGCGTTCGCACAGCCGAATTCCGGGCAGAAGTACGTGATTTCCGTTGGAAATTCATCGGAGAAGGTCGCTTCCGGCAAGATTTGGCTGTACAGTTATTCGTGGTACGGCCTGCAAAGAGCGCAACTGGCGGCAATCGAAAACGGTGTGGCTTCGCTGCCACCGGATACAGCGAAACTGAAGCGCGAACTGAACCCGCATCCAAACACGGAAGGCTACGTGGTGGCGCTGCAGTTGGGGGAGCATTCGTGGTGTCGGACGCCGGATATCTCACCGGAAGTTTTGTGGAATGACTTAGCAGCCGCTGTGAACTCCCTCGGGCGGGCAACTAGGGTATCGGCAGGCGAGACGGAGTTGATACTTCCTCCTCTCACGAATCGTCACATCACGCTTCTTTATCCCGACGGACGTCCGGCAGCCAGCGCGAATTTCGAGACCTCGATCTACCTGTGGGACAGGAATCATTGCGGATTTCACGAAGGTTTGCCGCTTGGAACTCTTCGCACGGATAAGACCGGCACGATGGAAGTGTTGGCGCCACTGGTTCCGCTTTACTTCGACGGTGTCTCTTATTTCGAAGAGAACGGTGAAGGCCCCGCGGGCGTTGCCTACTCCGCCAACACCGGACTGAAAGCCGGCGCCGAAGCGAACCTGGTTCTCAGGAAAAAGTGGAACCTGACCGAGGAGGACGAGCTTTTCGATGACGTCGACGTGCGGGTACTGAACGGCAATGGGCGTCCTCGCAAAGACGTCGATGTATTTGGAAATTGGGCGACCAATACGTGCGGCGGCTTTGGCACGATTGGCCGGACAGACGCGAAAGGCGTTGCGCGAATCCGTATCGACCCGAGTTTCACGAAGCTGAAGTTAACGATCGGTGGCCCGTATGGCGCCGACGATCCCGCGGCCGAGGGCAAATCGCGCGATTTTACCGACGCCGAACTTCGCGAGCTTTTCGCGAAACATAAAATCACGATTCGGTGGTGAGGCGGGACTGAGAGCGAGATGGCCTGTGTCAGGCTCTGGATTATGAGGCGAGGATGCGTTCGCGAAGTTCTTCCAGTTCGGCGGCGGATTTCCTCGCGGCACCGGTGAAGGCGAGCCAGACGAACAGGAGCAGGCAGCACGTCGCGACCATCGGCCAGACACTGGTCAGGTAGCGATACCAGAGCGACGCGGGGTCGAGTCCCATGGCGCGCGCTTTCAGGGCGGGGCCGCCGCCCCACCAACTCGCCAGCATGGCCGGGATGGTCAGCAGAACGACGCGGCGAACGGCAAGGAACCCGTCGCGCTTCGTTTTGAGAGAGCGCAGCAGGAACGCGGCGCATGTTTCGTCCGGGGCCTTGCGGTTCGTGCGATTTCGAATGACGCTCCCAAGGTATAGGGTCATGACGATCAGCATCCAGCCCTGGCCCGCGCGGACCCAGGGCTGATCGACTTCCCATGTGTTGTGGGCGAATGCCACCGCCAGACCGGCCAGAGCCAGCAGGGCAAGTCGCCTTTGCCAGATGTTTTCTCGCTCGCGACGGCGGGCCAGGGCGCAGATTCCGGTCGCGGAGGGTTGGGGCGGCAGAGCCGTGTTGTGGTTGTTCCAGAGTTCGTGGGGATGATTATCGGCGTCCATGGGAGGCTCCTGAGAAATCGCGACTGAGTATTTTTTTAATGCGGTGTATTTTGGTGGCCGTGTTGCCGGGGGTCAAACCGGTGACATCGGCGATCTCGGCGCCGGTCGCGCCTTCGAGGTAAAGCAGGATGACCTGGCGGTCCAGGGGAGTGAGCTGGTGAATCAGGGCCTGGAGTTCGGCTATCTCTTCGCGATGCCGCTCAAGGGCTTCGCCGGCGTGGGCGGTGGGGTCGGCGGCAAGGGCGTCGAGTTCGACGAGGCGTTCCGATCGCTTTCGGCGTTTGGTGAGGTGATCGGCGCCGACGTTGTGGCACACCCGGTAGACCCAGGTGCGAAGGCTGCAACGCCGATCGAACCGCTGCAGGCTGCGCCAGAGTTCGATGTGCATTTCCTGGAGAAGGTCGCACTGCCGGTCGGCGTCGGATTCATAACCGCGGACCAGACGGCGCATGGACTCGCCGTGTTCCGCCTGGGCTTCCAGGTAGAGCCGATCCTGATCGCCCGGTGTTGAGGCTGGCATCTAACCCCATAGTCTTTCGCGGCGGGCGGTTTCTTACAGCGGTCGCGGGTTGCCGGGGGCTGTTTCGTTAAGTAAACTGTCGGAAACGTATGGTTTTCTTCGCCGCGATTTTTGCCGCAGCCGCCCTCCCGGGACAGGCTTTGAAAACCGAACACTTTGCGGTGAACGTGCCGGCGACGTCAAACCCGTATCTGGCGCGAATGCCCGCGAGGACTGCGGCGCGCGCATGGGAGACAGCGCGCCGAAGCAATCGCCATTCCTTATTAAGCTCACGCTGGCGCATGCGGTTGCGGTTATATTCACGGTCACGGGCGGAATGGAGCATGCGCCGGAGTGCCCGCCGGTCTGCATCGGTCCGAAAGGCGGGACGCCGGTTGGACATCTCGACGGGGCGGAACACGGAATCTCCGATATGTTCGCCCCGTTAGACGCGTTAGTGGGCGTGTTTCCGAGCGACAAATCGCCCGAGGCTGGCAAGACTCCGCGAGCCCTCAATTTTCTGTGGAAACCGACGCAATTTCGCCAGCCTGTCACCGCGGTTGAGGGAGGTGTTTTTAATCGGCGACGGGAAGACGCCGCGCGGCGCCGTGCGGCGTTATCTCATACCGCCGGGAGCTACCAGCCTGTACCTTGGCGTGATGGATGGCTATGAGTGGAATACCAACTCCGGCTCCTTCACCGTTCAGGTGGCAATAGAGCGGGATCAGGTTGACAGCGCTCCGTTCAGCGTCGACTCGAGCGTCACCTTTGCACGGTGGGCCTGTCTTCCGGACCGGGCCCGCTGCACACCGGACAGGCCAGTCGCTAAGGAGAAAGCACCGGGGGAGTTCCACGTGATCCTGCCGGCTTCTTCGGAGTGGAGTATCAGCGTGCCGGACGCCGCGGGCAAAGCCGTCATTCAGGGCTCGGAAGGAACGGTGTGTCTGCGTTCCGATGCATGCGCGGGACCGCAGCGAACGGGCGGCGCGGCGGGTGCGGGATTTCTGGCGGAAGACCGGCCGGCAGGAGCGCTGATTCCCAGGGTTGTTGAGGGACGCCCTTACTTTTCCGTCAACCAGAGGAAGGGAGCGCCGTTTCGCCATCACGAAGGATTTTTTGATTTCGACGTGAGAACCCGATAACGGTTGTTTTACTTCAGGAAAGTGGTCATGCGGTCGGACAGATGTTGCAGGATGCAGCTGAACCGCAGCTCATCGGAGAGAGGCGCATTGCAAGCACGCCTGTAATCGGCGAACCATTCTGCCTGCTGCCGCCGAAGGATTTGTTTACGCTCATCGGACGCGCCGTTGATCGCGTTCCGATACGAGTCGGCCATGGTGCTGTCCATATAAGACAGATCGGCATCCCGGCAGATGAGACGCTCGACCGGAGTAGCGGCTTTCGCGCAATCGAAGCTCGGAGGATCGATCTGGTGAAGTGGTTGGCCGACTACGGAGAAAGACGACCCATTCCATCGATACCGCGTGGTTATGCTTCCGGAGGAACAGCAATCGCCCTGGGCGTGATCGGGATCGTTGACCACGAGGATGAGTTCGCCGCCGGCAATGGACACAGCGCGGAGCCCGTAAGTGGACCTGGATCCTGTTTCCAGCCAGGCCAGGAGCCTGGGCCCGGAAGACTCCAGAGCGAAGACATAGACGTACTGCCAGTTCTGCGTACCGCCGGTGTGCCAGGTCAAAGCGACCGCGGCAACCGCAGGCTTCACTCCGGTCAGCGTGCCGTGGCTGACAGAAGTCCAGGTGATCAGCGGACATTGGTGTATGTCATCGGCGCAGTCGTCCGGTACGACATATCTGCCGTCGATCAGAGCCACGGTTTGCTTCGCACGCGTCGTCATCCAGCGAACCTCGCGAGCGACAGCGGAATCCACCATCGGATAAGTGAAGTTTTTCCAGTCGACATCCGGCGGCGCTCCGGAAACGACCGCGCAGAACAGAAAGATCAGCAGTTGGCGCACTTGCCGTTTCAGTGTAAATGATCGTTGGTCTCCGGTCGCGTATATACGTTGACATGCATATACGATTCAGAGTATATACAGAGAGTGGAATCCGTTTTCGAGATCATCGCGGAGCCGAACCGGCGCGCGATATTGAGCCTGCTGGTCTCCTCCGAGCAGTCGGTGGGAGAGATCGAGCGGCAGCTGAAAATGCCGCAGCCGGCGGTGTCCAGACACCTGCGGGTGCTGCGCGACGCCGGTTTCGTGGAAGCCACGGTGGACGCACAGCGCCGGCTCTATCGATTGCGGCCGGAACCGCTGCGGGAGGTGGAGGCATGGCTGGCTCCGTTCCGCCGGTTCTGGTCCGCTCATGTGGATGCGCTGGAACGTCATCTCGACCGCATGGAAAAGGCGACGGCAGCGAAAGCGAAAGACGAAGAAAGCAAAGGAGACAAGAATGCCCGATCACAGTCCGTACACCCCGGGAACCGCAAGCGGAGCGCAGGTACAAAAAGACGGCGATAAGTGGACGCTGATTCTGGTGAGAGAGATGCGGCACTCGCCGGAGAAGGTCTGGGAGGCGCTTACGAATCCCGCGGAATTGCGCGAGTGGGCGCCGTTTGAAGTAGACGGGAACCTGGGCGCTGCCGGGAGCACGGTGAACTTCCAGTGGGTGGGAGCGCCAGTGGCCATGGCGACCACGGTGACGCGGGCCGAGGCTCCGCGGGTGCTCGAGTTTGGCGAAATCCGGTGGGAACTGGAGTCTTTGGGCGGCGGCACGCGACTGACGCTGTGGCAAAGTATCGACCGGCGGTACATCTCGATGGGCGCGGCCACGTGGCACATCGGTTTCGACGTGCTGGATCACCTTCTCAGCGGAAGTCCGATTCCACGCACGGTGGGGCCCGACGCCATGAAGTTCGAGGGCTGGCAGCGGCTGAATGGCGAGTACGCGAAGCTGTTCGGCGTCGAGTTGCCATCGTGGTCCCCCGCCCCGAAGGCGTAAATTATGGAAACGACTTTGCAAAAGCCGGCGGTTGCCGCCGGAAGGATGTTCACAAGCCGAACGACGGCGTATTGGGTGGTGACCGGGCTGTTCTGTCTGCAGATGGGCTTTACGGCATGGGCACAACTGAACCTGCCGCAGGTGGCGGATAGCTTCCGCCACCTCGGCTTTCCCGATTACTTTCGGGTGGAACTCTCCTGGGCTAAGTTTCTGGGGATCGCGATGTTGGTGGCGCCGGTGCCGTCGCGCCTGAAGGAGTGGGCTTATGCGGGCTTCGCTATCAATCTGATCTCCGCGCTGATCGCTCATCTCGCGGTGGGCGATGGCCCGGCGGCCTGGGGATGGGCGGCGGGGACAGGAGTGCTCTGGGCGCTGTCGTATGTTTTGTGGCGTGTCCGGTCTTAGAGCGCGATCAGATTGGAGCTGAACATGAAGGAACCGATACCGGCGGAATCCGCCACGGCGCTGATCGACGAGAAGATCCGGACACTGGGGGACTGGCGCGGTGAGACGCTCGCGAAAATGCGCCGGTTGATTCATGAGGCCGACCCGGACATTATCGAAGAGTGGAAATGGATGGGAACACCTGTCTTTTCTCACAGCGGCATTGTCTGCACGGGCGAGACTTATAAAAGCGTCGTCAAGCTGACCTTTGCCAAAGGCGCTTCGTTGCCGGATCCCGCGGGGCTGTTTAATTCGAGTCTTGAGGGGAATGTCCGGCGCGCCCTCGATATTGCAGAAGGCGGGAAGGTCAATGAGAAGGCTTTTAAGGACCTGATTCGGGCCGCGGTGGCGCTCAACGTGGAGGCGAAGAGCAAGCCTAAGCCGCGGAAACGTAGCGGCTGATGATTTCGTCGAGCCGCGGATCACCCGTGGGATACGCGGAGGGGCTGAGGGGACTGCCGGCGCGGAGGAGCGATTCCACAACCGCCGGGAAGTCGCCTTCCGGGTGGCGCTTTTCGACCAGGCAATCGTGCAGTGCGTAGCCGAGCGGGGTCGCGTTGTAACCGGGGTCTACCAGGTCGACGGGATGACCACGTGAGATCAGGAGATCGACCAGGGCGGCATGGCCGGCCCAGGCGGCGTTGTGCAGGGGCGAGTAGCCGTGACTCCGTTCGGTGTGCGCCACGGGAAAACCAAGGTCGAGCATGAGGCGAACCGCCTCGTAGTTCAGGTTGGTTTCCCAGCAGTAGCGGGGCAGAAGTTCGAGGTCGGCGGCGGGCAGGCCCGCAACCATCTCGGGAAACACACCGGCGATAACTTCGGCTTCTTCACGGCGAGCCAGAACACAGCAGACAAGCAGGCGCGTTCGCGCATCGCTCTTTTCGTACAGCAGATCGAAGAGGTTTTGGTGGCCCTTCAGAAGCGCGATTTGGTGGGGATACGAGTTGAAGGCGAGGGTCCACTGCAGGATGGTGCCGCCACGTCCCCGATGACCGATGGGCGGAAATTCCGGCAGACGACCGATGCGGTGGGCCGGGCAGTTTGGGTTTTCGTGAATCAGGCGTTCGGCGAGAGCGATGTCGCCGAGGGCCGCGGCGAGGAAAATATCCGGCGCCGCGCCGTAATCGAGAAGGCAGCGGCTTACCGCCGGTGATTTTCCGATGCGCCACTGCGCGGGAGTCGAGTCGTGGTCCTCATCGCGGGCATGGACGTCCGCGCCGTTATGGAGCAGGAGTTCGGCGGTGGCGACGTCGCGGGCGAAGTGCAGCGGCGTGCAGCCGTCACCACCGGGCGCGTGGACCAGCGCCGGGTCGGCGCGCAGCATGCCGGCCAGGTAATCGGTGAAACCGAACGCCGCCGCGGCGTGGATGCTGAGCGGCGCGCCACGGTCCACAAGCAGGCGGGCTACGACAGGCGGGATGTGGTCCGTCGAGAAGCCGCCGGCCCAGGCCGTGCCGACTTGTTGCGGCAGGTCGGGGTAGTCGCGGATCAGCGTTTCGACATTGGCGACCGGAGAATCGGAAACGAGAGCTTGCCGAAGGAGATGGTCGGGCGCTTCCGGCATGATGTTCTGCTATTCGGTGACCTGTTCGAAAATCGCGAAATCGCCCGGATTCCAGGCCTGCGCGATCACGTAAAGCTTATTGTTCATGCGCTTCATGACCGCGTTGTGCACGTGGGTGAAGTTCTGCAGACCCAGGTCCTCTTTGGGCATAAGCGTGGAAACCAGCTTGTCGTTATCCAGGATGTAGATGGGAGCGCCTTTGCTGCGGTCGGCGCCGTCGAGAGAGCCGACGACGGCGTAGTTGTCCAGGTAGTAGATATCGCAGGGCAGCGAGCCGAGCGGCATTTTCAGGGTGGACAGGTACTGGCCGCCGCGATTGAAGCGGTCGATCTCGGAATTCAGACGATCGGCCACGTCGATGCGCGTGGTGCCCGGAGGAATCGTGATGCCGTGGCCGGTGCCGAACTGGCCTGCGCCGGTGCCGCGGCCGCCGAAAGCAAGGTCGTTCCAGACCGCTTTGAACGGCGAGGTGCTCACGATTTTCGCGGTGAGCACGAAGTCGAGCTGGGAGTAGCCCGTCGTGATGTACATCAGGCCGTCGAGCTGTTCCACGTCGGTGGGGATAAAGTTGCCGCGGCCCATGAAATAGTCATTGACCTGCGGATGGCCCATTTCCGTGCCGGCGGGCGGGGTCTTGAGTTCGTGCACCATCTTTCCGTCGAGCGTGGTGGTGAACACCTCATTCGCTTCATTTCCCGGAAAGAGCAGGAACGGCGTGCCGTCCTTCGCCAGCATGATGTTGGCGTTGTGGAGATTCGTGTTCTTCATCTCCGGCGAGGTGGGCAGCATGCGGGTGGTCTTGAAATCCGAACTGATCTGGACGATGCCCGCGCCTTTCAGGGCGAAGTAGATTTCGCCGCGGCCAGGACGGGTATCGACGGCGAAGCCGCCGTGCGCGCCCTTAATCACCGCCTGCGCTTCCTGCGGCAGGTGACTGGTGGTGTAGATGGCCTTGAACTTCAGCTTCCCGTTGCCGGTGACGCCGTGCGGTTCGCCGGAGTACGAGGACGTGGTCTGACCGCCTCCCCTGGTGTTATTTCCGAAAAACCAGGCCACGGCCAGCAGCCCGAGAAAAACACTGTTCATGGAGAAGCGCATGCGCTACAAGATATCAGATGACGGTAAACGGGACGGAAAACAAGCGATATTAGGACGAGGAGAGAAGCCGTTTATGGATATTAAAAGAGCGGGCACGGTAGCTTCCGTCAAAGGGCCGGCGGAGTGGTTCACGGGCACGGTGCGGATCGACCGGTTGTTTGAGGCTCCGGATCCCGCGTTTGTGCAGGGCGCCAGTGTGACTTTTGAACCGGGTGCGCGGACCGCATGGCATACGCATCCGCTGGGACAGACGCTGATTGTTACCGCGGGGTGCGGGTGGGCGCAGCGCGAAGGCGGACCGGTGGAAGAGATCCGGCCGGGCGACGTGGTCTGGTTCGCACCCAACGAGAAGCACTGGCACGGGGCGGCACCCACCACCGCCATGACGCATTTCGCGATTCAGGAAAAGCTCGACGGCAAGGTGGTGGAGTGGATGGAGCACGTGACCGACGAACAATACAGTAAGTGAGGCGGCTTTCGGGATGATGCTTTCCAACGAACAGAGAAAAGAAGCGGCCCGGAAGTTCCGGGAAAAGAAGTGCAGCATCGGGGTGTATGCGGTGAACTGCGCCGCGAGCGGGAGGGTGTGGGTGGGACCGTCGCGCAATCTGGAATCGGCGCGGAACAGCGTTTGGTTTAGCCTGCGGCTGGGAGCTCACCGGGAGCCATCGCTGCAGGAGGAGTGGAAGGCGCGGGGCGAGGAGGCGTTTACGTTCGAGGTGCTGGAAGCGGTGGAAGAGGATACACCGGCGCTGCTGGTTCCGGATCTGCTGCGGGAGATGAAGAAGCGGTGGATGGCG
>Ga0073936_10005049_pt1 | contig 17968 bp, 18 predicted proteins | sample AliMusrvi5mmetaG_FD_87041 | JGI IMG/M metagenome (GOLD analysis project Ga0073936, IMG submission 87041) | Freshwater lake bacterial and archeal communities from Alinen Mustajarvi, Finland, to study Microbial Dark Matter (Phase II) - Alinen... | ecosystem: Environmental > Aquatic > Freshwater >... | reverse complement strand
GTGAACGTGCCCATCGTTGGTATCGCGGCGTCAGTCAGCGTGATGACCGGCGTATCGCCGGCCCACTTCACCGTCACTGGAATCGGCAGCGGGATGTCCTTACCCTTATAGATGAAATGCGCGCGGAACAGCCAGGTTTCGCCGGTGACTTTTGAGACACCTTCGATCACGTAGCGCTCCTCGGAACTGATGCTGTCGTTATGCAGCCGCGAAGAGCGGCCCACCAGCGAGACGCCTTTCATCGACTCTTCGAACTTGCGGTCGAGCTGTTCCTGCGAAGTCTCAACCTTCTTTGAACAGCCCACGAGCGCAATCAACAGCACAACAAGAGTTCTCAAGACAATATCCCCCAAATCACTTCACCTGCCACATCGGTCAACCGGAAGTCGCGTCCGCCGAAGCGGAAGCGCAACCGCGTATGATCGATTCCCAATAGATGCAGCAAGGTGGCATGAAGATCGAGAATCGTCAGAATATTTTCGATCGCACGGTAGCCATACTCATCGGTAGCGCCATAGATCGTCCCGCTCTTGACGCCGCCGCCTGCAACCCACAGGCTGATGCCGTAAGTATTATGATCGCGCCAATCCTTTCCATGTGCGAACGGCGCGCCCGAACTCGCCGGACCAGATGATCAACGTGCGGTCAAACAGGCCGTGCGACTTCAGGTCTTTGATTAATCCCGCGATCGGTTGGTCCACTGAGAAAGCGTTCTTCTCGTGCCCGCCCTTGAGGTCGCCATGCTGATTCCACGAATTACCACCGCCCAGGCCCTTCGGCGCCACGTGCGTCAGTTCGATAAAGCGCACCCCGCGCGCCGCTGTCGATTCGGTTGTCGAATCGATTCCATACAATCACTTGGTTGCCTCGGTTTCGCCACAGAGGCCGGTCAACCCGGCACCGAGGACTGAATGCGATACGCCGCCTCCACCTGCCCGTCGTGTTCGGTGGCTGTCAGGAACTCTCGATCGAATTTGCCGACGATTTCCAGACGCCGCCGCTGCGCCGCATCGCTCTCTTTCGGACTCACATTTTCGGGCGGCTCCTTGCGGTTCGGATAGAGGGACGACCCCTGATGTTCGGCCGGCAAGAATCGGTTGCCATACATGTTGATGCCGCCCAGCGGAATCTATCCGCTGCCCAATATTACGAAGCAGGGCTGGTTCTTCGACTGGCTTCCCAGTCCGTAAGTACTCCACGCGCCCATCGTCGGAAAGACCGTGAATGGCTGCCCTGAACAAAAATAGAAGTTCGCCTGCACGTGCTCCATGAACTTCACGGTCTTCGAGCGGATCTGCACCAGATCGTCAGCGCCGCCGCCCGTCTGCGGAATGATCGAACTGACCGGCATACCACATTAGCTGCAGTGCGGCGCGGTGTTGATGATGCGGACCACGCAGCCGTGGGCTCGCGCCAGGCGATGGTGATACTGGTGAGCAAGGTCTTGGCGGGATTCTCACCTTCTGGCGCAAGGCGGAGGTAGCCGGTGTGTTCGCTGAGTCCGAACAGCGCCACCAGGCCGCCCGGCGATGACGAGGCAGAGTGAGGTCCACAGTGTGGCATACGGGCCGATAGAGGGAACCGTGAAGCTGGCTAGGAGCGAGCCGAGCGTGGGGAGCCCGCCGGTGAAGGCGAACCAGAACCAGCCGACGGCGGCGCCCAGGCTGCGTGCGGGCGTGGCGGCCGTGAGCCAGTTGAGGAAGCCATATGCGAACAGTGGATAGCCGAAGTCGCGCAGGGCTCAGTCGAAGAGCACGGGCGAATATCCTGAGTTGGAGTTGAGCGTGAACAGGAAGAGGACCTCGAAGACGGCCCAGATGGTGAGGCCGGTCGACATTACTCGGCGCGGTACTCACAAATCGGAGAGTGATCCGGAGAACCATGCGGCGACGGCGGCGGAGATTCCATAGACGGTGAATATGGCCGCGACTTCGGCTTGCGAGATGCCTCGTTCAAGGAGATAGGGCGGGAGGTAGCCTGATTCCACGCCATCGCCGATCATGAACAGCAACAGTCCGAGATCGCCCCACGCAAGGGGTGGATGCCAAGGCGGTCGAGGAAGTGTCTGGGGGGAGGCAGTGGCGATGGAAATGGAAGGAACTATTGTCTATCAAGTCAGGTTGCTGCGGGGCATATGATAAAGGAGGGAAGTGTCCGAATATAATTGAAGGCTGAGGAGTCATTCCATGGATCGTCGCAGTTTTATTCACTTGGGCGCCGCTGCGCCTGTTGCGCTTGCGGCTCAAACCAGGCCTAGCGCAAATGATAAGGTCCGGCTGGCCATGATTGGCGTGGGCACGCGTGGCATCTATCTGCTGCAGCAGATGCAGGAGTGTCCTAATACGGAGGTCGCGATTATCTGCGATCTGTATGATTCAAATCTGCAGCGCGCGCAGAAGACCGCGTTCAACAAGAAGGCCATTCTGATGAAGGAGTGGGAGAAGGCGGTTTCATCGAAGGATATCGATGCGGTGGTGATCGCCACGCCGGATTTCTGGCACGCGACGATGGCAGTGCGGGCGGCGGAGATGAAGAAGCACGTCTATGTGGAGAAGGGGATGTGCCGGACGATCGAAGAGGCCAAGGCGATTCGGAAGGCAGTGCGCGATAACGGCGTCACGCTGCAGTTGGGGCACCATCAGAACTCGGAGCCATCGTATGTGAAGGCGCGTGAGATTTTCCAATCGGGTAAGTTGGGCAAGACGGCGCTTTGCCGGACTTATATCGATCGGACCAGCGCGTGGCCGGAGTGGCAGTTCTATACGCGCTATGACAATCAGGTGTTGCCACCCGACGCCACGCCGCAATCGGTCGACTGGGAGCGGTTCCAGCTCAACTCATCAATCAAGACGCAGTTCGATCCGGAGCGGTTCTTCCGCTGGCGGTGCTTCTGGGAATACGGGACGGGCATTGCGGGCGACCTGATGTCGCATCAGTGGGACGGCGTGAATCTGATCACTGGCATGGGGATTCCGGAGTCAGTGCAGACGATGGGTGGCCTGTACTTCTGGAAGCAGGACCGGGATGTGCCGGATCAGTGGCACGTGATGTTCGAGTATCCGAAGAAGCAGATGAACGTGACGTTCGCGTGCAGCTTCCACAACCGGCATCACGGGACGAATACGTTTATCTTTGGGCGCGATGCGACGATCGAAGTTGCGGAGCGGCACTGCAGGCTGTATTCGGCGGAGTGGAAGCCGGAGTACAACGCGAAGCTACAGGCCGGAATCAAGAAGGCCGCGCAGTTGGGGCTCGATCCGGCATTGGGGAGTTCGCTGGTGGAGCCGGACTATACGTGGAAGCGCGGTGAGAACGAGATGACGGGCCATCAGCGGAATTGGGTGGATTCGATTCGCGGGCTGGACAAGCCGCGGTGCGGGATGGACCGTGCGTGGGAAGAGGCGGTGACGATCGTGATGTCGGTGGAGTCGTACTTCAAGGAGCGCAAGGTGAAGTGGGATCCAGTGGGCGAGCAGATCGTTTAAGAGCACGTTTCGAGGGGACAGGCGAAGCCGCCTGTCCCACCGTTACACATATGGCTCGCGACGCGACATAATAGTCGGGATGCCTTCCAAAGTTTATGACGTAGTCATTGTCGGCTCCGGCGCCTCCGGCGGAACGCTGGCCGCGCACCTGGCGCAAAAGGGTGTGGATGTTGCGGTGGTCGAGGGTGGCCCCAAGATCAACACGCACACCGATTTCAACACGCATGCGATGCCGTATGAGTTTCCGAACCGGCACATTCCGGTGATCAAGCCGGGCAAGCAGGGCTTCGATTCCGAGCGTGCGCGCGGGATAGGCGGCAAGTCGCTGACGTGGAATGCGGTGGCGTGGCGCATGTCGCAGCGCGATTTCAAAGGCCGCTCGCACGATGGCGCGGGCGAGGACTGGCCGATCGATTACGCCGACCTGGCTCCATATTACGAGCGCATTGAGCGCGAAGTCGGCGTGTGCGGCAATCTGGATGGATTGAAGGATCTGCCGGATGGAATCTTCATGCCACCGGTGCCGATGAAGTGCAGCGACAAGATCGTGATGAAGGGCGCGGCGAAGCTGGGGATCAAGATAATCCACGTACGCAAGTCGACGCTGAGCCGCGCGAAGTTCGGAAGACCGGCGTGCCACTTCTGCGGCAACTGCATGGCGGGTTGCGATGTGGCCGCGAAGTACAACTCCTACGACGCGCACATGCTGCCGGCGATGAAGACGGGCAAGTTGGAACTGTTTCCGAATTCGATTGTTCGCGAGGTGATGATCTCGAACGAAAACAAGGTGACGGGCGTGAAGTTTCTGCATCGCGAGACCAAGGCCGAGGGCGAGGTGCAGGGCAAGGTTGTGGTTGTCAGCTGCGCGTGTGTGGAGAGTGTGGCGCTGCTGCTGATGTCCAAGTCGCGGCTGTATCCGAACGGGTTGGGGAATTCGAGTGGCGAACTCGGCAAGAATTTTATTCCGCATTTCACGGGCGGCGTGCAGAGCTTCTTGAAGGAGATGATTGGGTCGCCGCTGAAGCCTGACGAAGGGTTTCTGGATCACGCTTATCTGCCGAGCTTCATGCACGAGCGCAAGCGCGACTATGCGCGCAGCTTCGGGGCGCAGTTCGGCTATCAGAACCGGCGCGGCGTGGGCTGGGCGCGCGATCTGCCCGGGTTTGGCAAGGACTACAAGAAGTCAGTTAAGGACCGCTTCCCTGCATTTTTCACTTTCTCGCCTTATGGCGAGATGATTCCGAATGCGAAGACATTTATCGATCTCGACTACAGCAAGCTCGATGCACACGGGCTGCCGATGGCAAGGCGTCATGTGACGTGGGGCGATAATGACATGAAACTGTTCAAGGACATGACGAACTGGTCTGTCGAGATCTTGAAGAGCGCGGGCGCGGAGATTCAGACGGTCAGCAAGGAGCCGCGCACCAATCATGAGTTGGGCGGAGCGCGCATGGGTAGCGATCCGAAGACGAGCGTGCTCGATAAGTTCTGCCGGTCGCATGATGTGCCGAACCTATATGTGGTTGATGGCAGCGTGTTTCCATCGGCATCGGAGAAGAACCCGACGCATACGATGATGGCGCTGGCGGCGCGGACGGCCGATCATATCGCGGACCGCTTGAAGAAAGGGGAGGTGTAGGATGGCTGATCGCAGAGAGACATTGAAGATCATTGGCGCGGTGGGCGTGACCTGCGCTTTCCCTTACGGCGCGGACTCGTTGTATGGGCAGCATGTGCATCCGGAGGGTGACCAGGCCGCCGCGGGGACGCTGAAGTTTTTCAAGGCCGATGAGATCAAGGTGATTTCGCGCGTGGCGGATCTGATTATTCCCGCGACCGATACTCCGGGGGCGGTTGCCGCGGGGGTTCCGGCGTACATCGATCTGGTGGTGAGCACGAACAAGGGGCAGCAGAAGACATTCCGCGACGGGTTGACGTGGCTGGCTGCGAAGAAGTTCATGGAGCTTTCCGAAGCCGAGCAGATCGCAGTGTTGACTCCGTTGTGCGAGGCTGTGGATAAAGGCACTGGCAAGGGACCGGAGATTGCGTTCTTCCGGGCGATGAAGGGCATGACCGCGGACGGTTACTATACGTCGAAGGTTGGCCTTGGGACCGAGCTTGGCTTCAAGGGCGGAGCGGTGCTGGCCGAATATCCGGAGTGCGAACATGAGCATTAATAGACGAGCGTTTCTGGGTGGTTCGGCAGCTGTGCTGATGGCTCAACCGGCGAAGAAGCCGAATGTGGTGATCTTTCTCGCCGATGATTTGGGGTTCGGTGATACGGGCCATTCAGGTGGTGAGATGGCCACGCCCAATATCGATTCGCTGTTCAAGACCGGCGTGAGCTTTGACCGCTTTTATGCGTTTCCGGTCTGCTCGCCGACTCGCAGCGGATTGATGACCGGACGGTCGCCGATGCGGTTGGGCGTGATCTGGACGGTGATCCGGCCGTGGGAGAAGTACGGCGTACCGCTCGAAGAGCACTTCATGCCACAGTCGTTCAAGGCCGCGGGCTATGAGACGGCGATGACTGGCAAGTGGCACCTGGGACATTCGCAGGTGAAGTTTCTGCCGAACTCGCGTGGGTTCGATCATTCCTATGGGCACGTGAATGGCATGATCGATTACTTCACGCACATGCGCGATGGCGGGCTGGACTGGCATCGCGATGGGAAGAGCATCGTCGAGGAAGGCTATTCGACGGACCTCATTGCAGGCGAGGCCGTGCGTTTGATAAAGGGGCGCGATAAGTCGAAGCCGCTGTTCCTGTACATGCCGTTCAACGCGCCACATTCGCCGTTGCAGGCTCCGAAGGAGACGCTGGCGAAATACGCGTCGATCAAGGACGAGCGACGGCGTGCATTTGTGGCGATTGTCGATCGTCTCGACATGAACATCGGCCGCGTGATGAAGGCGCTGGATGATGAGGGGATGATCAAGGACACGGTGATTCTGTTCTTCAGCGACAATGGCGGACCGATTGCGCAGGGCGCGAATAACGGGCCGCTACGCGGTGCGAAGGCAACGGCGTTTGAGGGCGGGCTGCGCGTGCCGGCTGTGATCCGTTGGGACGGGCATTTGAAAGCCGGGACGATTTCGAAGCAGGTGGGTTACGTGGTGGACGTGTTCCCGACGTTGGCAGGCGCCGCGGGTGTGAAGCCGTTGAACAAGCTGCCATTTGATGGCAAGAACCTGTGGCCTGCGATTCTTGCTGGTAAAGCGGAGCCACGCGAAGACCTGTTTTTTGCAGTAGAGGGCTCGCTGGCAGTGCACCATCGCGAGTGGAAGCTGGTACGGCACAAAGATGTGAACATGCTGTTCCAGATTGAGCAGGACCCGAGCGAGAAGAATGATGTCGCGGCTGCGCATCCAGCGCTGGTGAAGGACCTGTCGGCACGAATCGACAAATGGGTGGCGCTACATCCGAAGCAGGGGACGCGCGGTACGGAGAAGATGCCGGAAGGGTTTGTTTCGCCTGAGAAGTGGATTGAGGCGGCGACGCCGTAGTTAGCCGAGGAGCCGGGCGGACAAGACGCGATCGATGCCGGCGAGGTCGGGTAGTAACTCGACATCGGTCCAGCGGTCGCCGAGCATCGCTTGTACATGCGGGGCGGAACGATGACCGAGTTCCAGCAGGAGATGGCCTCCAGGTGCGAGCAACATTTCGGCATCACTCACCAGTCGCAAGTAGATCTCATTGCCTGAGATGCCGGAAAACAGGGCCAGGTGCGGCTCCCAATCGCGAACCTCGCGCTGCATAGCTGCGGCATCGTCGGTTGAGATATAGGGCGGGTTGGAAACCACCAGATCGAATGAGCGCGGACGGAAGCAGGTTCCGAGGTCAGCGGCCACGAATCGCACGTCTGCGCCAAGACGCACTGCATTGCCGCGCGCCACTTCCAGCGCCTTCTGTGAAATGTCTGTTGCTACGACTGCGGCGCTTGTCTCGCAGGCGAGGGTGACGGCGATCGCGCCGGAGCCGCAGCCGATATCGACGACGCGCGCGGCATGCAACTCCAGAGCCGCCTCCACCAGGTGTTCGGTTTCAGGACGGGGAATCAGCACGTCAGGCGTGACACGGAACATGCGCCCGTAGAACTCCTGCTGATGAGTGATGTACTGAGTGGGTTTGCCCTTCAACCGCTCGTGAAGATAGCGGCCATAGTGGATCCACCCGAGTTCGGATAACTCCTCCTCCGGGTGGGCATAGAAATACGATTTGTCGCGCCGCAGGGCGTAGCCCAACAGCACCTCGGCGGTCAACCTGGGAGCGCCGACCTCAGCTTCCTCAAGAAGCTTTGCGCCCTGCGCCAGCGCCGTTTTGAGCGTCATCTTTGTCCTGCTCACGCATCATCTGCGCCTGGTAAAAGGTGGTGAGTCCGTCGATCACGGCTTCGATCCTGCCCTCCATCACCTGGTCCAACTGGTGCAGCGTGAGACCGATGCGATGGTCCGTCAACCGGTTTTGCGGGAAGTTGTAGGTGCGGATCTTCTCGCTGCGGTCACCGGAGCCGACCTGCGCCCGGCGTTCCGCCGAGAGCAGAGACTGCTGCTTTTCGAGCTCCATTTCGTACAAGCGCGAACGCAGAACACGCATGCCTTTGGCGCGGTTTTTGATCTGCGATTTTTCGTCCTGGCAACTCACTACCAGTCCGGAAGGCAAGTGTGTGAGGCGTACGGCCGAATACGTCGTGTTGACGCTCTGGCCGCCGGGACCAGAGGAGCAGAAGGTATCGATGCGGATGTCCTTCGCGTCAATCTGGACTTCCACTTCATCGGCTTCGGGCAGCACCGCCACCGTTACCGCGGAGGTATGGACGCGGCCCTGCTGTTCGGTGGCCGGAACGCGCTGGACGCGATGGACGCCGCTTTCGTACTTCAGCCGGCTGTATACCTTGTCTCCGCTCACCAACGCCAGAACTTCCTTCAAGCCGCCGACGCCCGATTCCGAACTCGAAGTGACTTCCACGCGCCAGCCATTGGTTTCGGCGTAGCGCGAGTACATGCGGAAGATCTCGGCTGCGAACAGCGTGGCTTCGTCTCCGCCGGTGCCGGCGCGGATTTCGAGCACGATGTCCTTTTCGTCGTTGGGATCCTTGGGCAGCAGTAGGATTTTCAGTTCGTCTTCGATCCTGGCCAGTTCCGGTTCGAGGCGCGTGACTTCTTCCTGGGCCATCTCGCGAAGGTCAGGGTCGCTCTCTTGCAGCATGGGACGGGCTTCGGTGAGGTTTTTGTTAACGTCCTTCCACTCGCGGTACTTGTTGACCATGTCTTCGATGGCGCTGCGCGCCTTGGTCGTCTTGCGATAGGCGTCGTTGTCATTGATGACGGCAGGGTCTGCCATCTGGCGCGTCAGGTCTTCGAAGCGCGCCTCCATTTGATCGAGTTTTGCAGCGTATTGCATTGTTCAGGCGGTCTTATAGTTTGTATTATGCGATGACGAGTTCGCCACCCTGGGTCTTTTCGAGTTCCATCGCGCCTTCGAGCGCCTTGATGGCTGTCTCGGTCTGGCTGTCGTCTGGCGGCTGGGTGGTGATGCGCTGCAGCCACAGGCCCGGGGCGGTAAGGGCGGCCATCAGTCCACCGCCATTCTTGGCGGCGAAGCGGATCAGCTCAAAGCTGAGGCCCGCGATCACAGGAATCAGGACGATGCGCGAGGCCATCTTGAGCGCGAACGACTGGAACGGCAGAAACATGTAAATGATCATCGAGAGAACCATCACCACCAGCAGGAAGCTGGTGCCGCAGCGCGGGTGAAAGGTCACAAACTTCTGTGCATTCTCAACCGTGACGGGCGTGCGCGATTCGAAGTTGAAGACCACTTTGTGTTCCGCGCCGTGATACTCGAAGATGCGGCGGATGTCTTTATAACGCGACAGGAGAAAAAGGAAGCCGAGGAAGATGGTAATGCGGATCACGCCATCGATGAGGCCGTTCAAGATCTGGCCATGGATGGACGGGTAGATCTTTTCGAGCTGCGTGGTGATCCACAGTGGAACAAGTTTATAAAGGAACACGAAGAACAGGAAGCTGAAGATCATGTTCGCGGTCATGATCCAGGCTGGGATCTCTTTAGATTCCTTGCCTGCTTCTTCTTCGGTCATCGCGGCGTTGGCGGAAAACTTGAGGGCCTTGACACCCAATTGCATCGCCTGGCCGAGAGAACCGACGCCGCGGAAGACCGGGAGTTTGAATATCGGATATTTCTCGCTCATGCGGTGCAGCGGCGCCTCTTCGGTGATAATCTCGCCGTTGGGTTTACGAACTGCGACGCAATAGCTGTGCGGGGCGCGCATCATCACGCCTTCCATCACTGCCTGTCCGCCGACGAGGGTCTCCTCGCCGCTTTCGAGAATAGGCAGCATTTGCGTGTGCACGGCCAGCTTGACAATGTTTTTCAATAACAAGACGATACGGCTCCCTTTACTATTATATCTCCATCCCGGGTCATGAACCGCAAACCTGGTTTCCTTTTATATAGACGCGAATGGGGGGCCGCGGGGTGCAGCGAACATCAGATGACGACGGCGGGTTTGCTCGCGGCCAGGTGAAGTGCCGTCCGGTCCAGCAGATCTTCCACTCCTGCAAGAATCTGGCCGGGGGTGAGGCCGGGCTGGATGATCTGCTTGCTGAGATAGTTGACGATTAAGGGCGCAATGGCCGGACGAAGCAGGAACTGGTTCATGCGGGCAGGGGTGCGGCCTGGCATTTGCGTTATTGCCGGATGGCTGTTCGCGTAACTTTCGCGCAACTGCATCAATATGTTGACCAGAGCTTCGCGCCCGGCATTTCGGTCCCTCAAATTCCCGAATGCCGTCCGGATTTGCTGGACGTCGCGTGCGGCCTGCTGGCGGCGGGCGAGCATCAGTGATTCGAGTTCCGGGTCTCCGCAGGAGGTTCCGTCTTCAAAGATGGCCAAGAATTGCGATTCGACATCATTGCCTTCCAGTGCTTTGCTGGTGGCCACCTGTTGTTGGCTGTGTGGCGCGATCTGGTCCTGGGCGCTGCCTGAAAAGGCAGAGTCTTTAGACTGGAAGCTGCCGTTACTGCCGGTGGCTGTTTCGCGAGTGATGCCGGCAGCATAAGCGGTGATCACCAGATTGGTTTTGTTCTCCAGGCGGAGACCGGTGATGGTGCCCGCTGTGTCATAGATGGGCGTGAGTGCAACGCCGCACTCCGCGGCCGCGGTCAACCCCGCAGAGCCGAGAGTAAGTGATATAAACATCCAGTAAGTGCGCATGGCAAGTTACTCCTTGCCGCAGCATATCACAAAATACTCAATTAAATTGCGTCTCCGGTGAAGGGATGTCGATCAAAGTATGCGTACGGAATAGAACACAGACAAGGAGATTCGATTATGAAAACGTTATTGCCAATGTTGGGCTTGCTCGCCCTTGGTTCACTCAATGCATTCAGTGCGGACATCGTGGATACCGCTGTTTCCGCGGGAAGCTTCAAGACACTGGTGGCAGCGGTTAAGGCTGCCGGCCTGGTGGAAACCTTGAAGGGCGCCGGTCCGTTCACGGTGTTTGCGCCGACCGATGCGGCGTTCGCCAAACTGCCTCCCGGCACGGTGGAATCGCTGCTCGCCAACCCGGAGAAGTTGAAGAGCGTGCTTACCTACCATGTGGTTGCAGGTAAAGTCATGGCGGCCGATGTCGTTAAGCTGAACAGCGCCACAACCGTGCAGGGCAGCGATGTGAAGATCGCAACTCATGATGGTAAGGTCATGATTAACGACGCAACCGTCGTGAAGGCCGATATCGCCTGCGACAATGGCGTGATTCACGTCATCGACACCGTCATTCTGCCCCAGTAGTCTGTCCGTCTCTTTTAAGATTCTAGCGCCGCGGCCGAAGTTCCGGCCGCGGCATTTTTATGGGACGCTTACTGAAAACTTAAGTTGCGGTGCATGCCTTGCATGCTCTTATCTGCGCTGATTTCGACGCTGCGAGTGCCCGGTGCCTTCACACTGAATTCGGTCTGCGGTGTGTAGCCGGCTTTCCAATAAAGAACCGTGTAACTGCCTGCCGGGAGGTTAAATGTGTAGTTGCCGCTCGAGTCAGTGGAGGTCTTTGCAGCCACTTTGCCGCTGACCCGGTCGGTTCCGCTTTGTCCGGAATTGTAGTTGAGGTTCACCCCGGCTGCTACTGTGACTCCGGCAAGGGCCCGCTTCTTGGGTGACTGTCCAGGAGCACCACCGTACCACTCGGAAACGGTGCCGCTCAGCTTGATCTGCGCGCACAGGGGCAGAACCATGTTGATAGAAAAGAACAATAGAAACAGTTGACGAAGATTCATTTGCCCACCTTCTGCTTGATTTAGGCCGGCACCACGGGCATGCCGCTGGGTCAATGATAGGACCGAGTGTGCAGCTAGTCAAGGGCAATCGGATACGGATATCCGTAACGGAAACTATCTTAGGATAGTGGCTGCGACGCCGGATGCGGCGAGGGCCGGTCCAAGCCAGTTTCTGCGGTCGACAAAGAAGCCCGCGCCTGCCATGATTAGTCCGTAGGCTGCCGTCACGTGCGGGTCGGTTCCAATCATGTCGAGGCGGGCAACGGCGATCAGGATTGCCAGCGTCCAGATGACAATCATCGGCTTGCGCTCCGCCCAGGAGAGCGGAATGCGTTTGATCAGCCAAAAGGCAACAAAGGCAGCAATTACGTCGACCACCGCATGCGAACCAGTGGAGATGCAGCTAATTCCCACCAAAACAGGCCACACGCGCCATGCCCACTTCCATTGTGGCCAGATGGCAATCAGGACGTCCGCGGAGATCAACGACCAGAGTACGTGATAAGAGGGAAAGGCCGCGCCTGAACCGTCGAGCGCTCGTTCCGCCTGGAGCAACTGCCCCATCGCGGTTCCTGCGGTGAACTGTCGATGCGGCGAAATCAACGGGATGGCCAGATAGATTGGAAAAACAGCACCCATGGTAACGACGCCGCGATACATGAACAGGCGGAGTTGATCACGGGTCCTGCAGAATAACGGCAGGAGGCAGGTGATCACGTAGGGGGACGCGTAAATGAATTCAGTCCACTCGATAACGGGCAGCGAATTTTCAAAGCCGAAATGGGTGCGGATTACGTCTGGCGGTTCGCCGAGCATGATCACGGCCTCGTAGAGGAACATCCACGGAAGCAGCAGGCAGGTGTAAGCGAAGATGCGGCTCCGGCCGCGCGGAGATTCCTGGCCGGCGGGAGGAATGATGTGGCGGATCGGGGCGTCTGGTCCAAAGCGGGAGCGCAGTTCGCGGCGCTCTTCGCCAAGCACGACGGCAGCCAGACCTAGGATCAATAACGGGGTGACCAGCCATAGGCCACTTGGCGATTGCAAGGCAATGGAGATCCCCCCGCAGAGCAGGGCGATGCCGGCGTAGATGGGATGGGGTACGATCTTGTAGATTCGCTGTTCTACATAGGAGGCGGGGGTAGCAATGTATGCCGGGAGTCCGCTGCCTTGCGACAGTAACGCTTGGACTCCCGCTGCTAGGAAGCCCAGACCGAATAAGGCCAGAACGATGCCGACGGGTGACGGGCACTTAACCGGCAGTGTGACCAGTCCTTGCATCTGCCACGACCAGAACGCCAGGAACGGAGCGAGCAGCGACAGGAGGGCCAGACGCTTTATAGCGTTAGGCTGGCGAGCCTGCGTGGCGGTAGGCACAGAGATGTCCTGCGTTAGAGCCATGGGGAAAACATAATGTTACCAGATTGTAATGGGGCAGGGCGTGTGTTTTGCTGCGAATTGTTGGGGTTTTCCATGTCGTCGTCTTTGGGGATGCAGCAAGCTACGTCCGCGGCGAGGCCTCAGAAAAGCGTTAATGCACGGAGATGATGCCGAACGCCAGGCCGAGTTCGCGGCCACCGGCTCCTTCGTCCACGGCGCGGCTGGCTTCGAGCGTTACGTTTAGCCAGTCCTTGCCCGTGTGTTCGGGTTTGAAGGGGAAAGTGAGATGGAAGTCGGAGTCGGTTAGGACCAGTGGTTGAGTAGCCAGAGGCTGGCCGTCGATGGATACGGTTACTTGAACAGGGCCCTTCGCTAGCTGCTCTTTGGGATAGTAGCCGCGCAGGTAAAGCTGCTCGCTAGCGGTTTGGGGACCGCCGATGCGGAGGGTCGCCCTCTTGGGCATCCAGCGGAAGCCGCCTTCGATGGGGTACCATTCCGGGCCGACCAGATCGCTGAGATAGGGCTGGCCAACGTCGAGGGTGCGTACTGGCCGGCTCATCCATTGCTGGGCCCGCGTGCGGAACGCGCCGGTCATGTTGGTGAGCTTTGGGCCGCCTACCTGATAGACAACGGCGGCTCCGGTCTCAATGGCGCGGCCGGCGACTTCGGCTGGCATGACGTGTTCGGTGACGTCGGCGGTTTCGGGATGGCGTTCGATGCGTTCTTCGGAGCCGGGCATGAGGTAGACTTTGAGCCCCTCGATGAGCCGGAACGGACTGTCGGACATGCCAGACCAGAACAGGTCGCTATCGACTCCGCTTAAAAGGATCACTTCCTTGGGATGCAGCTCGTGGGCCTGTTCGATGGCGTAGTAGAGATTCCGGATCGGTACGCTGCGGTGGTAATACCACGCGGTGACTACGCGGCCCTGCGAGGCGGAAAAGTAGAGGTAGGCTGCGGCGATCGCTACTGCCGTCGCGCGTCCGGCGAGGCCTGCCTGCCAGGCGTGTGCAAATGCGGTTGCTCCGAGCATGGCCAGGCCGATGGTGGGAATGATCAGGTAGTAGTCGCTGCGGTGGTCGCGCAGAGGCAGATAAGGCGCAATGACGATCAGGAACCAGGAGAGGAAGAACAGCACAAGCCAGTTCTTCTTCTTGAGCTGCCAGGCCGCAAAGGTGGCCAGGGCCGCGAGGATGAGGATGGTAACGGCGAGTTCGCGGCCTGAGTTTGGCAGCGAGGGGCGTAGCACACCTGGAGCCCAGTTGAGGTAGTCCCAGAGTGTTGTCAGAATGCTGCGATCGAGGTGCATCGCATAGACACCGGTCTTCTGCTTCGGCGCGAAGGTGAAGTTGGCGGCGGCGTAGAGGATGGAGACAGCCCATAGCGGCAGGGTCTTCGGAAGAGACTTGCGCGCGCAGAATAGGGTGTATGCGGTGGCTAGCGCGGGGTAGACGATGTTCAGTTCGAGCGAGCCGAAGCCGAGGATGAAGATCAGCCACTGCGCGATGTTCCAGCGGGCTCTTCCGGTCTCAACGTAACGCAACAGGCAGTAGAACGCGGCGAGGAGGAACATGGAGCATTGGATCTGGTTGTAGCTGGAGGTCCAGGCCAGCGCCACGGCGAGAGAACTGTTGGCCGTCCAGAAAATAGCCGCCAGAAAGCCGGCCAGCCTCAATCCTGTGATGCGCGTTGTGATGGCGGCGATGAGTGCCAGGTTGGCAAATTGCGTGAGAAAGATGAAGATGTGGAACGGCAGAGCATCCACTCCGTAGACGCGTTCAAAGATTAGAAAGAATAGTCGTTCGCTCCACGGGCGGATGGTCCCCTGCGCCATGGGAGTAAACATGGCGTGAAAGAAACTCGGCACATCGTAGACAGAGTAATGAATGCCTAGCCAGGCGAAGTCGTCGGCCTGAAACCACGACTTCAAGCCCAGCCAGTAGAGCGACAGGCAGAACGCGGACGGGATGATCCACCAAAGCAGCCGCAAGATGCGGGCTGACCCGTTCGTCATTTTGGTTCAAGTCCGACCGAGGTGGCGACGATGCCTAGTTCGCGGCGATCGGAATCGGTAGGAGCCAGGAACTTATCGAGAGTGAATTCCACGGTGACCGCGTCACCGCCCAATGCCGAGGCCGGGACGTCGCGCGTATAGACGTACTCACCAGCCTTGGTGAAGGTTTGGGGCTGGGTGGCCGTGCCGCTGACGGTCGCCGACAGCGTGGTGGACTTAACCTTGGCAATGACCGGATCGGGGATGGCGAATTTCAGGACCAGGGTGGCGCCCTTCTGCGCTGCGCCGGCCGGAGGCCGCAGGGTTACCGTGAACTTTGCCATGGTCCAGCGCCATTGGTTGTCCTCCAGATTATAGAAGCCCTTTACCAGCTGCGGCGTGCCCTTAGGGTCTGCAACGCTGAGGATGCTGAGCAGTTGCGAGTTGGCGCTGCCTTCGTCTGTCAATTCCACCTTTACCGCGGGCTTCTTCTTGCGCCTGCATGCGCCTGCCGTCAATGCAATGGATGCTACCAGTGCAATCGAAATTAATCTCCGCATTTTTCCACCTGTACCAGACAACTATAAAATACTGCTCCGCCGCCGATGTCGGTGAGGCGGTCGGATGTGAGAACGTTCATGTTAAGGCCATCGCCGGCGCGCTTGGGCCAGCGAGAGGAGGGAGCCGTAGCTACGCCCTGACGGGACTTTTCATCGACTTCGGCGCGCAGCAGACAACTGCCGCGATCATTGAAGACGCGTACCTGGTCACCACTGACGATGCCGCGGCCGGCGGCGTCGGCCGCGTGTAGATGCACGCGGGCCGTGGCCGAGTCGCAATCCTTGCGGTAGCCGAAGGTAGAGTTCATGGTGTCGTCAAACTTGGGCGAGAGCAGTTCCAATGGGAACTGTTCCAGCAGGGCCGCGTCGCCGAGGCGTGATTCGATGGGCGGAACGTAGTCGACCTTGGAGACATCGAGATCGCACTTGCCATCGGGGTGGCCGAAGCCGCCTTCGCGGAATGGCAGGAAGGGTTCGTCGCCGGGAGCGACCTGCAGCCGGATGGAGTGTTCGCGGTCCAGGCGTTCCAACGTTATGCCCTTGATGAAGGGGTGTTCGGAGTCGAGCAGGTCGCGGATGAGATCGTCGTCGGAGGCCTGTAGCGCGGGTTCGGCGATCCCCATTTTGGCAGCGAGGAGGCGGAAGATTTCAACGTTCGATTTCGTCTCGCCGGGCGCTGGCAGCGCGGGGCGGGCCATCTGGAGGTGGCAGTGGCCGTAGGCGAAATAGATGTCGGTGTGTTCCAGGAAGGTAGTGGCTGGAAGCAAGATGTCGGCAAAGTCGGCAGTGTCGGTCTGAAACTGTTCGACGACTACGGTGAAGAGATCCTCGCGGGCCAGTCCGCGGCGGACCAGGTTCTGGTTGGGCGCGACGGCGGCCGGGTTTGAGTTGTAGACGAAGAGCGATTGGACGCGCGGCTCATCGAGGGTGGTGAGTGCTTTGCCCAACTCCGACATGTTGACCAGGCGGGCTTCGCGGCCGAGCGGTGAACTGGTTTGAAGATCAGGGCGTTCGAGTGCGGCGCGGTTCAGCTGGAACATCTGCGAGGTGGAAAGCTGCAGGCCGCCGCCGGTTTCGCGCCATGATCCAATAACCGCAGGGAGCATCGCGATCACCTTCACGGCGTTGCCGCCGCGTTCGCTTCGCTGCATGCCGTAGTTGAGGCGGATGGCGGACGGGCGGACGGTTGCGTACTCGCGGGCTAGCGAGATGATGTCTTCTTTGGGAATACCAGTGATGGCGGCTGTGCGCTCCGGTGGATAGGCGGCGGCGCGGTCGCGCAGCGTATGCCAGCCGTTGGTATACCGGTCCAGGTAGTGACGGTCCTCGAGACCTTCGGCGAAGATGACGTGCAGCAGTCCGAAGGCCAGAGCCATGTCACTTCCGGGATAGATGCCGAAGTGCTTGTCGGCCAGTTTGCCGGTGCGGTTCTTTACGGGGTCGATCGTGTAGAACTTGGCTCCGTTGCGCCGGGCTTCTACGATAAACGGCCAGAGGTGGACGTTGGTGCCGAGGATGTTGGCGCCCCAGGCGATGATCAGCTTCGACTGGGCGAACTGTTCGGGCTCCGTACCGTAGCGCAGGCCGAGGGTTTCGGTGAGGCCTGCGGCTCCGGCGGAGGCGCAGATGGTGCGGTCAAGCCGGGATGCTCCGAGGCGATGGAAGAAGCGACGGTCCATGCCGGCGCCGTTCAGGAAGCCGAGGGTGCCGCCATAGCTGTAGGGCAGAATGCTTTCCGGTCCGTGTTCGCTGGAGATGGAGTTGAGTTTCGCGGCGATTTCAGCGAGCGCCTGATCCCAGCTGATGCGCGTGAAGTTGCCTTCACCCTTGGGGCCAATGCGTTTCTGTGGATAGAGCAGACGGTCGGGTGAATACTCGCGTTCGAGATACTTGGCGACCTTGCCGCAGAGGAAGCCTCGGGTGACGGGATGGTCGGGGTTTCCGCGCAAGCGGCTTCCTTTTGTACCGTCAAAGTTGACGAGCAGAGAGCAGCAGTCCGGGCAGTCGAGTGCGCAAACGGAGTAACGGACTTCGCTAGATGCGGGTGCCATTACACGATTCTAGCAAAGCCAGGATTCTGGTTAGTGAAATCGCTTTCTGGCGAGCAGGTAATAGCCTACGAGGACCAGCAGCGACAATCCCGTGACTGCGATGGTCGCGGGTTCGGGCGTCGAGAGTTGCGGCGGAGTATCCGGTGGCGGGAACTCCGGCGGTGGTGTCGGTTGGCCCGGCGGCGCGTCGGGCGGCGT
>Ga0073936_10005047_pt1 | contig 17977 bp, 20 predicted proteins | sample AliMusrvi5mmetaG_FD_87041 | JGI IMG/M metagenome (GOLD analysis project Ga0073936, IMG submission 87041) | Freshwater lake bacterial and archeal communities from Alinen Mustajarvi, Finland, to study Microbial Dark Matter (Phase II) - Alinen... | ecosystem: Environmental > Aquatic > Freshwater >... | reverse complement strand
CTGAGTCGGCGCTCGGGTTGCGTCTCCGCAGAGCCCTACCCTCCGCTCAGGTCCGTTCAGTCTACCAGGGATGAAAATCAGAAAACACGAAGGCCGTTTACACAGAATGCTTGACGCGCCCGGCGAAATGCACGCTGCGATCAGAGCTACGTCGAGTTGACCCGACGATGGGGCTCCCGCGCCTATCCTAAATTCGCCCCCGCGCTTTCGCAGATCCAGGTTCCGGTGCAGGCGTATCGGCGCCCGGTTGAGCCATGGCCCGTTCGATCACGCTCGACATTCCAATTCCGCCGTTCTGACTTAGGACTCGAGCCATACTTTCTTGTGCGTACTGCATAACCGAATCGTTGGACCCGCTGCCCTCTTCGCCCAAACCGCCGGGCTTCATTGACTTCAGCAGTTGCGAAATCAACAGCGATTCAAATTCCTGCGCGACGCGATGAATGTTCTTGGGATTACTCGGCGAAGATCCAAAAGTCCTGGGCCCGTTGGCTTCGATAGTCAACTGGCCAACTCGTGCTGATCTGACTTCCATATCTAGATCACCTCAATTTCGGCCTCGAGAGCGCCGGCGACTCTCAAGGACTGAAGCACAGCGATGATATCGCGTGGCGTTGATCCAACTGCCAGCAGCGCCCTCACCAGGTCGTCCACAGTAGCTCCACTTTTCAACGTCAGATTCCTGGCGACATCTTCTTTGGCCGTGACCGCGACCTTGGGGACAACCACTGTTTCTCCTTTTGAGAGTGGGTTCGGCTGTGAGGCCTCGAAAGTGGTTTCGACCTGAACGGTGAGGTTTCCCTGCAGAATCGCGACAGGCCGGATGACCACGTCCCGGCCGAGCACGATGGTCCCGGTGCGCTCGTTGATGACAACGCGGCTTTGCCGGTCTGATTCTAGTGTTAGAGACTCCGTCTCGGCGATAAATTCCACCTCTCGGCTCCTCCAATCCTCAGGCAGTTTCACATTAACCACGCCCGAACTCTCACAACTGGCAACTACTGACTGGAAGTGCTTGTTCATAGCCGCAGCCATGCGCGCCGCAGTGGTGAAGTCGCTCTGCTTAAGCTGCCAACGGAGTTTTTCCCCAGGCATCACGGAAGGAGCGGCCTGCTCGACTATGGCTCCGGCGGGAACCCGTCCCGCTGTAGGATGGTTAACCGTGGTTCCACTCCCGCTTCGACCGGCCGCGAATCCACCAGTCACAACCGACCCCTGCGCTACCGCGTAGACGACGGCATTCCCACCCTTCAACGGAGTCATCAACAGGAGTCCGCCCTGCAGGTTCGTCGAATCCCCAATCGCCGCAACGTGAGCGTCCAACCGAACCCCGGGCTGAGCGAATGGCGGCAAGTTGGCTGTCACCATGACGGCTGCCATGTTGCGGACTTGGATGGCCGTAGCCGGAATCTGCACTCCCATTCTTTCAAGGAGATTAGCCAGCGTCTGCGCGGGAAACACCGGTTGTCGCTTGTCACCCGTTCCATTCAGACCAACCACCAATCCATAGCCTATCAACTGGTTGTCGCGGACGCCTTCGAGCGACGCGAGTTCCTTAATGCGAACCGGGTTCCCCGCCGCCCGAGAGCAAGCGAAAAAGTGAACCACCAGTAGTCCGAGCGCAAGTGTGGCTTTCATGGCTAGAAGGGAAGCACACTCATCAACATCCGGTACAGGAAATTTGGCCGTCTCAGAGCATCGTTTACGACGCCCCGCCCATCGATCAGAACCTCAAGGTCAGCCATTCGGTCTGAAGATACTTGGTTCGTTGGAGTTATATCGTTCCAGCGGACGATTCCCCGAATGGTCACTTTTTGCTTCTCGGAGTTGATTTGAACAAGCTTGTTGCCTTCGACGATGAGATTGCCGTTAGGTAGCACGGCGATCACGCGGGCAGTTAGAGTTGTTGTCAAGTCGCTGGTCCGGTTCGTTAGCCCCTGACCGTCCAACTGCGTGTTGCCAGTTGCGCCCGCCAAGTTAGCCCACGGTCCCAGCGCTTTAGTCACACCGGCGAAGGCCGTGACGCTGGCATTGGCCTGGCTTTTCCTCTTTGCCGAAGTCGTACCCGATGACGAAGCGCTTGAGTGGTCTGAAATTACAACGGTCACGAAGTCATTCATGTTCGCGGCGCGCAAGTCGCGCGAGACGTTGGAGAACCTGCCCGTGGGATCGTAAGCGGAACCTAAGGAAAACTGCTGTTTCGGCGGGTGTTCGTTCAGTTCCTCCAGGATTTTGTCGATCGGCGAGGGCGTCGAAACACGCACGACTTTTCCTTTTTGGACTTTAGCCAGGCCCTCAGCGGCACTGAATGAGACCGCCATCGCGAGCAGCATGCAGATTCGCGGCCTCATTTTGTTGCTCCCGCGACGATGGCGATTGCCTCGCCTTTCCCGGTGATCACCACTCGAATCCGCTTTCCGCTCGTATCGTTTCGGACGAAAATGGCGTCACCACGCGCACCGGAACTCTCGGCTGTCGCTACGAGGCTAACCAACGCTGTTCCCGCCGATGCTTCGATGCGAACGACTGTACCCGCCTCGACCAGGGGTTGTGTCTTGAGCATCGCGGGTTCAATTCGGTAACCAGAGCCCACGGCGCGCTTTAGTATCGAATGCTCAGGCAGCGCCGACTGCGACGTACCATGCGAACAACCGAACTCAGTGATTCTGCTGTAATCCTCAGCGGAGAGGACATCGCCGGCTTGCAGGCTGCGCTTAGCCACGAGGCGAGTCGCCTCGGCCTCATAGTGCCCTAGAATCCTAACTGTCATCAGCCGGTGCGAATCGAATTCAAGCGTACTTCGCCACATGAAACCACAAAGACCAACGCCGGTTGCGAGGGGCTGGAAGTCCGTCAGCGCGAGTCTTAGTCGCCCATCGGGGACCAGCAAGGGCTGAATGGACGTGATCTCTAAGATTTGGACATCATCGTGACCGTGGTTGTTGAGCACGGACTGAAGATCACCAATCAAGCTCTCGGCTCGCAGGGGATGCAATTCGCGCTCCAGACAGACTCCGATCTGAGCCATGCCTTCGCGCGGGGACAGGCTCCACTGGGCTATCTGCGCCGCCGTGATCCAACGCTTCGCGCCGGGATTGGGTGTTGAGGCCAGAATCCGATCGAGTTGGATGCTCGGCTGCAACACGATAAACGGTGTAAGAGTTGACACCCGAATCACGGGCCCTTCAACTTGAAGGCATTCCGCCGCCCATGTCGATCCCGCCAACTGGAGCAGTAAGCAGCCCACGGCGCGACTCGAACTTCTCATTCTCATTACCTCGACATGTTATTGACTTGTTGCGACATTTGATCCGCGGCCGTAACGACCTTCGAATTAGCTTCGTATGCTCGCTGGCTGGTAATGAGGTTGATGAACTCCTCAACAACCGAGACGTTGGACTGTTCAAGAGCGCCCTGCATGAGCGTACCCATCCCTTCCTGTCCACCGGGTGCTCCTACGGTGGCCGAGCCAGACGCGTCCGTTGGGACATACAAGTTACTGCCTAGCCCGTTCAACCCCGCCGGATTCGGGAAGATGGCGAGTTGGATTTGCCCGATCACCTGCGACGCAGTTTGCCCGGTTAGATTGATGCTCACTGTCCCGTCTTTCGCGATAGTGACAGTCTGCGCATCTGGGGGAATCGTAATTTGAGGGTCTAGCATATCCCCGTCGGCAGTGACGATATTGCCGTTATTGTCCATATGAAACTCGCCAGACCGGGTGTAGGCTGTCTCACCAGAAGTACGGCGGATCTGGAAGAACCCTTTGCCCTGAATGGCAAGATCCATAGGATTTCCGGTTGTTTGAAAGCTCCCCTGTTGGAAGACGATTTCATTTGATACTGGCTTGGTTCCTAGTCCCAATTGGAGGCCGCTTGGAACGTAACTCTGCGAGCCCGCAGCTGCACCTGGCTGGATAATAGTCTGGTACATCAGGTCTTGAAACTGTACCCTCCTGGACTTGAATCCAACAGTGTTGGCGTTCGCGAGGTTATTTGCGATGTTGTCTACGTTCATTTGCTGAGCGTTCATTCCACTCGCTGCGCTGAATAGGGCTCGTACCATAGAAACGACTCCTGAAACTAACCGGCCACTCGGGCGACTTCTTCGACACTGTGGCGATTCATGTCCGCACCGATTTGGGCCGCCTTGTTTAGCGACTCAAACTGTCTTAGGGTTTCAATCAGCCTCACCGAGGCTTCTGCAGGACTAAGGTTCGACTGCTCTTGATAACCCTGGCGAACCTGCGCACTGGAGTTAAGTAACCCTCGGAGTGACTCTGCGTCGAGCTGGAACGTTCCTCCTCCGCGCTTTTGGGAGGGCATTTCCGTCGGCCAGTCGACCATCTTCAGTCGCCCGACGGCGACATTCTGCTGCTGAATGTTTCCATCGGCATCCACTGTGACGGGCAAGGAAGGGTCGACGCGAATCGGCTTTCCCTCGGTGTTTGAGAATGCACGCCCGCTAGTGGAAAGAAGTTCCCCTGCCTTTGTGACCGTGAACCGGCCATCCCGCGTAAACAGTGGTCCGTCCTCTCCATCCACTTGGAAATAGCCCTTGCCGCTGAGTGCCAGGTCGGCTGAACTGCCAGTGGCGCGCAGCTCACCTTGCGTAGTGTCGGTCCAGTGGCTCTCGATCACCGGATTGAAAGACTGGGCAACTCCGGTTCCGTCTTCTTGGGCGGCGGCTGACACTTGTGCAAGATAGAGACTGAATCGTTCGCGATCGGCCTTGAAGCCAGGGGAAGAAGTGTTCGATAGGTTGTTGGCCAGCAGGTCCAGCGACTCAAGGCGAGATCGCATCCCAGCCGCGGCGGTGATAGTAAGGGGATCCATGGACCTGTCGCAGTTAGTGCAATGGATATGCCAACTCCAACTGGCTATTCGATTGAACTACTTGACTGCCATCGTTCTCGCCTGGTGCCGAGTTGGCACACGCGGAGAGCCGCTGCGGTTCCATCTTGGAACAATCGGCCTGCATGTACTGTTCAGTTTTCAGCCAAGAATCTGATTCTGCAGTACATCCTGATCTGGCCAAACAGTTGCTCTCTACGATGCCGTGTTATTGGCAGACCAGTATCAATACTCAAACGGAGTGGCATCCGGGGCATCCGGATCACACGCAGCATCGCGTGCCGACCAGAGCAGTCGATCGGACAACGCTTTCCGTAACCTCCTATCGCACGGCCTTTCGGATGTGAGCGCCAGCCAAGGAGTCAGTGTCGGCGATGCGACATCCGACGAGGAAGCCGATGCGGAGAGTTCGAATTCGCCACGACCAAGGGTATCCATTCACAGTGCTCGGGTATTGGCCGGGCGTAATAAGAAGCCGGAACGTTCAGAAGTCGCAGACTCAGTGCCTGTCGCCCAATCTACGGATCAGCCAACCACCGCACGCTGGTTGAAGTCTCTCACCGTGAGTGAATCTTCAAACGCAACAGGCTGCGATGGCTGCAGTTCTCTGTCGAATTCCCAATCCTACCTGCCAGTAGGGTCGATTCCAACGGGGACTCAGACGACGTCCCCGCAGCCGACGGGAAAAGAAGACACGGCCGCCGCGCCGGCCAGCCAAGCCTCTCTGGTCCGTGATTTGTCAACAGGTCAAAGGTGGCTGCTTGGACTTGCCGGCAATGGGGTTGCGATCAATCCCGCCGGTGCAGCTTTCGACTGCCCCACGCCGCCGCCTCAACCCCGTGCCGTAGGAAGTGCAGATCAAATCCAGACGCAGAATTTGGGACTTGCGTGGCTCGGAGGTCAGTCTCTGAATCAGGCGGGAGGAGCGGACATCGTCTCCGACAACGCGGTACGGCGACCTCTCGATATCGCCCCATTTGCCCAACTTTCGCTCACGCCCTCCGTCGGCCAACCCCGACCGTCTGTCGGCAGGTTAGTCTCATCAACCACTGTAGTTCTTCCGGACGACACTGAGGGCCCGCGATTCGATGGCGAAACTGCGAGGGGCAGTGAGGCAAATGCGAGCAAACACGCCCCCTCCAATGGAAATGAGTCTGCACCGGGTGAATCGGACGGGAAACAGAAGACTGCTTTCACGGAGTCAAGGAGGCCGAAAGGGATTGGCGCCCCCCAGATTCTCGACGTACGGGGCGGCCGGGAAAGCACGGGGGCGGAGCAAAACACTCTAGCGATGCCATTCGCGACCCGACAGTTCTCCGCCCAACTTACGGCAAGACCCGAGGTGACTGCAAGTACAACTCCGCCGCTTCTGCAACAAGTGGTAGCGGAATTGGGTAGGCACTCAGGCTCCTCTGTTGAATCCATCGAATTGCAGGTTCAGATTGCGGGCGAGTCCCCGGTTGGACTGAAGTTCATAGAAAAGCAGGGCTGCGTTGAGATTCAACTGAAATCGAGCGACGCGAGAACGTCGCAGGAACTGGCCGACAATCTGGCGGACCTGGGGTCGGCTCTAAACGACAAAGGGTGGACAGTCGATAGCCGGATCCAGGGTCGCAATTCCATCTTGAACCCGGGTGCGCAGGATGGGAGTGCCGCAGAGCGAGGATCATCCTTGCTGGCCGGTATGGCGTCTTCGGGTCTCGTCTCACGTACGCCGCTCAATTCATCGACCGTGGCGGGGGATCTGCCAGTTCGCGATGCCACAGATCACTTCGGAACAGGTCGGCCACAGCAGGTAGAGCAATTTCCCGTTGGTCCGTCCAGTCGGCGAAGCGGATCTGAATCCTCCGTCGGCCAAGATCATTCCCGGCCAGATCGGGATAGTTCTTCCGACAGAAATGGGCAAGACGCGCGCAGCGACAACGCCGGAGCGAATTCAGAACGTAAGGGTCGGCGTTCTGCAAGGGATTCCAAAGAGTGGATGGAATCCCTTGAGCGCAACCTGACGTAACCCAGGCGCCAATAGACCTAGGCCTAGGAGGCAAAAGAACCATGCAAATCGCGTCGGCAATTTCATCCCAGACTGAAGCTGGAACAAACCCAGCAGCAAGTTCGGCCAGCACAGGCACGAGTGCACTTGGAAACGAGCAAATCTTTCTGCAACTTCTCGTGGCGCAAATAAAGAATCAGGATCCGATGAATCCCACAGACAGCACAACCTTCATGTCCCAGTTGGCTCAATTCTCCGACCTTGAGCAACTCATCTCCCTGAACACGTCTGTAGGAAGCATTGGTGCCGTGCTGGGAGCACAAACTACTGTCACGCCGACGGCCGGCACCGGCAGCACAACAGTTTGACGATCAAATCGAACGATACGGCAACAGACTAGTATACAAAGCGCATTGGAGACTCATTTCTATGTTCACTTCGTTCAATACTGCACTTTCGGCGCTTAGCGCTGATACTACTGCAATTGATGTCGTCGGAAACAACTTGGCAAACTTAAACACCCCGGGGTACAAGGCGAGTGTGGTCTCCTTTAGCGACCTAGTGACGGAATCTCTCGGGGCAGGGCTAGGAGAAACACAGGTTGGCTTCGGTGTCGCGTCGCCCATTACAATTCGTCAGTTTTCTCAAGGCGCAATTCAATCGTCAAGCGGTGCATTGGACGTGGCGATACAGGGCGATGGGTTTCTAGTTGTAAGCGATCCTACCAATAACGGAGGAACCCTCTATACTCGCGGCGGCAACCTGGAGGTGAACAAAGCCGGGCAATTAGTCACCGCGACGGGATTTCAGGTGCAGGGCTGGAACGCAGTCGATGGAGTTTTAGATACGACGACTCCGCCAACCAACCTGAGTGTTCAGGTTGGGTCGCTGACAGCTCCGAAGCCAACAGCGAATGTCTCCTTCGACTTGAATCTCGATGCGGCGGCAGTCTCGACGCCAACTGCCACCACATTCTCAACTTCAATAACGACCTACGACTCGCTGGGTGGCTCACATGCAGTTTCTGTTCAATTCACCAAGACCAGCGCACTTGGAGCAATTCCTAGCAGTTGGGACTATGCCATGACATTTCCCGTCTCGGACCTCGATCCTGCCGCAGGTGCAGCCACGCAGATGCCCTCGCCGGGAACAGTTGAGTTCGATACCAACGGCAATATGACCTCGCCCGTCTCGCCAACCCTAGCCGCTCCTTCCCCCGCGTTAGCAGTCACGGGCTTAGCCAACGGTGCGTCACCGATGAACATCTCACTCAATCTTTTTGACAATTCGACCCCCCCGCAGCCTCGGCTTACGATGTATTCACAGACCTCGGCTGTGTCTGCGAATTCACAGGACGGTTCTCCGGCCGCCCAGTTGACCCATATAGGAATTGCCGACGGGGGGCAGGTAATAGCTAAGTACTCCAACGGCGCACAGATTGCGGTCGGCCAGCTAGCCATGGCATCCATTGTTAACCCTCAATCGCTTATAGCGTCTGGGAACAACAACTACCAACTGAGTTCAAAATCGGCCTTGCCAGCCATCGGATTGCCTAGTTCCGGCGGCAGGGGCCAAATCCTCGGCGGGTCGATCGAAAGTTCAACAGTCGATATAGCAAAGGAATTCACGAACCTTATCGTATACCAGCGAGCATACGAGGCGAATTCAAAAGTGATTACTACCACTGACCAGTTAAGTCAATCAACCATCGCATTGATACGGTAATGACAGCAGAAGATCATATTAGCTTGCTGGCCGATATTCAGCTGGATATATCAGTTGAGCTGGATCATCGCATATTAACGCTCCGGGAAGTTCTTGAGCTAGACGCAGGAAGTGTCATCGCCATGCGGCGCTCTGCTGGTGAGAATATCGATATTTTGATTGGCGGAGTCGTCGTCGCTTTCGGTGAAATCGTGATCATCGAAAACACGATGGGCGTTCGAATAACTGATTTCAACACCGAGGATTAGTACTGTGAGCGCTCTTGAACAAACGTTAGCTGGTCTCTTTTTGTGCGGCCTGCTGGCCCTTCTGGTGTGGCTGATGCGCAAGGGAAAGCTTGCGTCTTTAGCATGGACCGGCGTTCCGGGACATAGCGCCGTCCAACTAGACTTGATAGCTCGCCGAGTTCTTACGTCTCGACACGTAGTCCACCTCATTTCAGCGGCGGGGGAAAGCTTCCTAATTGTGACGTACCCTGATGGCGTTGAGATTGCGGCCTTGCCTGTGAGTCGACACCCGAATCCACCTATTGCCGATCTGAGAGAGGGCGGTCGCCTTTGATCGGCTTTATGCTGCTTGCACTTCCCCGATCGGGAAAGGACGAGTTTTTGTCTTCGTTGCCGGGAGGATCAGCAAGTTCAACGCTTCAAATCGTGGCTTTGCTGACAGCTCTTGCGGTTCTCCCCGCGATTCTCGTTTCTGTAACGCCGTTCCTTCGCCTCACGGTGGTGCTTCACTTTCTTCGTCAAGCGCTGGGAACCCAAAGCGTTCCGAGCAATCAAGTCCTGTTGGGCCTATCGCTCTTCCTTACTATCGTCGTGATGCAGCCGATAGCAGCAGATGCCTATCAACAAGGTTGGGTGCCGTATCAAGAACATCGTTCGTCGGGCCTAGAGTCATGGGACCAGGGAACTCGCCCTATTCGCGCTTATCTGCTTCGCTTCTGCAGGGAAAAGGACCTCGCGTTGATACTCGAAGTTACAAAGACTCCCCCCCCAAATAGGCCGCAAGAGCTTAGTCTGAGGATCCTCGCTCCTGCCTACGTGCTCTCCGAACTCAGGGCTTCATTTCAAATCGGGGCTGTCCTATTTCTGCCATTTCTGATTATCGACTTGGTTGTAGCGTCTCTAACTCTTTCGGTTGGAATGGTGCAACTTCCACCGGCGATGATTTCCGCGCCGTTCAAGATCCTTCTGTTCGTTCTCGTCGATGGGTGGAACCTCGTTGTGGGCTCATTGTTGAAAAGCGTTACATAAGCATGAATGCGCAATCAGTTGTAGACTTGATCGCCGGGATGCTGTGGAGCTGCTTCTGGATTTGTCTCCCCCTCCTCGCAGTTGGAATTGTTGCTGGCATAATAATCAGCTTGCTGCAGATTGTGACTTCAATCCAAGACCCATCCTTTTCTGCAGTGCCCAGGCTACTGGCATTTTTCGGCGCGATTCTGCTAATGCTTCCGTGGATGATCCTTCGGCTCACTACCTACACCTGTCACTTGTTTTCAGACTTTGCAAAGTATGCACGCTGAGACCTTCGATACATGGGTGGTGTTGCACGCAGCTTCATTGGCGTTGCGGCTCTCGGCCATGCTCGTCTTTCTTCCGCTGCCGGGTTTTCGGAGTCTACCGGCGATGACTCGTGTGTTCTTCGCGTTAGCTCTTGCTGTCGTGATAGCCGTTTCCGCGCCAACTCCGCCTTGGGAAGGGCCGATTCTTTCGGACTTCCCGATAAGGCTTGTCGCCGATCTCATCACGGGTGCCAGTATCGGCCTGGTCTCCACGCTCGCCGTTGAGGCCTTCACGTTCAGCGGGCAAATACTATCCGTCCAGGCGGGGTTTTCCTATGCATCCACCATCGATCCTCTCAGCGAAGCGGATTCTGGCATCATGCCTTCCCTCTTCAGCCTTGCGGCAAACCTCCTTCTATTCCACTCGCCTCTGTATGGCGAACTCATTAAGGCGCTTGTGTCCGGGTTGCTCCGCTCTCCCGAAAAGGCTCTACTTCATGCTCCGGCGGCCGCTAGAATTCTCATTGGGTTTTCGGCGCACTGCTTGGAGATTGGTATTAAACTCGCGCTGCCCATAATCGCTTTGCTGTTTCTGGCCGATCTCTGTATCGGATTGTTCGGGCGCTTGCAGCCGCAAATCCAGTTTCTCTCGATGTCGTTTTCGCTGAAGTTGTTGGGGGCGATGGCTGCGGTCGCCGCTTTAGCTCCAGCGCTCTGTTGGCTCTACCAGCAGTTGGCAGTCAGCGCGGTAACAGAATTGCATCTCTTGTCCAGGTGACGTCAGCGAATGTCCGAACGAGACCAAAAAACCGAGAGTGCCACACCGCAGCGCCTCAAGAAGGCAAGGGAGGATGGGAAGTACCCGACCAGCAAGGAGTTCGTGTCTGGAGTGCAGTTCTCGGTTTTTGTTGCGATGTTGGTGTGGACTGCAGAGGCTTGGAGTAGTTCATTGCTCAGAGGCATCCGCTCAATGCTCCGAACCGCCTTTGTTTCAGAGTTCTCAGGGACCAGTTTCAGCCGAAGCACAATCGAAGTCGCTTCGGTCTGGCTCCTTCCACTCTCCCTCGCCGGAGTAGCGATGATCACCACCGCGGTACTCGCTCAAATGGGGGCGACTGGTTTCGGCCTGGCCCCATCCAATTTGGCTCCAGACTTCACTCGCCTCAACCCTATGTCGAAGTTGAAGGGGATGCCCGGCCGCAATGTGAGGTCCCTGGTGGAAGCCCTCGTGTTCTTCGTCCTCATCCTTTACGTAGGATGGAAGGTCTTCGCGCAATACTCGCCGGAGTTCCTCAGCTTGCCATACCGACCCTTGGGAGACTCGCTGCATTCCGTTGGAGCCGCGTTTTCGACGTTGTTTCAGTCCGCCGCGCTGCTGATTCTCGTGTGGGGCACGATCGACTTATTCCGGCAGAGGCAACGCTACTCCAACCAAATGAAGATGACAAAGCAGGAGGTGAAACTTGAATACAAACAGAGCGAAGGCAGTCCTGAAATCAAGATGCGAATCCGCCGGCTGCGGCACGAAATTCTGCGGCGGCGAATGATGTCAGAGGTGCCCAAAGCCAGCGCCATTGTCGTCAATCCAACGCATTACGCAGTAGCACTCCGCTACGAGCACCTAGCCATGGGTGCGCCCAAGGTGGTGGCAATGGGAAAGAACTTCATGGCCTTGCGCATCCGAGAAATGGCCAGGGAGCACGAGGTTCCCATCATCGAGAACCCACCTCTTGCGCAGGCTCTATACAGGAACTGCGAGGTTGGGCAAGAGATCCCAGCCAACCTCTATCAGGCGGTAGCTGAAGTACTCGCTTATGTATTCAAGATTTTGAACCGGCACGCCAATTAGGGGCAGACAGAATTGAAGAAGGATCAGCAGTGGTACTCTCAGCGCCGGTAATCTCAACATCAGTGGCCGCGTCGCAAGCGGCGGCATCCCACCCAGCTGGGAATGGAGAGGCGGCTGGCGCATCTGGAATGGCTGTCGGGCTTGCCGCCCGGTGGGAAAAGTTGGCGGCTGCAGAAATTGTTGTTCCCGTGTCAGTGTTGGGGATTCTAGTGGCAATGGTCACGCCGCTCCCAACCTTCATTCTCGACATCTTAATAAGCGCGAACATTACTCTATCCACAGTAATCCTGCTGGTTTCCATGAACATTCGTCGCCCTGTCGAGTTCAGTGTCTTTCCAACGCTCTTGCTGCTGATGACACTATTTCGTCTCGCGCTCAACGTATCCTCTTCGCGGTTGATACTACTCAATGGATCTCGTGGCACCAGCGCAGCCGGGGAGGTGATTGAATCGTTCGGAGGATTCGTCGTTGGAGGAAGCTTCGTTAATGGCATCGTAATGTTCCTCGTGCTGATCGCGATCCAGTATGTCGTGATAAATCACGGCGCGGTTCGCATTTCAGAGGTCACTGCGAGATTCACCCTAGACGCATTGCCTGGGAAGCAGATGTCAATCGACGCCGATTTAAATGCGGGACTCATTAACGAAAATGAAGCGCGGGCCCGCCGCAAAGCACTTTCTTCGGAAGCGGAGTTTTATGGCGCTATGGATGGCGCCACTCGATTCACGCAGCGGGATGCAATCGCCAGTATCCTTATTACATCCATAAATATACTGGCAGGGTTTCTGATCGGCGTGTTCCAGCATGGGATGGAACTGAGCCAAGCGCTTCAAACCTACACGGTTCTTACGATTGGGGACGGTCTGGTCACGGTTATTCCCGCTTTGATGATATCCATTTCTGGCGGGCTCATCGTAACTCGTGCAAGTTCTGACAAAGACATGAGTGTCGATGTGGGACAGCAGGTGTTCAACAAGCCCAAGCCGCTGTTCCTAGCGTCAGGGGTTTTGATTGCCATGGCGCTACTCCCGGGCATGCCGAAGATTCCTTTCGTCGTATTCGGAGGGGGCGTTGGGTGGATTGCCCTCAGGCTGCAGCGGGCCGCGAACTCTGAAGACTTGGCGGCGGCGGAGGCGCCTTCCGCGGTCGTGCCAAGAGAGAGCCTCGAGTCGCTACTCCATGTCGAACCCCTAGCGATAGAACTAGGACTCGGTCTTGTAAGGTTCGCCGATGGCGGAGCGAATTCCCCTCTTCTCCGCAGAATATCTGCAATCAGAAAGCAGATGGCGACGGACCTAGGTTACATTCTTCCACCCGTACGAGTGACCGACAACCTCTCTATCAAGGCTCGCGAATATGCAGTGCTCATTCGAGCCACTGAAGTCGCTCGTTTCGAACTTCCTCCAAACTCGGTATTGGTCATTTTGCCGCCAGAAGGGAAGCCGCCGGCACAGGGTATCGCTACGAAGGAGCCAGCTTTCGGGATTGACGCGTATTGGGCTCCAACCGAGCAGGCCGAGAGTGCTCGCGCATCCGGTTGTACGGTCGTGGATCCACTCAGTGTTCTAAGCACGCACTTGTCTGAGTTGAGCCGCCGCTATTCGCACGAACTGTTCACTCGTCAAGATGCAAAGCGACTTCTGGACCGCGTTGGAGAAGACAATCCGCGTGCCGTCGAGGACCTTGTGCCGAAGTTGCTGGCTTTGTCCACTCTTCAGCGCGTGCTGCAGAACCTCTTGCGCGAGCGTGTGCCGATTCGTGACGGAGTCGTGATCCTTGAGAGCCTTAGCGAGGCCGCGGCTGTGACGCGAAATCCAATATTGCTTACTGAATACGTCAGGCAGGCGCTCAGGCGGTCAGTTGTCAAGCCCTTCGTGTCCACTGAAGGCAACCTCCCCGCGCTCTTGGTTGAGGGTTCACTTGAGAGAGAGATCGAACAAGCGGTGGAGCACCAGGACGCAGTCTCGCATTGCAACCTCGCGCCACACCAAGTGAGAACGGTGATCGAAGCCGCCAAATCTGCCTATAAGAGGCACGGCAGCTCATTCGCAGTGGTAACGAGTGCTGGAGCGCGATACTTCCTTCGCCAGATTCTGGAGAGCCAGTTCCCTGGAATAAGCGTTCTTTCACATGGTGAGATTCCAGCCGGAGCTAAAGTAGTCGTCCTTGGGAAGTTTGGAGGAAACACATGATTCCGATCCGCAAGTCATTCTTTGCAGAGACAGTCGAAAGCGCGATCGCCGTCGCTACGAGACAAATGGGCGCTGAAGCTATTCTCGTCCAGTCCCGCCGGACCGAACCGGCGGAGCGGCACCTGGGTTTGTACGAAGTGATCGTAGAGACCGAAGCCCGTACTTTGAGGCAACCGGAGTCGGCAACTCAGGCGAATCGTATTGAGGGCGAGTCTGCTCCGCACTTTCCGGCGGGCAGCGGCTCCCGTTCCAAGGAGCTTGAGTTGATTCACCACGAACTCACTGCAATGCGCGATCTATTAGCCCGTTGCGCTGTGCGAATGGTGCCGGCACTTCCAGCCGATCAGTTCCATTTGGGCGTCCAACTCGCCAACGCTGACTTCTCTCCGGCGTTGGTCGAGTCTTTGATTCACTCCGCGGCCCAGCGAGTGACAGGCGACGGCACCATTCTCAATCAAGCTCGACTTCAACGGGAACTCGTGACTGAAATCGGTAGCCGATTGAGCGTGGACGCCGAGATTGGTGCGTCCGGGGCGGAACGGAAGATCGTAGCCTTGGTGGGCCCAGCCGGCGGTGGGAAGACGACGACGCTAGTCAAACTCGCGGTAGGAATGGGCTTGGCGAAACATACTCCGACTCTTATTCTCAGCGCAGATACATATCGTGTCGCCGCAGCGGACCAACTGAGAGCCTACGCAGCCATTCTGGGCGTTGCGTGCGAGGTCGTTGAGACGCCAGGCGCTCTTGTGCGCGCATTGGAAGAACACCGCAGCAAGACGACCGTCTTTCTGGATCTCCCCGGTATTGGACCGCGTGAACCCGAGTTGATGAGCGAATGGGCGCCTGCATTAACGCGCCCGGAAATCGATGTCCATTTAGTGCTCCCGGCAACCATGCGCTGCTCAGACTTGATCCGCGCGACGAGGCGATTTGAACCTCTCCGGCCTTCGCATCTCATATTCACTCATCTGGATGAAACGACATCCTGTGGCGGTCTCCTCAGCGTGGCGATGGAGACGGGTCGGCCGGTGTCGTTCCTTTGTGCTGGTCAGAGCGTTCCCGAAGATATCGAGGCCGCAACTCGAACTGGGCTCCTGCGCCTGATTGGCGCGGTGCCCCTCACGGCCGCGGCTGCTGCTTGAAGTATTCCAAGTCGGGGTATTATATGAATCCTTATCAGGGACAAGCGGCCGTCATCAATGCTGAAGAGAGAGAACAACTTATTCTGCAGCAGATGCCTCAAGTCCGCCTCATTGCTCGCCGCATCCACGATCGTTTGCCTGAGACCGTATGCCTTGAGGACTTGGTCTCTACCGGCGTAGTTGGGCTGATCTCCGCCATCGACAGATACGACCCCAGCCACGGCGTAAAGCTGAAGACCTATGCAGAATACAAAATCCGAGGCGCGATACTAGATAGTCTCCGCGGACTCGATTGGGCGCCGCGACAACAGCGGCATCGCAGCAAGCAAATCGAGGGCGCCATAGCAAGATTGGAACAAGTCCTGCAGCGCTGTCCGGGCGAGGAAGAGATTGCCTGTGAGCTCAATATCACTCTGTCCGAATATCACAACTGGCTTACGGAAATCCGAGGATTGAATCTGGGAAGTCTGGAGAGCCATCCGCCTGAAGAAGATGGTCGCGAATTGCTACGCTTCGTTGCCGACAGCGAAGACGACTGGCCTTCTATATTACTGGAACGATCCGAGCTGCGGCGGATCCTTGCGCAGGCAATTGCGCGGATGCCTGCAATAGAGCGGACGGTCCTGGCTCTCTACTTCCAGGAAGAGCTGACATTGCGCGAGATTGCCACGATGGTGAGGCTCCATGAATCGAGAGTCTCCCAGTTGAAGACTCAGGCCATTGCCCGGCTTAGAGCATTTCTTCAAAGGAAGTGGCCCATGGGACGTGGCGCTGCTGTTTAGGCGACGTCGACGGGCGGTTCACATATAATGACTGAATCAATCGTGAGGTGGTTCGCGGAAGAGTGGTCGGCGGCGCTTTCAACCGCCCTGTTTGCTATGACGGGAGAGCAAGCTGAAACCTGCGCAGGTCCGCATGTGGAATCGCCGCCTGATGGACTCGGATGGCAAGAGAACTTAACGATCGCCGAGGGGGCGCGCGTTCTGGTATGTCTGCCTGAGTCGGTGTGGAAGTCCGTGGGTGCGGGAATTCTGCTGGCAGCCGGTCTTGACAACGCGGACGATGCTTCATCGAAGGACGCCTTCTTGGAGGTCGTTAGGCAAAGCCTATCGCAAGTCGCCACAAAGGTGAGTAATCGCTCAGGTCTCGACGTAATGATGAAAGGTGGCCGCGAGGTTGCGAACTACTCACAGGGGTTCCAGTGGCAAGAGATTTCGCTCGCATTCGGCGGCGCCTTACCGCCCTGCGCAATCGGGATTTCGCCCGAACTTGAAGCCGCATTAGCGACAAAGGCACCGGATAGGTACCCCTCGGCGAGTGTGACCGCACTTGCCTCTAGTGGAGACCCACTCGTTGCGGATCCGCAGCCACCGACCGCTCCGCTCCCCCGAAACTCAAAGACCCTTGATTTGTTGCTTGAAGTGGATCTCCCGATTGGAGTCTCATTCGGAAGAACGCAGATGCGTCTCAAAGAGGCGTTGAAGCTTACCACAGGTTCGATCGTCGAGCTTAACCGTTCGGTGACCGAACCCGTGGAGATTATCGTAAATAACTGCGTAATCGCTAGAGGTGAAGTAGTGGTCGTAGATGGCAACTACGGCGTACGGATTGTGGAGATCATCAGCCGCGAGGAACGGTTGCGTACGCTGTTCTAGAACGCACATAACAAAATGAAGCAATTAGTGAGCCCGCTGTTCATAGCCGTAGTCGGATTGGCGGTCGTAGCCTTCCTTCAATTCGGCCTTTACCTCAAGGTTCGACTCGAGATTGCAGAGATAAGGCATGCGTGGGAGGGGAAGCTCAAAGATAGTATTGATACCAAGGTTTCCCTACGCTCGGAGATGCAGCGAATCAGCGAGCGGTTCGGGACGCTACAACCCCCCGCTCTGGCCACCGTTGCGATCGGACACTCGATGAACCTCAGTCGGCGGAATCAGGTACTGCGCATGCATCTTCGCGGGGACTTGCCCTCTCGCATAGCGGACGTACTGAATATCAGCAAGAGCGAAGTGGATCTACTATTGAAGGTTCATCGAACCGTAATCCCCCTCTCCGCATGGTCACCGATGGTAGTAAATCCGGCGAATCGTAGGGTGGGCACCCTGCCACTAGCAACTGCTGGAGGTATGGAGCAAGATCCTGCTGTTTTGTAGGCGGAAAGCTAGTGCTTCTGGCTCTCATTGTTGATCGTATGGTTGTAAGGGCGAATATGCGGGGGGGGGCGTACGTTGTGAAAGTCGACTTTGCCGGTGGTGCCGAGAAGTGGCGTGATTCTGATTCGAGACGAGCGATCTCAGCCCTTTAGCCGTTCGGCGTGTGTCGCGTTGTTTGTGCCCATAGTCTATGAGTGAGGCTCGAAATGCGCCACCATAGGCACTACGTGGGCCCATAGGAGAGGTAGGTGTGCTAGGTCCAGGTTGGTTCTTCGGCAGGTGGAGTCGGGCGTGTTCGGCGACAATTACTTCTCTCCACGTGTTGCCTCAACAAGAAATGTTACCGAACTTTATGGCTCGTCAGAAGAAATCGTGGGTGGACTCCGGTTCGGGTAGCTTGCCAAGTGAGTGGTAGAGAGCAAGTTCGAGGACGTGGTAGGTGCGGAAGCCGTACGATTTTCTCATGGTGACTTTGGCCTTGTTGTTCAAGCCCTCCACGACGCCGCTGGAAAGCAGCTTTTGAGCGCGGAAGTAGTTGAGGATCAGTTCGCGATGGTTGCGAAGCG
>Ga0073936_10005044_pt1 | contig 17984 bp, 17 predicted proteins | sample AliMusrvi5mmetaG_FD_87041 | JGI IMG/M metagenome (GOLD analysis project Ga0073936, IMG submission 87041) | Freshwater lake bacterial and archeal communities from Alinen Mustajarvi, Finland, to study Microbial Dark Matter (Phase II) - Alinen... | ecosystem: Environmental > Aquatic > Freshwater >... | reverse complement strand
AGTGCTGAGTGCTGGGAGAAGAGAAGAATTAGTTGGCAGTTGGCAAGGGAGGAAGAGAGTTGGCAGTTGGCAGTGGGCAGTTGGCAGGGAAGAGAGGTGTTGGTGGTTTTGAGAGATCCCTCCCTTTGGTCGGGATGACGGGGGAGGGTTCTGGGTTAGGTTGGGGTTAGTGGAAGAGGGAGAATTTTACGTTCAGGGCCATTGTCAGGTCTATCATGGAGTGGAGGAGGATTACGGTTCGGATGTCGCGGTACCAGAAGAAGGTGAGGGCCCAGCTGGAGGCTATCAGAATCTGGACGGGCATGAAGAATGGTTTGTAGGGGCTGGTCTGGACTACATGTGTCGGGAGGATATTGATCCAGAAGAGGCCGTGGATGAGGCCGCTGTAGACCATAAAGAGGATAAAGCCGGTAATGAAGAGTGCCCAGGGGTTTTTGGTGAATTTGCCGGCAAGGAGTGTGCCGAGTTGGAATACAGCGTAGAACATGAAGGTTTCGGCAATGCCGTTGCCGATACTGAATACCAGTACAGTGAGGATATCAAGCTGGCGGCCGCCGTCGGAGGTGGAATGGGAGTAGACCCAGGCGTTAACAGCGACAATAAGGAGAGATGCTGCCAGGAGTATTGTGCGCCGGGTGTCAAATTCCCGGTTGAAGGAGAGAATATCCTTTTTGAAAAAGAGAAAGCCTACAAGAAATGCAAACGCCCAATAGGCATAAATCATCACTGGTACCGATAGTTCCATTGCTCAGGTGTGGTTATATGGTTAAGAAAGTGTTTTCGGTGTGACTGGCATATGCCTCTGCATGATAGGAGCTTCGGACAAATGGCGCTGACTGCACATGCTTGAAGCCTGCGGCTTCAGCGATGATACGGTATTGCTCAAATTCCTCCGGGGTTATATAGCGATCAACAGCCAGGTGTTCGGAAGAGGGCTGAAGATATTGACCGATTGTTACCATATCGCAGCCGTGACTGCGAAGGTCGTGGAGTGAGGCTGTAATTTCCAGCGCAGTCTCTCCCATGCCTACCATGATGCCTGATTTTGTAGTTAGGCCATGCTTCTGTTTGGCTCGCTGCAAGAGCTGCAGGGAGGCCTGATAGCTGGCCTGCGGGCGTACTCTGGCGTAGAGCGATGGAACTGTTTCAATATTATGGTTAAGTACATCGGGTAATTCAGACATAACCAGATCGAGGGAGCTTTCGCGGGCCTGAAAATCCGGAATAAGGCACTCTATGGTGAGTAACGGGTTGAGTGAGCGGATGGCCCGGATGGTCTTGACCCAATGCTCAGCACCTCCGTCATTGAGGTCGTCACGGGTGACGCTTGTCAGGACGGCATGCTTCAGCTGCATGGATTGGATGGCAAGAGCGATGTTTTCAGGTTCCAGAGGGTCGGGCTGTGGAGGAGTTGCAGCCTTGCCGACAGCACAGAACCTGCAGGTGCGTGTACAGATATTACCGAGCAGAAGAAATGTTGCTGTGCCTCGCGACCAGCATTCATGCAGGTTTGGGCAGAGTGCGGAGCGGCAGACCGTGTTGAGGCTGGAGCGGTTCAGCAGCTGTTTTGTAGATGCAAATGATGCGCCCGCAGTTAACTTGATTTTCAGCCATTCCGGTTTTTTTCCGGGATTATGCTCCATAAGGGTATTGCGGGTCAGGTTTTGAAGATGATGAAGCAATATAGGTATTTGAGAAGAATACTTTTACTGGGGATGAGGGGAAATAGGACTTATAGGCCGTATGTAAAATACGGAGTGATGAGTTAGGAGTGGGCTCTTCAGGGGGCGGGGAAACGGGGGTTTTTATTGCACTGAATTTATGTGTATGTTCAGCACTTTCAAAACTTGAAAGTGACAATGCTGTGAGTTTTATGCTTGGGATTTGTCGGTTTCACGAAAGCGTTTAAGCGTTGTCGTTCGTCAATCTTGAATGGAGTTATCCAGAACATGAACACACCCTCCCGCGTACTCTGCAAGGCCTTACAAGGCAAAATTATGACGGCTGAAAAGGCCGCAGCACTTATTTCTTCGGGTGACAATGTCGGTATGAGCGGTTTTACTGGTTCAGGCTATCCAAAGGCTGTGCCGTTTGCGCTTGCAAAAAGAATGGAGGAGGCTAACCTTGATGGCCAGAAATTCAGGATTGGCGTATGGACCGGAGCATCAACGGCACCGGAGCTTGATGGAGCCCTCGCAAAGGTTGATGGTGTTGAGATGCGACTTCCTTACCAATCAGACCCTATCTGCCGTCAACGCATCAATGCCGGAGAGATGGAATATATTGATATCCACCTCTCTCATGTAGCTCAGTTTGTCTGGTTCGGGTTTCTTGGAAAGTTAAATATTGCTGTTGTTGAAATTGCCGGTATTCTTGAGGACGGGCGTCTTATTCCGTCAACATCAATTGGCAATAACAAGACCTGGCTTGATCAGGCGGATAAGGTTATTCTTGAAGTAAACTCATGGCAGGACTCTCGCCTTGAGGGGATGCATGATATTTATTATGGCACCTGTCTGCCTCCTAATCGTCTCCCAATCCCATTGGTTCGTCCACATGACCGTATCGGGGATGCATATTTCAAGTGCGATCCCGATAAAATTATCGCCATTGTTGAAACCAACAGTCCTGACAGAAATTCGGAGTTTTCTGAGCCTGATGAACATTCGCGTTTGATTGCAGGCCATATTCTTGAATTTCTTTCGCATGAAGTTAAACGAGGACGGCTTCCCAAGAATCTGCTGCCACTGCAATCAGGTGTAGGAAATATTGCCAATGCAGTTATGGCCGGCTTGAACCATGGGCCTTTTGAGAACCTTACTGCCTATACTGAAGTTTTGCAGGACGGGATGCTTGATATGCTCCATTCCGGCAAGTTAATATCGGCATCAGCGACTGCATTCTCTTTGAGCAATAAGGCTCTGGCTGAACTTTATGCTCATCTTGATGAATACAAGGACAAGATCGTTCTGAGACCTCAGGAAATAAGCAATCATCCTGAAGTTATCCGTCGTCTTGGTGTTATTGCCATGAATGGCATGATTGAGGCCGATATCTACGGAAATGTCAATTCGACCCATGTTATGGGCAGTTCCATCATGAACGGTATCGGTGGTTCAGGGGATTTCGCGCGAAATGCCTACATCTCAATATTCATGACACCATCGCAGGCAAAAGGTGGTAAAATTTCGTGCATCGTTCCTATGGTATCGCATGTTGATCATACAGAGCATGATGTTCAGATTCTGGTGACAGAGCAGGGACTTGCTGATTTGCGTGGTCTCTCTCCTACGCAGCGTGCAAAGGTAATTATTGAAAACTGTGCCCATCCGGATTTCAAACCTGCTCTACAGGACTATTACAAGCGCTCACTTGAACTCTCTGTCGGAAAGCATACCCCTCATTTGCTCGATGAGGCCTTAAGCTGGCATCAGCGTTATTTGAAAGAGGGTCATATGTATGCCTGAATGATTCTTCGGCCGTTCTTTTTGCAGCGTTGCATCTGATGGCCGATATTGCATATTCCAGCTCAACTCTTTATAATCTTAAACATTATAAAGAGTTTGCTGTTTAGGTCAATATTTATGGAATATCAGATAAGGAGAGATGTATGGCCTGGATATATCTGGTCGTTGCCGGTTTGTTTGAGATTGGCTGGCCTCTGGGCCTGAAGCTTTCACAGACTACAGCCCATAAGGTGCTCGGGATGCTTTTTGCTGTTTTCTCTATGAGCGCCAGTGGTTTTTTTCTCTGGCTGGCACAAAAATCAATACCGATGGGAACGGCTTATGCAGTATGGACTGGTATTGGCGCTGCCGGGGCGTTTGTATTAGGTATCGTGCTTTTTAAGGATCCGGCAACATTCTTCAGGATTCTTTCATTTACCTTTATTGTTATCGGGATAATCGGGTTGAAGCTTTCGCATCCGTGAACGAAAGTGCTGAGTGCCGAGGGAAGAGGGGATAGTTGGCAGTGGGCAGGGGAGAAAGAAAGTGCTGAGTGTTGAGTGCTGAGTGCTGAGTGAAGAAGAAATAGTTGGCGGTTGGCAGTGGGCAGTTGGCAGGGAAGAGGAAGGGAGTGCTGAGTGCCGAGGGAAGAAAAAAGGGAGAGAGTTGGCAGTTGGAGATTGGAGGGGGGGGTGTTTTATAGATACTATCGACATTTGTCATGATTGGATATCGGATTGGTCGCTGTGTTTTTTTTGCTCTTTTTTTGATGGGGGTTGGCTGTTTTTCGTTGCGAGCTGAACCTGCTCAACGGAGTATCAATGAGATAGTTGCTTTGGCACTGCAGAACAGTGCAGAGCTTGCGGCTTTGGATAAGGAAGCAGTTGCAAAACATTCGCTTGCTGTTCAGGCCTGTACTCTCAGCAATCCGACTCTGGAGTTGGAAGGCTCGACAGGAACGATGACCGGTAGTCCTGACGCCGGTGGCGCTTCGATCGGCATAAGCCAGGAGTTTTCTTTGTATGGGAAGCTGCGTCTTCGGAGGAAAGCGTTGGAATATGAGGCTGAAGCTCTGGTTCGGAAGCGGGATAACGCCGCCCGTCTGCTGAAGGAGGAGATATCCACTATGCTGCTGGATTACCTGTTGAGTGAGCAACGTTGTGAACTTGCGGCAGATATGGTGAAGCTTAACGGGGAGCTGGTGACGATAGCCGGAGAGCGCTTTAAAGCGGGTGATATCCCTGAACTTGAGTTGAATATTACAAAAGTCGAATTGGCAAGGGCTGAAAACCGGTTGCTTGAGGTTGATCGGGCAAGGTTGGCGCTGCCCATACATATTGCCTCTCTGACCGGTTTGCTAGAGGGAGATATAGTGCTTTCCGACAAGCTTTCTTCGGCGGTTTCTTCACCACAAACCAAGGATCTCGTAAAGAAATCGCTTTCCTTGCGGCCCGATTATCTCGCTCTCTGTATTGAACGTGAGAGAGCAGAAACTGAGTATCGGCTTGCCAAGGTTGAGGGGCTTCCAAATCCAACGGTGGGGATATTTGCTCAATGGCAAAAGAGTTCTGTAGAGGTTGGGGGGATGTCGGCTATCAACAGAGACAGGATTCTGGGGCTTCGCCTTTCAGTCCCGATACCGGTATTTGACCGTAACAATGGCCGGCGGGCTGCTGCTCTGGCTCTGCTTGATGCCGCAGATTCCAGACGTACCGGGTTAGAAAGGACGATTAAGGCGGAGGTGGAAGCTGCAATTGCAAGTCTTTCATCGTCCGAGCGAATTGTCTCACTGTTTGACACAGGGATTATTCCGCAAATGGGTGAGAATTTAAAGCTCACGCAGGAAGCTTATCGAGCGGATGAAGTTGGGATTCTTTCGGTAACAGATCAACAGAAAAAATTCTTTGACGTTCACGACACCTATCTTTCGGCTTTACACGCCAGACGTGTGGCGTTTATCAAAATGGAATCAGTATCGGCCAATAACCTTAACGGAGTTGTGCAGTGAACAGGTATGCCATCATAGCAGGAGTTCTCCTGTCTGTAGCTCTGGGAGGAGGGCTGCTGTATCGTTCCATCAGCAGCAGGGGTTTAGAAAAGAAAGGGTTACAGGAAGTGCAGGCCAAGCCGGGGAAGGTCACTATGCCCATCAAGATGCAGGCAGAGAATGGTGTGGCAGTTGCAACTGCAAAAAAACAGCCATTGAGGATGGTGATCAACGTTACCGGAAAGGTGGCGGTCAATGCCGATGGCATGGCACATGTATCACCGCATATACAGGGTAAAATCAGTGTCGTGAAGGTTTCACTTGGCGACAGTGTTTCCGGCGGTCAGCCTCTGGCGGTTATTGAAAGTGCCGAACTTGGAGATGCTTTGAGTCGGTATCTTCAGTCAAAAAGCAAATTTGCTCTGGCTCAGTCCAGCATGGAGAGGATCAAGAGTCTGGTTGAAAAGAAAATTGCGGCTCGTAAAGAGCTTTTGCAGGCGGAGAGTGAATTGACGATTGTCCGGAGTGAATTTCAGGCAAACAAGGAGCGCCTGGCTCTTTATGGAGTTTCGCCATCAGACCTTACGAAGGTAAATTTTAAGACAACACATCTTGTTGTCCGCTCTCCAATCAACGGCATTATAACCGAGAAACATGCTGTCGTTGGAGAGTTGTCCGATCCTTCAAAAAGTCTTTTCACGGTTGTCGATCTCTCTTCGGTATGGGTGCTGGTGGACATTAATGAAAAGGATATAAGCAAGGTGGTTAAAGGCCAAGCTGCAGTTTTCACTGTCGCAGCTTTGCCTGGCAAGGAGCTGGAGGGCCGGATTACTTACATCGCTGATATGGTTGATGAAGCTACGCATACGGTGAAAGCCCGTTTGACAGTTGCCAATCCCGGCAGAATATTGAAGCCGGAGATGTTTGCCACTGTTCAACTTGTTGAGAGTTCTCAAGCGGTGAGTGTTATTGCTGTTGCAGAAGAGGCGTTACAGGACGTTGATGGCAAAAAGGTTCTCTTTGTCACCAAAAACAGCATTGATTTTTCAGCTCATCCTGTTTCAGTCGGCCGCATTACCGATGGTCTGGTTGAGATTACTTCCGGTCTCATAGAGGGGGAGCGTTATGCCGTAAAGGGCTCGTTTATTCTGAAGTCGGAGCTGAAAAAAGGCGAACTTGAAGGGGATGCGCCATAATGTTAGAAAAAATAATCAGTTATACATTACAGAGGAAAGGGATTGTCCTCCTTCTGTCGTTGTTGATTATCACCTTCGGATTGTATTCGTACGTCCGGCTGCCGATTGATGCTTTTCCGGATGTCACCAATATTCAGGTTGAAGTTGTCAGTCATGCCGATGGGCTATCGGCAATTGAGATTGAGCGTAATGTTACCTATCCGATTGAGACGGCAATGCGGGGCCTGCCCGATATTGAACAGTTGCGTTCGGTTACAAAGTTCGGCCTTTCTATAGTCACAATAGTGTTCAAGGATAATGTTGATATATATTTTGCCAGGCAGCTGGTGTTTGAACGCTTGGCTGAAGCGAGAGAAAAAGTACCAAAGGGTGTTCAGGTTGCCATGGGGCCGATCGGCACTGCTATGGGAGAGATATACCAGTACACGCTTGAGGGCAATATGCCGCAAGATCCTCTGCTGAAGAAGAGCTACCTGACACATTTAAGGACTGTTCAGGAGTGGACTGTGACTCCGCAACTGAAAAGCGTTGCTGGTGTTAATGAAATCAATTCGTTTGGCGGGTATTTCAAGGAGTATCAGGTGGTGGTGTCACCGGAACAGCTCGTAAAATATGGGTTGACTGTTGAGGATGTTTTTGCGGCCGTCGAAAATAACAATCAAAATGTCGGCGGCAATGTGCTCGAACGGTATTCAGATCAATATATCGTCCGCGGAGTCGGGTTGATAAAAGATATCAACGAGATAGGGGACATTGTGGTAAAATCGCAGCAGGGAACACCTACCTATATCCGGGAGGTTGCCCGGATAAATACCGGAGAGGCTGTTCGCATGGGGGCTGCCATGAAAAACGGGAAAGAGGAGGCTGTAGGCGGCATTGTGATGATGCTGAGAGGCGCAAACAGCCGTGATGTTGTAAGACAGGTGGCGGAAAAAGTCAAAGAGATCAATGAAAACAACATCCTCCCTGCGGGCATAAAAATAGTGCCTTATTATGACAGAAGCGATATTGTCAATGCAAGCGTTGGTACGGTTAACAAGGCATTGATTGAAGGGTCGCTGCTGGTTCTTATTGTTCTGTATCTGTTGCTGAATAGCTTCAGGGGAAGTTTTGTTGTGCTGATAGCCTTGCCACTTTCGCTTTTGGCCACCTTCATTGTGATGAAGCTTGCCGGAATAAGTGCAAATCTGATGTCTCTCGGGGGGCTTGCAATTTCAATAGGAATGATAATTGATACCACAATCATTCAAGTTGAAAATGTGCAGCGGCATTTAAGCGAAGATGACCATAAAATTCCGAAGTTCAACACGGTGCTTAACGCGGTGATGGAGGTAAGAAAACCGAGTATTTTCGGAGAATTCATCATTGCAATTACCTTCCTGCCCATTCTTTCGCTTGCCGGCATTGAAGGCAAGATGTTCGGGCCGCTCGCTGTAACAGTTGCTATTGCCCTTCTGGCATCTTTGTTTCTTTCTGTATTTGTGATTCCTGCTCTCTGCATAATGTTTTTGAAGCCTCAGCAGGAAAAAGAAAGTGTGTTGATGAGATATGCTTTGAGAGGGTATGTGCCGCTTCTTGACTATGCGATGAAGAAGAGGAGACAAATTCTGAGTGTGGCTGTCGGCTCCCTGATTATTTCGCTGTTTGTTTTGACAAAATTGGGCACGGAGTTTATTCCGACCATGGATGAAGGGTCTTTTGATATGGATGTGTCGATGCTTCCCGGTGTTTCTCTTGCTACAGCGATGGAGGTTAATCAGCGTGTGGCAGCAAAGCTGAAGCGATTTGATGAACTTGATATTGTTACGTCGAGAACAGGGCAGACGGGTGTTGCACTTGATACAAGAGGTTCGGATAAAACAGGGTATGTGGGCATATTCAAGCCTAAGAGTATGTGGAAGCGGGATATATCGAAAGAGGAATTGATCAATGAGATGCGTCAATCTTTGGAGCCGATTGCGGGGATCAGTTTCGGATTCAGTCAGCCGATTCAGTGCAGAATTGATGAACTTGTTGCCGGAACACGGGCACAATTGATTGTAAAACTGTTTGGTGACGATATTGATGTGCTGAATGCCAAGTCGGCTGAAATCGCTAAAGTGCTTTCGTCAATCAAGGGCGGAACAGATCTGGTGGCTGAAAAGGTTTCGGGACAGCCTTATCTGACAATCAATATTGACAGATCCAAAATTGCCCGATATGGTTTGAATATCAGTGATGTTCAGCATGTGATCGAGATAGCGGTTGGGGGTAAATCGGCTTCTAAATTTTATGAGGAGAACCGGAGCTTTGATATCACTATCCGTCTGGCGGAAGAACACAGGAATTCTCTTGAATCGATTAAAAATGTGCTGGTTACTACAAAATCCGGTATGAATATTCCCCTTGAGCAGTTGGCTGAGGTGAAGATGATTGAGGGGCCGGTTCAGATAAGCCGCCAGGACGGCATCAGAAGAATCGGGGTCGAGATGAATATAAGCGGAAGGGATATTGGGGGTTTCGTTGCGGAAGCGAAGCAGAAAATTAAAGAAAGAGTCAAGTTGCCTGCGGGATATTATTTGACCTGGGGGGGCCAATTTGAAAATCAGCAGCGGGCAATGAATAAACTGATGATCATTGCGCCCGTAGCAATCGGGTTAATTTTGCTCCTTTTATATGTTACGTTCAAATCATTCCGCCTGGCATTGCTGGTGATTTCGAATTTGCCATTTGCTTTGATTGGCGGGATTTTTGCTCTCTTTTTTACCGGGCAATATTTATCAGTTCCGGCTTCGGTTGGCTTTGTGGTGCTGTTTGGTGTTGCAGTTCTGAATGGACTTGTTCTGGTGTCGCGTATTGCACAGTTGCGCGAAGAGGGATATGGCCAGCAGGATGCAATTTTGAAGGGGAGCCTTGACCGGTTACGGCCGGTGTTGATGACGGCATCAATTGCGATTTTCAGCCTTATGCCGATGCTGCTTGCAAGCGGAGCCGGTTCGGAGATACAGAGGCCGCTGGCAACGGTTGTAGTGGGTGGGCTTATTACTTCAACATTGCTGACGTTATTGATTATTCCAGCGGTTTACAGTTGGTTTGAGAAAGAAAGTACTGAGTACTGAGGGAAGAAGGGAGAGAGTTGGCAGTGGGCAGGGAAGAGAGTGCTGAGTTCTGAGTGCTGAGTGCTGAGGGAAGAAGGAAGATAGTTGGCAGTGGGCAGTGGGCAGGGAAGAAAAAAGGAAGATAGTTGGCAGTGGGCAGTTGGGAGGGAAGAAGGGGGGGGGGGGGCTTTTAAACTTATAAATTTATTTAGCGTTGCGTTTTAATTTACCTTTGGCTGGGCGGGTTTTTGTGGTTGGCGCTACTGGTTATATCGGCAAATTTGTTGTTCGGGAACTGGTTTCCCGGGGGTACGATGTTGTAAGTTTTGCTCGTGAGCAATCAGGGGTGGATGCTGCAACTACAGCGGATCTTACTCGGCAGCAGCTGAAGGGGTCGGAGGTTCGCTTCGGGGATGTATGCGATTTGAGCTCACTTATGAAGGCGGGTATCCGTGGAGAGCGTTTTGATGTTGTGGTCTCTTGTTTGACCTCCCGAACTGGGGGGGTGAAGGATGCATGGCTGATTGACTATCAGGCAACTCATAATGCTCTTGAAGCTGCCAAAGCAGCTGGTGCCGGGCAGTTTGTGCTTCTATCGGCTATCTGCGTCCAGAAGCCTCTGCTTGAATTTCAGAGGGCTAAGCTGAAATTTGAACATGAGCTTATAGAGTCTGGGATGACCTACTCGATTGTTCGTCCGACCGCATTCTTTAAATCTATCGCCGGGCAGGTGGAGTCTGTAAAAAAAGGGAAACCGTATATCATGTTCGGCAATGGGGAGCTGACCTCCTGCAAACCGATCAGCGAGGCGGACCTTGCACGATTTATGGCAGATTGCATTGAGGATCCTTTCAGACAGAATAAAATCCTGCCGATCGGAGGACCGGGCAAAGCGATTTCGGCTAAAGAGCAGGGCGAACTTCTCTTTGAACTTCTTGGTCGTGAACCGAAGTTTAAAAAGGTGCCCCCTATGATTTTTGAAGTGATTATTCCAGTGCTCTCTTTTCTTTCAAAGCTGTTTCCCCTGCTTAAGGACAAGGCTGAGTTTGCACGGATTGGGAGGTACTATACTTCGGAGTCTATGCTGGTGCTCAACACTGCTACGGGCAAGTACGATGCTGATGCAACCCCATCATACGGAAGTGATACCCTGCGTGATTTTTATGCCCGGGTGTTGAAGGGAGGGCTTGAGGGTCAGGAGCTTGGGGCTCACTCGATGTTTTGAGAGCTGAATATATTTATTTCTTTATGAAGAGCTGCTATAAAGTATTGCTATACTGTATTTTATAGGTATTCATACTGATGATGATGTGTTTGCGGCTCTATGAGAAATAGGGGAAGTCGTGCTATTTATGTGTATAATATTAGGACGCAGAGGAAAATAGAAAATATAGATTTCCTGTGTCGAATTAATTTAAAGTGATAAAGAGTAAAAAAATCATGGCTATTGAACCGATGGAAAAAAAAGGATCAGGCATATTAGGCTGGGCGTTTAAAAAAGGGAAACAGTTATTTGAGAAGGCTTTGGGCATTCCCACAGAACCAGAGCCGAAGGCTGAACCCAAGAAGCATGTAGTTTTGCCTCCAAAGTCGACCGGGCCTGTCAAGTGGCCTCTTCCTCCCAAGAAATAAAACGATCGGGCATTTTAAAAGAAAGTACTGAGTGCTGATCGAAGAAGAGGAAGTGAGCGGGAAGAGTGGGGTTGACGGGCAAAAAAAAGTCCATCATACAGTGTTGCATGATGGACTTTAATCGAAAAGGATGTGGGGGAAAAGTCAGTGATTATGCGCCGACCTGATCCTTCAATGTTTTCCCTGGTTTGAACTTAACAACTTTTTTAGCCGCAATGGTAATAGCCTTACCCGTCAGCGGATTACGTCCAGGCCTTTCTGCCCTGTCAACAGTGGTGAATGTTCCGAATCCCACAAGGGTCACATCTTCACCGCTCTTTAAAGAGGATGATACAACATCGATAAAGGCCTTAACAGCGCGATCTGCGTCTGCTTTGGTCAAGTTTGTCTGTTCGGCAATTTTTTCTACAAGTTCGGCTTTTGACATTTTACAGGTTATTTAGATTGTTGATGGAGAGGTTTGTATTAATTGATTTTACTAAAGATTAAAAAGAGGAAACTTGTTGAAATATCTGTCCGTCTCGTCATGCCTGATGTAACTGTTATGGATGCTTACGATCTCTTTGACATCAAGAGGCTACCCGGTAGCTTAATGCAATAATGCCAGTAGCTGCAACGATTCTACTGATGGTATTATTTCGGAGCGAGTAGAGGTTAATGGAAGACTCCGAAACAGCGTATAAAAAAACCTGCAGAGAACTGGGTACAGGAGCGAAACTTATACTATAGAGGACAGTAACAAAGTATTTATAATTTAATAAAACGCAATATTTTCAGGATTTCCAATTTTTACAGGAAATATACCATCAATCATCATCTCGACTTAATGCCTTGCAATGATGGTTGTACTCTATGAAATGCACGTAAAGATATAACTAATATATTCGACAGGGAGAGTATTTAAGAATAAAAAAAGAGCAATTGTACCTCTTGGCCTTAAAAATCAACGTATTGTATATATCCCCATATCTCTTACCAGCTATTTTTTGCTGTTTTTCAGGTCATATATTTTCTTTACTTGATAGAGGTTTTTTTCATTGCATTATTCAATGCGATGGGGTTGAGGCTTAACTTCATCATGGACACGACTAATCAATGGCGAATATTCTCATGAAGGGCAAGGTGAACAGCGGCACATGGAAATAGTTCAGAAGATGGCTGGGTCTTGACAAAAAATGAAATATTGGAGCCATAAATTTATAAGCGCATTGAAATATGTTTTAATAATGAATAAATCCTTACATATTGAAGTAAGGTGTTTTATGTAACCCCCATAGCAGAAAAATATCCTTTACACTTTTTAACTGTTAACAGGGTAATATCTATGAAAAAAGCATTTTTTCAGATTTCCGGGATTGTTGGTATTGTAGCTCTTCTGCTTGGCTCATTCAGTAATGATGCTTTGGCGTCACGCAGACATCATCGCAGCCATCATTATTCACATAGCCAAGGCCACGCCCATAGCCATCATCATGGTCATCGCAGATAGGATGATTGTTCCATATCTATGGGGGAGATAGAGAGTGCAGAAGGGAGCTGAAGTTATTTCATGCTCCCTTTTGCGTTTCAGAACAACATGCTATCCCTGGTTTCCTATAGTGGAAAGCTGATCAAGAAATTCAACACTGAAACTTCCAGTGCCGCGAGCATGTTTGAAGGCATTTTCACCTGCAGCTGCAAAGATTACGGAAGCGGCTGCGGCAGCACGGAGAGGTGTAGGGGTAACCGGTAAAAATGCTGCAATCAAAGCTCCAAGGGAGCATCCGACACCGGTGACCTTTGTCATAATTTCATGGCCGCCCGGGACAGAAATGACTTCTTTTCCGTCTGTGATATAATCGACCTCTCCGCTCAGAGCGACAACTGCTCCTGTCATGAGAGCAAGTTGACCGGCGGCGTGAAGTGCTGCAAAAGATGATGCTGTTGAATCCACACCTTTTCCACCGCCACCAAACCCACTGACGGCAAGTATTTCAGAGGCGTTCCCCCTTATGACTGATGGCTTGAACTTGATAAGTTCATTAACAATCTCTGTTCTGAATTTCAGTGCTCCAGCAGCTACAGGGTCAAGAACCCATGGAGTACCGGTCAGTTGAGCCGTAGCTGCGGCTTTAAGCATGACACGGGCGTCTATGGTGGTTATAGTTCCGACATTGATCAAGAGTGCCTGGGCAATTGATACAAAATCAGCTACTTCTTCAATGGTTACAACCATGGCGGGAGATGCCCCGGCAGCAAGGAGAACATTGGCAGTAAAATTTGTGACTACCATGTTGGTAATGCAATGTGTCAGGGGGGCTACCTGGCGCAATCGGGCAAGATCATCGACGACCTCAGGATTCGGCCATACCTGACTACCGGTGACTTTTAATTCAGGTTCAATACTCATACTCAACAAGCGAAAAAAAATTTTAACAATAAAAAAGGGGCAAACATCACCATGTAAGCCCCTTATGGTTATCGGAGAGGAGTGTGCTTACTGGGCAACGAAGTGGTCTCTTCTGTTCTGAGCCCAAGCATCTTCACTATGGCCACTGGCAAATGGTCTTTCCTCACCATAGCTTACCGTGTTGATCCGACCGGCAGCAGCTCCGAGATTAACGATGTAATCCTTTGCAGTGTTGGCCCGACGCTCACCAAGGGCGAGGTTGTACTCATTGGTACCCCTTTCGTCGCAATGCCCTTCAATGGTAAGTTTTCTCGATGGATTTTCAGCCAGCCAACGGTAATTGGTTTGCAGTTGATCGCGAGCATCACCACGGAGTTCTGATTTGTCAAAATCAAAGAAAACATCACCGAGAGAGAGTGAAACAACTGTGGCGGAAGGTGGTGGTGGAGGTTTTGGTGCTTCAACAACAGCCTTCTGTCCAGCACATGCACCCATAAAAAGCATCGAGGGAATCAACAAACTTCTGAATAAAGGTGTAAACGTGTTCATGGAGCCTCCTTTTTTTGTTTCAAAAGTTACTTCATACTATAAGGGTACTGTTTTTTTATATAAAAACATAAAGCAACGTTGCAACTCTCTCTCTCTCTGCTGTATTCTCTTTTTGTGAAATATCGGGCATGCTCATTGCTCTCTCTTTATGAGGAGCAACGGTATAGTGATTTTTTCGCGAAGAGAGCGAGAGACGCTTCCGAACATGATTCGTCCCGGCAGGCGGTGGCCATGCGCTGCCATTGCAAAAAGATCATACGGGTGCTCATCAATTTCATTAAGGATTTCTATTTCCGGCTCTCCGCTTCTGATGAGAACATGGGCATCAATACCATCTTCCTGAAGTTTTCTGCAATGGCCATTCAGTATTGAAAGCGATTGCTCACGGAGACAGCGATCCTGATCAAGGGTATGGGAATGAACAACATGGAGCAGATGCACAGTGGCTCCAAGCTTAAGCGCAAGCGGAGAAACATGGTTAAGAATGTTTGTGTCGACTTCAGAGCAGTCGATGGCTACGAGGATATTCTTATAAACGAACATGTCAGTTTTCTCCAGTCAAGGTCGTATAAAAAAAATAGATGTTAAGGCCGATAACAAGAGCTGAAATTATCGATGCTGCTGCAAACTCCATCTTAAGGCTTTTAAAAGAGCCCATCAGCGGGGTGCTACGACTCAATATAAGCAGGGGAATAAGGGTAAAGGGGAGCTGAATACTCAGGATAACCTGACTGAAAATCAGTACACGAAAGCTGTCTACACTGAAGAGAATGATTAAAAGTGCAGGAATGGAGGTAATCAGCACAGCTGAACGGTAGAGGATGGAACGGGGATCTTCGGGTTTTCCGAGAAATCCTGTTATGATATTGGCTTCTGCCATGGAGATAGTAATGGAAGAGCTGATACCTGAAAAGACAAGGGCTACAGCGAACAGGATACCTGCGAACTGACCTGCAAGTGGTTTGAGGGTTATTGATGCCTGTTCAATTGTAGTTACAGGGATATGATTGCGAAAAAAGACGGATGCGGCAACGATGATCATTGCCGTGTTGACTACCCAGCCAAGAGTCATGGCAAAGAGCGTGTCTATTTTTTCATATCGGAGCAGGTCTTTCTTTTCTTCTTCAGATACGCCCCATTTGCGACTGTGGATAATATTTGAGTGCAGAAAGATGTTGTGCGGCATCACGAGTGCGCCGAGAATAGCGAGAGCTATATAAATACTGTTTTTTCCGATAGTTGGAATAACAAGCCTGGGAGCTATTTCACTCCAGTCGGGATTGACAATCCAGAGTTCAAAAATGTAGCAGAGGGTGATAATCCCGAGAAAGCCTACAATGATTTTCTCAATTCGATGGTAGCGTTGGCTGACAAGGAGAAATGCCTTGATGAGAAGGGTTAAAATCACACCGATCCATAGCGGAAAACCAAACAGCAGGCTGAACCCTATGCCTCCCCCCAAAAGCTCGGCAACATCGGTGGCAATGCAGGAAATGATGACGCTGAAACCTAGAAAGGCAGCGACTGGCTTCGGAAAAAATTCACGAATGTTTACTGCCAGTGATTTTCCTGTTGCAATCCCGAGCTTGGCTGCCATGTGCTGGATAAGGATAAGCATAAGGGTGCCAAGAGTGACCACCCAAAGCAGTTCGTAGCCAAACCTGGAGCCGCCTTCAATATTCGTTGCCCAGTTACCCGGATCAATAAACCCGATTGTAATAAGAAACCCCGGGCCGAGAAAACTGAAAAGTTTTTTTAGTGAAAAGGATTTCATAAAAGTACCGAGTACTGAGTGAAAAAAGTTCTGAGTACTGAGTACTGAGTACTGAGTTAAGAGGTAATATAGTAGGCGGTTGGCAGGAAAGGAAATATTGTGGGCAGTTGGCAGGGAAGAAAAAAGGAAGAGAGTTGGCAGTGGGCAGGGAGGAAGAGAGTGCTGAGTTGCGAGTGCTGAGTGCTGAGTTAAGAAAGAAGTTGGCAGTTGGCAGTGGGCAGGAGAGAGGAGTGGTGAGTTTTTGGGAAGAAAAGGCTGGGGGGGGTTGGTTTATAATATTCCGCTGAGTCCGATCATTGTTTGTCAAGCTGTCATCAGTTAATCATCGAAGCACATCTTCCTCCGGATCAGCGGAAAGGGTTGTTAGAGAGCACTTATGTAACGTGCTGCTTTGGAATTATTGAAGAGATGGGATGCAAGCAGGTCGTAATAGAGCTGTTCATAATTTTCGACCATACGCGATCTTGTAAAGCGCTGTTCAAATTCATTTCGACAGGTTTTTCTCGATAATTGGTCGATGTCATGAATAGCCTTTATAAAGTCAAGCTTATTTTGACAGATAAAACCCGTTTTGCCATGGGTAATGACTTCAGGAGCTGAACCACATCCCGTGACTATAACCGGAGTTCCACAGGCAAGCGCCTCAATCATCACCAGTCCGAACGGTTCCGGCCAGTCTATTGTATTCAGCAGGGCTTTCGCATTTTTCAGCAGTTCAACCTTGCGCTTATCATCAACTTCGCCGACATAATCTATAAGCGGGTGATTCAGCAGTGGTTTGATTTTTTGCTCAAAAAAACCCTTGTCGGTCGGATCAATTTTAGCGGCAATTTTCAGCGGAATATTGCATGCCCTGGCAAGCATTATTGCTTCCTGGGGCTTTTTCTCTTCTGAAAAACGTCCCAGATAAAGAAAATAATCATCAGGTTTATCGTTGAATTCAAAAAATGATTCAGGATAGCCGTGATAAACAGTTTTGACCCAGTTGATCTCTCTTACAGGACGTCGCTGGGAGTCACTGATGGAAACATATGCCAAATCAGGATACGAACGCAGGATTGCGGCACTATCACCGAGATCAAGCCTCCCATGCATGGTCAGAACGGTTGGTACTTCCGCTTTATAGGCGTATGGCATGGTCTGGTATTCGAGATGCGAGTGAATGATATCAAATTCATGAACCATTTTTTCATAGACCCGGCTTAACATTATCATGTTTACCAGGATCGGTGTGTGCGGCTTTCTGCCCAGACGAAGACTCTCTCTGATCGGGGCAACAAGCCGGGCTGTTGTCAAGGAGTCGCCAGAAGCAAACAGGGTGACATCATGCCCCTTTTCAACCAGGCCTTCAGTCAAATGGTAGACAACCCGTTCTGTTCCGCCATATTTTTTGGGTGGCACCCGTTCCACCAGGGGTGCTATTTGTGCGATACGTAGTTTTTTCATAATAGATCTCTCCTTATGCAGGAATCCTCAGGTAAAAAGAGATTTTCAAAACGAGCGCTGTGTACAAGAGATTTGCGCCCCATGGATAACCATGTTCTTATAGTATTAAGTGGCTTTCCTGTTATTCTGGAAATAGCACGGTGTTTGAGTCCTGAAATTGCGGATAACAGGATTGATAACCGGATATCTGCAATTTGTTCAAGTAATTGGGTGTCAGGGGTTTCCCTTGAAAAACAAGGTGTTTCAGGCAGGCAGCACTCTTCATCCTGATCAAGGCCATCAAGATAGCAGGTTCTGAATGTTGTAAATACTGCTGTTTCAGAAGTGACATTATCAGCATTCACATAGGTTCTGTTTACCAGATCAGCAGCTTTTGATTCAGAACCTGTAAGCCAATGGGCAAGGCTGTAGATATCATCCATCAAATCCATATAAGTTCTTTTTCTCTTGATCATAAGGAGTCCCCTCGTCTATAACTCAATTATGCT
>Ga0073936_10005042_pt1 | contig 17990 bp, 15 predicted proteins | sample AliMusrvi5mmetaG_FD_87041 | JGI IMG/M metagenome (GOLD analysis project Ga0073936, IMG submission 87041) | Freshwater lake bacterial and archeal communities from Alinen Mustajarvi, Finland, to study Microbial Dark Matter (Phase II) - Alinen... | ecosystem: Environmental > Aquatic > Freshwater >... | reverse complement strand
TCCTCGTGGTCACCGAAGCGGTCTTCAGCATGGATGGCGACCTGTGCCCGCTGCGCGATATCGTCGGGCTGACCGAGGCTCATGACGCCCTGCTTTTGTTAGATGAGGCTCATGCCGTCGGTGTGTTAGGCGAGCACGGCATGGGGCTGGCCGAGGCGCTCGGGTTGCAGCCGCGCATCGCCTTCCAAATGGGTACCCTCAGCAAAGCCGCGGGTCTTGCCGGCGGTTACCTTGCCGCCTCGCGCGATTGGATCGATCTGCTGGTCAACCGTGCGCGATCATTTATCTTCTCCACCGCGCCGCCGCCGGCCCTGGCGCATGCCGCGCTCACCTCGTTGCAACTCATCGGCGGCGCCGAAGGCCAGGCGCGGCGTGCCACCCTTCGCGCCAACATCGCCACCTTCCAACAGGCCAGCGGCCTTCTAACATCCCACGCCACGCCGATCCTGCCGCTCGTGCTAGGCAGCAACGATGCCGTCCTGCACGCCTCGGCAGCCCTCGAAAGCCGCGGGTTTCTGGTTCCCGCCATTCGTTTCCCGACCGTCCCGCGCGGCACCGCCCGTCTGCGCATCAGCCTATCCGCCGCCCATTCCACCACCTCCATCCAGTGCCTCGCCCAAGCCCTTGCCAAGACAGAAGACTAGAAGACAGAAGACAGAAGAAAAGAGGAAGAAGTGTGTCGCACAGCCCGCTGGCTCTTCATCCTCTTATCTTGCAGCGCAGCGGTCTTCTGTCTTGCAGCGCAGCGGTCTCCTGTCTTCCCCCACTAACTGATAACCTCTAACCTTTAACTCCCCCCCATGGCCGGCTTCTTCAAATCCCTGTTCAACAAGGTGACCAATCGCGCGGAAATCGATTGGGATGATCTCGAGGCCGACCTCATCGCCTCCGATCTGGGCGTCCAACTCACCACCCGCATCATCGACGAGCTGCGCGGCCTCGGCCGCCAGATTTCCGCACAGGACGTGGTGGCAAGCACCCGCCGGATTTTGTTAGAACGGCTGCCGGATGATACCCTGCCTCCCGAAACGCGTGCGGACGGACTGCCCTATGTTATCTTGGTGGTCGGCGTCAATGGCACCGGCAAGACCACTTCCTCGGCCAAGCTTGGTTTGTGGTTCAAGAAGCGCGGCCGCTCGATGGTGTTAGCCGCGGCCGACACCTTCCGCGCCGCCGCTGTCGAGCAGCTCCAGCGCTGGGGCGAGCGGCTGGACTTGCCGGTGGTCACCGGCAACCCCAACGCCGATCCGTCATCGGTGTGTTACCACGCCCATCAGAAGGCGATTGCCGGGGGCAGCGATTTCCTCATCTGCGATACCGCCGGGCGCATCCACACCCGTCACAATCTGATGGAAGAGCTTGGCAAAATCCGCCGCACCCTCGCCAAGCAAGATCCCTCCGCGCCGCATCTCACGCTGCTCGTCGTCGATGCCACCACCGGCACCAACGCGCTCAATCAAGCCAGGGAATTTCACAAGGCCTGTCCGCTGGATGGTCTTATCGTCACCAAACTGGATGGCTCGGGCAAGGGTGGCATCGCCGTGACCATTCACGATCAGCTCGGCATTGCGCCCCGTTTCCTCGGCACCGGCGAAGAACCGGACGCCTTCTGCATTTTCCAGAAACAGCCCTTCGTGCAGGAGATCCTGTAAGACGGGGGACAGCACTCCCAGTGCGGCACGCGAAACAGCCGGGGAGGGTGAAAGGCCGGGCTCCCTTGCTGACGTAAGGGTTCGCTAGCCATGAGAATGCCCCATCTCAGCTTGCCCGCCGCCGCGGCACTCGCGGCTTGTCTAACAAGCAGCCTGGCGGCCGTCGATGCGCCAGCCACCACGGACACCCGCACCCGCGTGCTGGAGGTGAAGGTGCCCCCGGTTTGGCTGTGGCAGGACGGCAAACCGGTGCAAGCGCTGACACTGAACTTGCGGCATGTCGGCAAGGAGTTGGAGGCGACCCTGCAAGTGGACGGAGTGGAAGCCGCGAAGGTGGCGTTGAAGTCCGGCGACCAATCCCTCGAACTGAAGGTGCCCGCCACCGAGCAGCCGCGCAATGTGGCGTTGCGATTCATGGCTGAGGGCAAGGAGTTGGCCGCGACGAGCCTTGAACTCAAGCCGCCGCGCATCCGGGACATGTGGATTCTGCCGCATTCGCATGTCGATATCGGCTACACCCACCGCCAGGAGGAAATCATCAAGCTACAGATCGGCAACCTCGACACCAGCATGAAGCTGGCCCGGGCCAGTGCCGCCAACCCGCCCGGCCTGCGCTTCAAGTGGAACCCGGAAGCGGTATGGTCGTTGGATCATTACTTGCAACGCGCAACTCCGGAGCAACGCACTGCTTTGTTAGAAGCGGTGCGTCGCGGCGATGTGGGCGTCGACGCCCTCTACGGCAACATGCTCACCGGCTTGTGCCGCCCCGAGGAATTGGCGCAATGCCTCGCCATCGGCGCGCAGGTTTCCGATCTAACAGGCGTGCCGCTGGAAACCGCGTCCATCTGCGATGTGCCGGGCTACACCTGGGGCATCGTCCCGATCCTGGCGCAGGCGGGCGTGAAGTATTTCGCCATCGGGCCGAATTTCGCCGACCGCGTGGGCAATATTCACCATTGGGACGACAAGCCGTTTTACTGGAAAAGCCAGAGCGGCAATGAGCGCGTGCTGTGTTGGGTGGTGGACAACTATCACCACTTGGGCGACCTCGAGAAAAACGTCCTCGATCAGATCGCCCGCCTCCAGAGCAACGGCTTTCCTTACTCGACATCATTCATCTTCTGGGTCGGCACATGGCCGGGCGGCGGAGTGGACAACGCCCCGCCGGATGAGAAGACGGTCGAAAAAGCGCAGGCTTGGAATGCCAGGTATGCCGCGCCCAAAGTGAGCATCGGCCTGACCCGCGAATTCTTCCGCGATTTCGAAAAGAAGCACGGCGCGAACGTGCCGGAATTCGCCGGCGATCTAACACCCTATTGGGAGGACGGCGCGGGATCGACCTCGCGCGAAACCGCGATGAACCGCGGTTCCGGCGACCGCTTGGCGCAGGCAGCCACCTTGTTTGCCATGCGCGACCCGCACGCCTATCCCGCCGCCAGGTTTGTTGCCGCCTGGAAAAACGTGCTGCTCTACAGCGAACACACCTGGGGCGCGCATTGCAGCATCTCCGAACCGGATTCCCAGTTCACGAAGGACCAGTGGAAGGTGAAAGGCGGCTTCGCGGTGAACGCCAACATGCTATCCCGCGACCTGCTCAATACAGCCTTGCCGCCACAAGAACCCGCCACCGAGATCGATGTTTACAACACCACCCAGTGGGAACGCACGGACCTGGCAGAGGTGCCCAGCACACAGTGCGGCGAAAAGGTGGTCTATGAGAAAGGCCAGCCTGTCCCCTGCCAGAGTTTGGTCACCGGCCAACTGGTCTTCTTGGCGCGGAACGTGCCGCCCTTTGGTGCCAAGCGGTATCGGCTCGGCGAGAAACCCGCGACTCCCCCCGCTGGCGGCGCGGTGGCGGAGGGCACGACCTTGCGCACGTCCCTACTGAATCTGGAAGTGGACCCGAAGAGCGGTGCCATCAAGAGCCTGCGCCTGACCGGCCAGGACCACGATTACGTGGACGCCAAGGCGGCGGTGGCCCTCAATGACTATCGCTACGTGCTGGGCACCGACGCCAAGGGCGCCCAAACCAACGGCCCAGTCAGCATCGCAGTGGTGGACAAAGGCCCGCTCATGGCGGCGCTGTACATCACGTCCGAGGCTCCCGGCTGCAAATCGCTGGACAGGAAGATTCGCGTGGTGGACGGCCTGGACCGCGTGGAAATCACCAACTATGTTGACCGCAAGTCGGTCCGGGAAAAGGACGGCGTGCATTTCGGCTTCGGGTTCAATGTGCCCGCGGGCACCGTGCGGATAGAGACGCCGTGGGCGGTGGTGCGCCCGAATCTGGACCAACTCCCCGGCTCCTGCCGTAACTGGTTCACCGTCCAGCGCTGGGTGGATGTCTCCAACGATGAATGCGGCATCACCTGGGCGCCGCTCGACGCCCCGCTGATGGAGATCGGCGGCATCACCGCGAATTTGTTAGGCAGCGTGCCGCGCGGCGAGTGGATGACCAAGGCGCTCGATTCCCAGACGCTTTACTCCTGGGCCCAGAACAACCACTGGCACACCAACTACAAGATCGACCAACCCGGTTTGGCCGACTTCCGTTACATCCTGCGCCCCCACCGCGGCGGCTACTCGGCGGCCGACGCCGCGCGCTTTGGCCTCGAAACCACGCGCCCGCTGCTCGTCGCGGCAGCGAGCGGCCCGCAAGCGCCGGGTTCGCTCTTCACCCTCTCGCCGCCGGGCGTGCTGGTCGAGACGGTCAAGGTCAGCGAGGACGGCAAGGCGCTCATTGTGCGCCTGTTCGGCGTCGCCGGCAGACCGGAGTCCGCCACCCTCGCCTGGCTCGCCATCAAGCCCACCGCCACCTGGCTGACGGATCTAACCGAGAAGCCATTGACGCCCGTGGCGGGTGCCATCGCGGTGCCCGCCTATGGCATCGTGCATCTCCGCGCGGACTTGCCCTAGTGGCGCGGGCAGGAGGACAGGCGTCCCCGCCTGTCTGGGCCGACGGGCTTCCAGCCTGTCGCTTCATGGGCGGACAGGCGGGACGCGCTGTCTTCCCTAACAGGCGAGACGCCCGTTTTCCCTAACAGGCTGAACGCCGGTTTTTCCCGGCAAAACGTGCCAAGCAAACTGCAATGGGCATTCTGCCCGCCGCCTCAGCAAACCGTGCAACATGCCCGGACCACTTAGCGCAAGCTCACCTTATCGGCCTTGGGGAAATCGGCCGGCACTTTCTGGGTCACCTTGCCGGTGGCGGCCCACTCGGTGCCGCGCTGCAGGAGGGTGATGAAGCCGACGCATTTCATGGCGTCGGTGCCGTGGCCGATCATGAGGTGGAACACCCGGCCCTTGCCATAGCTGATCACGATCAATTGGGCCTCGTGTTCGCCGCTGCCATCGAATTTCTTATCGGCCAATGTCGTCGCCAGAATCGTCGCGTTTTTCGCCGGTCCGCGCATGTAATCGTAGAGTTCGTCGGAGGCGTGCAGCCATTGCGGCGGCAGGCCGGCCATGATCGGATGTTTGGGGGCTCGGGTCTCCAAAACATAGGGATGCTGAGGCCCGTGATGGCCCACCGGGCCGGGCTGGGTGTCGGCCACTTGCTTGCCGTCCTTCCAGCGCAGATAGGCTCCGGACTTGTCGTTGCGGCCGTTCCAGCCGCCGACGGCAATCATGTCGTTGTAAGCCGGCCACTGCGGGAACGAGTTATCGGCGGCATGCACCACCACCAGACCGCCGCCGGCGGTGACGTATTCCTCGAATGCCTTGCGCGTGGCTTCGCCCCACAGCGCGCCGTTGTAATTCATCACCACCACCTTGTATTTGGCGAAATCCGGCTTGAACGCCGCCAACTCCGGACCGTCATTCTCAGGAGCTGTCTCCACTTTCACTTTGAACAAGCCCGTCTCTTCCAACACTTTCGTCATTACGGGAGTGGTGGCTTTCCAATCGTGATTGTTTTGACCATCGATGATGAGGGTTTGTAGCGGTTCGGCCTGCCCGGGGAGCAGGCTGGCGGCGAGCAACAATGCGGCAAATAGCGTTTTCATAGGCAGCCAAGCTAGGTACATGCCGCCCGATGGCAAGCAAAATCCTCGCAAAATCCCCGCTGTCCACCAAAATTCCTGCGGGAAGACCGCACAGTCCTCGGTGCGGTCTTCGGGCATCGGAAGACCCAGGTGGAATCATGATGAGGTAAAATGATGACGAGAATGAGTTACCCTTGCCCCCGCCCCGCGCCGGATTAGGATTCCCTTGATGACCGCCCACCTAACCACCTTCCTGCTAGCAGCAGGTCTAGCCGTCGCCTCCGCCTCAGTCGAAGCCAAGACAAACGATTCGCGCCTATATGAACTCCGCACCTATCATGCGGAGCCGGGAAAACTCAATGATCTGTTGGCCCGCTTCCGGGATCATACCACCCGGCTTTTCGAAAAGCACGGCATGACCAACATCGGTTATTGGGTGCCCGTCGAAAACAAGGACAACCTCCTCATTTACCTCCTCGCCCATAAGGATGCCGCCGCCGCGCAAAAATCCTGGGGCGCATTCCGCGCCGACCCCGCCTGGGTCGCGGTCAAAAAAGCCTCCGAAGATGCCGCCGGTGGCTCGCTGACCGTGCCGGATGGCGTCAAATCCCTCTTCCTCAAACCGACCGACTTCTCGCCGGTGAAGTGAGGAGCCCCGTCTGACAACGGAGGCGGATGCTCGACGTGATGTCTGTTAAAGAAATGAATGCGGACACCTATCGCACACTGGCTGCACAAGGTGCTGTATTATGAAGCACCACCTTGGGTGTTTGCCGTCAGTTACACGCTTTTCGGCTTTGCCGTACTCCTCATCTGGCTGAAATTCCGGCCGCGCCCATTTCGACACAATGCACGAACGGTCTAACAGATCTCGCCTGCGGCGTGCGATCGTCATTTCAGCGAACGCTTCGATACCGGTCGTTAGGTCCGCTTTTCCGCCGACGGAAAGTGCAGGCCGATGATGTCGCCGCTGGCGAGGGCCATTTCCTCGACCTGGTCGCGGCTGGCCCAGACTTCCAGTTCGCCACGGCGTCCGTGTTCGGGCACCACGCTGACCCTGGCAAACGGGCCGGCCACAAACAAATGACTGACCCGGCCGGTCACGTCCACGCCTTCTTCCGCGGCAAACCTCAATTCGATCTCGTGCGGCCGGATGTACCGGCCGTCGGGCAGCCTGTTGACCTCGCCGAGGAACTCGTAGACGAACGAAGTACGAGGCTCATCGTAGATATCCTGCGGGGTGCCGGTTTGCTCGATCCGGGCGTTGCGCATCACCACCACCTGGTCGGCCAGTTCCAACGCCTCCTCCTGGTCGTGGGTGACAAACAGGGTGGTCAGGCCGATTTCGTCGTGGAACTGGCGCAGCCAACGGCGCAGCTCCTTGCGCACCTGGGCGTCAAGCGCGCCGAACGGCTCGTCTAGCAAAAGGACCCTGGGCCGGATCGCCAGGGCGCGGGCCAGGGCGACGCGCTGGCGTTGGCCGCCGGAGAGTTCGTGGGGGCGGCGCTTGTCCAAGCCGTCGAGTCTAACCAAGTGCAACAACTCGGCCACCCGCTGGCGGATTTCGGTGCGCTTCGGGCGTTGCGCGCGCGGCATGACATCGAGCCCGAAGGCGATGTTTTGCGCGAGGGTCATGTGCTTGAACAACGCGTAATGTTGGAACACGAAGCCGACACCGCGCCGGCCGGCCGGCACATCGCTCACGTCCTTGCCGTGAAACAGAATGCGACCGCTGCCCGGGTCCGCCGATTCAAGCCCCGCGACAATGCGCAACAGCGTGGTTTTGCCCGAACCCGATGGCCCTAACAAGGCCGTGAGCGAACCGTCCGCCACCTCCAGCGAGATGTCGTCGAGCGCGGTGTAATTGCCGAACGTCTTGTGAATGGATTGGATCGATATCGACATGGGGTTGGGGAGCGGAGAGGCGGTCTTGAAGGATGGGAAAACCGCCGGCTACTTGTGGCTGGCGGCACGCTGGTGGGTGACGTGCTCGATGGCGCTCTTGAGGCCGAGGGTGACCAACGCAAGCAGGGCGAGCAGGGTGGCGCAGGCGAATGCGGCGCTGAATTGATATTCGTTGTACAACACCTCGATGTGCAGGGGCAGGGTGTTGGTTTTGCCGCGGATGTGGCCCGACACCACCGACACGGCGCCGAACTCACCCATCGCGCGGGCATTGCACAACAGCACGCCGTAAAGCAGGCCCCACTTGATGTTAGGAAGGGTGACGCGGCGGAAAATCTGCCAGCCGTTGGCGCCGAGGGTGACGGCGGCCAGTTCCTGATCGCTGCCTTGCGCTTCCATCAGCGGGATCAACTCGCGTGCGACAAAGGGAAAGGTCACGAACACGGTGGCCAGAATGATGCCCGGCAGTTCGAAGATGATCCTGAGGTCGTGTGCGGCCAGCCACGGGCCGAACCAGCCTTTGGCACCGAACAACAACACCCACACCAAGCCCGCGATCACCGGCGAGACCGCGAATGGCAGGTCGATGAGCGAAACCAACAGCGACCGGCCGCGAAACCGGTGCTTGGTGATCGCCCAAGCCGCGGCGACGCCGAACAAGGTGTTGAGCGGCACCGCGATGGCGGCGGCGAGCAGCGTCAGACGCACGGCGGAGAGCGCGGCCGGGGCGTGCAGCGCGGCGAAGAATACGTCGGCCCCGCGCCGGAAGGCCTCCACGAACACGGCCAGCAGAGGCAACAACAAGAACAAGCTGAGCGTGAGCAACGCCAGGCTGGTGAGCAGCCAGCGTGCGGGTGCTGATTCGGTGGTGGCGGGATGGGATTGCATTGGCTCAGCGCTTGTGCCAATCGAGTTGGCGTTGCAGCAGATTGATCAGGAACAACAGGGTGAAGGACACCACCAGCATGCCGGCGGCGATCACCGCGGCTTCGCGGTATTTGTATTGCTCAAGTTGGGAAACAATGAGCAGGGGCAGGATTTCGGTCTTCATCGGCAGGTTGCCGGAGATGAAGATCACCGAGCCGTATTCACCGATGGCCCGCGCGAAGGCGAGCGTGGAACCGGTGACCAGTGCCGGCACCAACGACGGCAATATCACCCGCCAAAAGACCGTCCAGCGCCCGGCGCCAAGCGTGGCCGCCGCTTCCTCCAGCTCAATGCCCAGATCCTCCATCACCGGTTGCACCGTGCGCACCACAAATGGAAAACCGATGAAAGTCAGCGCGATGAACACCCCGAACGGACTGTAGGCGCCCCGGATCCCCCACATGGCCAGATATTGTCCCAACCAACCGTTAGGCGCGTAGATGGATGTTAGGGTAATGCCCGCCACCGCGGTGGGCAACGCGAATGGCAGGTCCACCATCGCGTCGAGCATCCGCCGCCCCGGGAAACGGTAGCGCACCAGCACCCACGTCACTAACAAGCCAACCGCCGCGCTCACCCCGGCCGCCGCCGCACTGGCGCCAAATGTCAGCCTGGCGGCGGCCAGCACCCGCGGTGTCGAGAGGATCCGCCACCACTCGACCGGCCCGAGCCCGCCCGCCTTGAGAAACAGCGCGGCAAGCGGAATCAGGATGATGAGGCTCAGATAGGTGATGGTGAATCCCAGGGACAAGCCAAAGCCGGGAAGGACGCGGTGTTTGTTCATCGAGACAGAAGAAGGAAATTTCGAAATCCCAAATCCTAATTTCTAAACGGAAGAGCGGGCACTGTTCTGACGTCTTGCGGCATTGAGTCTTTTCTTCATTTAGGATTTAGTGCTTGGGATTTAGTGCTTTGGAGTTAGGATCTGATCGAATGTTCCACCATCGTCAAAGTGCGTGGCTTGCGCCTTGGCCCAGCCGCCAAAATCGGCGTCGACACTGACCAGCGGCAGGGAAGGGAACTTGACCGCGGCCTGCTCCGCTATCGCCTGCTTGCGCGGTCGATAGAAGTGCTTGGCGGCCAGCGCCTGCGCTTCGTCGCTGTAGAGGAATTCCAGATAGGCGCGGGCGGCCGCGGCGGTGCCGTGTTTGGCGGCGTTGGCTTCGACCACGGCCACCGGCGGCTCGGCGAGGATGCTCAACGACGGATAGATGATCTCGGTTTGGCCGGGAAACTCCCGTTCTATCAGATAGGCCTCGTTTTCCCACGACAGGAAGACATCGCCGATACCGCTTTTGGCGAAGGTGGAGGTTGAATCGCGGGCGCCGGTGCCGAGGACCGGCACGTTCTTGAACAGGCGGGTCATGTAAGCGAGGATTTTGGCGTGATCGCCATCGAAGTGTTTGGCGGCCCAGGCCCAGGCTGCGAGGTAGTTCCAGCGCGCGCCGCCGGAGGTTTTCGGGTTGGGCGTGATGACCTGCACGCCGTCCTTGACCAAGTCCCCCCAGTCCTTGATGGCCTTCGGGTTGCCCTTGCGCACCACCAGCACGATGGTGGAGGTATAGGGCGAGCTGTTGTGTGGCAGTTTGGTTTGCCAGTCGCGCGGCAACACCTGCGCCCGTTTGGCGATCTCGTCGATGTCACCCGCCAAGGCCAGCGTGACCACGTCGGCCTCCAACCCGTCGATGACCGCGCGGGCCTGCTTGCCCGAACCGCCGTGGGATTGCTCGATCCGAACCGCGGAACCATGGGTGCTCAGCCAGAGCTTGGCGAAAGCCTGGTTGACCTCGGCATAGAACTCGCGGGTGGGATCGTAGGAGACGTTCAACAAGGTCGTGCCGGACGACGCGCGCCTGCCGCAGCCGCCAAGCAGAAACACGAGCGCCATGGCTGTTAGAAGATGGGTTGGAACTTTCATGATGAGTGGATGGAAAGCGGGGGTTCACAGCAGCCCGATAAGTGCAGGGGAGCCGCAGGATTCGTTGCCTGGGTATTCATATCTCCGGGAAGAAACTCTCGACCATCCCCGACAAGCCGGCGAGAAAGCCGTCGGCCGGCAGCGCGTTGCGCTTGGCTCCGTCGGGCTTGGCCTTGGCGGCCCCCGCGGTGAACGGCGGCGCCACGCCATCGCGGCGCATCTTGCTCAGGGTGACTTCCACCACCTGCGCCAGGTTGTAGCGATCCAAAATCTTGGTGATCGCGTTGCGAACGTCGATCATGAGCATTCGCAGCCCGCAGTGGGCCTCATCCGGGCAGGTGCAGCGCTGATAGGCGCTTTCACTCGCACAGCCGATCGGCGCCAGTCGCCCGTCCACCAGGCGCACCAGATCGCCGATGCGCAGGGACGCCGGGTTGACTGCCAGGCCATAGCCGCCAAGTTTGCCGCGGCGGGTTTCCACCACCCCCGCCGTCCTCAACTCTTGCAGAATCCGCTCCACATACTTCAACGGCAGACGGTTGGCATCCGCCAATTCAGCTCCCCCCACCGAAGGCCGTCCCAACTCCGCGGCAATCCCCAGATGGATCATCGCACGCAAGGCATATTCGGCTTTCTTGGACAGGTGCATGAGGGAATGTGGACCAATTGGTAGGAAATGCCAGGCGCGTTGGCAAGAAAAATATCAGAATTTCAAATTTATTTTTAACTCGTTGAAAATAAACACCTGGCATGCCTAACTCAGGATCTGCCGGCCGGCTTGGACCGCGGGTGCTCGGATGCAACACGTATCCGATCATAGGGATTCGGGTGGGGTAATGATTGTGCATAAAGCTCGCATCGACCTGACGGGCGTCAAAGTTGGTGGCAAGAAGTCGTGCTCCATTATCCGGCTGGTCATTATGGCGCTTGCGCCCCCTGGGGGCGGGCCAAGGAGGCTTGGATATTTTGCTCGAAGCGAATGATCAAGTCGGGGGTGACTGCGATCAGCAATTGTTGTTCGGCTTGACTCACTGCTTTGGTCACTTCTCTTGCAGTTTTTTGAATTGCAATGTTGAAGGACTGGCCCCGAACACGTATAATCTCTGCCTTCTTCGCCAATCCAGAGAAAACTCTCAAGGAGCGTAGGCGACACGCCTACGTGTTAGGGCGCGCAAGTGCCTAGTTGTATCCGAGAGCACTCTCTTAACGCATTCCTCGATCTTATTTGCGTTCATCGCTAAAGCTACTATTTTTCATTCAGGGTCTCATTCGGAAAGTATAAATGATGTAGTTCTTCCATATCTTTCATCAATTCGGCACGCGATTGCGCGACGTCAATCGATTCCGCCCGCATAGTCCGCCAAATGACCAATCCAATTATGAATGACGCCACCGCTACAATCCAAAAAGCCGGCTTTACCCACGCATCCAGTGGATTGGCAGCTTGATATATTGGAATCAATGCTAGAAGAGTCGATCCAGTCACGCCCCAGGAAATACCCGCAAAGAGTTGGCGATTCTGTCCATCGGATCCTATTGAGCACACCTTACGATAGAGGCGGCGCCAGTCAATTACACGCAACTGTATTTCCGAAGTGTCGTGAGGAGTAATAGTAGTGACTTTTCTGTTCGATAGGTGAATATTATCCATTGTCTTGCACCTTTTCCTTTCCGGCATCTTCTTTGGGTGTCTGATCGACCAAACCCGCAATAATGGCGTTAATCAGAATAGTGTTCCCGCAATTAGTGCAAGTCACGGGAGCAAATGGAATTACAGGCCCTCCTATAGCAATACTACCTGGTGTATACTGCATTAGTTGGAATAGCTCGTCAGGCACGCTCCACTGATTAGCTTCGCAAGAAGCACATCTGTATGGCGCTTTCCACTTCGATTGCACGTAGGCAACAAGCTTTTGGTATTGTTCGCTGGTTAGTTTCATTGGCTGTCCTATTGGGATTCTCAATTATTCAACTCGGATCGGGGACTTTGCCCACGAGAATGTCGCGGGCGGTGTCGATGCGGCGTTTGGTGGCGGAGTCGAGCATGGGAAGTTCAGGAAAGGATCGCGGCAACGAGACGGGCAAAGGATGGGACTGCCTTGGCTTGGCGGAGGTCAAACCGGTCCGTGAACGCGGCCTGATGGATGATGGGATCGTAGGGTTGGCCCATGTGGCGGCCGAGCCATTCTTTCGCGCCCCGGATCTGTTCAGGATTGGCTGGCGGAAGTAGATCGTTTGGCAGTCCGGCACAGCCGCGCAGGGATTCGGCGGCCGCAATGAACCATGTTTCGTATTCGCGATGGGCGAGCGCCACCTTGTAGGGCACATCCTGACGCACCGCCATCGCTCTTGTCAACAGATCAGGTCCGAGAATTGCCGGGCACCCGTCTTCACAATCGAGAAGGATCAGCACTTCTCCATCACTCTGCGCCGCCTTGGCCGCCGCCATCTGGACATATTTTTGGAAGTATGCACCGTCATTCAGGAAGGAACCGGCTTTGATGCGAATGGGCGGGTTAATGATGGGGGTGGTGTCCGGCAAGTATTGCTCATAAATGCGTCGAATCAACCGAGGCAGGGCCTCGATTTCCCCGTGACCTTCGACAATCGGGCTGTAATAGTGCCGCCTCATGAATCCGCAAAATCAAACAGATTCAACTGACGTTCGTTTTTCACTTCGACAAGTTGAGCCGGATCCGGTGCGATCTGGTTTTGCCGCAACAGTTCTCCTGGGGTGAACAGTTTGTCCCGTAGCAACTGGCGCCCCGCCGGATCGATGCCGGCGATTTGGGTGACTCCGTCCACGTTATCTACCGCGAAAATGGATTCCGCCGGGATGTCTGCATTGTCCAGCAAGTCCGGGCTGTGGCTGGTGACGAGGATTTGCAAGTCCTGCGAAGCATGGCGAAGCGCTGCCAGGAGCACTGCGGAAGCCGCCGGATGGAGGGCCATCTCGGGTTCCTCCAAGCCGATGAGTTTGGGTGATAGCCCGGCTGACTTGAGGTTCTGGAAAATCGCCACTAGCACGCCGAATGCACGCAGCGTGCCGTCTGACATGGAGGAAGCGAGAAAAGTCCAGGGGTGTTTCTGTCCCTTCACTGCCTGCCGGAACTCAATGGTTTCCTGTGACCCAAGAATCTTCGTTTGTGCTTCCGAAAGACCTCTCACAATCCGCGCGAGGTATTGATTGACCCTTTTCCGGTGCTCCTCATCAAGGTTTTGAAACACGCTGGCAATGTTGCCGCCCTCCCGGCGAAGCAATTCACCCGGATCCGGTTTCTGCATCGTCTTGATTTCATTAGGATTCAGGTTGTAAACCTCGATCCGAGACAGCGCGTCGAATGCGGGTCGGAACTCGGCCAGTCCGGAGGCGGCGACCAGGAATAAGCGGTCAGGAAGTGCCGCTGGCAGCAATGCCAGTGAACTCTTGTCCACCTTGCCAGAGCTAACATGGTAATAATGCTCTTTCATGTCAGCAGTGCACATTCTGCATTCTTCGTTTTGAACCTCGAATCCTCCATCCTTTCGCGCTCCGATCCGGAAGCTCAAGTGCCCTGATGTGACGTCGGGGAGATCGAAGTCGAGGCGAATCGAGAAGTGGTTGGGGTGCCCGCCAGAGCGCCGACGCACTTCCTTGATGGTGCCCCGGTCCCGCAAAGCGTGATCCAGCGAGGTCTTGAGGGAATCCGCCACAAAGCGGAAGCTGTCGAGAAAGTTGCTTTTCCCCGACCCGTTGGGGCCGATGAGAAAGGCCAGACGCGGCAGATCAATCTGACAGGACGCGATGCTCTTGTAGTTGCGAAGGGTGACTTTGCGGATGAATTGGCCTGTCATGACGTTCTCTGGGCGCTGATCTTACGCTACAAATTGGTTTAGGGAAACGTAATCCTTGATATAATCGGGGATGATCTTGCGGTATTTGGGCGGAACGGCCTTCAAATCTGGAATCGACCAGACCCGCGGGTCGGCGGGGATGAAATGTTTCCGGCAGGTGTCGGCTTTGGCATTCAAAATGAGGGAGGGCTGACATTTGGCCTATCTGAATAAGGCCCTTTCTGCCAGCCAAAACGCGCATTTCTGGCCCCTACGGGTTTTCATCCAACGAAATCTGAGAAATGGGGTGCCAAACACTGCGGCAATCGGCGGGCAATGTGCCCGTCCATTCGCCACGAGTAAGCCTGTTTGCCGATGAGTCGGCGATCACCCGGAACAACGGCCGATCGGTGTTATGCCCCAGGATTAACTCGCTTCAGCATTGAAGGCCATTTGCCAAGAGAAACGAGCGTGCAAAAATCGAATTTCTTGGTAGTCCTCACGAAATGGCTTGATCCCGGAGCCGCAAAGCACCACCCTCCGGCCATGACTAACGAGTCGCTCTATCAGCAGCGCCTGGCGCGCTACGTCACCGCCATGCGCAACGAGAAGCCCGACAGCATCCCGATTCGGCCGTTTGTCGCGGAGTTCACGGCGCGTTATGCCGGCATGACCTGCCAGGATGTTGCGCACGATTACAACCGAGCCTTCGACGCGGCGGCGAAGTGCGCCAGGGAGTTCGACTGGGACGCGGTGGTGCCGAACATGGTTTATGTGTGGACCGGGCTGGCGCAGGCCGTCGGGCTGCGCTACTACGGCATCCCCGGCATCCACATCCCGGCCACCACCGGCTTCAACTACATCGAACCGGAGGAGGATCAGGCATGGATGCGTGCGGACGAGTACGACTCGCTGATTGCCGACCCCACGGGCTTTCTCTACAACGTCTGGTTGCCGCGGGTCTCCACCGAGGTGAGCAAACTGGGCGAGCCCGCCACCTATCGCAACAACCTCTCGTTCGTGAAAGGCGGCATGGCCATGCTGCAATACTTTTACGCCTTCGGCCCGCAGGTCGCCAGGTTGCGCAACGAATCGGGGACGGTCTCCGCCATCTCCGGCATTTTCAAGGCGCCGTTTGACATCCTCGCCGACAAGTTGCGCGGCTACATCGGGCTGACGATGGACATGGCGACCCAACCGGACAAGGTTCTGGCCGCCTGCGAGGCGCTCATGCCACACCTGTGCCATGTGGGCCTGACCACGGCGGACGCGGCAAAGCAGGTGCCGATTGGTTTCTGGATGCACCGGGGTTGCGTGCCCTTGATCGCCCCGAAGACCTTCGACACCCATTACTGGCCGACGCTCAAACCCATCATCGAGGAGTTCTGGAAACAGGGCCACCAGACGCTGTTCTATGGCGAAGGCAAATGGCGGCACCACTTTGAGAGCTTCCGCGAACTGCCGGATCGCAGCATCGTCTTTCACTGCGATCAGGACGACATCTTCGAGGTGCACCGGCGCTTGCACGACAAGTTTGCCCTGAGCGGTGGCGTGCCTAACAGCCTGCTGAGCTTCGGCAAGCCGGAAAAAGTGCGGGAATTCTGCCAGCGGGTGATCCGCGAGGTGGCGGCGGAAGGCGGCTACATCATGGACGCCGGGGCGATCATGCAGGACGACACCAGCATCGAGAACCTGCGGTTGCTTACCGCCGTGACCCGCGAGTTGGGCGTTTACTCCTCCGGCAGCTATCAAATTCCCACGCCGTTGCCACCGAGCGAGGTTCCGGCCTCGCTGGTGGACCGTGCCAAGCTCGTCGGCATGGCGGGCCGCCCCGCGCCGGGCATCGCCCCCGGCCTGTGCCGACCTTGGGAGGAGCAGGCGCGGGAATGCCCGGCCATCAGCGGCGACAAGGACTTGGTGCGCAAGGTCTGGAACGACATCGAGGGACTGGCCAACACCTACATCTGGCAGTTGTTATTGAGCTTTTGAGGCACCGCTCCAGGCGCGAAGATCCGTCCGATCAGACCGATCCGGCCGATCTTTGTGGACTCCGCGCCCGTCAGTCGCGCGATTTTGTCCCTCACCACCCGTCATTGCCGCGCTATTGATGCCCGATCCCGCATTGGGAACCTAACCTAAACATCACGACCAACACCGATGAAATACAGCATCCTACTCGCCCTGGGCCTCGCCCTCTCCCTGCCGCTCTATGCCGGCAACAAGCACAACGGCCAAGCCAAAGCCAAGCGCACGCCGGAACAGGTCTTCAACAAGAAGGACACCAACCACGACGGTTTCCTTTCCAAGGAAGAATTCATGGCCAAGCGCAAGAACCAGGCCAGGGCCGAGAAGGCGTTCAATCGCAAGGACACCAACCACGACGGCAAACTTTCGCTTGGGGAGTTCACCGCCAAGGCCAAAGGTCACAAAGGTGGCAAGGGCCACAAGAAGAACAAGTAAGCCCGGCCCGCAACGACCCGCCGCCGCGCCCGCAACTTTGTCATTGCGACAGGGTCGTGGCGTGGTTGGCGGGATGTTGGTTTGCATCTTGATCGAACATTTTTGGCGTGCGTGCATCCGTTTGACCCTCACCGCCTGCCGCATTCGTGCTATGTCAGTTTGTTCCCGCTCCAACCACGGGGGCATTCCGTCAATCCTCAGCCAAACATCCCATGAAATTCAGCATCCTGCTCGCCCTCACTGTTGCCGTTGTGCTGCCGCTTCACGCCGCTAACAAGAATGCCGGCGGCCAAGCCAAAGCCAATTCCCAAGAACTCTTCAAACTCAAGGACAAGGACGGCGACGGCTTCCTCTCCAAGGACGAATTCACCGCCGGCGCCAAGGACGCAGTCAAGGCCGCAATTGATTTCGACAAAAGGGACACCAACGGCGACGGCAAACTTTCACTCGAGGAGTTCAGTTACAACTTCGACAAGGATGCCGAACATGCCCGCGCCGAGCAACGGGTCTGGGTCGAACAACGGGCACGGGCCGATCAGAAGGCCAACGCCGAAAAAAAGGCCAAAGCCGATAAAAAGGCAGCCCTGCAAAAGGCCAACGCCGAGCAGGAAGCCAAAGCCAAGCAAAAGGCCAACGCTCAGCAAAAGGCCAAAGCCCAACAAAGGGCTAAAGCCGACAAGGCGGGCAACTGACGCCGGTCCCGTATTCATCCCGCCGCGCGGTTCGCTGTCACCTGCCTTCCGATGCGGACCCCAGAGGCCGGCAAGCCTCAGACATCCTGGACTCGGGGGAAAATGGATGAGACCTTGTGAAGAAGGGCGGCGGGCAGGATGCCCGCGCCACCGTAGTCCGGGCATCCTGCCCGGAGTCAAATGGTCTCACATGATTTCCCGGCTGAATGCCAATATCCGGCTGAGTTCAGGATGTCTGAGGCTGCACACCAACGCCTCAGCGCGGCCCTCGCCGAATTCAATCCGTCCGTCGGCAAATGGGGGCCTGCCATGGTGCGGCCCATCCGCCCCGCAGTGTCGGAAATCTTGCGACGCTCACAGACCGCCGCTACCGACTTGGCAGCCGCAAGGCGGCCTCCAGTTGTTTGGTTAGGTCCGTGAGCCGCGCGATGGCTGGCGGCTGCGGTGGCGCCGGATCGAAGCGGAGCCGCTGGTGCAGGCGGATGGCCTCGTCGAGCGCCGCCGGGTCGGTTAGGTGCGGTCGCAGGCCCGCCAGCCAGAGTCCGAACGGTTGTCCGGGCGGGCGCGGTGGCAGGTGTTTGGCGGCGGATTTTTCCAAGGGGTGGAGCGGGGTGCGGCGGGCGGTGACGGTGGCGGGCAT